>QWCE01009084.1_pt1 | contig 11350 bp, 9 predicted proteins | sample 1972531 | NCBI WGS metagenome assembly QWCE01 (sample SAMN09866716, study PRJNA288562) | Human gut metagenome isolate term4_stool, whole genome shotgun sequencing... | reverse complement strand
ACCCACGACCAGCTGCGCCAGACCTGCCCCGTCTACGAGGAGATCTACGAGAGCCAGTTCAAGAAAGGGGATGCGCAGAAATGAGTGCAAAAGCAAAAAACAGGCTGACTCCGCAGCAGCGCAAGGCCACCCTGACCCGTGTTCTGGGCAAGATCAGACCTTATTCCCTGTTTGTGGTGTGCAGCCTGATCGTTGCTGCCGTGAGCGTGGGCGCACAGCTGTATATCCCCATCCTGTGCGGCAGCGCCATCGATCTGATGCTGGGCAAAGGCACCGTGGATTTTGGCGGTGTGATGCGCATTATGATCGAAGTGCTGGTGGTAGCCGCAGCAGCTGCGCTGGCCCAGTGGCTGCTGAGCGTGTGCAACAACCGCATCACCTTTCTTGTCAGCCGCGACCTACGCAACGAAGCCCTGCGCAAGATCCAGACCCTGCCGCTGTCCTATCTGGACAGCCACCCCTCCGGCGACATCGTGAGCCGCATGGTGGCAGATGTGGACACCTTTGCGGACGGCCTGCTGGTGGGCTTCACCCAGCTGTTCAGCGGTATCCTGACCATTCTGGGCACATTGCTCTTCATGCTCAGCGAGAACGTGCCCATCACGCTGGTGGTGGTGTGCATCACCCCGCTCAGCCTTGTGGTGGCAAGCTTCCTTGCCAAGCGCAGCTATGGTTACTTCCAGAGCCAGAGCACCGTGCGCGGCGAGCAGACCGCGCTGGTCAACGAGATGATCGAGGGCCAGAAGGTGGTGCAGGCCTTCGGCCACGAGACCGAGAGCCTTGCCGCCTTTGACGAGGTGAACGGCCGTCTGCAGGATGTGAGCCTGAAGGCCATCTTCTTTTCCAGCATGACCAACCCCGCCACCCGCTTCGTGAACAACATCGTGTACGCAGGCGTGGGCCTTGTGGGTGCGCTGTACACCGTGCGGGGCGGCATCACCATCGGCCAGCTGAGCGTGTTTTTGAGCTACGCCAACCAGTACACCAAACCCTTCAACGAGATCTCCGGCGTGGTGACGGAGCTGCAGAATGCTCTGGCCTGCGCGGCCCGCGTGTTTGAGCTGCTGGACGCCGACGATCAGGTGCCGGAAGCCGAGAACGCCCCCGTACTGCAGCCGGACGGCCATGTGCAGCTGGAAAACGTCTCCTTCCGCTACCTGCCCGACCGCCCGCTGATCGAGGGCCTTTCCCTCGACGTGAAGCCCGGTCAGCGCATCGCCATCGTAGGCCCTACGGGCTGCGGCAAGACCACCCTCATCAACCTGCTCATGCGGTTCTATGACGTGAACGGCGGCAGCATCAAAGTATCCGGCACCGACATCCGGGATGTGACCCGCGCTTCCTTGCGCGGCAGCTACGGCATGGTGCTGCAGGACACCTGGCTGCGGGCCGGTACCGTGCGGGAGAACATCGCCTACGGCAAGCCGGACGCCACGCTGGAAGAAGTGGTGGCAGCAGCCAAAGCCGCCCACGCCGACAGCTTCATCCGCCGCCTGCCCGAGGGCTACGACACCGTTATCGCCGAGGACGGCGGCAACATCAGTCAGGGCCAGAAGCAGCTGCTGTGCATCGCCCGCGTGATGCTCTGCCTGCCGCCGATGCTGATTTTGGACGAGGCCACCTCCTCCATCGATACCCGCACCGAGGTGCGCATCCAGAAAGCCTTTGCCCGCATGATGCAGGGCCGCACCAGCTTCATCGTAGCCCACCGCCTTTCCACCATCCGGGAGGCAGACCTCATCCTTGTGATGAAGGACGGCCACATCGTGGAGCAGGGCGATCACGACCAGCTTCTGGCTGCAGGCGGCTTCTACGCCAAGCTCTACAACAGCCAGTTCGAAGGTGTGGAGACCTGAGAGTCTCTGATAACAATAACAAAAAGGAGAGATGTGCTGCATCTCTCCTTTTTGTTATTATTTGCTTTCAACTTTCTGCACGATGGGTTCATCCGGCGGCGGAGTGAGGGTGGAATGCTCCACGATGAACTGCTCTGCCCTCTCCCGGGCCAGACGCTGGCGCACCTTGCGTGCATCGTTGGCCGGGAAGGTACGCTCGCCGTCCAGCTTCGCGTCCCAGTGGGCAGCGGCTGCTTCCACCTCGGCGTCCGAGGGAATGAGGCTTTCCTTTTCCGCCACCAGCAACAGCCCCAGCCAGCTGCGCAGCTTGCGCTCTGCCTGTGTGTGGAGCCAGACGCGGAACTCCTCCACGGTCTGACCGCGCACCTTGAGGAACTGGTCAAAGTTGATGCCGTTGGCCTGCAGGCTCAGGTTGAACTGCCGCTGCTCGGCAAAGTAGTTGCCGCCCACCAGCTGTTTGGGCAGGGTGCCCGTTACCGCGTCGCCCAGCTGCCACACCAGCTCCCTGCGGGCACGCTGCACCGCCTGTGCGCAGCGCTGGGCCCAGATGTCCCGGGCCACCTGCCGGCGCAGCGCAGCCTTGCCCGCGGCGTCGGCTGCACGCTCCTCGTCGCCGTGGTGACGGTTGATTTCCAGTTCAATGGTCAGCTGCCGGATGGGGTGCGGCTCCACGGCCTGCACGAAACCGGTGTACTGCCCCACTTCCAGCGGCGGCAGCGCGTAGAACTGCGCCCCCGCCCGGAAGCCCTCGGCCCGGTTCACCGCCAGCAATTCAAAATCCGGGTCGGTCACCGGCACCACATGGTACTCCTGTACCAGCTGCTCATACAGCGCCGAAAAGCCGCCCAGAATGGTGCGGTTCACCGCCTCAGTCAGCAGACCGTCCTCTTCCTGCGGCGCGTCCGGCCCCGCCTGCACCTGTGCAATGGCTGCCGCCAGTTCCTTGGCACCGGCTGTGAATACCAGACGGCAGTCGCCCGGCTCAGCCATGCCAAAATGTTCCAGTTTCATCCTCTTTTCCCCTTTCAGCGGGCAATGCCCACGGTCAGCACCAGCAGGGTCACACCCAGCACGGCATACAGCACCTCGGCTCCCAGCGTGGCCCGGTCGCCTTCCACGTACATCTTCTCCGGGGCGTCGGGGTCATAGTATAAGGTGACGGTATCCCCCACCACAAAGCTCTTGCCCCGCGCAGGCTTCGGGTAGTGCAGCCGATGGCTGCCGCCTGCGGTGGTAAAGGCCAGCACATAGGCACCACCATCCCGGCTCTGCACGGTGCCCTCCACCGTGGCCGTGACCTTCTGCCCCTGCGTACACAGCCTGCGCCGTGCCAGCACACTGCGCAGCGCCATAAAGAACATGATGCCTGCCCCCAGCAGGAAAATGATAACATTGAACATTCTGTTTTCCCTCATTTTCTCGGCAGCTGCTTTCCCGCTCCGGGGCGCACCGGGCCGACACCGCGCCACTGCCGGTATGGCAGCAAGCGGGCCGCGCAGCGGTGTGCTGCGGTGTGCAAAAGCAGCTTCTTAGTCTGCGCATACAGGAGCACCCGCAGCGCGTCCTGTTTATTGTATCACACTTTGGCGAAAATTTCGCCCTGCAGCGGCTACAGAATATGCGGATATGGCGGAATTGGCAGACGCGTTAGATTCAGGTTCTAATCGGGGCAACTCGGTGGAGGTTCAAGTCCTCTTATCCGCACCAAGAAAAACCAGTACACAATGTGTACTGGTTTTTCTTTTTCGGTGCGGAAGAGGACTTGAACAGCAACGACGACGACCGCAGCTAGCGGCTGAAACAGGGAGGAGTTGTTGGGGCCGCGTTCTGATTTTTCAAAGCCCTGCCAAGGGACTGCAGAAAAATCAGCAAACGCAACCCGTAAGGCCCTGACCGCCAGATTCCGCTGCGGTTCCCAGCCCGTAGGAATGTCTACCGGGAGGCAGACTGTCCACTGTCTTTTTTGTTTTATTTACGTAATATCCTTTCGCCCAGAACACTCTCCTTCCGTATTTGTATTTTAGGTTTGCATGTCGCTCGAATATCATGAGCGTACTCTTCCCTTTGAGATACCCCATGAAATCTGCTACGGCAAGTTTGGGCGGTATCGACACAAGCATATGGATATGGTCTAGCATCGCGTGTGCTTCTATTATCTCTACATGCTTGTAATCGCATAGTGTCCTTAGTATTTTCCAATATCTTTTCTTAGCTTTCCGTATATCACTTTCCTGCGATATTTTACCCGCTTCTAATTATAGCAAAAGGAGGTTCTTTTTCTACCGTTTCAACGCTACGGCTCTATTCTTCCACAAGCATAGCTTGTGGTTTTCTATATGAAAAAGACCGCTTCCGTTCAAAAAACGGAGGCGGTCTTTTGCGTCCGGCAGATCTACCACTGGTCAAAAGAAATTGATCGCACCGGGGTGAAGGATGCGCTGGACGCTCCATGCGCGCAGAGGTCTGGCATTATTCTGGCCGTTTTTACATCTTCTGGATGACGGCGCCAAGCCAGCGGCACATGGTATCTCCCGCCTGATTGGCAATTTCCAGCACGCGGGCATGGCTGTGCTTCACGGTCTGGATACCGGTGGCCATATTGGTGATGCAGCTGACCGCAAGCACCTTCATTCCCATATAATTGCAGACCATCGTTTCCGGTACGGTACTCATGCCCACGGCATCTGCGCCCATGCCTGCAAAGGCTCGGATCTCCGCAGCGGTCTCGTAGCAGGGCCCCATGAATCCCAGATAGGTACCCTCCTTGTAGTCGATGCTCATTTCCTCAGCGGTGTGCTTGGCAAGCTCCTGCAGTTCCAGATTGTAGGGCTCGGTCATGTCCGGAAACCGGGGGCCGAACCGTTCATCGTTGGGGCCGATGAGGGGATTCGTGCCCATCATGTTGATGAAGTCGGTGATGAGCATCAGGGTGCCGGGAGCAAAGTCCCGGTTGATGCCGCCGCAGGCATTGGTCAGCACCACCTGCTCCACGCCCAGCAGCTTGAGGACATAGAAGGGGTAGCAGACCTCCTTCATGCTGTAGCCCTCATAAAAGTGGAAGCGGCCTTCCAAGGCATAGACTTCTTTTTCGCCCAGTCTGCCTGCCAGCAAAGCGCCTTTGTGCCCTGCCACTGTGGATACCGGGAAGTTGGGGATGTCCTTGTAGGGCAGTTCCTCTGTGTCGGTAAAGTCTGCGGTCAGGTTTCCCAGCCCGGACCCCAGCACCACCGCCACCTTTGGGCGTTTGGTGGTGTGTGCCTTGATGTACTCTGCACTTTCCAGTGCTTTTTCATAAAGATGTTCCATAGTGTATTCTCCTTTTTTATGTGAGATCGTTAAACAAGATGGACCAGAAGCATATTTCGATGCATCGGTTCCGCACCGCTATGTCAATGCTGTGCAGGAAACCACAAAAATGACGCTGCTGATCCAATATTTATAAAAGAGCTCGATTGTAATAGGAGTATGAAAATCGATTTTCTGCTGCCGGAGGATGGCTTATAAAAATCGCACAGTATCAGCAAAAACAGGGGGCTGTTGCAAAATAGCCCCAACGAAAAAAGAGATAGACTTTCCCGAAGGGGTTGCCTATCTCATTTTTTGTTGTAAGCTGAGGTTGTGAAAAAACAGATACAACAAGAACAGTATACAGGAACGGGGGGCATTTATCAACAGCCGACTCTGCCAATAAGCGAAAATATTTTAATCCACGGTCTGCATGGCTTCGCTCGGGGGATAGAGCCCATTTAAAAATCTGCGGAAAATATAAAAAGCAAGTGCATCCCCTCTCCATCAAAAATTTTGGTTTTCGAGAAAAAGTGTTGCACTTGCTTTTCTATGTGAGATCTCGGTTTAAATTATCGCGTAATATCGTCAAACCAAAGAGTGCTGTATTTTGCAGCAGCCCCTTTGATTTTATGACCGCGATTTTCCAAAGCAGCGCTATGCCGTGTGCGGTCACGCCCAGTTTTTCCGCCCGTAGCGGGTGGTCAGCAGGCAGATCTCCTTTTGAAGCTTCTTGGTCAGCTGGGTCTTTTTCAGCCGCCAGCGCCAGTTCTGGCCCACGGTGGAGGGCTGATTGATGCGGGCAGAATTGTCCAACCCCAGCCAGTCCTGCATGGGAACGATGCAGGTCGCCGCTGCGCTGCGCAGGATCAGTGCGATCATGCTTTTATAGAGCTGCTCTTCCGGGGTGGCGTAGTCATACAGGTAGTCCCGCACCATGGCACGCTCGGCATCGGTGACGGTCTGGTACCACGACACCAGCGTCTCGTTGTCGTGGGTGCCGGTATAGGCCACGCTGTTCACAGGGTAGTTGTGGGGCAGGTAGTCGCTGGCGCTGCCGGTATCCCGGGAGTCAAAGGCAAATTCCAGCACCTTCATGCCGGGGAAGCCGCTGTCCCGCACCAGCTGACGGACCGTCTCGCTCATATAGCCAAGGTCCTCTGCAATGATCTCCCGCTTGCCCAATGCCTGCTCCACGGCGCGGAACAGCTCGATGCCGGGGCCTTTCTCCCAGTGGCCCTCCGCCGCAGTCTCGCTGCCGTAGGGGATGGAGAAATACTCATCGAAGCCGCGGAAGTGGTCGATGCGCACCACATCGTACAGCTCGAAGCAGTACCACAGGCGGGTGATCCACCACTGATAGCCGGTTTCGCGGTGAGCTTCCCAGCGGTAGAGCGGATTGCCCCAGAGCTGACCGGTGGGCGAAAATCCATCCGGGGGGACGCCCGCCACCGCCGTGGGGATGTTGTCCTTGTCCAGCTGGAACAGCCCCGGGTTTGCCCATGCGTCCGCCGAGTCCAGCGCCACATAGATGGGGATATCGCCGATGATCCGGATGCCTTTGCTGTTGGCGTAGGCTTTCAGCCTGCGCCACTGCTCGTCGAACTTGAACTGGAGATACTTGTGGTACTCCACCTCAAAATACAGCTCCCGGCGGTAGTAGTCCATGGCAGGCTGCCAGCGCAGACGGATGTCCTCGGCCCACTCGATCCACGGCTTGCCCTCAAAGCGGTCCTTCACCGCCATGAACAGGGCAAAATCATCCAGCCACCACTTGTTTTTCTCACAGAATGCCGTAAACGCTTCGTTGTGGCCGATGTCGCTGCGGGAGTACGCCAGCCGCAGCAGACGGCCGCGCTCGGTGTACAGGCGGCTGTAGTTGATGTCATCTGCCTTGCGGCCGAAGTTTGCCTTTTTGCACTCGTCGGCAGTCAGCACCCCTTCCTCCACCAGTGCATCCAGACTGATGAAATACGGATTGCCCGCAAAGGCGGAAAAGCTCTGATAGGGGCTGTCGCCGTAGCTGGTAACACCCAGCGGCAGGATCTGCCAGTAGGTCTGCCCGGCTTCCTTGAGCCAGTCCACAAAGTTGTATGCCTCCTGCGAAAAGCAGCCGATGCCGTAAGGGGACGGCAGACTGCTGATGGGCAGCAAAATGCCTGCACTTCTCTGCATCTTCGATTCCCTTCCTTTATAACTCGATCAAAATACCAGCATGGTCGGATACCTGCGGCTCCTGCAAGCCGTTGAACACCACCCGGCTGCTTTTTATGGCTGCTGCTCGGGAGCACCAGATCTGGTCGATGCGCTTTTTTGCCGCCGCATCCGGAGCGTCCCGCCAGCCATCGATGGCCTGTACAACGGTGTAGCCATCATCCCGCTGCTGCGCCAGACGATAGGTGTCCTGCCAGCCGCTGCGGAGGATGAGGTCATAGCCTTCCCCCCGCACGTCGGCTTCACTGTTGAAGTCCCCCAGCAGAAAGGCGGTCTGCTTTGCGCCTGCCGCCTGCGACAGCGTTTCCCACTGGGCAGCGAACGGCTCCTCTTCGTCCTTCCACCAGCCCATGTGCACCGTATAACACCAGACGTCTCCTGCACAGACGCCCAGTGTGCGGCGGGTCTTCCAGTTGCTGTAATCGTTTGTTTTGCTCAGCAGCAGGTTTTCGGCGGCGGTGATGGGCGCCCGGCTGAACACCGCCGCGCCCTCATCGTAAATATCGTAGCCGACCTTAGCCGGGAGCCAGCTCCAGTAGTAGTGCACGCCCCGCTGTTCCAGCATCCGGGCCACCGCTGCGGCGTGGTTGTCCACTTTCAGCGGCACCCTATTGCCAGGGCAGGGATAGTACCCTGCCGGAGCGTCCCCCAGCAGCGGAGCGGCGGCGGTCTGGTTCACCTCCTGCAGGGCGAACACCTCCGGCTGCTCCGCTGCGATAAAGTTTACAAAGATCTCCCGCTTGGCCTCATAGTCCGGCTCGATGAGGCTGTGGGTATTCAAAGTCAGTAGTTTCATAGTTTTTTACAGAATATCGTTGATATCAGATTTCAGAACGTCTGCCTTGGGGCCGTACACAGCCTGAATGCCGTCGCCCTTCACCAGCAGGCTCAGGGCACCCTCAGCCTTCCATGCGGCAAGGTCGGCCACCTTGGCAGGATCCTTCACGGTAACGCGCAGACGGGTCATGCAGGCATCCACCAGCACGATGTTCTCCCGGCCGCCCAGCAGGGCGATGATGCGCTCGGCCTGACCGTTGTCGGCCTTTTTGTCGGCCTTCTTCTCGGTCTTTGCGTCGGCAGCGGACTCGTCCGCATTGTCATCGGTATAGTTGCCCAGACGGCCCGGCGTAGCCAGCTTGAGCTTGCCGATCATGAAGTAAGCCACAACGTAGCCGATGGCAAAGAATGCGATCACGCAGATCACAAAGTTGATGATATCGCCGCCCAGACCCGCCTGCAGGGACATGGGGATGCGGGTGATGAATTCCAGATTGCCGAAGGAGTGCAGGCGCAGATGGATGATGCCTGCCATGGCGAAAGCACAGCCCTGCAGCAGTGCGTACACGATGTACAGCGGCATGGCGCAGAACATGAACATGAATTCCAGCGGCTCGGTGACGCCGGTCAGGAACACGGCCAGTGCGGTGGAGATGAACATGGACTTATAGTTTGCGCGCTTGTCGGCGTCCACACGGCGGTACATGGCCAGTGCGATGCCCAGCAGCAGACCGGTAGCGCCGATCATCTGGCCTACCTTGAAGCGGGCGGGGGTGACAGTAGCCAGCAGGTTGTTGTAAGCGGCCATATCGCCGGCCTTTTTGAAGTTGATGAGGTCGTTGGCCCATGCCAGCCACAGAGGGTCCTGACCAAACACCTGACTGCCTGCGTTGACGCCGGTGGCGATGGTGTAGGTGCCGCCGAAGGAGGTGTAGTTCATGGGGATGGTCAGCATGTGGTGCAGACCAAAGGGCAGCAACAGACGCTCCAGCGTACCATAGATGAACGGAGCCAGAATGGGAGAGGTCTCGGAAGAGTTGGCGATCCAGATGCCGAAGTTGTTGATGCCGGTCTGGACGACAGGCCAGAACAGCGACAGCACGATGGAAATGACCACCGAGTAGGCAATGACCACCATGGGCACGAAGCGCTTGCCGTTGAAGAAAGCCAGTGCATCCGGCAGCTTGCGGAAGTTGTAGTATTTATTGTAAGCCACACCGCCCACAAAACCGGCGATGATGCCCACAAACACGCCCATGTTCAGGGCCGGAGCACCCAGCACGGAGGTAAAGTAGCCGTTGACGGCGATCTCCTGCCCGAACAGGGTGTGGGTCACAGCATTGGGGTCTGCCAGCATGGCGCTGGTGACGCCGAAGATGTTGCCGGTGATCACATTGATGAGGGCAAATGCCAGCACCGCCGCGAAGGCACCGCCGGCGCGCTCCTTTGCCCAGCTGCCGCCGATGGCCACGGCGAACAGGATGTGCAGGTTGTTGATGACTGCCCAGCCGATGTTCTCCATGGTGGTGCCGATGGTCATGACTGCTGCGATGTCGCCGCCGCCCATCTGCACCAGCTTGCCCAGACTGATCATCAGACCGGCAGCGGGCATGACGGCGATGACCGTCATCAGCACCTTGCCCAGCTTTTGTAAAAAGTCGAAGTTGATGAGCCCCTTTTTGCCCGGAGCCGCTTTTGTTGTTGCCATGATGTTCCTCCTTGTTTCCTTTTGCATCGTTTTACGCAAGTGTTGCGCCACGTTTGCGTAACTTTACGCAACAAGAATAATCCAACTCCACAATTTTTACAAGAGTTTTCTATGACAAAAATAAACTTTCTACGTTTTCTACAACTTGGCAAAGGATTCTTTGTGAAAGTTGTCGAAGGTACGCAGAGTGACGCATTGCACGATTTGCGCAACTCTTTGCGCAAACATTGACATTGCGTGCAAACGGCTTTACAATAGAAGCACTATATCAGGGAGGAACAGATCATGGCAGTTACCATCAAGGATGTCGCCGCAGCAGCGGGGGTCTCCCCCTCTACGGTGTCCCGCACCTGCAAGGACAGCCCTTCCATCAGCCGGGACACCAAGGAGCGGGTGCGCCGCATCATGGCGCAGCTGGGCTATGAGCCGAACTTTGAAGCCGAACCAGTAGAAGCTTTTTCCAAGACCATCGGCATCATTCTGCCCTCCTCCCAGCGGGACGTCTACGAGAATGCATTCCATCTGGAGATCATCCGCGGCATCGGGCAGTTCTGCAACCAGCGGCGGTATGTGAACACGGTCATCACCGGGCAGGACGACGCAGAGGTTCTGGACGCCATCCAGAGCATGGTGGCCAACGCGCAGGCAGACGGTTTCATCCTGCTCTATTCCAAAAAGGACTGTCCTGTGGCAGCCTATCTGCGCAACGAAGGGCTGCTCCACGTCATTGTGGGCAAGGCAGCACAGTCCGCCAACCAGACCATCTATATCGACAACGACAACGCCCTTGCCGGAGAGGAAGCCGCCGACTACCTCTATGAGATGGGCCACCGCCGCATTGCGTATTTCGGGGTCAGCAATGCCATGCTGTTTTCCGCAGAGCGCAAGCGGGGCTACCAGATGTCCCTGCTCAAGCATGGCATCACCCCCCGCGAAGAGGACTGCGTGGAGATCGACACCCTGAACGATGCTTACGAAGAAACACTGAAGGCCCTGCTCACCGCGCCGGACCGCCCCACCGCCATGCTGGTCAGCGATGATATTCTTGCTGTGGTGCTGGAACAGTTCTGCGGCAAGCTGGGGCTGCACGTCCCGAAAGACCTTTCCATCGTGTCCTTCAACAACTCGCTGTTCTCCCGCATCACCAGCCCGCAGCTGACCACCGTGGACGTGAACCCCTACCAGCTGGGCATGGAAGCGGCCAGCCAGACCATTAACCACATCGAGAACCCGAATCTTCTGGCGACCAAGATCATCGTGCCGCACCGGCTCATCCTACGGGAGAGCTGCTGCCCGCCGCCGGAGGTCTGATGCGCAAAAAACGAGGCCGTTCCCTCTCTTTTCCAGAGAGGCGGAACGGCCTCGTTTTGCTTATTTTTTCCGGTACTCCCGGGGTGTCATGCCGAAGTGTGCCTTGAACGCCCGGTTAAAATAGGAGAGGTTCTCAAACCCGCACCGGGAAGCGATGGTCAGAACCGTCTCATCCGTGGCCTGCAGCGCTTCGGCGGCG
>QWCE01005621.1_pt1 | contig 11355 bp, 9 predicted proteins | sample 1972531 | NCBI WGS metagenome assembly QWCE01 (sample SAMN09866716, study PRJNA288562) | Human gut metagenome isolate term4_stool, whole genome shotgun sequencing... | reverse complement strand
TTTTACTGGGCTTCCGGGATATTAACTTTTTAGATGCCGCGTTGCGATTGCGGGTTGCTTTACTGGTGACTTGCTCTCCCAGCTGAGCTATACCCCCATATTCACTTGCGTCTCTTGCTCACCGCAACTGACTTGGTCAGTATAATACAAAAGCCCGCATTTGTCAACACCTAATTGCAATAATTTTCAGGGAAATTTTCGTTCCCGCTGATATGCCTTCCTCCACCGAGGGGGGGAGGGCGCAGACGCCCTCCCTCTTTCGCTCAGTTCAGCACAAAACGCATGGACACCGGATTGTGATCCGACCACGCAAAGCCCGTGTCCTCCACCACAGCCTGCTCCACGGTGACGTTGTCCGACACCACGAAGCCGTCCACCGTCAGCACGTACTGTCCCTCGTGATACGGAGCGTCGGCGTTGCGGCAGCTGGGGACGGGGTCCGTCTCGTCCAGTGGAGCCACCAGCGACAGATTGGTGCCGTCCCAGATCCCCTCCGGCAGGGGCTGCGCCCAGGTGTAGCCCTCGGCAGAGCCGCCGAAGATCTCCTCCGACTGGCCCAGCAGATCCTTATTGAAGTCGCCGCCGGCAATGCACCAGTTGCCCTTTTCATACTCCGCCTGCATATCCGCCCGCAGCAGCTCCAGCTGCTCCACAGCGATGGTACCGTCGGAGGTGTAGGCGGACAGATGGACATTATACAGCACCAGCTCCCGGCCGTCGGCGGCGGGGATGCGGTGGACGCTGTAACACCGATCCAGATCCACCAGCTTCATCACACCGGCCTCGATGGGCAGCTCCACCCGCCGGGCCTCGGTGATGCCGAAGGAGGAGAGGGTCAGTAGGCCCGACACGGACTTGCCGTGGGGCTGGTCCAGCGGGTAGAACAGATACGGCGAGTCGTAGTTCTGCGCCCAAGTGTAGCCCAGCTCCGGCAGCTGCGCCGTCAGCATGGCGGCCTCATCCACGTGGTAACTGCGGGTGGAGTCCCGGTCCACCTCCTGCAACAGGTACAGGTCGGCATCCTGCTGCTGCAAAAACGCCCCGATGCGCTCGATATTGGTGGTAAGCCGCTCCTCAGACCACGCACGGGACTCCGTGCCGCCGTCCATGAAGAAGCTGTAATCGTCCTCATAAGCGCCGAAGCCGATATTATAGGAGAGGATGCCGTACTCCTTCCCCGCCTCCACGGTGGCAGCGGCGTTCCGCTCCACCGTCAGCTCCTGATCCCCGATGCGGTGATAGTCGATGAACACATAGGCCACGTACCCCAGCACCACCACCAGCAGCGCCAGCACCACAGCCAGTACGATCTTCCAAGCTTTTTTCAACAATGCTTCCCCCTCGGTTTACAAATTTGGATAAATCTATTATAATCGAAATATTCCCATTTGGAAAGAGGTATGATGCGTGAAAAAACTGGTGATCCGATTCAATGCCCCGGTGGTGCTGCTGTTTGCCCTGCTGAGCCTGCTGGTCCTGCTGCTGGACGGCTGGACAGGCGGCGTCAGCACCACCCGGTTCTTCTGTGTATACCGATCGTCGCTGGCGGATCCGCTGACCTATGTGCGCTTCTTCGGCCATGTGCTGGGCCACTCCGGTTACAGCCACTACATGAACAATATGCTGCTGCTATTGCTGGTGGGGCCGGGCTTGGAGGAAAAGTACGGCAGCCGCAACCTGCTGATGACCATTCTGGTAACGGCTCTGGTGACGGGACTGGTGCAGTTCATCTTCTTCCCCGGTACGGCGCTGCTGGGAGCCAGCGGTGTGGTGTTCATGATGATCGTGCTGAACTCCTTCACTGAGATGCGCCGGGGCGGCATCCCTCTGACCATGCTGCTGGTGGTGGCCCTGTATCTGGGCAACGAGGTGGTGGACGGTCTCTCCGAGAGCGACAACATCTCCCAGATGACCCACATCGTGGGCGGTCTCTGCGGCATCGTGTTCGGTTTCTCTCTGGCCCGTGCCAAAAAGAGATGATCCCTATAAAAAAGATGCGGAAGCCATATGACTTCCGCATCTTTTTTACGCCTGCTTATGGAGCCTTCGATACTCCGTGGGCAGCATGGAAAATGCCTTCTTGAATTCCGAGGTGAACTTGCTCTGGCTCTCATAGCCCACGGTCCGGGCGATCTGAGCCACGCTGTCGTCGCTCTCCAGCAGCAGAGCGGAGGCCCGCTCCATGCGGTGCTGGCGGATATGGGCGGCGATGGAGCTGCCGTACACCTCCTTGAACAGTTCCTTCATGGTGGAGGGGTTCATGAGAAACTGCCGGGACAGCTGCTCGATGGTGATGCGGCTGTCCAGATGCTCCGTCAGGAACCGATGGACCTGCCGGATGACCTCCAGCTGCTCCGCCGGACAGCTGCCGCAGTAGTCGTGCTGATCCAGCGGCGGCAGATGGGGCGCACCGGACACCAGCTGACTGTCCGACTGGGGGCATGTTACCTCCACCGTGCGCTCGATGATCTGGTGCAGCAGCTGGGCCACCTCCGTATCCGCCGCCCGGTAGTAGACCTCCTTCCCCACCCGGCGGCTGACGATGAGGCCGCTGTCCTTCAGCTGCCGCAGATGGTGGGAGGCGGCGGGGCTGCTCATACCCACCAGCGCCGACAGATTCATGACGCACTCCTCACAGTGGCACAGTAGCCAGAAGATCCGTACCCGGCTGTTATCCGACAGCAGGCGGCAGAGATTGGCCACCTCCTGAAAGCTCTCCGGCTCCTGAATAAAGCTTCGCAGCCGCTCCAGTCGCTTCCGGTCCTCATGATGATGGGGCAGTTCTCCCATGGTTCTCCCGCCTTTCTGTTCCGTTTGGAAGGACTTTTCGCCCGTTTGGAAGGGAAGCGTCTTTCCGCATTGACTTTCTCGTCGGCATCTATTATAGTACAATCATCAAGATTAAACAAGTGCTTAATGGTTGAAAGTCGCCGCACGAAAGGAGCATTTTTATGAAAAAGACTTATCAGATCGAAGTGGACTGTGCCAACTGCGCCAACCTCATGGAGGAGGCCACCAAAAAGACCGAGGGCGTACAGGACGCCGTGGTGAACTTCATGACCCAGAAGATGATCGTGGAGTTCTCTGAGGGCAGCGATCCCAAGGCTGTCATGAAGGCGGTACTGAAAAACTGCAAAAAGGTCGAGGACGACTGCGAGATCTATCTGTAAGAAGCGAAACGTGCCGGAGGTCCTCCGGCACGTTTTATGGAAGGAAGTGACCAACATGACAAAGAAGCAGAAGAAGGTCCTCTGGCGCATCATTGCCACGGCGGTGCTGGTGGCCGTGGTGAAGCTCTTCTCCATCGGCGGCGTGGCCGGGGCGGTGCTGTATCTGGCGGCCTATCTCATCATCGGCTATGATATTCTCCGCAAGGCCTTCCGGGGCATCATCAAGGGTCAGGTGTTCGACGAGAACTTCCTGATGGCGGTGGCCACCGTGGGTGCCATTGCACTGGCCGTCTACGAGAAAAGCGGCGACTATCTGGAGGCCGTGGCCGTGATGCTGTTCTATCAGATCGGCGAGCTGTTCCAGAGCTACGCCGTGGGCAAGAGCCGCCGCAGCATCACCGCCCTGATGGACATTCGCCCGGACTATGTCAACATCGAGCAGGACGGCAAGCTGGTGCAGGTGGACCCGGATGACGTGGCTGTGGGCAGCATCATCTTGGTGCAGCCCGGCGAGAAGGTCCCGCTGGACGGCGTAGTGACGGAGGGCAGCTCTACCCTGAACACCGCCGCCCTCACCGGCGAGAGTCTGCCCCGTGATGCCGCCGTCGGCGACGAGGTCATCAGCGGCTGCGTCAATATGACGGGCGTGCTGAAGATCCGCACCACCAAGGCCTTCGGTGAATCCACCGTCTCCAAAATTCTGGAGCTGGTGGAGAACTCCAGCTCTCACAAATCCCGCTCCGAGAACTTCATCTCCAAATTCGCCCGCATCTACACCCCCGCCGTCTGCATCGGTGCTCTGGTGCTGGCGGTGCTGCCGCCGGTGGTGCGGCTGGTCATGGGCCTCAGCGGCGACTGGGGCACTTGGGTCTACCGTGCCCTGACCTTCCTGGTCATCAGCTGCCCCTGTGCGCTGGTCATCAGCATCCCCCTGAGCTTCTTCGCCGGATTGGGCGGTGCCAGCCGGGTCGGCGTGCTGGTGAAGGGCTCCAACTATCTGGAGACCCTCTCCAAAACCCGTGTGGTGGTCTTTGACAAGACCGGCACCCTGACCCAGGGCGTCTTTGACGTCACCGGCGTTCACCACAACACCATGCCCCAGAAGAAGGTTCTGGAGTACGCTGCTCTGGCGGAGTGCGCCTCCTCCCATCCCATCAGCAAGAGCCTCCAGCGGGCCTACGGCGGCGAGATCGACCGCCACCGTGTCACAGACGTGCAGGAGATCAGCGGCAATGGCATCACCGCCAAGGTGGACGGCACCGACGTAGCCGTGGGCAACAGCAAGCTCATGGACCGGCTGGGCATTGCGTGGCACGACTGCCATAGCGTCGGCACCATCATCCATCTGGCCATCGACGGTCAGTACGCCGGCCACATCGTCATTTCCGACGTGGTGAAGCCCCACGCCAAGGAGGCCATTGCCGCCCTGAAGCAGGCGGGCGTGGAAAAGACCGTCATGCTCACCGGCGATATCCGGCGGGTGGCCGACCACGTGGCCGGAGAACTGTGCGTGGACGAGGTACACAGTGAGCTGCTGCCCGCGGATAAGGTGGCGCAGGTGGAGCGCCTGTTGAGCAACGCCGACGGCAAGCTGGCCTTCGTGGGCGACGGCATCAACGATGCCCCGGTGCTGTCCCGTGCCGATATCGGCATCGCCATGGGTGCCATGGGCTCCGATGCCGCCATTGAGGCTGCGGACGTGGTGCTGATGGACGACGACCCCCTGAAGATCTCCAAGGCCATCCGCATCTCCCGCAAGTGCCTGCGGATCGTGTACGAGAACATCGTGTTCGCACTGGGTGTCAAGGGCCTGTGTCTGGTGCTGGGTGCCATGGGCATCGCCAATATGTGGGCGGCCATCTTTGCCGACGTGGGTGTCATGGTCATCGCCGTGCTGAATGCCATCCGTGCCCTGCGGGTAGATAACCTGTAAACTGCATATAAAAAGAGGACGTCCCACAGACGTCCTCTTTTTATGGTTCCTTGTGTGCAGGCGTTCTCCCTGACACTATTGAACGAAAGTTACCCGCCGGGGGCAAAATATCGTACCCGCCGGAGCCTCTTCAGTGCGCCTTCTGGAACGAATGGACCCAGTCGGCCTTCAGATAATACAGCAGAAACACCACGCAGCTGAGACACCACGTAATGGGGTATGCCCAGAAGATGGTGATAATATCCGGCCACACCTTCAGCGCCAGCGTGATATACGTCACACGGATGACGCACCAGCACACCAGCATGGTGTACATGGGCATCTTGGCCCGGCCCGCTCCCCGCATCACGGCGGAGATGCTGTGGGCGAAGGCCAGCGCAAAGTAGAACAGCGCCTCCGTCCGGGTCTGCCGTACGCCGATGGCGATGACCGCCGGGTCATCGTTGAACAGGGCGATGGCATAGGGGGCTGCCAGCAGTAGTGTCAGTCCGATAAGCTCCGCCAGCAGCATGGAGCAGGTGAAGCCCACCCGTGCCCCCCTCTTGGCCCGGTCATACTGCCCTGCGCCCAGATTCTGCCCCGTAAAGGTGGTCAGCGCCATGGCAAAGGAGGTGATGGGCAGGAACACGAAGCCCTCCACCTTGGCGTAGGAGCCGCAGCCCGCCATGGCATCGGAGCCGAAGGTGTTGATGTTGGACTGCACCACCACGTTGGCGATGGCGATAATGGAGTTCTGCACACCGGAGGGGATGCCCTGCGCCATGATCTGCTTGAGCATCGGCAGCTCGAAGCGGATGCGCTTGGGAACCAGCCGATAGGGGCCGTCCGCCTGCATCAGCTTCCGGAAGCACAGCACGGCGCTGACCATCTGGCTCACCACCGTGGCGATGGCGGCGCCGTTGACACCCCATTTCAGCGCTCCCACGAAGATCAGATCCAACGTCACATTGGTGATGGAGGAGATGATAAGGTAGCGCAGGGGACTGCGGCTGTCGCCTACCGCCTGCAAAATGCCCATACAGGCGTTGTAGACGATCATAAAGAGGCTGCCCATGAAGTACAATCGGAAATATTGGATGGACTGGGGCAGCACGTCCTCCGGCGTCCGCATCCACACCAGGATCTGGGGGGTCAGGAAGATGCCCACCAGCGTCAGCAAAACGCCGCAGACCATGGCGAAGGCCAGATCGGTATGCACCGCCGCCTCCAGCCGATCATAGCACTTGGCGCCGAAATAGCGGCTGATGATGACGCCGGCCCCCACAAACAGGCCCATAAAAAAGCCCGTCATCATAAAGATGAGGTTCCCGCTGCTGGACACCGCCGCCAGAGCGTCCTTGCCCACAAATTTTCCCACGATGACGCTGTCCGCCGTGTTATACAACTGCTGACAGAGATTGCCTAAAAACAGCGGCAGGGCGAAATACGCCAGTTGCTTCCAAATGACGCCCTGCGTCATGTCCACGCTCTGGTTTCTGCTCTTCAATTCAGGACCCCTCTCCTTTGGATAAAATTTCTCTATGGTCTGTTTATTATACCGCCGCTTTTTCAAAAGGTCAAGAGACAGCGACACATCCCCGCACATTGTATACAACCGACGCACAGTGCCGCTTTTCCTCAGTTTTCGCCGCTTTGCCGGATTTGGAAGCCTTTTTTCTCCTCTTTTCCGGCATATCCCCGCATTGACAAATTTCCCTTACGCCGTATAATAATTATAATCAGTACATGAATCACTCCCACGGAACAAAAAAGGAGCTATTGTATGAACGAGATCTATGTGGTCGGGCATCGGAACCCCGACACGGATTCCATCGTGGCCGCCATGTCCTATGCCGCCCTGCGGAACGCTCTGGGCGACCGGGACTACGTAGCGGCCTATCTGGGCCACGTCAGCGATGAGACCCAGCGCCTGCTGAACCGCTTCGGTTTCCAGCCCCCTCAGCTGATCCAGAACGTCCGCACGCAGGTGTCAGATCTGGATTACGACACACCTCCCGCCCTGAACGCCACCGTCACCATGGACCGGGCCTGGCACATCATGCGGGAACAGCGCATCTCCGCCATCCCCGTGGTCAACGAGGATGGCACTCTGTATGGGACTCTGTCCGCCGGCGACATCGCCACCTACAGCATGAACACCATCAGTGAGCCCCGTGTGGAGGCCCTGCCTCTGTTCAACCTCCTGAGCGTCATCGAGGGCCGTGTCCTCAACGACACCGGTGATCTGGTGGACTCTGTTACCGGCGACGTGGTCATCGCCCTGCCCCAGAGCTGCGAGAATCTGCTGTGGAACGGTCGGGAGCATATCGTCTTGTGCGGCGACCAGCCGGACATGATTCGCCGGGCGCTGGAGACCAATGTAGGCTGCCTGATCCTGTGCCAGACGGAGGTAGATCAAGCGCTGCTGGCAGACGCTCAAAATACCTGCATCATTTCCAGCCCCTACGATGCCAGCCGGGTGGCCCGTCTCATCTATCAGGCCATCCCCATCTCCCGCCCCTGCCACACTGACGACATCGTCTGCTTCCATCTGTCGGACTACATCGACGATGTGCGGGAAGTGGTGCTGAAGAGCCGCTACCGCTGCTACCCGGTGCTGGACCAGAACGAAAAGGTCGTCGGCACCCTGTCCCGGTATCACCTGCTGCGCCCCCGGCGCAAGCGTGTGGTGCTGGTGGACCACAATGAGCGGGCGCAGGCCGTACAGGGTCTGGATCAGGCGGAGATTCTGGAGATCATCGACCACCACCGTCTGGCGGATATCCAGACCACTCAGCCCATCCGGGTCCGCAACGAGCCGGTGGGCAGCACCAATACCATCATCACCGGAATGTATCAGGAGCACGGCGTCATGCCCTCCCCGGCTATGGCAGGCCTGATGGCAGCAGCCATTCTGTCCGATACTGTCATGTTCAAGTCCCCCACCTGCACCAAGCGGGATGTAGCCATGGCCGAGCGCATGGCCCGCATTGCCAACGTCTCCCTCAACGAGCTGGGCAAGCTTCTCTTCGATGGCAGCTTTGGCGGTAAATCCGCCGAGGAGCTGCTGCACAGCGACTTCAAGGAGTTCCACATTGCCGAGCAGAATCTGGGCGTGGGCCAGATCACCTGTCTGGATTCCGAGGATATGCTCCAGCGCCGGGAGGAATTTCTGGAGGCCATGCGCCACGATCAGACGGAGCACCACTACGACATGGTGATCCTGATGCTGACGGACGTGCTGATGGAGGGCACGCAGCTGCTGTATGTGGGCAGCGACGACGTCATCCGCAACGCCTTCTCCGCCGAGCCCAAGGACAACAGCCTGTTCCTGCCCAAGGTCATGAGCCGGAAAAAGCAGATCATCCCCATGCTCACCGCCCTCTGGGGCTGATATCCCCGCACTTCACACAAACACCGGCTTGGGGCACCCTCCGTAAGGAAGGTGCCCCAATGTGGCTCTTGTATCTCAATTAAATTTGTTTCTTAGAAACGGTGTAACCCTTGCGGTTATGCCGTTTTCTCTTTGTTACGCTCTGTGAGGTGGTGCTGGAAGGCTTCTTCCATCTCCTCCGGGGTCAGCTCGTGGAGGATGCCCACGCCGCTGTAATAGATGTCCAAAAGCTGCACTCGCTTTCCGTCAAGGTATCTGGGCGCATACACCACGATTTTGTCCACGAACTCGTGGATCAGCTCCGGGGTCAGGGCTTTCAGCCCTGTGACCTGTTTGACTTTCTGAATGAACCGCTGCAAGCTCTCGGCCTTATCCGTTTCGGTTTCCAGATACGCCTGCATTTCCGGGATGGCTGCTTTCAGCGTTTTCTGCTCCTCCTCATAGGACAGGGACAGGGTGGCGTAGCGCTCGTCAGATAGCTTTCCGCTGGCGTTGTCCTCATAGATTTTCTGGATCAGGGTGTCAATCTCCGCCATGCGCTTCTTCGCCTTGTTCAGCTCCCGGCGCTTGGCAGCAAGCTGCTTCTTCTTGTCCTCCGTGTAGCAGTCCATCTGCTTGCGGGCAAACTCCTTCTCAAACGCCTGCACATTCAGCAGGATGCGCTGCATACTTATCCCACTCGGACGGTCATTCTGTTTTCAATTTGCCCCTCAATTGGTAGTCAGTGAGAAGGCCCATTTATTAACCCCCTCAATAATCAACTGGGAACTTTTTTGCCGTTGGCACGAAAGAACTTTTGTAAACTTCTTGCGGACAACAGTTTTGACGGCAAAAAGAACCGGTACACAGCACATCAAATCAGCGGGAGATGATCTCTCGCTCTATCTTTGATGAAACTATGTATCGGCTCTGCTATTCAGAAACCTTCAATGTCTGCTTTTTCCGCCCCGCAGGCAGACGCTGCGACAGGAGCGGCGCAGCTGCAATCCCTTTCGGCGGCTGCCTTGTGTTTCATTTCAGATATTCAATTGTGGCTCTCTAATGAGAGTGTATAGATCATACCATGCAGAACGCTTGTTCGCCAATGGACTTTTCATGCTTTTTCGCTTTGAGGGACAGGAATAGCTTACATGCGTTCTTGCAGAAAAGTACATATCCATACTGTTAATCTCCTTTGGAGGATTCGCTGCAAAACGTTTTAAAATGTTTTGCAAAATGTTTATATAGCACAATTCCTAAAAAAATTTGCAGTGGGAACAAGCCGAATATATTCCTATGATCCATTCATGCCCACCCAATGAACTGCCGGAGCTGTCTCGCCAGCTATCGTCCGCTGAAGACTGCAAGTCCTCCGATATAAACAGCATCCCATCCCAATATTGATTTCCTGTAGTTCCCCAATGATCCTTGAAAATTCCTGCTTTTCGTGATACCATCCAAATATATTACCTGAATATTGTTTATATTCCGGAGGGATACGCGATGGTATATTTGTCAAAATCCAAATATTGTGGTCTGTGGCAATGCCCGAAAATTGCCTGGCTGAGAAAATACAAACCAGAGACCTCTCGGTTGGACGGCAGTGTACTCGCCCGCATGGAGGCCGGCAACGAAGTGGGGGCCCTGGCGAGAAGCCTATATGGGGATTTTGTGGACATTACCGCCTACACCGGCGAAAATCCGGATCTCAAAAAAATGATGGAGAACACCCGCCGTGAAATGGAGAAGGGAACGCCTGTCATCTGCGAAGCGTCCTTCGAATACAACGGTCTTTACTGTGCGGTGGATATTCTGCGCAAAGACGGTGATGGATGGGCGATTTATGAAGTGAAAAGCTCCTCCAAGCACGGCGGGGACTCTGATGACAAGCCGGTGTATATTGCCGACATTGCCTACCAAAAATATGTGCTGGAAAACTGCGGGGTCAAGGTCAGCGGCGTCTATCTCGTCTGCCTGAACGGCGACTATGTGTTTGACGGCACACTGGACATCCACAAGCTTTTCACCGTATCGGATGTGGCGGAGGCCGTGGCTGTTGAGTGGGAAAAGATTGAGACAAATCTCCTCGTTGCCGAAAGACTGCTTCTTTCGCCGAATGATCTACCTTTCATACTGTACTCCAGAAACATATTCAGTTCGGAACCGCTTTTGCAATCGCAAGGGAATCAAGAATATCCGCCGACTCCTCCCCACCTGCTTCTATTGTAGTTGGAAGCAGGCAGACTGTCAAGCGAGCCTGTTACCACATTCGTATCCGCAATTTCATTCTACATTCTTCAGCGCCTCGTCCATCGGAATTCTCCGAATCTTGCGCAGCTGCAAGAGTGCCACAAACAAGTACGCCGCCATTCCCATCAGGAACATCTTCGGATAAATATCCGGTGCGATGTAGAGGGTGAGCCAGCCGCTGAATTCGGCCATCATCAGCACATAGATCTGACCAATCAGCACCGTCGCGATCCAGAAACTGATCAGGATCGAGAGCACTACGATCCATGTTGTCGCCGTCAGATACAGGCTCATGATCTCACGTGTCTCATATCCGAGGATTTTAACCATGGAGATCGAAGTCGCATTTTTTTCGATGATCAGCTTTGTCAGAAGGTAGATCAGCAGGACGAACAGCACAATGGAAAAGATATTAATCAGATAGAATATACTGCCCATCGACACCTTCAGCTGTCGTGAGATCTTTGTCAGATCATCCTTTGTGATCGTCGCTCCGATATAGTCTTCATCGAGGTCTGTAATCTCCGTCTCGGAAAAATAGCCGTTGAAGTAGGTATCCGGCTCCTCAAACGCACTGCGCCATGCCTCGATCGGCAAAAATACCGCCAGCGCTGCCGGATAATGATAAAAGGAGCCGACTGTAAAGGCAT
>QWCE01005618.1_pt1 | contig 11361 bp, 11 predicted proteins | sample 1972531 | NCBI WGS metagenome assembly QWCE01 (sample SAMN09866716, study PRJNA288562) | Human gut metagenome isolate term4_stool, whole genome shotgun sequencing... | reverse complement strand
TTTGGTCTTTGACTTAATCTTTCCTTTCCAATAATTTTTACTTCTTTGGCAAAATGATTTGCTACAGCTGTAAAAAATCTTAGTGAAGAACCCGACTCGTACATATCTATTGTTGCTTTTTCTATTTTTTCTTTTGGAGGAATTACTTTTACAAAATTTTCAAATTTTTCAATCCCAACTCCCAAATTTTTCAAAGCATCAATAGTAACATTTATATCTTTTGAAAATTCATTTATATAAATATTTGTAGGATTTTCGCAAAGACCTGCCAAAATCAAAGCCCTATGTCCATAAGATTTTGAGGAAATTGCACTTATTTCTCCTTTTAATATTGATGGTTTTATTAAAATATCATCTGTTTTCATAAATTTTTCTCAAATCCTTTAAATCTATATTCAAAATTTCGCACGTTCCAATATTTCTCACAACAATTATATTTATCCTGTCATTTCTTGATTTTTTATCAACCATGCAAACTTTTAATATTTTTTCTGTATCAAAATCAATTTCTTTATCAAGATTATATTTTTTCAACACTTTTATAAAATCATCGTAAAAACTTTCGTAAAAATTTTTAACCATAATTTTCATACCAATAGCAACCGCATGGCCATGGCTTATTTCAAAATTTGAATTTTTCTCTATAGCATGAGCAAATGTGTGACCATAATTTAAAATTTGCCTAATACCAAAATCTTTTTCATCATCTTTAACCACATCTTTTTTTATATCCAAGCATTTTTTTATAATTGATGGGAGATTTTCGTAAGTTTTACTTACATTTTCTTTTGAAATTTCATCAAAAATAGACTTGTCCCTAATCATTCCATATTTTATAGCCTCAGCCAAACCATCATTAAAATAATAATCCGAAAGAGTTTTTAAAAAATCTGTATCTATAAAAACTTTTTTGGGTTGGTAAAAAGTTCCACACAAATTTTTTCCTGCCTTCAAATTCACAGCTGTTTTTCCTCCAACTGATGAATCAATTGCTGATAAAAAAGTAGTTGGAATTGAAATATAATCAATTCCTCTAAGATATAAAGATGCAACAAGCCCAGAAATATCTCCTACAACTCCTCCACCAAAAGCAATTATTAAATCAGACCTTCTATATTGATTTTGTGCAGCAAATTCTAAAATTTTTATCAAATTTTCTGTTGATTTAGAATTTTCTCCATTTTTTATTATAAATTCTTTATAAAAAAATCCATCAAGCTCTTTAATTAATTTTTCTTTGTGGATTTTATAAACTAAGTCATCGCTTATAATTAAAATTTTTGAATTTTTATAATTTTCTTTTAAATATGTATTTAATTTTTTTATAATATTTGAGCCTATTTCTATTTCATAGGGATTTATTAAATCTACACTTAATTTCATTACCACATCTTCTTTCTTATGTCATTTCCTTTTTTTAGTTGGGCTTTTAATCTATCTACGTCATTATTTTTCAAATCATTTTTTAATTCTTCCAAATTTTCTATCATTGTATTTATGTCTTCAATCAAAAAATCCTTGTTTAATAAAAATAATTCTGACCATAAGTTTTCATCAATCTTTGAAACTCTTGTCATATCTTTTAAACTTCCAGCAGAAAATCCGTCATGGTAAATACTTTTTTGATTTAATGCATAAGCATTAGAAATCACATGGCATAGTTGAGATGTAAAAGAAATCATTTCATCGTGTTTTTTGGGACTTGCCTTTACAAATTTATTAAATCCAATTTTTTTAAATAAAGAAATTTCCTCATCATCTAAATCATCAACATAAATCATCGAAGCATTTTTGTATAAATCTTTTAAAGAAGATTCAAAGCCATAAACTTCTCTACCAGCCATAGGATGAATTGATTTATATACGAAAGAATATTTTTCTGATAATTTTTTTATATATGGATGCAAATTATTTTTTACTCCAGAAATTTCCATAACAGTTTTGGATAAGTATTTATAATTTTTTCCAACAAAATTTTTTATGGTTAATGGATTTAAACAAATAATTGTAAGATCCATTTTTTTTAATTCATTCTTATCTTCAATTATTTTTATACCAAAATTCTTGGCCGATTTTTTTGTTTTTTCATCAATATCATAGCCATAAACTATATTATCACTATACTCTATAAAAGCCTTAGCAAAAGAACCGCCCATTAATCCTAAACCAACTATAGCAATTTTTTTCATTATTTATCCCTCATATTTAAATATTTTTATTTATATTATATCAAAAAAAATTTTAGTGAACACAAAAATACTGCTACAAAATAATTTGTAGCAGTTAATTTATTTTATTCGGGAATAATTAATCCGTAATGTCCATCTTTTCTTTTATATACAAGTCTTGTTTTCATTTCTTCATCATCTAAGTATATAAAGAAATCATGGTTTAATAATTCCATTTGCATACAAGCTTCTTCGTCGCTCATAGGTCTTAGAACTATTTCTTTTTGTCTTTTAATTTTTGGAATATTTTCTTCTTTTCCTTCTTCAATGTTATCAAAGGATTCAAATTTAATTGATTCACCATTTCTTCTATTTCTTTGTAATTTTGTCTTTTGTTTTCTAATTTGACGAACCAAAGCATCTATTACCTTATCAATTCCTGTTGAGAAATTATCATTTACTTCCTCAGCTCTTAAAATTGTTCCGCCTTTAAGAAAAATGGTTGATTCAACTTTTTTTAAATTGCCTTCGGTAGAAAATTTGAGGTCCATTTCTTCTTCCTTGTTGAAATATTTGTCAAGCCTATCAAATTTTTCCTTAGCTTCTTCTTTTAAGCTTTCATAAACATTTATGTTTTTACCTTTAATATTTAATTTCATATTGAACCTCCGTCATTTTGATATTATATATATACCCCAGCAAGTTTAATGTAAACCTTTAGTTTTTTCTTTATTAAAATTTATTGTATAATGAGATAAATGCAAGGAGGAGAAATGGAAAAAACAAAAATTAATGATATTTTAACTTATGATTTTTATTCAAGTCTTGAAATATCTAATGACGAAAAATATTTGGCTTTTTTAAAAACAAATGCCGACTTAGATGAAAATAAATACAATTCTTATCTTTATCTTTTTGATATAGAAAAAAATAAAAAATATAAAGTTTCTGATAATAAAAATATTGGAATTTTTATTTTTGATGAAGATGATAATTTAATTTACAAGGAAAAATTTGACGATAAATTTGATTATTTTTATAAAAAAGATAGGTCAATGGGAGTTGGAAGTTTAGAATTTAAAATTGATAAAAATGTTTCATATATCAAAGATTTAAAAAACGGATATTATTTGATAAAAGCTTCTGACAAATTAAAAGAAGACGAAAAGAAAAAACAAAAAGAAAATTCTTTTTATAAGGAAGTTAACAAATTGCCTTTTTGGTTTAATGGCACAGGTTATATAAATAATCAAAAACAAAGTCTTTACCTTTACAAAAAAGAAGATAAAACTTTAAAAAAAATAAGAGATTTTGAAAATGAAAGCCTGAATTCTTTTGCAATAAATAAAAACGCAAATAAATTAGCTCTAGTTTTGGGAAAAAATGATAATAATGTTTCAAGACTTAGAGATGATTTGATAATTTTGGATTTAAAAAATAAGGAAGAAAAAATTATAATCGAAAATGAATTTTCATATTATGATTTATTTTTTAATGACAAAGATGAAATTATTTTTGTGGCAACTGATATGAAAAAAGGTGGAATAAATGAAGATGCCTTTATCTACAAAAGCGATTTGTCTGGAAAATATAAAAAAATAAGTCCTGATGATTTTGATAAATCTTTTGGTAATTCAATTGGAAGCGATGCAAGATACGAAGCTTATAGGACTTTTGCTTACAAAAATAATAAATTTTATTTTGTAGTTACAGAAAAAGAAGAATCAAAACTTTATTCTTTAGATGAAAATGAAAATATAAAACTTGAAATTTCTGGTTGCGTTGAAGATTTTGCAATAGCAAATAACAATATTTATTATTTTGCCATGACAGAAAATAGAATTTCCCACTTAAAAGAAAAGAAAAATGGCAAAATTTTACTTGATAATAAAATAAATTCATCACTTGGAAAAATCGAAGAATTTTTCTATGAATCAAACGGAGATAAAATTAGAGGCTATGTTCTTTTGCCCGTAGATTTTGATAAAAACAAAAAATATCCTACACTTTTATCAATCCACGGCGGACCAAAAACAGAATTTTCAAATATTTTCCACCACGAGCACCAAGTTTTTGCAAATGATGGATATATAATTATTTATACAAATCCACACGGTTCAAGTGGAAATGGCGTAAAATATTCTGATATTAGAGGAAAATATGGAAGTATTGACTATGAAGATTTGATGAATTTTACAGATTTGGCTATAAAAAAATATCCACAAATCGATGAAAATAATATGGGAGTTTATGGCGGATCTTATGGTGGCTTTATGACAAATTGGATTGTTTCACACACAAACAGATTTAAGGCTGCAAATTCTCAAAGGTCAATTTCAAATTGGACTTCATTCTATGGAGTTTCTGATATAGGATATTATTTTGCGCCTGACCAAACAGGAGCAAATCCTTGGGATAATTTAGAAAAAATGTGGGAGCAATCTCCTATTAAGCATGCAAAAAATGTAAAAACGCCAACAATGTTTATCCATTCTGACGAAGATTACAGATGTCCATTAGAGCAAGGTCTTCAAATGTATGCAAGAATAAAAGAAAATGGCGTTGATACAAAAATGTATATTTTTCACGGAGAAAATCACGAGCTGTCAAGATCAGGAAAGCCAAAAGCAAGAATAAAAAGACTAGAAAAAATTAAAGAATGGTTTGATGGGTACTTGAAATGAAAGAAAAAATAAAATCAAAAAAAACAAAAAAATTTATTTTTACCCTAATCGAAAGAGCAAAGTCCCACGATATTATGACCTTGGCGTCTTCTCTTTCCTATTATTTTTTGTCAGCAGCAATTCCCATGCTTTTGGTTTTGTTAAATCTTGTCACAAAATATATGAAAGGTAACGAAGATGTAATTGTAGAATTTATTGAGCTTTTACCAGAAACAATAAGAGGTGTAATTTTGATGCTTGTAAAATCAATTATTAATTCATCATCAGTTTCCACACTTTCTACAATCACATTGATATTTGCCCTTTGGTCAGCATCAAAAGGAGTTTCAAAAATAATTCTTGCAATAAATGTAGCCTACGGACTTGAAGACGATCATTCCATGATAAAAAATAAAATATTTGGATTTTTGTATACATTTATCCTTATTTTTATCCTAATATTTTTATTTTTGCTAAGAATTTATTCAAATGGAATTTTAAATTTAATAGAAAATGTATTGCAACTTGTAAATTCTTCATTTTCTCTAGAAAAATTTACTTGGCTAATCAATTTAGTTTCAGGAATACTTCCGCCAATAATTTTAATTCTTGGTCTAAGCCTTTTATACAAGTGTGCGCCTTACAATAATTCAATAAAAATAAGCTTCAAAGACGCCTTTGTCGGCTCAATTTCTACAACCATTATGATTACCATAACAAGCTTTGCCTATTCATTTTTCTTAAATAATATGAGCAATATATCTGTTATTTACGGAGCCTTGGCAGGAATTATAGCCTTATTAGTTTGGATGCTTTTATTTTCATTAACAATAATTTTGGGAGCAGAAATCATTGCAGCCTATATGAAAACAAAAAATAAATTTACAGGATTAAATTAAGAAAAAAAATTTTAAAATTATTGAATCATAATATAAAAGCTTTTGGAGTAATTTAATGAAAAAAGAACTAAGACGTTATTTTATAAATAACAGAAAAAAAATCCCAAAAAAAGATAAAAAAAATTGGGATGAAAAAATAAAAAATAAACTTATAAAAAGCGAATATTATAGAAATGCCAAGTCGATTTTTATTTATTATTCAACAGAAGATGAAATTGATACAAAAAAAATAATAAAACAAGCATTTTTAGATAAAAAGGAAGTTTATATACCAAAAATCACAGAAAAAAATCAAATGAAAGCAACTTTGCTTAGATCATTTGATGATCTTTTCGATGGAAAATACAAAATAAAAACTTCAAAACTAGAAACAACAAAGGAAAAAATAGACCTTACCATAGTCCCAGGACTTTCCTTTGACAAAAATAAATTTAGACTTGGCTACGGCGGAGGATTTTATGATTACTATATAAAAAATCACAAGTCCTTTTACATCGGTTTATTTTATCAAATAAATAAATCTTACAAATTAAATTTCGACAATTTTGATCAAAAATTAGATTTAATAATTACAGATAAAAAAATATATTAAAATCCTAGCAATTATGCTAGGATTTTTGAGTGTTTATTAATGAGTTTCTTTGATTTCTATTTATTTTTTTGGTACAAGTTTTTCCATTCCGCCCATATACATTTGTAATGGTTTTGGAATTTTAACTGATCCGTCTTCTTGTAATAAGTTTTCTAAAAATGCAATTAACATTCTTGGAGGAGCTACTACTGTGTTATTTAATGTGTGAGCAAAATAATTTCCTTTTTCTCCTCTTAATCTTATTTTAAGTCTTCTTGCTTGAGCATCTCCAAGGTTTGAACATGAACCTACTTCAAAATATTTTCCTTGTCTTGGGCTCCATGCTTCAACGTCGCAAGATTTTACTTTTAAATCTGCCAAGTCTCCTGAACAACATTCGAGTGTTCTTACAGGAATTTCTAATGATCTAAAAAATTCTACTGTATTTTTCCATAATTCATCGTAAAATTTCTTTGAATCTTCAGGCTTACAAATTATAACCATTTCTTGCTTTTCAAATTGGTGGATTCTATAAACTCCACGCTCTTCAATTCCGTGAGCTCCAACTTCTTTTCTAAAACAAGGAGAATATGATGTCATTCTTAGTGGCATTTCGTTTTCATCTGTGATTGAATTTATAAATTTACCAATCATTGAGTGCTCACTTGTTCCGATTAAATATAAATCTTCGCCTTCGATTTTATACATCATATCTTCCATTTCAGCAAAACTCATAACTCCTGTAACAACATCAGATCTAATCATAAATGGTGGAATGTGATATTCATATCCCTTGTCAATCATAAAATCTCTTGCATAAGAAAGAATTGCTGAATGAAGTCTTGCAATATCTCCTTTTAAATAATAAAAACCTGCTCCTGATGTATCTCTTGCAGAATCTAAATCAATTCCATTAAAGCTTTCCATAATATCAACGTGATAAGGAACTTCAAAATCTGGAGTTACATTCTCGCCAAATCTTTCAATTTCTACATTTTCGCTATCATCTTTTCCTATTGGAACTGAATCGTCAATTATTTGTGGGATAACTTGCATTTTTTCTTTTAATTGGTCTTGGAATTTTCTTGTATCTTCTTCGATTTGAACAAGTCTATCGTTAATATCAGAAACTTCTTCTTTTACTTTTTCAGCTTCATCTTTTTTTCCTTGCCCCATAAGAGCACCAATTTGTTTTGAAGTTTTATTTCTTTTTGCCCTTAAATTATCTCCCTCAGTTTTTACATCTCTTAATTTTTCATCAAGCTCGATTACTTCATCAACCAAAACTAATTTTTCATCTTGAAATTTTTTCTTGATATTTTCTTTTACAAAATCTGGGTTTTCTCTTACAAATTTTATGTCTAACATATTTCCTCCTAAATTTTTTACAATAAAAAAATCTCATCCCAAAAGGGACGAGATTATCGCGGTACCACCCAATTTAATGAAATAAATTCATTCACTTTAAATTTATAAGCTCAAAGACGGATTCATTAACTTTCACCAAAGATTTTCACCAACCATCTTCTCTCTAAAGGTTATTTTTAATTACTACTTCTCATCACAGCTTTATTCAATTAATAGTAATATACTTTTATTTTTATTTTTTTCAAACATTAACAAATTTTTCAATAGCAATTTGAGGAAGTCCTATATCACAAACTACAGTTTTATCCCTAAAATAATTATCTTCATAAAGACCTTTTTTTAAAATTTGCATACAAACAATTAAGTCGCTATCAACGTATGTGCCATAATTATTTTCCCCATTTGCATCAAAACCTGATGGCAAATCAATTGAAATCGTGTAAATATTTTTTTCATTTATCAAATCAATTATATTTGCATAAATTCCAGAAACTGGTCTATTCAAACCCGTTCCAAATATTCCATCAACAATCGTATTTACCCTATCAAGATTTTTTCTCAAAAAATTCATATCTTCAATTGTTTCAATTGAATAAATATTTTTTGTAAGATTTTTACAAGCATTATAATTTATTATAAAATCTTTGCTTGCCTTGTTTTTATTTCCAATAATATAAATATCACAATCTTTAGAAAGGGCAAGCAAATTTCTAGCAAGAGCAAGTCCATCTGCTCCGTTATTTCCACAAGAAACAATAAGGGCAAAAGAGTGTCTTATATCAAGATTAATATTTTCCATTACAGAAAGTGCTGCTCTTTCAACCAAACACAAAGATGGAATTTTAATTTCATTTATAGCGTAACTATCAATATTTTGCATGGTTTCACGATCTACTAAAAGCATATTTTACTCCTAAAATAAAAGTCTTAAATCTTCTCCAAAAATTTCCATTACATGGCTTGAACCAATAATTCTTGAAAAAATCCTATCTCCATAAAACTCCATTAGCTCATCTTCAGAATAATTTGATGAAAAAATAATTGGTTTTTTGTTAATCATCCTATCATTAACTATTTCAAAAAGATTTGTTTCGTTAGAATTTCTGTCATTTTCGCTTCCCAAATCATCAATAATTAAAAGGTCAGACTCAAAAATCAAATCATATCTTTCTTTTAATTCCTCTTTTCTTTCAGAAAAAGCATACAAATAATCATTCATAAATGAAAATAATTTTGTAGCTGTAAGGTAAATGACTGAATAATTTCTATCCAAAATTTCCTTGGCAATAGAATTTATCAAAAAAGTTTTGCCCCTTCCAACATCTCCAAATATATAAAGATTTTTATAATTTTTTGAGAAATTTTCAACATACATTTTTGCATCATTTTGAATTCTAATTATGTTTTCGTAGGGACTAATTGGATAATCTTTATAAAGATTTTTTGAATATAAATTTGCGTTAAATGTTCTAAAATTTTCTCTTTGAACAAGCCTACTAATATTTGATTGGGAATATTTTTTCTCTATTATAAGTTTTTTTCTACACCTACAAATTTGTGTTTTTACAAAACCTGTATCCTTACATATATCACAATGATAATGGATTTTTAAATAGTCTTTTGGGTAAGAATTTTCAAGTAAAATTTCTTCCTTTTGTCTATCAAGCTCTTTTAATTTTTTCTTTAATTCATCTACATTAATTCCTTCTTGAGCCTTTGTTATTGCCATTTGCCCAAGCGATGCAATGGTTTTGTCAATGACTTTAATTCTTGGAAATTTTTCGTAGATTTCTTTTTTTCTTTTTTCTTGTTCTTCTTTATTTTTTATTCTTCTTTTTTCAATTATTCTTGAAATATTGTCATTGGGACTCATCTTATATCCCCTCCTTCAAGAATTTTTTTAAATCTTTCTTCCCTTGCCTTTTGGGCATAAGATTTTTCATTTGGATTTTTATTTTTTGACCTATAAACTTTTTTTGCACTCTTATATTTTCTAGGAGATTTTTCTCTCATTAATTTTGCTCTTTCTTCTTTTATTTTTAAATCATTTAAGGAAAAAATACTTTGATCTCTCCAAGTTTTTAAAAATCCCATTACATATTTTACATCAACATTATTTACTTCTTTTGCTTGCCTAAAAGCTTCTGTAACAAGCTCAGGATCTTGTTTATATTCATCTAAAGTTTCGTGAATCCTTCTAATATCTTGTGGAGTAAGCTGTCTTTGAATAATTCTTTCAACCTGATTAAACATTACAGATTTTCTTTTTGAAGTATCAAGCATATTTTCACTTGCATTTGCCTTTGAATTTCCAAAATAAGCTTGTCTTAGAGAAATTATTTCAAGATAAAAAGTCCCATCGCCCCTATCTTTTTTCCTAAATACTCCCATATTTGTCCAATATGAAATTATTTCGTTCATTTTTTCATCATCAAAGGCAAGTTGCCTTTTTATTTTTTCTAAATCAACTTCTCCACTAGATTTTAAATCCTTATATAAAAGCAAAAAAACTTTTAGACTATCTCCGTCTGCCATGGGTACGTATGTATTTAAAAACATATTTTCAAATGATGTTTCTCCCATATCCAAACTTAAATTTTGAATTTTAAATTCCAAATTATTACCTTCCATCTTTTCTTATTTTCATTTTTGTAATAAAACTATAAATTTTGCCATTTTTCATTAAAAAATATTGGTCATCAGGGTATATTTCTTGATTTTCAAAAATTTCTATTGTATCGCCACATTTTTTAAATCCTAATTTTTCATACAAAGAAATTGCTCTTTTATTAAAATTATTTACATCAAGATATAGTTCATTAAATTTTAAATCCTCAAAATAATAATCAAGTAAAATTTTCATAGCCTTAAAACCATAACCTCTTGAAGTATATTGTGGATCAAAAACAATTCCCAATTCACTTTTTCTTAAAATCGGATTGTAATTTTTTAGACCAATAAAGGCAATAAAACTATCATCGTCAATTTTTCTTACTGCAAAATATCTTTTCCTATAAATATTTACATTCATAAACCAAACTTCGCAATCAATTTGAGAAAAATTTCCATAATTATAGCCTTTTAATCTTTCATCCTCATTCATTGACCATTTTCTTAAATCATAAGCATCATCTAAGTCTAATTTTTTTAAATATATCTTATCGTCTTTACCAATTATTTTCATTTTATTTTTCATCATGACTTAGGTCTTTAAAAGTTGTGCATTGTTTGTGGAAAAATAATTCCATAAGACCTGTTGGCCCATTTCTGTGTTTTGCCAAAATTACTTTTGCCACATTAGGATTATCATCTACGTCATAATAATCTTCCCTATACAAAAGCATAACAACATCTGCATCTTGCTCGATTGCTCCTGATTCACGAAGATCTGATAAAATAGGCTTGTGATCAGATCTTTTATCTGCCTCACGAGATAGTTGGGCAAGTGATAAAACTGGGCAATTTATTTCTTTTGACAAAGATTTTAAACCTCTAGAAATTTGTGCAATTTCTTGTTGCCTATTATCAAATCTTCCCTCGCCAGTCATAAGTTGCAAATAATCAATCACAATTAAATCAAGTCCTTCTTCTGCCTTTAATCTTTTACATTTACTTCTAAGCTCTGACAAAGTAATTCCTGCAGTTTCATCGACGTAAATTTCTTTTTCTTTAATTGTTGTAATTGCATTTAT
>QWCE01005616.1_pt1 | contig 11362 bp, 21 predicted proteins | sample 1972531 | NCBI WGS metagenome assembly QWCE01 (sample SAMN09866716, study PRJNA288562) | Human gut metagenome isolate term4_stool, whole genome shotgun sequencing... | reverse complement strand
AACAGTAATCCACCATCATATTATAGCAATATTAAAAATATTCCATTTACAGCTACAGCTATTTCATACAAAAATAAATGGTATTGGTATTCCTGCATTTGTCTTGATATTTTAAACGAATATGGAAAAAATGAGGCTGATGCTGTGAATAAAGATATTGATATTATTGCTTGGCAACCACTACCAGAACCATACAGAGAGGAGCAGGAAGATGAATGAGGAAGTAAAAAAAGAAATCAACCTAATTCTAAATCTGCTAAAAGGCTCATTGACACAGAATGAGGTGTCTATGGGATTTGATAACGAAACGGAAAGCCTAATGTTCTTTGATACACAAATTTACATTAAAGAACGTAGATTTGACGGATTTATGGTTAAGTTGGAGGAGTTAGTGAGGTGATTAGGAATGAACATTCTTAGGCTATTAATTGGATTATTTACAGGCATTGGAATAGTTACTGTGCTTTGTATAATTGAGCAGATAGTAATTAATATCAAAAACGAGATAAAAGATTATAGAGCAAACAAAACAAGAATTAAATATTTATGCAGACCCCATATTTATGCATTACATTCAATTTGGGCGGGCGAGGAAGCAGAATTCATATGTACAAAATGTGGAAAGGAAAAGAGGTTAATTATTGAGCCAAAATCTTTTTATGAATTTTTCAGGAAAAAGGAGAGTGAACAGAATGAGATTAATAGATGAAGATATAACGATTAAAGAGTTGAACGATAAAATAGCAAAGTTAGATGCAAAACAACAAATCTACATGGAGAATGGACTAACCAGTATTGCAGATACTACGGCAAGAAAAATAGAACTATACATTGAATGTCGAGAACTATTAGAACATCAGCCAACAGCTTATGACGTGGATAAGGTTTTAGAACAATTAGAATATAGCAGAGTACCAAATACTGGTATTGCAGGTTATCACAAAGTGGTCGAGATAGTGAAAGGCGGTGGAATAGATGGCGTGCATATTCGGAATTGAAGCACCTTGTGACGAGTGCAGAATGTGCGAGAGGGTACAAGCTGGAGACAGCGAAGAAGAATAGAAACAACAGAACATTGACAATTGAATATTGGCTGATAATTTAATAAAAAAATAAAGAAAATTGCATAAAAGTGTTGACTTATACGTACACGTATGATATACTTAATATATCAAATGAAGGAGGTAAAAACAGATGAATTCAGAAATTAGTGAAATCATAAAAGACCTTTCAGAAGCTTTCCTAGCAATTGTTTCTGCGGTGTGTGTTCTAGTAAAAACCTTTCACAAAAACAAGAAAAACTCTAAAAGGTCAAAAAAGAAAAAATAAGGAACGGGGCGAAAGCCCCAAACCTTATGAATCATAATAACACATTCATCTGTAAAAATAAATATGAAGGTAATTAGATATGTTGCTATGATATTATTATTAATAATAATCATAGAGGGATTCAGAGGAGAATTCAACAATCCTACAGTATTTGATATTGTGAAATGGATTTGTTGTATTATACTTGCAGGTTGTTTATTATTTTCAAAGAAAAAATGATATATGGAGGATTATCAATGGACGAAAAGAAGATTAGACCACAGGATAAATGGGATATGAAAGCAGGAGTATCAGCAAAGACTTATAAGGTTAATACCGCTGTAGCGGAAGAATTTAAAAAGTTATGTAAAGAACTGCATTTATCTCAAGGCCCGGAATTAACAAAGCTAATGCAACAATTTATTGAACAGAACAAATAAATTAAATAATCAAACAGAAAACTATCAGCCAATATTTGGTTGGTAGTTTTTTTATGTGGAAAAATAAAGGAGAAAGAATTATGTTGACAGTAAAAATATTATTAGCGTTAAATCTGGCATTCCTAATATTTGCAAGTTATTGTATGCACAGATTAGAAAGGCGAGACGATGAACAGAAAGAAACAAGCGGAGATTCTGAAAGAGATTGATAAGCGTAATCACGTTAAATTCGGAACTCTGGATAAGGCAATTAAGGATTTCAAAAAGAAGCCATACAAGGTGGTGAAGAAGAATGATTTGGATGATAGTAAGCAAAGATAAATATGAATTTCCTTTAGGAGTTTATGATACAGCTACGGAGCTTGCAATGGCTGTTGGAACATCAGCTAATTGTGTAATGGCAACAGTAAACAAATTTGAAAAAGGAAAATTAAAGTGGAGCAAGTACAGACGAATAAGGGAGGAGGAAGACGATGAAGAACCTAACTAAAGAAAGATACTTAGAACTTAAATACTTCTGTCAGCAATATCCTGAAAAGAAGAAACGATTAAATGAGCACACAAGAGCAGGAGAGAGAGCCAGGACAGATACGTTGCTTATTGAAATTGTAGCAGAAGGAGTGGACCGTAAGCTGGCGGAATACATTATCAAGCAGGTAAGCACAGGCATTCCATATGAGAAGCTGGAAGGTTGTCCTTGCGGAAGAAGGCAGTTCTATGACAAGCGTAATGAATTTTATCGAAGACTATCGGAAGTACACTAAATCAAGTCAATAACTTTTTTAAAACTTTTTAGGTTTTGAACCTAAAAGGGTCAGAAATTGGACCAACTTCTATTGTATACTACAAGCGTAGTGTTTCTTGGTTTAACTTTTTTTGAGTTGATTTAAGTTTTTCACCTCCGAAATGTATTAGTGAGAAGGGGAGCATCTACAATGGTGTTCCCTTTTTTCTATGAAAGGAGAAGCGAATGACAACAGAAGAAGTTATTGAAGCTATTAAGACAAATAAAAAATATAAGATATACAAGAGCAGGGAGTTCAGAACATTAAGATTGCAAGTCCTAAAGACATTCCACTACGAATGCCAACGTTGCAAAGAATCAAACAAGATAACTCCAGCAGTCTTAGTCCATCACGTTCAGAAAGTGACTAAGCATCCAGAGTTAGCATTTGAAGAGTTCTATATTGATAAGAATGGAATCAAACAACGGAATCTAATTCCACTCTGCAAGGAATGTCACGAAGCCATCCATCATAGATATGGATTTAGACCAAATCAGACAAAATCTGAACAGAATTTTATCAACGAAGAGCGATGGTAAGACACCCCCTACCCCCTAAACCCCCTTGATTTTGAAGGGGAATTTCAACGGGGGGGCTATAAGCATCCGGAGATACTACCAAAAAGGTGAAAAGGAGCTGATGTCATGGCAAGACCAAACAAAGCAATGATGTTGAGAAAAGAAACAAAAGAAGCCATTTTATCGGCACTCAAGAAAAATGGAACTACAGAAAAGTATTTATTGGACCAAGTCGACCAATATATGGAGTATTACGACAATTTGGAAACGATAAATGGTAGATTACAGCAGAAGTTTAGTGCTGATTTAGTGAAAGAAAAAAGATTATTAACAAAAGAAATGAGAAACATATTAACTTTCCTGAAACTAAAGCCTTCTGCGTACGATGGCGGTGATGAACCTGAAGCATTATAGTAAATATCTTAATCCATATATGGAGAAGATTCTAAACAATGAGATTGAGCATTGCAAAGAACAGGAACAGTTAATTGAAAACATAGTGATTCCAACATTGGAAAGAGAAGATGTTTATTTTGATGAAGATAGAATTGAAAAAGGATTAACTCTGCAGAAGTATTTTTCTTATAATTTGGTAGAATGGGAGATTTTCCTATTCGCTTGCATTGTTGGAATTCGAATTAAAACCTTTGATGGTTCAGATTCATTTTTTAAAAACATATGGATATTAATTGGACGTGGTTCAGGTAAAAACGGATTTATTAGTTTTCTGATTTTTTACTTTACAAGTCCATATAACGGAATTAAGGGGTATAACATTGATATTCTTGCCAACTCTGAACAGCAGGCAAAGACATCGTTTAATGATGTGTATGAAATCGTGACAGAACCGCCAGCACAATTTGCAAAGGCGATGAAAAGCAACTATATAGCAACAAAAGAAGATATTTGTTGCAAGATAACGAAATCGCACATTCGATACAACACAAGTTCTGCAAAAACAAAGGATTCTAAAAGAACAGGTTGCGTTATCATCGACGAAAAACATGCTTACTTGGCTAACGATGGCGAAAACATAAATGTATTAACTTCTGGATTAGGTAAGGTTCCGGAAGAACGAACAATAACAATCAGTTCTGACGGAAAAAACAGAGGTGGGCTTCTTGATCAGGACAAGGACAGGATGAAAGACATTCTGAAAGAATACGATTCCGAAAATAGAACATTACCTTTTTGGTGCAGAATTGAAAAAGAAGAAGAGTGGAAAGAACCAGCTAAATGGGTTAAATCTATTCCATCAATCGAAGACCCAACATTCGCATCAATTAAGCGAAGAGTTGCAGAAGAAGTCAAAGAAATGCCATATAAACAAGATTATTATCCAGAATTTATGGCTAAAAGAATGGGTTTTCCTGTTGGAAACAAAGATGTTGAGATAGCAACGTGGGACGATATTCTAGCAACTAATCAGGAAGTTCCGGATTTAACCGGAAGAAGTTGCGTTGGAGCAGTTGACTACGCTCTAACGAATGACTTTGCCGGAGTAGTTCTAATTTTTAAAGTTGGTAAAAAAATTGTGGTTAAGCAACATACATTTATCTGCAAACATTCAAGAGATTTGCCCGGAATAAAAGCCCCAATTGAAGAATGGGTAGAAAAAGGCGATGCGACGATTGTTGAAGATGTAGAAATTTCAGCAGATTTGCTGACGGAATGGTTTGACAGACAAAAGGAAGAATTAGGATTAATCCTTAAAGCAATTGTAGTCGATTACTTTAGACGCGGTTATATGTTGCCAGCACTGAAAAGAATAGGTTACTGCAAAGATATGAATAATTTGTTTTTCGCAAGACCTAATGACATCGGACAAGTTGTTAACACTATTAACTCACTTTTTATCAATCATAATTTAGTTTATGGTGATGTTCCAATTCTTCGATGGATGACGAACAATGTTAAGAAGTACGATTCAGGGAATAACATTTTATACGGAAAAATCGAACCACATTACAGAAAAACAGATACATTCCAAGCGTTTGCTGCAGGAATGACAAAGATAGATTTATTGGATGATGATGTGAATGTTGATATATCTGACATCCAGCCAATTATTTTTTAATGGAGAAGAAGTAGATGTTTAGCATAAAAGAGAAATTGATTAATTTTTTAGAAAAAAGAACAACTTCTGCACAAATCAAGAACATCTCTTGCGATGCTAGTCAACAGCTTGCGTTTAAAGCCTTAGCTGTCAAAATTGCAGTGTCGTACATCGCAAATGCAATTAGCAAATGCGAGATTAAGTTTTTTGATAAGGGCAAAAAAGCTAAAAACTCTTATGAATATTATGCCTGGAATATTAAGCCGAACGATAACCAAAGCGGAAGTCAGTTCATTAATAAGTTAGTCACAAAAATGCTAACCGAACCTGATGGAGCGTTAGTTATTCAGAGTAATGGAAAAATGTTTGTCGCTGATGAATTTCAAAGACAGTCGTATCCGTTCAATGGTGATGTCTTTTCAGGAATAAGAATTGAGAGCTTATGCTTGAATAAGACTTATGCAGCAGATGAAGTTCTTTACTTCAAATTAGAAGATGAAAATATAACCCAATTAATTGACGCACTGTATGTCGATTACGGAAAAGCAATATCATACGCCCTTCAATCATTTTTAAAGGTAAATGGGCAGAAATATAAATTGAAAATTCATTCTGACAAAATCGGAGATAAGACATTCAATCAATATTACGAAGAAACCTTGAAAGAACAGTTAAAGAGTTTCATTCAAGGCACTGATGGAATTTATCCTGAAAACAACGGGTTTGAGTTGACCGAATTTAAAGTTGGAAATCAAACAAAGAATTGCGATGATTTGGTTAAATTGCGAAAAGACATGTTCCAAATCGCAGGACAAGCCTATAAGATTCCAATGTCAATGATGGAAGGCAACATCAACAATATGTCAGAAGTTGTTAAAGCATTTATTACATTCGCTGTCGAGCCTGTAGCGAAAGTGATTGACGATGTTTTAACAGGAAATTGTTTTGATTTCGCAGAATGGCAACAAGGTTCAAGAGCAGTGGTTGACACAAGTCAGATTCCTTATTCTTCAATAGTTGAAAATGCAAGCAATGTTGGAACATTAATTGCGAATACAATTCTAAATCCTAATGAAGCAAGGGGAATGTTTGGGCTTGATGCAATAGATGAAGAATTTATGGAACAATTCTTTATTACAAAAAATAATTCGAAAGCCGAAGACGTGATGAATGGCGTCATTGATTCAGCTTAATGGATGGAAAGGAGAAGAAATGGCAAATAAGTATTTTCAATTGATTACAAATTCTGAAAATAGAACAGCAGATTTGTATATTTACGGTGACATTGTCACTGAGGAATGGTTCGATGGCGAAGTTTCAGCAAATGACGTGGCTGGGACGCTTGCTGGATTAGATGTAGACAGCATTAATGTTTATATTAATTCATATGGCGGAGTTGTGTCGGAAGGAATCGCAATCTATAACGCATTGAAAAGACATAAGGCGAAAGTCACTACTTACTGCGATGGATTTGCTTGCTCAATTGCAAGTGTAATCTTTATGGCTGGTGATGAAAGGGTGATGGCTAACTCTTCACTTCTTTTCGTTCATAATGCGTGGACTAATGCTTCTGGTAATGCAGAAGATTTAAGAAAGCAGGCAGACGCTTTAGATACAATCACCGAATGCTTAATCAATGCCTATCTTGATAAGATTAATATTTCAAGAGAAGAATTAGTTGAGTTGTTAGATGGCGAGACTTGGTTAAATCCTACTCAATGCTATGAGATGGGATTTGCGACAACTATCGTCAATGAAAAGACAAACAAGGCTTCACAGTCAGTTAAGCGTCAGCTCTACGATTTAATCGAACAGAGCCAGGCGGTTGAGCCGGAGCCAATAGAACCGGAACCTGAACCAGGGCTGGAACCGAAACCAAAAGAAGAAAAGAACGTAATGTTTGAATTTTTAAAAAATTTATAAGAAAAGGAGATTTACAATGTTTAAATTAACAGCATTTGAAGAACAGAAAGCAAAAGCAATTGAAAAGATTGCTGCAGCAGTTAAGAGTGGCAATGCAGAAGATGCATCTGCTGGAGTTACAGAATTTTGCAACACAGTTTTTGATAAAATTTCTGCGGATTACAAAGAGCTTCAGGGAACACATGATGCTCAGGCATTAGCACAGAGAGGTTACAGACAGCTCACAAGTGACGAAAAGAAATTCTATGAAAGCGTAGCAAATTCAGTTAAGGCAAATGATGCAAAGCAGGCTTTATTATCTGATATTCCTGACGGAGCTATGCCAACAACAATCATTGAAGATGTGTATAAGGAATTACAGCAGAATCATCCACTTTTATCTAGAATCAGCTTTAGATTTGTTGGATATGTTACAAAATGGGTTTTATCTGACCATTCATCACAGAAGGCTGTATGGGGAACAATTACTGATGCAATTACACAGGAAATCACATCAGGGTTAAAAGAAATTGATGTTAAGCAGGATAAATTAACAGCATTTGTTCATTTAAGCAAAGGCTTAATCGAAATGGGCCCAACATATCTTGATGCATACGTAAGAGAAGTGCTTAAGGAAGCATTAGCTTACGGATTAGAAGATGGAATCATCAACGGAAACGGAGTTAATTGCCCTGTTGGAATGAACAGAGATATTCATGATGGTGTAAGTTTTAATACTTCAACAGGTTATCCAGAAAAAACTCCTGTAACATTAAAGTCATTCTCACCAAAGGAATATGGTGCAGTTGTTGCTAAATTGGCAAAAACAGAAAAGGGAAATGATAGAGCGTTCAACAGCGTTATTCTAATCACAAATATGACAGACTACTTAACAAAAGTAATGCCTGCATCAACAGTGATGAACGCATCAGGCGGGTATGTTAAGGACGTATTCCCATTTGCTACAGAAACAATGACATCTGCAGCAGTAGCTAGCGGAAAAGCAATCATTGGTATTCCAGAAGAATACTACTTACTCGCTGGCGGAAGCAAGGACGGAGTTATTGAATTCTCTGATGATTACAAATTCCTTGAAGATATGCGTACATACAAGATTAAACAGTATGCAGCAGGTAGAGCTTACGATGATACTTGCTTCATTGTTGTTGATATTTCAAAACTTGAAGAAGCATATTTACTTGTTAAGAATGTAGCCGAAGTTACAGCATAGGAAGGATAAGTTATGAGCGAAGAATTAGTGTTAAAAATCAAAGACGCATTAGACATCACGTTTAGTGACGAAGATTACGATAGAAAAATCGTAGGAATAATTGAAGATGCTATCCCTGTTCTTCGCTCTTTATTTGGAGTAGAAGACAGCGAAGTCATTGATTGGACAGAGCCAAGCACAGAAAGAATGTTGCTAAAAAACTATTGCTTATATGAGTTGAATAATGTAAGTGATAAATTTACTGAAAACTATCGGTCAGAGATTTTAAGTGTAAGAGCAAGAAATGAGGTGGCACAATGGAAAAGAGCCAGTTTGACAGATACACAGACGGAGTAGTGAAGATTTGTGAGCTGAAAGAAAAAAAGAGCGAATTTGGTGCTAGAATTTCAGCCACAACGAAGAACGACCTTGATGTGATTTATAAGCTGAATTATCAGAAGATGTCGAAAAGAGTGGAAGACATTGAATTTGCCAAGAGTGAAAGTTTTGAGCTTACACAAAAAATCAAAGTCCGAAAAGTTAAAGGAATCAAGACAAACAACGTTGTTCTAATTGATGGAAAAATGCATTCAATTAAGCATATAGACGATGATGGCAACAAAAATCTGTATTTATATTTACAAGGTGAAAGAGAGTTAGGTTAATGGAAGAAAAAGAAAATTTACTTAAAAATATTAGAGGTAAACTCGAAGAGCTTAACATTCCTGTTTACTATGGCATAGCAGACAGTTCTGTTAAGGATAAGAGCGAATTTATCGTGTTCGGGAGAACAGACATTAACGTGAACCAAAATGCTACAGCACACACACGACATTTTGAAGTTGTTATTGTTTCCAAAGATTGGGTAGCCGACGAATTAATCAGTCAGGTTGTTGCAAAAGCAAAAGAGGCTGGATTAAGAGTTTCGACTAATACAGATATTGGAATCGACTATGAACAGAAAAATGACGTGCCTTATGAGCTAGTATCAATTCCGTTTAAATACGTGGAAAGGGTTGATTATTAATGTCGGAAGTTACTTTAAGTCAGAAAGATAATTTTGATGAATTGCAAGGAGCAATTGAGCAATATCAGAGTGTTGCAGAAAAATCAATCGGCGAAGTCCTAAAGGGTGAAGGTGCCGAAGAGATAATGACAGGAATTAAGGCTAAAATTCATCCATCTAATAGAAAGTGGAAAGGAAAGCCTAGAGCGTCGAAGTTAGCAAAGTCACTGACAGTCAATCAGAAGAAATCTACGGATTTAGCAGTGGTTATTAACACAACAAATAAATATCATTATCTTTACTTTCCTGATGATGGAACTAATTCACACAATCATCATGGCGAACAGCATTTTATGATAAAAGGAGCAGAAGATAAGGCAGGTAAGGTGTTAAAAATGTGTGTTGAGAACATATTTAAAAATGGAAATATATAGAAAAGGAGATAGAAGATGGATAAGAAAGTTTTTTCAGATTATTACATCACAAAGGCAACAGTGAAGTTTGAAGACGAAACAAAAAGCGTTGGTAACATCATAGCTCAGGTGTTAGGTTCTATCGGAACGCTTGAAGAATCTATGGATTCAAGAATCGTTACTAAAAACTTTGAAGGTGTTGAAGAAACTGTTTCTGTTAAGGGAACAGGTACAGGCGAATTAAAGGTTACTGCTCACGTTAGAGAAGATGTATTCAAGAAAGCTTATGGAATGGAATTCGAAGCATTAAAAGATGGTGTTTATGCTTATGGAAAAAATTCTAAACATAAATACTTCTGCTTTACAGCCGAAGTTCAGGACGAATACGAGAGAGTTAAGTATAGAGCATATCCAAGATGTATAATCACTGACGGAATCGCGAGAAAAACAGAAAATGGAGCAGATGAAGTAGCGCAGGTCGAATTTACAATCAAGGTTACTCCTGATGAAAAGGGAAAGAAAGAACTGTCTAGATCTCAAAAAATATATGGACATAATACTAAATTGATTATGTATGCTAGAGAAGAGATATCTTATGATTTAATGCGTGAAAGCTTCCCTAATAATAAAGTATATTTAGTGCCTGATATCGTTTTAAGATATCGTGTTCCAGAATATAAAGGCATCCGTTCTGGAATATTACTTTGTTTGAGGACAGACAAGGAAACTAGTCTTACGTATTCTGAGCGTGAGAGTATAAAAACATTGTGCTTAAGGAAATGTGAGGATGTTTCTTATACAGATACTTGTATTAGAGAATATATTTCAAAAAGTGAACGCGATGATAGAGTGTATAGAAAGCTGGTACAGATATCTTCTGCAAAACTAATGATTACAGATAGACTTCACGGTATGGTTTTCGCTCTTCTTACTAAGACACCGTGTATTGTTTTGGCAAATTATAATCATAAAATCGAGGGAGTCTACCAATGGATAAAATACAATAAATTTATTTATTACATGAACAATTTATCGGAACTAGAAAGTAAAATTGATGAGATGTTTTCTTCTGAGAATATAACATTTGAAAAAGAGCAGTTTGATGAGGAATTCAAAAAAATAATGGTGTCTATGACACAAGATTAAGTAGGAGACATAATGGAAAAAATCAGACGTTTTTTTGAGTGCTTGTTACCTGTAACAGCATGTAATCTAAAATGCAGTTATTGCTATGTTATACAAAGAGACAATCGAAAGATGAAAATTCCTGAATTGCGATACTCACCTGAAAGAATCGGACAAGGGTTAACAAAAGAAAGATTAGGTGGGACATGCTACTTCAGCATTTGTGGAGCTGGGGAAACTTTGTTGCCTAAAGAAACTATTCAAATCACAAAAGAAATTTTGAAACAGGGACATTATGTTAATTTAACAACGAATGGTACTCTTACCCAACGCTTTGAAGAATTGATGCTATTGCCAGAGAATCAAAAAAAGCACCTACATTTTGCATTTTCGTTACATTACTTAGAACTAAAGCGATTGAATAAATTGGATGTCTTTTTTTCTAATGTGAAAAATGTCAAAAATAATAAATGTTCATTTGTCGTCCAATTAAATTTATGCGATGAGTATATTCCATATTTAGAGGAAATAGGAGATTTATGCATCAAGGAGTTAGGAGCATTGCCTCAGATGGCAGCTACGCGTAAGGAAAACAATCT
>QWCE01005615.1_pt1 | contig 11365 bp, 9 predicted proteins | sample 1972531 | NCBI WGS metagenome assembly QWCE01 (sample SAMN09866716, study PRJNA288562) | Human gut metagenome isolate term4_stool, whole genome shotgun sequencing... | reverse complement strand
CCGTGCCATTCGTGAAAATTTTCTTGACAGAGCGAAACGGGTATGCTATCTTGTAAAAAACAAAAAGCGATGACGAAGAAAAGTAGTACAGACAGACGGCACAGAGAGCAGGCGGCGGTGGGAGTCCTGCGCGGATATCTGTAGGAAAGAACACTTCCGAGCTGCAAGCTGAACACAGGATCTGTAAGTAGGCGAGCCGGAGTCCCACGTTACAGGGATAGCGTTTCATGGGAACGCGAAAAAGGGGCCGTACAAGGAAGTGCGGCAAGTTAGGTGGCACCGCGGATATAGCAGCAGCTATTCGTCCTATCTCCAATAGGACAAATGGCTGCTGTTTTTGCGTTCTTACAGTTCCCTTCGCAGCTTTCCGTGCGCAGCTTCTCATGCGAGCATGGTATCTGCACCCGGAAAGCGAAAGAAAAACTGCAACGCAGCAAAAGAAAAGGAGGAAAAGCTTATGTGTTCCATTCTCTGCTACGCGGGAAAAGATGTCACCAAAGAAACGATGGAAGGATATCTGTTAAAGACAAAGATGAGAGGACCGGATGCCCAGCAGGTCGTTGAGACCGAATTCGGGTATCTCGGCTTTGCAAGACTTGCGATCATGGGGTTGACCCCGGACGGCATGCAGCCGTTTCAACGGGACGGCAGCTGGGTGATCTGCAATGGTGAAATTTACGGCTTTCGCAAAATCAAAAAGGAGCTGGAAGAGCGCGGTTATCAGTTCCAGAGCGGTTCCGACTGTGAGGTTTTGCTTCCGCTATATGAAGAATATGGACTGGAAATGTTTTCTCATCTGGATGCGGAATATGCCTGCGTATTGTACGATCACAAAAGCGGCAAGCTGATCGCAGCCCGTGACCAGATCGGAATTCGGCCGTTGTTTTATGGTTATTCCAAGAGCGGAAAGATTGCATTTGCCAGTGAGGCAAAGAACCTGATCGGCTGGGTGGACGAGGTGCGTGCATTTCCGCCCGGAAGCTATTATTATGATGGGAAATTTGTTAAATATGAAGATATCGCAGCTGTCCATGGTTATGTGCACGAAGATATTGATGTGATTACAAAAAACATCCATGATAAGCTGACAGAGGGGGTAAAGAAACGTCTGGATGCAGACGCTCCGCTGGGCTTTTTGTTATCCGGCGGTCTGGATTCGAGCCTTGTCTGCGCGATTGCGGCTAATATTCTGAAAAAGCCGATCAGGACTTTTGCAATCGGCATGGATACAGATGCGATTGATTTAAAATATGCAAAGGAAGTGGCGGATTTTATCGGCGCAGAGCATACCGAAGTCATCATGACAAAGGAAGAAGTGCTGGAAAGCCTGGAAACCGTTATCGAAGCGCTTGCAACCTACGACATTACAACGATCCGTGCGAGCATGGGCATGTACCTTGTCTGCAAGGCGATCCATGAAAAAACAGACTTAAAGGTGCTGCTGACCGGTGAAATTTCCGACGAGCTGTTCGGCTATAAATATACGGACTTTGCACCCAGCGCGGCAGCCTTTCAGGAAGAGGCGGCAAAGAGAATCCGTGAGCTGTACTGCTACGATGTCCTGCGTGCAGACCGGTGTCTTGCGGCAAACAGCCTGGAAGCCCGCGTACCCTTCGGCGATCTCGATTTTGTTCGCTATGTGATGTCCATCGACCCGGCGAAGAAGTTAAACACCTACGAAAAAGGAAAATATCTGCTGCGCAAGGCATTTGAAGCAGATCACATTTTGCCGGAAAACATCCTGTGGAGAGAAAAAGCTGCATTCAGCGATGCAGTAGGACACAGCATGGTGGATGATTTAAAAGAATACGCAGAGAAGTATTACACCGACGAGGAATACGAAACGCTCCGTCAGAAATATGATTTTGCACAGCCCTTCACAAAAGAAAGCCTGCTGTATCGGGAAATCTTTGAAAAGTATTATCCCGGACAGGCAAGGATGGTGCCGGACTTCTGGATGCCCAACAAGAGCTGGGAGGGCTGTAATGTCAATGACCCCAGTGCCCGTGTGCTGGCAAACTATGGTGACAGCGGAAAATAAAAACAATAGAATGCACGCTCTGCGAGCATTCTATTGTCATGAATAACGGGTGGGACTTATAAGCCCCACCCGTTTACGCGTTCCATTCGCATTCGCCGGACGTGCGGAACATCAGCAGCGCCTCGCGGCAGGAAAATTCACCCAGCTCATAGTATCCGTGGGAAAGTCGGTTGATGCGTTCCAGAGAAACTGCGCGGTTGGCACATTTGGGCTGGTCATAAATAAAACGGATGCCCTTGGCGTAATATTCAGCGTCGAATTCGGGAGTCCCTTCTTCCTCATAATAAGGGTCGAAGAAAAACACCTCATCCCTGGAAATGCCGGTTAAAAGCACATAGTGCGGAACTTCAAGAAAAAGACGCAGCACGACAGCTGCGCCGTGCAAAAGCGCCTGACTGATTTCGCTGTCCGGGGACAGTGTAACATCGTTACCGAAAAGAAACTGCGTCTGGATCGGAAAAGAGCGGACAGCTGCCAGCTGATTTAACCAACTGCCGACAAAACGCATTGCGGCGGCGGAAGTGCCGTGACGGCATGGTTGTCCCTGTTCATTATAAGTGTCCATTGTATAGAGCATAATACATTTGAGGATGTCAGGACTGATTTCTTCCCGATCAAACAGGTAGCGGATTCCGTTGGTAATAGAAACAGAACCGCAGTCATATTCTGAGGACTGATAATTTAAGTAATTTTTCATTGAAAAATCCTCCGGTAAAGCATATTATATAAGGTCAGTGGATTGTTCCGTACTGCGCACTCCCACAATCCTACCCACCTATGAGCAAGCTCCTGTGGGCTTAGACCTTTTGATCCTGGCATCCTTATAGGATAGAAAGAATCGTGCGCTCTGCTGTCGAATATAACGCGAACCCCGTATTTTGTCAAGAATATGGGAATAGAGTCTTGACAGATCGAAAAAAATAGAATACAATTCTCACTAACATACTGGATAGATAGGTATTGAGCGGCGGATGATTCGCCTAAAAGGAGGAGCAGTTATGAAAAAACGAAACAGGATCTTAAGCCTGCTTCTGGCAGGAGTGATGGCGCTGGGACTGACCGCGTGCGGCGCATCGAATGCAGGTGCTGCAGCAGATGAAACCGGAAGCGCAGCGGTGAGCACAGAGAGTGCATCCTCAGACACAGCAGCTTCGGGAGAGAAGATTATCAACGTCGGTGTGACCAATACCATCGGCAGTATCAATCCCCTTTTGTTAAACGGCGGCGAGATTAACAAATATGCGACCGGACTGATGTTTTTGCCGTTGATGGAGCTGGATGCTGACTTGAACTTCGAGGGCATGCTGGCAGATTCCATCACAACAGAAGATAACAAAAACTTTATCGTTCACATCGATGATGCTGCAACCTGGTCGGACGGAACGCCTGTTACGGCAGATGATGTGGTTTATACCGCGCTTCGCCTGGCGAGCCCGGTCATCGGCAATACTGCAATGATGTATTATGTATTTGAAGGTGTTGGCGACGACGGCTTTGTAGAGGAAGGTGCAGAGAGCATCGACGGCATTCAGAAGGTAGACGATAAAACGGTACAGTTTACGACCAAAGAAGAAATGCCGATTACTACCTTTGAAAACAGCTATGCGAGATATCTGCTGACTCTGCCCAAGCATGTGATCGAGCAGTATTCCGAGGAAGAGCTTTCCACAGCGGATTGGTTCAACCATCCCGATGTTGTCAGCGGACCGTTCATCGTAACGGATTTCGATGTGGATCATTATATTTCCTATGAAGCGAACAAGGATTATTGGAAGGGCGCGCCCAAGATCGACAAGCTCAACATCAAAATCGTAGACGGCAGTCAGCTGTATGCAGGTCTGCAATCCGGCGAAATCGATATCACCCAGCAGACGATGAGTGATATCCCGCAGGAGGACTATGAGAGCGTAGAAGCCCTGGACAACGTAGACGTTGTATACGGTTCCCCGGTTACCAACCAGTCCGTATTTATCCAGACAAAGAACGTTCCGGATGTAAAAGTTCGTCAGGCGATGCTGTATGCGATCGACCGTCAGCAGATTCTGGAGGAACTGTTAAACGGACATGGTGAAATTGTAGATGGATTCCTGTCCAGTGCAAGCCCGTTCTATGATGATTCCCTTACACCGGTTTCCTATGATCCGGAAAAGGCAAAAGCACTTCTGGAAGAAGCTGGATGGGACGGCTCCCAGACAATCCGTTTCTATGTAAATTCCGGCGATTCGACCTTTGTAAACGCAGCCTCCATCATCGCTGCAGAGTGGGCTGCAGTCGGCATCAAGGCGGAAATCCAGACCGTTGACTTCGCAACGCTGATGAGCGTTGCAGGCACAGAGGACTATGATGTACTGGCAGTACAGTACACCTATGCGCCGGTGGATCCCTATCCGGATGTAGCATGGCTGCTTGGCGGTGAAGGAAGCTGGACCGGCTACAGCGACGATACGTTAAACGACGCGTTGACCAAATCCCAGCTGACAAGTGATCCAGAGGAAACAAAAGAGCTGTTCTCCGTTGTGGATAAAAAGGTACAGGAAGATGTTCCGATGTTCTCCGCCTATGTTATCAGCGCACAGGGGGCAGTCAGCAAGCGGATTACAGGCGCAGCTCCCAGCGTATACGGCTTCTTCAACGATGTCCAGAACTGGGACGTAGTGGAATAAAGAAGAATCCTGTTTCACAGGATTCCATTCTGCCGCAGTGGGATCTTCGCGGAGTATTTTTATCAGAGAAAAATGAAGTTTTCCTCCGATAAAAAGTTTGTATTTCATATATTTTATGCTATGATAATAACTGCCGCACATCTCTTTTTTGGAAGGTGTGCGGCAGAATCTGATATATGAGTAAAGTGAGGAAAAGCAAATGCCGCATTTACTGGAAGTAGAGGGGCTGACAACCGTTTTTGACAGCGACTACGGACGCACTGTCAGCGTGGACCATGTAAATTTTCATGTAGATAAGGGAGAAGTTGTCTGTATCGTCGGCGAATCCGGCTGTGGCAAGAGTGTGACCTCACTTTCTATTATGGGGCTGCTTGGAAGAGGCGGAACCGTGACGGAGGGAAGCGTCGTATTCGAGGACAAGAACCTTCTGACGATGACGGAAAAAGAGCTGGATAAAATCCGGGGCGACCGTCTGACGATGATTTTTCAGGACCCGCTGACCTCTCTCGATCCGGTCTTTACAGTCGGCAACCAGCTGATGGAGAGCATCCGAAAGCATATGAGACTGTCAAAAGAAGAGGCGCGAAAGCGGGCAGAGCAGATTTTAGGAAAAGTTGGTATGCCCGATCCTCACGGTGTCATGAAAAAATATCCCCATACGCTTTCCGGCGGCATGCGCCAGCGTGTGATGATCGCGATGGCTCTGTGCTGCAATCCGGGCCTGCTGATCGCAGATGAACCGACGACGGCACTGGATGTGACGATTCAGGCACAGATTATGGCGCTGTTGCGCAATCTGCAAAAAGAGAGTGGGATGTCGATGATCCTGATCACCCATGACATCGGGCTGGTAGCGAGCATGGCGGACCGCGTGATCGTTATGTACGCCGGACAGATGATCGAGGAAGCACCGGTAAGGGAGCTGTTTGCTGCACCGGCACATCCGTATACAAAGGCACTTTTGCAGACGGTTCCCGGAATTTATGACGAAAAGGACAGGGAGCTTGTCGCGATTCCCGGCATGGTTCCGGAAAATTATGATTCGATCCCCGGCTGTCGGTTTGCAGACCGCTGCGCCTTCCGGACAAAAAGCTGCGATCAGCCTCAGAGCTACAGACAGATCGGGGAAGGACATTTTGTCAGATGTATGCTCGCCAAAGAAGGAGAAACGTGAAGATGAGCATAAATATGGAAGAAAAAAACACGGAGAAGGAGCCGCTGATCCGGGTAGAAAACCTGAAAAAATATTATCCCATCCGGGGCGGCGTTATTACCCATACGACAGGCTATGTGCATTCGGTGGACGGCGTTTCCTTTTCGATTGCAGAGGGAGAAACCCTCGGTCTGGTGGGCGAATCCGGCTGCGGCAAATCGACGGTGGGCAGACAGCTGGTCGGCCTGGAAAAGCCGACGGGCGGCAGGCTGTTTTATCATGGAAAGGATATGGAGAAGCTTTCCGGAAAAGAGAAAAAGAGCGTGCGCACGCAGTTGCAGATGGTGTTCCAGGACCCATATTCTTCCCTGAATCCGAGAAAGCATATTTATGAAATTTTATCCCAGCCGATGCTCTATCATGGGACTTCCAATAAAGAAACTGTCCACAGGGACGTTGACCGACTGTTGGATATGGTAGGACTTTCCAAGCACGTCCTCGGGCGTTATCCGCATGAGTTCTCCGGCGGACAGCGGCAGAGAATCGGGATTGCGCGGGCGTTGTCTTTAAATCCCAGGTTTTTGGTCTGCGATGAGCCGGTCAGCGCGTTGGACGTTTCGATTCAGGCACAGATTCTGAATTTGCTGCGCAGCCTGCAAAAGGATCTCGGGCTGACGTGCATGTTCGTTGGACATGGACTCGGCGCGGTTAACTATGTGAGCGACCGGATCGCAGTCATGTACCTTGGTAAAATTGTGGAGATCGGACCGGCGCAGGAGGTGTTCCATCATCCGGTACACCCTTACACCCGTGCCCTGATCGATGCAGTGCCGATTGCAGATTCCAAAAAGCGGGAACAAAAACCGCTTCTGACCGGAGAAATCGGCTCCAGCACGAACCCGCCCTCCGGCTGCCGCTTCCATCCGAGATGTCCGTATGCGACGGAAAGCTGCAGACAGGAAGTGCCGGAGCTTTGCAGTGTTTTCCCAGGCAGCAGTCATCTGGCGGCGTGCCCATATGCAATTGCGCAGCTGGCTGGCGGCGCACCCACATACGATGCGAAGATGCAGCAGGTTGTCGTAGAGCAGAAATGGAGATAAAAGTGACATGGGAAAATATATGATCAAGCGCATCCTGATCGCCATCCCGGTTCTGATCGGGATCACGATCATCGACTATGCGATTATGTGTCTTGCGGGCAGCCCGCTGCAGATGCTGCAGGGACCCCGAATTTCCCAGGCTGCGGTTGCGGCAAAGGAAATCGCCCTCGGTCTGGATAAACCGTTTTATGTGCAGTATTTTGTCTGGTTAAAACAGCTTTTACATGGAAATATGGGCTATTCGATCAAGTCCTATCAGGCAGTCAGCGAGATGATCGCAAGCCATTTGGGACCGACGCTTTTGCTGATGGGCGTATCGCTTCTGGTCAGCTTGCTGATGGCGGTGCCCGCCGGAATTTACAGTGCGATCAAGCAGTATTCCGCAGGAGATTATACGGTTGTTACACTTTCCTTCCTGGGAAGCAGCGTGCCCGGATTTTTCCTTTCTTTGCTGTTGATCTATCTGTTTACGGTAAAGCTTGGCTGGCTTCCGTCCAGCGGAATGGCGACGCTCGGAACTGCAGGCGGCGCGGGTGATGTGGCAAAGCATATGGTGATGCCGGTGTTAGTCCTGGCTACCTCCATGGCGGGTACGAATATCCGTTATATTCGAAGCGCGATGCTGGAAATTTTGCAGCAGGATTACCTGCGCACGGCAAAGGCAAAGGGAATCGGAAGATTTCTTGTCATCAATAAGCATGCGCTGCGCAACGCACTGATTCCGATTATTACGGTAATCGGAATGGAGATTCCGGTGCTGTTCGGCGGTCAGGTTATCATTGAGCAGGTCTTTTCCTGGCCGGGACTCGGACTGATGACGATGAGCGCAATCACGAACCGGGATTATCCGGTTATTATGGGTGTCTGCCTGCTGTCTGCAATCGTTGTGCTGGCGGCAAACCTGATTACGGATATTTTATATGCGCTGGCAGACCCGACAATCCAGCTGAAATAGGAGCGGCGAAGATGGAGAAAAAAGATCGTATCAAAAAAGATATTTCAAGAGAAAGCTATTTGCAGACCGTCATCCGTCGTTTTAAACAGCATCATCTGGCAACGGTCAGCCTTGTGATTTTAGCGGTTTTGGTGGTGGCAGCGCTTTTGGCACCGATCATCGCACCGTATAATCCGGATGAAATCGTCGGAGGCTTTTCCAAAGCGCCAACAGCAGAGCATTGGCTGGGAACGGATCAGATCGGTCGTGACGTCTTGAGCCGGCTTTTGTATGCAACGCGGATTTCCCTGTTGGTCGGTGTGCTGGCGACGGCGATCTCTACTGTGATCGGTGTGATTCTAGGACTGATCGCCGGGTATTTTGGCGGCGCTGCGGATATGATTATCATGCGCTTTACGGATATGGTCATGTCGTTTCCCTATATTTTGCTGGTGCTGGTTGCGGCGTCGATTTTTAAGCCGGGGCTCTGGAGCATCATCCTGATTCTGGGCTTTGTAGACTGGCCGGGAATTGCCCGTCTGGTTCGTGGCAATGTGCTGAGCCTGCGGGAGAGTAATTTTATTAAAAGTGATCTCGTGGCAGGAATGCCGCTTCCGTATATTCTGTTTTCCGAGATTCTGCCGAATACCGCTGCGCCGATTCTGGTGTATGCAACGTCGGTTCTGGCGTTGTCGATGTTGGATGAGGCGGCACTTTCGTTCCTCGGAATGGGTGTGCAGCCGCCGACCGCGAGCCTTGGAAACATGTTAAACGGCGCGCAGTCGTTGACTGTACTGACGAAACAGCCGTGGCTCTGGATTCCGTCCGGGCTGATGATCGTGGTGCTGGTCATTGCGATTAACTTTATCGGTGACGCGCTGCGGGATGCGCTGGATCCCAATAGTGGAAAGTAAGACTGGAACACGCAAAAGCAGAAAGGACTGCAGCAGGAACACTGCAGGAGGACATCGGAGGGATTTGCGATGATACAGGAAATGGATTTAATGGAAATTTTTTACTGGTTTCACAGACATCCGGAGCTGTCTTATGAGGAATACGATACAACTGCGCAGATTAAAAAGCTGTTGAAAGCAGCGGATGTAAAGATCCTGCCGATTCCGATGGAAACCGGTCTGATTGCGGAGGTAAAAGGAGAAAAGGATGGTCCGGTGCAGGCGCTTCGCTGCGATATTGACGCGCTGCCGATTACTGAACTGACGGATTTACCTTATGCGTCGGAATGTCCGGGAAAGATGCACGCCTGCGGACACGATTTTCACATCGCGGCGGGAATCGGGACTGCGATCTGGCTGCAGGAACATAAGGACGAGCTCTGTGGGACAGTGCGGTTTTTCTTCCAGCCAGGAGAAGAGTCCTCTCTGGGCGCATGGAAAGTGTTGGAAACGACGGCACTCGATTCGGTTACGCGCGTCTGGGGCTTTCATTCTGATCCGACCAATTTGGTCAATGCCATCGGCATCCGGGAGGGCGCAGTTGCGGCGGCAGTAGATCGGTTTGTGATTACGATAACGGGCGTCGGCTGCCACGGCGCACACCCGGATGATGGCGTTGATTCAATTCCGGCGGCTGCAGCCATGGTTCAGGCATTTCAGACGATCGTGACCCGCAATATCAATCCGTTCCATCCTACACTCATCAGCGTTACGCGACTGGAAGCGGGCAATACCTGGAATGTGATTCCGCAGACAGCACAGCTGGAGGGAACTGTTCGGACCATGGATCGGCAGGATCGCTGCCTGTTTGAAAAACGCTTAAAAGCAATTGCAGAGCAGACCGCATCTGCCTATGGAGCGTCCGCAGAGGTAGAGTGGATTCCCGGTCCTCCGGCTGTTTGCAACGATGCAGAAATGGCGGCTTTTGCAAAGGAAACGGCAGAAGCGGAGGGCTTTCAGACTGTTCCGGAAGAACAGTCGCTCGGCGGAGATGATTTTTCTTTCTACATGGAGAAAGTGCCCGGCTGCTATATCAAAATCGGCATCGGAAAGGGGGCGACAATTCATCAGCCGACCTTTCAGGTGGACCCGGCGGCATTGATGCCTGCGGTACGGTATTTGAGTCGTCTGCTGCTGCGCTGGGGCGAGGAAAAGGTCTGAGCGACGCAGCAGCCGAGGAATATGCATAGTAATACGCAGTTTTTGCGTAAGAACACAATATAAGAAAAGGGGTAAAAAACATGAGCACATTTCGATTCGCCATTATGGGAGCGGGCAACATCGCACATCAGTTTTGCGATGCAGTGACGCTGGTGGAGGACTGTGAGGTGAGCGCGATCGCCAGTAAGGATCTGGGACGCGCACAAAAATTTGCGGAGGAATGCAGCGTAGCCCATGCGTATGACAACTATGAGCAGATGCTGATAGAGGAAAAGCCGGACTGTGTTTATATTGCAGTGACGCCAAACGACCATTTCCGTCTGACGATGCTTTGTCTGGAGCATCGCGTTCCGGTGTTGTGCGAAAAAGCGATGTTTACAAACAGTGCAGAAGCAAAAGCGGTTTTTGAAAAAGCAGAAAAAGACCAAACCTTTGTAATGGAAGCGATGTGGAGTCGTTTTCTGCCCGCGGTCAACCAGGCAAAAAAGTGGGCGGCAGAAGGAAAAATCGGCAGACTGGAAGCCTTACAGGGAAGAATCGGTTTTCTCGCGCCGGAGGGAGCAGACAATCGGTATCACAGCCCTCTGCTGTGCGGCGGAGCTGCGACGGATATCACGGTTTATGCCTATGAAATCGCGACCTGGCTGGTCAATGAGCCTGTCCGCAAAACCTATGCGGCTGCGAACCTTGATCAGACCGGTGTAGACTTAACCGATCAGGTTACGGTGAAGTTCGAACATGTGCTGGCAGATCTTGTGACGAGCTTTGCAGCGCCTATGGGCAACAGCATGGTGATCTACGGTCGGGAAGGGCGCATTGAGCTGCCCGATCCCCATTATGCATCCAAATGCTTTTTATATGGGGCGGATGGAATGCTGAAGGAAGAATTCACAGATACGACGACGCAGAAGGGCTTTACCTACGAGATCGAAGAGACGATCCGCTGCGTGCGCGCAAAGAAGACGGAAAGTCCGGTTGTTCCGCATGCGACGACAATTGCCTGCGCGGAGCTGTTTGATCAGATTCAGGCGGCAAAGAAAGAGTGAACTATCGGAAACAACGTGCAGAAAAAGGCGGTACAGATTTTGAGCTCTGTACCGCTTTTGTGTTGGTGTACCCGGTCCGTATTCCTGCAGGGCGGGGTTTCTGTCGCGAAGTTTAGAAATAGTCCGAAAAATATGGTTTCTTGACCGGAATCAGCCGCTCCAGCCAGGTCAGCATATAGTATTCCGTCGAAATTTTTTCATGGTCGTAAAGATAGGTCGGGCGCTTGTAGCCCATCATCAAGGCAGTGAGCGTGTTAATGTCGAGTTCTACGACGTTAATGGACTGATTGTCCTCGACACGCTCACAGGTTGTT
>QWCE01005605.1_pt1 | contig 11380 bp, 7 predicted proteins | sample 1972531 | NCBI WGS metagenome assembly QWCE01 (sample SAMN09866716, study PRJNA288562) | Human gut metagenome isolate term4_stool, whole genome shotgun sequencing... | reverse complement strand
ATCGAGTGCCTTTGCACGAAGATTTCCACTTTCGAGTTACAAACGGTCAACGGGCTGAGGTAAAGCGGGCCTGCACTGCGAAGGAATATCCCTGATTTCTGCGTCCGCTTCGCCATAAAGAAGTCTTTTTCTTTACAAGCGTATCACCCCAACAACTACAAATTTCACTCCATAAATTTCATCGGATCTACCGGCTCTCCATCTTTCATTACCTTAAAATAGAGATTCGGTCCTTCCACGCTATAGTATTTTGTAGGTTCATTCAACAGACCGATCGGCTCACCTGTTGCAACAGTATCTCCTTCTGATACGGACAGGTCTTTTAACTGGCCGTAAACAGCCGCATATCCATTTCCCATATCCAATGTAACGGTTGTTCCCGTCTGTGCTGTCTCTTCAATACTGCTCACTGTTCCTGTCGCTGATGCCTTGATGCTTTCCCCGACTTCACCACCGATGATCATTGCCGGATTGTACTTATACTCTTCTAAAGTAGGAAAATAAACGGTCTGATCCATACTGTACCCGATCAGCGTTGCCCCGCTTGCCGGCCACTCCAGTATGCTTGCTTCCGTAAACCATGCACCGGAACTTCCCTGTGCCGCAGTCTCATCCGTCTCCTGACCCTGCTGCTGTCCATTTTCTGCCTCTGTTCCGTCTGTGGAGGATGCTCCTTCTTGTTCCTGACGATCCGCATGATCTGTCTGTGACGGTGTTGCATCTTCCTCTCCCTCCATTGGAAGTACATCTTTTGAATTTGCCGCTGCATCATTTTCTTTTGTCAGTTTTTCTGTCTCCTGCTGAACCTTTGCAATCTGCTCATTCATATTCTTTTTGTAATTTCTGAATGTAACTGTCCCCACCATTGCAATGACTGCCACGAAGCAAAGTACGATTCCAACAGAAGCTCCTTTTCCCTTTAAAAAGGAAAACTTCTCTTTCTTATTCATTCATCATCACCTCTGACTATAGCATTGCCAGAATATGTGACTTCTATTCGGAAAGAATTCTATTTTAATTCCCTGTCGCTTCTTTTTCGTCAAATTCTTTATTTAATGTTGTTCCTTCAAAAAAGAACTGCAGGATTTCTTCATAATTTTTCTTTTCCTTTGCCATTTCATTTGCTGTCCACTGACTCATTCCCAGTCCATGTCCTTTTCCGATGGTCGTGATCTTCAAACCTTTTATACTCTCGTAAAATGAAAATGCACTGGAAGACAGGGACAATGCATCCCGAAACTGATCCCCGGTACAGACTGTATCTCCCATCCTCATCTGTCGCACATAACCGGAAGAATCCATTTCCAGTATTTCAAAGTCAGCAAAGTTATAGCCTTTTTCTGCACTCTCCGAATTTTCTTCTGCCACCAGAAAATCTCTGCATAACTGTTGTATTTCCTGATAGTCAAAAACTGTTACCTGAATTTCATCCTCAGCCGCTTTGTCCAACGGGCATTCTCTCTTACAGATATAAGGATAATCTTCTGTTCCAAGAACTTCTGATGCGTTCCGTGTCTCACCGTTACTGGACTGATGATATGGTGTCCATGCACAAGCCTCATTATACCAGACCACTGTTCCTTCTGTATCTTCCACTGCTTTGGTATATTTTTTCAAATATGTATCAAAATTGGCCGCTCCCCATTTCCGTTTCATTTCTGCATGAGTCAGATATTTCTCTGTTGCCGTCTTCTCCTCGTTTTCTGCCAGTTCTCTGCACAGGCTTGTACGCAGCACCACGGCCTGTGCTTTCAACGCTTCCAATTCGTAAGACTCCGGCATTTCATATGCAAGAACCCCGATCAGATACTCTTCCCAGTCCAGATCAAGATCCAGTTCCGTTCCATCTGGGTCTGTTCTTGCAACTTTTATTGTAAAATGACCGCTCCCATTTTGTAGATTCACATCTTTTCCATTTACAAAAATAGAGACAACATATGGAAGAAATATGAGGATGATCAGAAATGCAGCTATATTTTTTATTTTCTTTTTTGCTGAATAAAAGCTCATAAAGACAGCCCTCCATACTTTATTATATGAAGGGCTGTCTTATTTTAGAACCTGTATTAAATTTTACCTTTACGCTTTATTTTTCTGCACTATTTTCTGTCGGTTCTGCTTCTGTACTCTGTGCATCTTTTGCCAGACTTTCTGTTCCCTGAACCTGCATCGGATTCACATACGGATTCTGTGCCGATGACTCTGTCGGAGTTACCGGAACCTGCTGTACCGGTGCTTCTGCCGGCATCGGAGATACAGATTCTGCCGGAGTTTCTGATGCTGCCGGTGATACAGGCATCGTCGGAGGAATCGGATTACCACCGAAATTTGGTGCCTGCGGTGGAAGATTTGGCTCCATTCCCGGGTTATACGGCTTCTTGCTCATAATAAATAAGCAGATTGCTTCGTACATTGGAATAAATATACCAAGAACACTATGGATAATCGCCATATTATGGGATGTCAGTCTATGGTAAATATGAAAGTTCACCAGTACATCCAGCACCGCTTCAATCGCCTGAAGTGCTACTGCTGCAATAATCAGCAGGAAAACTATCACCCAGATCAGTGTCAGACTTCCTGCACCCATTCCGGTGGAATAGCTCAATGCAGTTCCAACTCCTGCCACAACAATGAAAAGGAAATAAAGTCCTGCGATTACAGCCGTTCCGATCAACGGAATAAGGACTTTCCAAAGTCCCGGACTCTGAAGTCTTCTTTTCTTTAAAGGCATACTGCCTGCAAGATCTCCCTGAAGATAAGATCTCGCAAATGGTACCCATGCCATCCACGGATTTGCATTTCCTGTTCTCTGTGCCAGACGGTAAAGTGCAATGGATTTAAATACATATTTCACAATACCAATAATCACGGCTGCCACGATCACCAACAGATAAACGGTCATGATCACTGAAAATATATCTGATCCACTGCTGCTCATTGTCGGACCATCCGGAACTCCGTATGAAAAATCAAAATCATTTCCATATTCCATCTGTCATTCCTCCTGTCTTAATCAAAAAGATCCTGTCCTGAAGGTACTTCTACTTTTTCAAGATGCCAAATATCCCGTACATACTCTTCAATCGTTCTGTCTGATGTAAATTTACCACTGCATGCAGTGTTGAGCATTGCCATCTTAGACCATTTCTGCTGATCTCTGTAAGCTTCCTCAACTCTCTTCTGTGCATCTGCATAAGAACGGAAATCTTTCAGAATGAAGTAAGTGTCTGCTCTGTCTGTACACTGTGTATTTAACAGTGAGCTGTACAGATTGATATACATATTGTGGTCACCATTGGAGTAAGTTCCATCCATAAGCTGGTCTACTACACGCTTGATCTCCCAGTCATTAAAGTAAATGTCAACCGGATTGTATCCACCATTGTTCTCATAGTTGATAACTTCCTGTGAGCTTAATCCGAAGATAAATGCATTCTCCTCGCCAACTTCCTGAACGATCTCTACATTCGCTCCATCCATTGTTCCAAGTGTCGGTGCACCATTAAGCATAAATTTCATATTACCTGTTCCTGAAGCTTCTTTAGAAGCTGTAGAAATCTGCTCGCTGACATCTGCTGCCGCAAAAAGAATTTCTGCATTAGATACTCTGTAATCTTCAATAAATACCACTTTCAGCTTACCATTGATACTTCTGTCGTTATTTACAACATCTGCTACGGAGTTAATCAATTTGATCGTCTCTTTTGCACGAAGATAACCTGCTGCTGCCTTAGCTCCGAAAATAAATGTTCTCGGATAGAAGGACATCTCAGGATGCTCTTTGATCTGATTATACAGATACATGATGTGCAGTATATTCAGAAGCTGACGCTTGTACTCATGCAGACGTTTTACCTGAATATCAAAGATAGAACGCGGATCTACATCAATTCCATTATGCTCCTTGATATACTTTGCAAGGCGAACTTTATTCTGGTATTTGATCTCCATGAACTCACGTCTTGCCTCTTCATCCTCAACCAGTGGTTTCAGCTTGGAGATCTGAGAGAGATCTGTAATCCAGCCATCACCGATCTTACTGGTGATCCAGTCTGCAAGCAGCGGATTTCCATGAGCCAGGAAACGTCTCTGCGTGATACCATTCGTCTTATTGTTGAACTTCTCCGGCATCATCTGATAGAAATCTTTCAGTTCCTGCTTCTCAAGGATCTCCGTATGAAGCTTTGCAACACCATTAACAGAGAAGCCTGCTATGATCGCCATATTTGCCATACGAACCTGTCCATCCATAAGGATTGCCATTTTCCGTACTTTCTCTTCATTTCCCGGATACGTCTCACGAACCTGGATCACGAAGCGGCAGTCAATCTCCTGTACGATCTGATAAATACGCGGAAGCAGTTTTGAAAACAGGTCGATCGGCCATTTTTCAAGTGCTTCTGCCATAATTGTATGGTTTGTATAAGCACAGGTCTTGCTTGTTACTTCCCATGCCTCATCCCAGCTAAGTCCCTCTACATCAATCAGAAGACGCATCAGCTCCGGTACAGCAACCGTCGGGTGCGTATCGTTCATCTGAATGACAACTTTTTCATACAGCTTTCTGATGTCTCCATGCTTCTTTTTATATTTTGCGATCAGTGCCTGAAGACTTGCAGAAATGAAGAAGTACTGCTGCTTCAGACGAAGCTCTTTTCCTGAATAATGATTATCATTCGGGTAAAGAACATCTACGATCAGTTTTGCAAGGTTCTCCTGCTCTACTGCCTTATGATAATTTCCTCTGTCGAACTCATCCAGTTTGAAATCCGTGATCGGCTTTGCATCCCATACACGCAGTGTATTTACTACGTGGTTGCCATATCCAACAACCGGCATATCATACGGAACTGCCATAACAGACTCATAATTTTCCTGAATAAATTTATCTTTTCCTGTAACAGGATCTTTCTCGAAACGGATATTTCCTCCGAAACGTACTTCCTTTGCATACTCTTCACGACGGATCTCGAACGGATTTCCTTCTTTCAGCCAGTTATCCGGTACTTCTACCTGATATCCATTTTCAATTTTCTGCTTGAACATACCGTAACGGTAACGGATTCCACAGCCGTATGCCGGATAATTCAATGTCGCAAGAGAATCCAGGAAACATGCTGCAAGACGACCGAGTCCTCCATTTCCGAGAGCCGCATCCGGCTCTTCATCTTCGATCACGTTGAGGTCAATATTCATCTCTTCCAACGCTTCTTTTACATCTTTATATGCTGTCATATTGATGAGGTTGTTACCTAATGCACGTCCCATCAGGAACTCCATGGACATATAGTAAACAGTCTTTGCATCTGTCTCATCGTAACGCTTCTGCGTCTCGATCCAGTCATCAATAATAACATCCTTAACTGCATAAGAAACCGCCTGAAATAACTGCTGAGGTGTAGCCTCATCAATCGTCTTTCTGTAAAGCGTCTTTACATTTTCTTTCACTGCTGTCTTAAATGCAGCCTTCTCAAATCTTTTACTGAACATCCTTTTATTCTCCTTTTTTCTCGACACCCATCGTAACTGCTTCACCGTTGATCTTCCACTCTTTTACATGGCCTGCAGGCTCTGCCTTTACAACTTCTGTGGCAAGTACTTCTCCACCGATCAGGGTGCTGTTCTTTTCAAAAACAGCTTCTGCTTTTTCACTGCCTTCGTACGTAACACGGATCTTGTCCATCACCTCGAAATCAGCTTCTTTTCTCATCGTCTGGATCTTGCTGATGATCTCTCTTACAAATCCTTCTTCCAGAAGTTCCGGTGTAAGATTCGTATCCAGTACAACTGTGATTCCATTATCATTGACAGATTCATATCCTTCAATCTGAGCTGTATCAATCAGAAGGTCTTCTTTGAAAAGTTCGATCTCCTGACCATTTACATCCAGTTTGAGTACGCCAGTAGTATTCAGCTCATCCATTGCTGCATTTCCATCGATGTCATTGAGTGCTGCTTTGATACCACCTAACATTTTACCATACTTTGGTCCAACTGTCTTCAACTGTGGTTTAAAACTATAAGAAGTAAAGTCTCTTACATCATCTGTAAATTTAATATTCTTAACATTCAGCTCGTCTGCTACGATTTCCTGATAAAATTCAGAAAGCTCAAAGTCTGCTTTTACAAACATCTGACCGATCGGCTGACGGTTCTTGATATTGGATGCGTTACGGCATGCACGTCCCATTACTACAAGGTCAAGTACGTGTTCCATATTATTCTCAAGCTCTTTGTCAATCTGCTCTTCATGAACTTCCGGAAAACTACACAGGTGGATACTCTCCGGAGCATCCTTGTCAATGCTGCGAACCAGGTTCTGATAGATCTGCTCTGTCATGAACGGAATCATCGGAGCTGCTGCCTTTGATACCGTAACAAGGGCTGTATACAGAGTCATGTAAGCATTGATCTTATCCTGCTCCATTCCCTTTGCCCAGAAACGCTCGCGGCTTCTTCTTACATACCAGTTACTTAAATCATCTACGAAATCCTGAAGCACACGTGCTGCCTCCGGGATTCTGTAATTACCAAGGTTGTTGTCCACATCTTTTACCATGGTATTCATCTTGGAAAGAATCCATTTATCCATAACCGGAAGTTTATCATATTCCAGTGTATACTTTGTAGCATCAAAATTGTCGATATTTGCATACAGTACAAAGAATGCATAAGTATTCCACAGAGTTCCCATGAACTTACGCTGTCCTTCCTGTACTGCTTTTCCGTGGAAACGGTTCGGCAGCCACGGTGCACTGTTGATGTAGAAGTACCAGCGGATCGCATCTGCTCCGTATTTCTCCAGTGCATCAAACGGATCAACCGCATTTCCTTTGGACTTACTCATCTTCTGTCCATTCTCATCCTGTACGTGTCCAAGCACGATAACGTTCTTATACGGTGCTTTATTGAACAGCAGCGTTGAGATGGCAAGCAGGGAGTAGAACCATCCTCTTGTCTGGTCAACAGCCTCGGAAATAAAGTCTGCCGGGAACTGCTTCTCGAACAGCTCCTGATTTTCAAACGGATAATGGTGCTGTGCAAACGGCATAGATCCACTGTCAAACCAGCAGTCGATAACTTCCGGCACTCTGTGCATTTCTTTACCACAATCCGGGCAGTTGATTGTTACTGCGTCAATGTATGGGCGGTGCAGCTCAATATCATCCGGGCAGTTATCGGACATAGATTTCAGTTCTTCAATACTTCCGACAGAATGCATACATCCACACTCACACTGCCAGATATTCAGCGGAGTTCCCCAGTAACGGTTACGACTGATTCCCCAGTCCTGAACGTTCTCAATCCAGTCACCGAAACGTCCCTTACCGATACTCTCCGGAATCCAGTTAATTGTATTATTATTTGCAATCAGGTCATCACGAACTGCTGTCATCTTGATGAACCAGGACTCACGTGCATAATAAATCAGCGGAGTATCACATCTCCAGCAGTGAGGATAGCTATGCTCAAACTTCGGTGCATCGTAGAGAAGTCCCCTTGCATCCAGATCTTTTAATACTTCCGGGTCTGCTTTCTTTACGAACAGTCCTGCAAACGGTGTAGACTCTGCCATGTTACCCTTTTCATCTACAAGCTGTACAAATGGAAGATCATACTTTCTTCCTACGTTGGCATCGTCTTCACCAAATGCCGGTGCGATATGAACAACTCCGGTACCATCTGTCAGAGTTACATACTCATCACATACAACGTAAAATGCTTTCTTACGCTGCTTTGCAGCCTCATCTGCCGCACACTGGTACAGTGGCTCGTATTCTTTGCCCTCCAGTTCTGTTCCCTTATACGTTGCAAGTACTTCGTAAGCGTCTTTTCCTTCTTCTGCAAGTCTTCCAAGAACGGTATCAAGCAATGCACATGCCATATAATAAACTCTTCCGTCTGCTGCCTTTACCTTTGCATAATCCTCTTTTGGATTTACGCAGAGTGCAAGGTTGGATGGAAGTGTCCATGGTGTTGTTGTCCATGCAAGAATATACGCATCCTCATCTTTGACTTTAAAGCGGACGATTGCAGAACGCTCCTTGACATCCTTATATCCCTGTGCAACTTCCTGTGCAGAAAGAGGTGTTCCACAACGAGGGCAGTAAGGAACAATCTTGAATCCTTTGTAAAGGAGTCCTTTATCCCAAATTTTCTTCAAAGCCCACCACTCAGACTCGATGAAATTGTTGTCATACGTTACATATGGATGCTCCATATCAGCCCAGAATCCAACTGTGCCGGAGAAGTCTTCCCACATTCCTTTGTATTTCCATACACTTTCTTTACATTTCTTGATGAATGGTTCAAGACCGTATTTCTCGATCTGATCCTTTCCGTCCAGTCCGAGCATCTTCTCAACTTCCAGCTCTACCGGAAGACCATGCGTATCCCATCCTGCCTTTCTCGGAACCATATAACCTTTCATTGTGCGGTATCTCGGAATCATATCCTTGATAACACGGGTCAGAACGTGTCCGATATGCGGCTTGCCATTGGCTGTCGGAGGTCCGTCATAGAAAATATAATCCGGGCATCCTTCTTTTTCATCCATACTCTTCTGGAAGATATTTTCGTCATCCCAGAATTTTTCAACTTCTTTTTCACGCTCAACAAAATTCATGTCTGTTGAAACTTTCTTATACATAGCTTTGATCCTTTCTTAAAATATATTTTGGAAAAGGAATCTTCTAAAATAAAGAAAGACCTCCGTCCGTAATAGGACGAAGGTCTGAAATTCCTTTCGTTGTACCACCTGTTACAGCATACTTGGATCTTCCCGATCCGCATATGGTATTCTTTAACGCAGAACTCACGTCAACCCTTACTCCTCGAAATCTGTCTCACCGGAATCACCGGTATGCCTGTTAAATGCTTCCGTTTCAGGGGTTGCTGCTCTGGAGTGATCTTCAGAAATCTCTTACTGATACCGGGCTTACACCTTCCCCGGCTCGCTGGGATGTTCAGATAAATCCTACTCTCTCCGTCATCGCTTTAACCTGTAGTCTTCCATACAGAATTATTATAAAGAGATTCTGCCTGCTAGTCAAGGTTTTTTCTTTTTCTGCGATGTCTTTCTGCGATGTCTTTTCCGCCTGTGCCGTCTGCTTTTTGCCTGCTTATATTTTATCCATGCAACCGCTCCCGTCACAAGTACCAAAACCACTGCGACCACAGCGATAAGCACCACCGGCCTGCTCTCTTTCTCCTTCCTGTCTGTCGTTGTGCCAGTCTTTTCTGTTCCTTTTGTTATTGTCGGTTTCTCTACCGACTTTTTATTATCCAGCGTTACATCTGCCTTCCCTACGATCTGTCCTTCATAGGTATATGTAACGGTTCCCTCATTGACGGAACCATCCTTTGCTTTAACTTCCGCTTTCAGATCTGAAAACTTCACGTTGGGGGGCAGTACTACATAAGCATTTTCCTCATCTTTATATGACCGTACTCCGTCTGCTTTTTCCAGATCTTTCAGCATCACTTTCGAGAAATTATTAAATCCATAATCAAAGATGGCTCTGGTATCCGTATACGCATCTGACCCGAAATCATATAGCACCACTGCAACCAACTGCAGCTCTCCGTTATCTGCCATCGTCACCAGGGTCGTTCTTGCCTGATCTGTATAACCGGTCTTTCCACCTTTGCAATACTCATAATAATTTGCATTCTGTGGCCAGAGCATCTTATGCTTCTGATTGACCGTTCTCACCTCATTTACCAGATTGGTCGGTGGAATCTGATGTGTCAGTGACTGTGCGATCGTCCGAAATGCTTCTTTCTGATATACTGCTGCCCCAATCAGAGCCATATCATGAGCTGTCGTATAATGTTGCTCATCATGAAGTCCATTTGCATTCGTCCAGTGTGAGCCGGTACATCCCAGTGCATCTGACTCTTCATTCATCGCCTCTATAAAGGTATTGTAGTCTCCGCCCATCTGCTTTCCAACGCTCTCTGCAACTGCATACGACACTTCATTGGCAGATGCAAGCAACACGGCATATAAAGAATCTTCCAGCGTCAATTCCTCTCCTGCACGCATCCCAATATGAGCATCTCCGTACTGCAGGAAAGAAATACTGTCCTGTGAAAATTCTACTTTATCTGTCAGTTTCGCATGATCCAGTGCAACAAGTGTAGTCAGAAGCTTTGTAATACTTGCCGGATAATGCTGCTTATCGATCTGCTTTCCATATAGGATCGCTCCACTGTTCATATCCATCACAATCGCTGAATCAGCATAAACTGCCGGTCCCTGCGGCCAGTTCGTCAGTCCATTTGAATCCGTCGGCTCTGCATAGCAAGTCTGCCGCTGGGTTTCACGATCCGCCGCTGTATCCCCCTCCTCAGCAAATATCTTTACTGCCGGGGTCAGAACAAACGCTGCTGCCAGTATTGCGGACAGACAGAGCGTGCCATATCTTTTTATATTTATCATAAAAGAGTTCCTCCGATAATCTTCTTTATTATAAATCTCGGCTCTTACTTTTTCAACTCTTTCTGACTACGATGTTTTTTATCTACGATGTTTTTTATCATTCAGAGAATTTCTGACACCTGAATCCGTGCCTGAAACTGCTCTTTCCTGCTGCTCTTCAGCCCCCTCTCAGGCACACTCAATATGCAATCCTGCAAATAAATCTCCCAGACATATATTCAGCGGATCAGATTCTTCCTCCGTCAGCGTCTGCCGGCAAATCAACTGATACTCCGGATTCAGTTCCAACTTCCGGATCAGCTTAGCAGTATTCAGTGCATCATCCAGTCCGTCATGCATCCTTCCGTCCTGCGTAAGATCACAGAGCATCAAAGCCTCCTGAAGACTGACTGCTTTTTCAAAACTGTATTTCTTTCCAAAAACTTCCTGATAATCGATCCATCTTTCCGGGGCCATAAAGCTTTGGATTTTTTCATCCTGCAGTTTCTTAGATCTGACCTCATGTGACAACTGTGAAAAATCACTGTTGCTCCATGCAAACACCTGATACTCTCTATCTCCAATCCACTCTGTCAATTCTAAAAGACGCTCTCTTAATTTCGGTGCATTCTTGATCTGCCGATTCTTGATTCCAGTCATATTTGCGATAAAGTTATCAATCACTCCATGTTCAGGATGAACATATAAGCAGATTTCATCCCGTCTTCTGTATCGTTCATCAAGGAGAACCGCTCCAATCTGAATAATTTCACTGGCGTATTTATAATTCTTATTTCTATAATCCTTTGGTACTTTACACATCTCTAAGTCTATTACTAAATAATTCATACAAATCCTCCCTATATAGTCAAGTCTTTTTTCCTTATTTTTCAAGGGATTTTTAGTTCCATATCTCAGATGAATGAGCCAAGAAGATGGACATTTCTCTGTATC
>QWCE01006024.1_pt1 | contig 11391 bp, 9 predicted proteins | sample 1972531 | NCBI WGS metagenome assembly QWCE01 (sample SAMN09866716, study PRJNA288562) | Human gut metagenome isolate term4_stool, whole genome shotgun sequencing... | reverse complement strand
TTGTAAAGGAACCAACTTATAAAATTTGAGCTTCAAACTCAATCAATAATGGCAGCTTGCGCCGCCGGTCGGCAGTGGACCCGGCTGTCCGTATGGCCTCAGCCCCCGCGGGGCGGTCCAAGGTAAATTGCTTTGAAAAGACTCTGACACGCTTCGTCTCTCAAAATCGTGTGTTATCTTATCATGGGTTTGGGGGAATGTCAATATTTCGACAAAAAAATTTTGTCAGACATGGTAAAAAGTCGTACTATCATTCTCAGGTGTGGGCTGCCAGATACTCCACCCAGACGCTGTAACCGTCCGGCTTTACATGGTAGCCGTCCGGCTGGGCGTACTCGGCTTTCAGGTCGCCGTTTTCATCGGCCAGTACCTCCCACAGGTTGAGGAAGATGCAGTTCTTCTCCAGCGCGATGGCCGCCAGCTCATCGTTGATCTGGCACAGCCGCTCCTTGTACAGGCCGGGGTGCTTTTCCCGCACTTCGGGCCGGACCGGGGTGATGGACTGGACATAGAGAGTGGTATTGGGCAGCGACTGGGAGACCATATCCAGCATCAGGCGGTAATAGGTCAGAAAGCTGCTGTAATCGCCGTCCCGGTTGAGGACGTTGGTGCCCAGCAGAATGTACAGCGCCCGGGGCTGCTGGGCGGACAGAACATCCATGGGGATCTCTGCCACACCGTCGGCCCGCTTGCAGGTGGCGCCATTGACCACGGCGTTGGGGCCCACGCCTTTATAAGCACAGAAATGCGCGTTGGGCAGGCCGTTTTCATACATCTGCATCCCCTGGGTCAGGCTGTCGCCCAGGAACCACACGTCCGAAAACCAGCTGCGGTCCACGGCCTCCGAGGCGGGCTGCGCCGCCAGCCGGAAATCCATGGCCGTGGTGCCGTCGGCCTGGGTCTGGACGCTCAGGCGGCGGGCCGGTGTGTAGCTGATGGTGTTCCACTCGGTGCCGGTGAGCTCCTGCTGCAAAATGGTGGGGCCCTCCACGGGATTCGGGCGCTGGTCGCGGTGGAGGCGCTTCCAGAGCACGCCCACGGAAATGAGCAGCACCAGCAGTACCAGCAAGGCAACAGCGGTAAACATCCGGCGCCAGCGGCGGTGCAGGATGCGGCGGCGGTATTCCTGATAATCAGCCATAAAAGTTCCCCCGTTCGTGTGGTGATCTCCAGCCCTATTATACAGCGCCCTGGCAGCAGGCGCAAGCCGTGAAAAATTGTGCAAGAGTCCGTCTATCTATTGCACAAGGGGCGCGGATTATGGTATACTAAACTGAATCTAAACGATAGGGAGGCTTTCACGATGCCATTTACACCGAAACTGACTTATAAAGGCAAGCCCCTCGTCCGCAAGGACAACGAGCTGTATTACGGCCGTATGACCGACCCTTATGTGCTTTACCTGCAGATCCTTTCCACAAAACAGAGCGGCAATATGCAGGTAGCCGATAAGGTTCATTTGCAGCTTCTCTCCACCGACGAGACCAGGACGCCGGAAGCTCGTGTTGCCCGCCAGACCACCAAGAACGGTCTGTACAACGCACTGGATATTGGCAGCATCTGGCTGCAGAAAGCAAACGAGAACCACTGAGCCGCACGCCCGCGGCCGTGAGCCCCGCATGGAAAAGAGCCGTGCCCGCACCGCTGCGGGGCGGCTTTTTTTGCTGTGTACAGGTACTTTACGCTGGCACGCGGTTTGTGATATACTATCCATAACTATGCAAGAAAAAGGCAGGAATCATCCGTTATGATACAAGACCCGAACATCCATTATCTGGACAACGCCGCCACCACCATGGTAGCCCCCGAGGTGGCGGACGTCATCGACAAGGCCATGCGGGAGCACTGGGCAAACCCCTCGTCCCTGTACGCCCCCGGGGCCCGGAGCGAGGAGGCCCTCAACGCGGCCCGGGCGGCGGTGGCCCGCACCTTTGGCTGCAAGCCCAAAGAGCTCTATTTCACCTCCTGCGGCAGCGAGAGCAACAATCTGGCCCTGCTGGGCGCGGCGCTCACCCGCAAATTCGGCAAGGGCATCGTGGTGTCCGGGTTCGAGCACCCCAGCGTGCAGAAGCCGCTGGAGCGCCTGGCCGCCATGGGCTATGACGTCACCGTGGTCGATCCCAGGGCAGACGGCACCCTCAGCATCGACGAGATGCTGGAGCATGTGGACAAAAACACCATCCTTGTGGCCTGCATGATGGTCAACAACGAGATCGGCACCCGGAACGATGTGGAGCGCCTGGCCGCCGAGGTCAAGCGCCGCAACAGCCGTACCATCGTCCATGTGGACGCCGTGCAGGCTTGGATGCGGGTGCCCCTCAAGCTGGCCAACATTGATACCCTGTCGGTCAGCGGCCACAAGATCCACGCGCCCAAGGGCATCGGTGCCCTCTACCTGAGCGACCGCGTCGTGCAGGCGTTCCAGCCGCCTTACCTCGGCGGCGAGCAGGAGCGGGAAATGCGCCCTGGCACCGAGAACCTGCCCTACGCCATGGGTCTGGCAGCCGCTGCCACCCGGCTGGCCAAGACCATGAAGAGCCGGGACACGGCGGTCCGTGCCCTGAACGCCCGGCTGCGGGAGGGGCTGAAAGCGTTCCCGGAAGTGGTCCTCAACAGCCCGGAGAACGCGGTGCCGGAGGTGCTCAATTTCAGCGAGAACTGCATCAAGAGCGAGACGATGCTGGCTTATCTGGCCGAAGAACAGATCTATGTTTCCTCGGCCAGTGCCTGCGGGCGGGGCCAGCCCAGCCACACGCTGGCGGCCATGGGCCGGGACCTGCTGGCCATCGACACGGCCATCCGCGTTTCGTTCTGCGCCGACAACACCCCGGAGGACGTGGACGCGTTCCTCAACCGCTTTGAAGACGGCATGAAGCATTTACAGAGAATGAGGAGATAATATGAGAGAAGTGATTATGGGCTATCAGGGCGAAATGTCCCTGAAAGGCCTCAACCGCAACCAGTTTGAGTCGGCCATGATGAAAATTCTGCGCTACCGCCTCAAGACCGTGGGCAAGTTCCGGGTGTACTGCACCCAGTCCACGTTCTACATGGAGCCCGAGGAAGAGGACATCGACATGGACCTCGCGTTCGACCGGGTCAAGACCGTCTTTGGTCTGGCTGCCCTGAGCCGTGCCGTGGTCTGTGAGAAAGATTTTGACACCATCTGCCAGACGGCGGAGGATTATCTGGGCGACAGTCTCCACGGCATCCGCACCTTTAAGGTGGAGGCCCGCCGCGCCGACAAGAGCTTCCCCATGACCAGCCCGGAGCTGATGCGGGAGCTGGGCGCTTACCTGCTGGGCAAGCACAATTACCTCAAGGTGGATGTCCACAACCCCGATTTTAAAGTGATTGTAGAAGTCCGGGATTACGGCGCGTATATCCACGGCCCGAAGATCCCCGGTGAGGGCGGCCTGCCCGTGGGCACCTCGGGCCGCGCGCTCAACATGCTCTCCGGCGGCATCGACAGCCCGGTGGCCGCTTACCGGATGGCAAAGCGCGGCCTCGGCCTGGACCACATCCATTTCGCCTCCCCGCCGTACACCTCGGAGCGCGCCAAGCTCAAGGTCAAAGCTCTGGCCCAGCGTATCACCCCCTATACCGGCAGCACCAACCTGTTTGTGGTGCCCTACACCAAGCCGCAGGAGTACATCCGGGACAACGCCCCGGACGTGCTGTTCACTGTCCTCATGCGCCGCAGCATGATGCGCATTGCCAACGTCATCGCCAAGAAGCAGGGCTGTGAGGCCCTCGTCACCGGCGAGAGTCTGGCCCAGGTGGCAAGCCAGACCGTCAAGGCCCTGCAGTGCACCGATGCCGCCCAGGACCTGCCCATCCTTCGCCCCCTCATCGGGATGGACAAGACCGAGATCATCGAGACGTCCCGCCACATCAATACCTTTGAGACCAGCATCCTGCCCTACGAGGACTGCTGCACCATCTTTACCCCGCCGCACCCGAAGATCCGCCCCGAGCTGGACGAGATCTTAGAGGCCGAGGCTGGGATGCCGGGCCTGACCCAGCTGGAAGCCGAGGCTGCCGAGAACGCCGAGCGCATCCGGATCCGGATCACCGACGACGTGGATTTTGTGGGGTGAGACGATGACGGCAGAGATCATCAGTGTGGGCACCGAGCTGCTGCTCGGCAACATCCTCAACACCAACGCCCAGTACCTGAGCCGGGAGCTGGCCGACCTGGGCATCACCGTCCAGCGGGAGAGCACCATTGGCGACAACCATGGCCGTTTGGCGGATTTCGTCAACGAGGCCAAGAGCCGCTGTGATCTTCTGGTCTTCACCGGCGGCCTGGGCCCCACGGCAGACGACCTGACCAAGGAGACGGTGGCTGCCTGCTTTGGGGACGAGCTGGCCTTTGACGAAGCCGAGTGGGAGAAGATCACCCGCTTTTTTGCCCGCTCCGGTCGGGAGACGACCCCCAACAACCGCAAGCAGGCCATGGTGCCCACCAAAGGGCATAAGATCATCAACAACCACGGCACCGCCCCCGGTGCCTGGTTTGAGCAGGAGGGCCATTGCGCTGTGCTGATGCCCGGCGTGCCCCACGAGATGAAAGCCATGTGGACCGAGAGCGTCCGCCCGCTGCTGCTGGCGCGGCAGAACTGCACCCTCCACTCCGTCACCCTCCGGGTGCTGGGCGGCGAGAGCAACATTGAATACCGGGTAAAACACCTGCTGGAAAATGCCAACCCCACCGCCGCCATCTACTGCAAGACGGGGGAGTGTGAGATCCGCATCACGGCCCGGGCCTCCTCGGAGGAGGACGGCGAAAAAATGTGCCGCGCATACGCCACAAAGTTCTATGATCTGCTGGGCGACGCGGTGTATGATGAAGACGTAGCCGGACTGGAAGAGACGGTGGTGCGCACCCTGAAAGAGCAGGGTCTCACTCTCTCCACTGCCGAGAGCTGCACCGGTGGCATGATCGCCCAGCGCGTTACCTCGGTGTCAGGCTCCAGCGAGGTGTTCGGCTATGGCTTTGTGACCTATTGGGAGCAGGCAAAGACCAGGCTGGTGGGCGTGGAGCCGGAGGTCATCGCAAAATACAATGTGGTGTCCGCCCCGGTGGCAGCCCGGATGGCACTGGGGGCCGTTGCGGCCTCCGGTTCGGACATCGCCGTCAGCGTGACGGGCGTTGCCGGGCCCACAGGCGGCGATGAAGTCCGCCCGGTGGGCACGGTCTACCTTGGCGCTGCCCGGGGCGATACCGTCTATGTCCAGAAGCTCTTTGTCTCCCGCCCGGACCGTGCCCTGGTCCGCGCCCGTGCCGCACAGGCTGCGCTGGCGCTGGCCCTGCGGCTGGCGCAGGGGAAAGTACCTGCCCACACAAAGCCCCTCGCCGCCTCGGAGCAGCACAGCGCCGCCGCGCTGGATGCCCTCAACGAGGCGTTTCTGGCAGAGTAAACTTTGCTAGGGGGAATCCGGTTTGGCCGAAGAAAAGACAAGCTGTGTGCTGCGCCTGTTTGGCGCGCCGCAGGGGCAGCTGGCAGGGGCTGTGGGGCAGTTTGCGCCCCAGTGGAAGACGCAGGCCCAGTGGAAGAGCCGCGGCGGGGAAACGCTGCTGGCCCTCCAGGCGGCCAGCCCCTCGGGGCTGAAAAAGGCCGCTCAGAGTTTACAGGCTCAATTTGAGGCGGATTTGTACGGGGCAGGGGATACCAGCCTTGCCGCCGCGGTGGTCAACGCACTGGAGACCCATGACCGCCTGCTGGTCTGCAGCGATGCCGCCGCCGGAGCCCTGCTGGAAGCACGTCTGGAAACAGTGCCCGGGGCCGAAAAGGTCTTTGACTTTGGGGCACTGAGCTACGCCCACCCTAAGGCCGGGCCTCAGATCGAGAAACGGGCCCGTGCCCGTTTCAAAGCGGAAGAGCCGGATGCCGTCCGGCTGGCCCTTGCCCGGGCGCAGGCAGCCCGGCGGGTGGTGGGCTCAGAGCTGGCCGCAGGCTGCGCGGAGCGGGGAAGTGAGAAAGTTCTCGTTCTGAGCAGCAAAAAGGGCTGCTGGCTCCGCACGGTGCCGTCTTCTGACAACGCCGCACTCTGGCTGCTGGATATGATCCGCCGTGCCGCCTGTGATTACCCGCAGGCGGAGGGGACGGGCTTCCTGCCCGCCCGCAAAGCGGCCCAGAACGGTCCGGCCCCGGAGGCGGGAACGAATGCTGCCAAACCGGAACCCCCCCGCAGAAAGCACCACAGAGGCCGTTGGCTGCTGGTGCTGCTCCTGCTGGCTGTGTTGGGGGCCGCAGTCTGGTACCAGTACGCCATGGGCGGCGATTGGGCAAAGCTTGCCCAGCTGCCCCAGCGCATCCAGACACAGGGGCTGGACGCGTTGAAAAACTTCTGGCAGGCTTACCAGCCCAAACCGGGAACAGAGCTGATATAACATCCATCAGGCTCCCCTGACAGGGGAGCTCCGCGACATGCCCGCACAGCGGGATGGAGCGGGGAGAGGTTGAATTTCAAATAAACGCACAAACCCCCGCCGCAGAGGGATGTTTCCCAATGCGGCGGGGTCTTTGTGTTAAAATACAGGCAAGCAGCGGTTCAACTGCTTACAGCTGGCTCTCGTACTCCTTGCGGTAGGCTTCCAGCTCTTTCTGGTTGCCGTAAACAAAGTGTCCGTTGGCAATCTCTTCCCAGACCGGCTTGTCCACGCTGTAATCGTGGCAGGAGGGGTCGTACACGAGGAGCTTTTTCTGCTTCTCGAGGCCCGGGTCCGGGATGGGAACAGCACTCAGCAGCGCCTTGGTGTAGGGGTGCAGGGGATGGAGGAACAGCTCTTCAGCCTCTGCCAGCTCCACGATGCGGCCCTTGCTGATGACGGCGATGCGGTCCGAGATGAAGCGGACCACCGACAGGTCATGGGCGATGAACAGGTACGTCAGGCCGCGGGTCTTCTTCATCTCGTTCAGCAGGTTCAGCACCTGTGCACGGATGGAGACGTCCAGTGCGGAGATGGGCTCGTCGGCCACGATGAACTCCGGCTCCATGACCAGCGCGCGGGCAATGCCGATACGCTGGCGCTGGCCGCCCGAGAACTCGTGGGGGAAACGGGAAGCAAACTCCGGCAGCAGGCCGACCTCATGCAGAGCGTCCATCACTTTCTCATGCAGGTCGTTCTGGTCCTTGTACAGGTGGTGGTTGAGCAGGCCCTCCGCCACGATGTACTCCACCTTGGCACGCTCGTTCAGAGATGCCATGGGGTCCTGGAAGATCATCTGCACTTTGCGGATGACCTCACGGTCCAGCTCTTTGGGAATTTTGCCGTTGATCTTCTGGCCCTTGAAATAGATGTCGCCGCCGGAAGTGGGGTTGATGCGGCAGATGGCACGGCCAATGGTGGTCTTGCCGGAGCCGGACTCACCCACCAGCGAGAACGTCTCGCCCTTGTAGATGTCAAAATTGACATGGTCCACGGCCACAAATTTCTTTTTGCCAGAGCCAAAGGTGATCTGAAGGTCTTTCAGCTCAATCAGCTTTTCGCGCTCAGCCATTGAAGTTGGAACCTCCCATCTTTCCCATTTTCTCGCGCAGGTTCTGGATGGAGTGCGGGCGCTCCATCTTGGGAGCACGCGGGTCCAGATACCAGGTCTTTGCTGCGTGGGTCTCGCTTACCTGGAAGAACGGAGGTTCTGCCACAAAGTCGATGGCCAGCGCATGTTTGTTGCGGGGTGCAAATGCATCTCCCTTGATCTCGTTGAACAGGTTCGGCGGGGTGCCGTCGATGGTGGGCAGGGCCTCGCCCTTGGTGCCCAGCTGCGGCAGAGCCTGCAGCAACGCCCAGGTGTAGGGGTGCCATGCGTCGTAGAAGATCTCTTCCACGGTGCCGTACTCGACGATCTGGCCCGCGTACATAACGGCCACGCGGTCGGCCACGTTTGCCACAACGCCCAGGTCATGGGTGATGTAGATGACCGACATGCCCAGCTCTTTCTGCAGGTCACGGATCAGCTGCAGGATCTGCGCCTGAATGGTCACGTCCAGTGCGGTGGTGGGCTCGTCGCAAATCAGGATCTGCGGGCGGCAGGCCGCTGCAATGGCGATGACGACACGCTGGCGCATACCGCCGGAGAACTCGTGAGGGTACTGTTCGTAACGGCGCTCAGGGTCAGGGATGCCGACCTTGGCCAGCATCTCGATGGCAGCCTTTTTGGCGGCCTCGCCGTGCAGACCCTGGTGGTGCTCAATGCTCTCCTGGATCTGCTTGCCGATCTTCTTCAGCGGGTTCAGGCTGGTCATGGGGTCCTGCATGACCATGGCGATCTTTTTGCCGCGGATGCCCAGCCAGTCTTTCTCGGTGAACTTGGTCATGTCGCGGCCCTCGTACATGATGGAACCGCCGGTGATCTTACCGTTGACATCCAGCATACCGACGAAGGTCTTGGTGAAAACGGACTTGCCCGAGCCGGACTCGCCCACGATGGCAAGGGTCTCGCCGTCGTACAGGTCCAGCGAGCACTTGCGGATCGCGTTCAGCTTTTTGCCGCGCAGGCTAAAGGTGATCTCCACGTCTTTGGCAGAGATAATCGGTTGTCTATCCATGTTTGTGATTCTCTCTCCCATCTAATTAAACGTGATTGCGCGGGTCGGCTGCATCCGAGAACGCGTTGCCCATGATATAGAACGAAATGGAAATGATGGACACGATGGATGCAGGGAAGACCAGCAGATACGGGTAGTCCAGGAAGAAGCCGCGCACCTTGCTCAGGATCAGGCCCAGAGACGGCGTCTCGATGCCCAGGCCGATGCCCAGGTAAGAGAGGGTGGACTCCAGGTTGATGGTGGCGGGGATGCTCAGGGCCATACGCAGGATGATGACGGAGACCAGATAGGGCAGGATGTTCTTGGTCAGCACGCGCCACAGCGGGGTGCCCAGGCAGCGGGACGCGAGGTTGTACTCACGGTCACGGAACATGAACACCATGTTGCGGACACGGCGGGCCATGACCAGCCAGCCAATGGCGATCATCGACACGGCCATGATGGTGAAGCTCTGGCCGACGACCAGGGCGATCAGGGTCATGTAGATGATGTAGGGCACGTTGTCGATCAGGTTGTACAGCTCGGTGAAGAAGCGGTCCAGGCTGCGGACATAGCCCCAGATCAGGCCGATGACGACACCGAGGATGCTCTCGCCCACGGCAACGATCAGAGCCAGACGGATGGACACCTGGGTGGCGTACCACACCTGGCACCAGTAGTCACGGCCCAGGTTGTCGGTACCAAACCAGTACTCGCTGTTGGGCGCAATGAACGCCTTGGAAGAGTCGGTGATCAGGGTCTGGTAATCGTACTTGCCAACGGCCAGCGCGATGAACGAGAAAATGACCAGGACCAGGAACAGCACCAGGCAGACGACTGCCATTTTGTGCTTGAGGAAGTTCTGCACCACGGAGCCCCAGTAAGAGTAGTTGGAGTAGCCGACACGCTCGGCCTCCTCGGGAGAGTAATCCACGAAGTAGAACAGATCGTCCTGCTTCTTGCCCTCAAAATCAGATGCCTTAGCCATCAGCGAGCTGCCTCCTTTCCGGTCAGAGTGATACGCGGGTCAATGACCATCATGAGAACATCGCCCAGGAAAACGCCTGCAATGCCCAGCACGGCGTAGAAGATGACCAGCGTCTGCACAACGTTCAGGTCATAGCGCTGGATGGCGTCGGTCAGCAGGGGGCCCATGCCGGGCACCGAGAAGAACCGCTCCATCAGCAGCGAGCCGCCGACCGTGAGCAGGATGGACTGGGGGATATACTGCACCATGGGCACCATGGCGTTGCGCAGAACATGCTTGAACATGATCTCGCTGGAGCTCAGGCCCTTGACACGGGCCAGCTTGATATAATCGCGGGTCAGCTCGTCCACCATGTAGCGGCGGGTCCACAGGGCATAGCCTGCAATGGAAGCCAGAGAAAGGCAGATGATGGGCAGCACGCTGGACGGGCCCACATTCCGGGTGGAGTACAGCGTGGGGAAGCCCAGGTACTTGGAGCCGAAGACCAGCACCAGCGAATAGGACACCAGGGAGGGCACCGCGTTGACGAAAACCGTGTAAGCCGTGCCGATCCAGTCCAGCAGCTTATCCTTGAACGCGGTCTGGATAATGCCCATCAGCACGCCGACCACCAGAGAGATGCCGGCGGAGATGAGGCCCAGACGCATGGAGACGCCGAACTTTTTACCAATGACCTTGACCACGGTGGCACCGTTCTGGATGCGGCGGGAAGTGCCGAAGTCCAGGTGCAGCAGGTCGTTGTAGAAGTGGATGAGCTGGGTGCCGATAGGGTCGGTCAGACCAGCAGCTTCCAGTGCCGCGTACTTCTGCTCCTCGGTAAACTTCATGAGCTGTTCCTCAGTGAAGTAATAGTCCGTGGGCAGGCAGCGCATCAGCAGGAAGACGATAGTTGCGATCAGAAGAATCGTAACAAGCGACTGCGCCAGCCGCTTAACCGTGTATTTTAACATTATTACCGAACCTTACTTAATTTTAGTCTGCGGGGATTACTTGGAAGCCGCGTCGAAAGCAGCGGCAAACGCCTCGTACTCCTCGGTGGTGTAGCCGTCGCCCTGACGGGTCTCCCAGTTGACGGCCTTTGACGGGTCTCCCAGTTGACGGCCTTGTAGTTGCAGGGACCGTACATGGCGTTGATCTTGGTGTACTCGTTGACGTGGGTCAGGCACCAGAGCACCTCGAACAGGCAGGGGATGCACAGGGCGTTGTTCAGCATGGAAGCCTCAGCCTTGGCAAAGGCAGCGTAGCGGGCGTCGGTGTCGGTCACGATGGCCTTGGCCTCGTTGACCAGATCGGTGAACTCCTGATAACGCTCCAGCAGGTCTTTCTGGTAATCCTTCGGATCAGCTTCAACAGCTGCGATCCAAGAGGTGGTCTGAGCGTAGTAAGCGTTGTCGTCGCCCAGCACTTCCTGGCCCAGGAAGTTGACGGGATCGCCGAAGTCGGCGCCCCAGCCGTTCTGCAGGATGGAGTGCATCTGCACGTTACGGACTTCCTTGTAGAGGGAGGAGACGTAGGTGCCGATGTCCAGCACGATGAAGTCATCGCCGAAGCTGTCGGTGAAGCACTGCTTCAGGACGGTGGCGGTATCCAGAGCATTGGTATCGCCGCTCTTGATGTAGTGGTAGCAGTGGACAGGGAAGGTGACGCCGATGGCGCTCAGCTCGTCCATGGCCTGCTTCTTCAGGTCAGAGATATCGCCGTTGTTGGCACGCAGGCGCTTCATGGTCTTGCCGTCGTAAGCTTCGCTGTCCAGGCCCATCTCCTTGGCCACCAGAGTGGTGTACTCCTCACCCTTGGTGTTGTAGCAGACGCCGGGCATGGTGTAGAAGTCGTTCTCGCACTTCAGGGGGTTGATCTTGTTGGTGCGG
>QWCE01005588.1_pt1 | contig 11410 bp, 7 predicted proteins | sample 1972531 | NCBI WGS metagenome assembly QWCE01 (sample SAMN09866716, study PRJNA288562) | Human gut metagenome isolate term4_stool, whole genome shotgun sequencing... | reverse complement strand
CGGGGCTTATCCGTGCGCTCGGCCTTGTCCCCGGCGGGGGCGGCGCTCACCGGCGGCTTTTCACCGCCGCGGCGCGCGCTGCGGTTTTCCCCGGCGGGCTTTTTCTCACTGCGCTCCGGCTTCTTTTCCGCGCGCTCGGGGCGCTCGGGTCTTTCGGCGCGTTCCGGACGCTCGGGGCGCTCGGGTCTTTCGGCGCGTTCCGGACGCTCGGGGCGCTCGGGTCTTTCGGCGCGTTCCGGACGCTCGGCTCTTTCGGTGCGTTCGGACCGTTCGGCATTCGCGCCGCCGCGCTTCCGGCGGCGGGAGCGGCTGCTTTTCTTCTCGCCGGAGGGCTTCTCCGCGCTCTGCGGCGCGGCGGACGCGGTGCACACGTCCTCCACGATCATCGACGGCATGATCCAGCCGTTCGTCTCCGGCTCGGCGTTCTCTTCCTTGACCTTTTTGGGCTTGTTGCGGAGAAGGTCGGGCAGGGGCTGGCCCTCCGCCGGGCGGCCGCCGGGGATCTCGGCGATCTCGTCGGCATCGTAGGTGCGGATCTGCGCTTCACCCGGGCCGTCCAGCTTTACCTTGACGTTCTGGCGCAGGAGATTGACGAGCGTGACGCTGCCGTAGCCGTCCTCGGTCTGGACGAACGCGCCGTTTTTCGGCACGTGCTTCAAAAGGTCCTCATACGCCTCCTGCTCATAGCGCAGGCAGCACATCAGCCGCCCGCACGTGCCGGAGATCTTCACCGGGTTGAGCGACATCGACTGCGTTTTCGCCATCTTGGTGCTGACGGGCTGGAAGTCGTCGAGGAACTGGTGGCAGCAGAAGGGCCGTCCGCAGATGCCGAGACCGCCGAGCATCTTCGCCTCGTCCCGCACGCCGATCTGCCGCAGCTCGATGCGCGTGCGGAACACGCCCGCAAGGTCCTTTACGAGCTCGCGGAAGTCCACGCGCCCGTCGGCGGTGAAGAAGAAGAGAATTTTATTCCCCTCAAACGAGCACTCGACGTCCACGAGCTTCATTTCGAGCTTGTGCTTTTCGATGAGCTCCCGGCAGATGCCGAGCGCTTCTTTTTCGCGCTTGCGGTTGAGCTCCGCGATGCGCAGATCGTCCGGCGTGGCGCGGCGCACGACGGGACGCAGCGGCTGCACGCAGTCGCCGTCCCCGACCATGTGATTTCCCTTGACGCACTCGCCAAGCTCCATGCCCTTGGACGTTTCCACAACGAGCGTGTCGCCCGTCCTCGCGGTCACGCCGGCGGGGTCGAAATAGTACGTCTTGCCGCGGCCGCGGAATTTTATGCTGATTACTTCTGTCACGGGATTTTCCTCATTTCCTGATGTGTGAGCGCCGGAGGTCATTTGCCGTCCGGCAGATAGGTGGATAGATAACCGGTCACGTGCTTCGGGCCGACATTCAGCCGGAGATATTCCTCCGCGCGGTGGAGAAACGCTTCGAGCGCGAGAAGCTCCCGCCGGTCGGAAACGAGCTTCACGGCGAGCTCCTCCGCCGCGGTAACGACCTCGAGAAGCTGCGCGTTATCGAGCTTTTCCATCGCCGTGCAGCAGCGCAGAAGCTCCGCGCGGTCGAGCCGCGCTTCAAGATAGCCGCGGGCGCGCTCATTCTCCGGCGCGGCAGTCCCGCCCGCGAGCCGGATCTCGCCGCAGCGCGACTGCACCGTTTCGAGCAGCTTTTCGCGGCTTTCGGCGCAGAGAAGGAACATGACGCCGCGCGGCGGCTCTTCGAGCAGCTTCAGGAAAGCGTTCTGCGCGGCGATGTTCATCGTGTCCGCTTCGGGAAAGATGTATACCTTGCCGTCGGCCTCGTTTGGCAGCACGGCGGCGTCCACGGCGAGCGCGCGAATCTGATCGACGGTGATCTCGCGCCGCAGCTTGCCGGACTTGTCCGCCGCGCGCTCGACGAGCGCCACGTCCGGATGGATGCCGGGGAACGCGCCCTGGAACACCTTGCGGCAGTGGCGGCAAGCGCGGCAGGGCTTAGCGCCGCTGCTCTCACAGAGCTCCGCCGCCGCCATTTCCCGCGCGCGAGAGCGCGCCGCGTCTCCGTCGCCGGAGATTATATACGAATGCATCATCTTTTCCATATCAATTCAGTATACCATACACATTTTTAGTTTGACAAGCGTTTGCGAATTGAATACTATGGAAAAAACATCGTGAGGGGGGAGAATATGCGCGCCGCTATCTGCGACGACCGCGCCGAGGACGCGCAGCTCGTCGCGCAGTATGTCCGCGAATGGGGCGAGAGCCGGGAAGAGAGCGTCGCGCTCGAGATGTTCCCCTCCGCCGAGGCGTTCCTCTTTGCCTACGACGAGGACAAGAATTTTGACCTTCTTCTGCTCGATGTCGAGATGGGCGGCATGGACGGCGTGACGATGGCCAAGCGCGTCCGCGCGGAGAACACCGCCGTGCAGATCGTTTTCATCACCGGCTACACGGACTACATCGCCGAGGGGTATGACGTGGCGGCGCTGCACTATCTCGTAAAGCCCGTCCGTGAGGAAAAGCTCTTCGAGGTACTCGACCGCGCCGCGGCGAAGCTGCGCAGCGACAGCCGCGCGCTCACGCTCGAGTGCGGCGGCGAGATCTTCCGCGTGCCGCTTTATGAAATACGCTATCTCGATGTGGAGAAAAACTACACGACCGTCCACGCGAAGCGGGATTATACGGTGAAGAAAACGCTCGGCGCGCTCTCGGACGAGCTGGACGAGCGGTTTTTCCGCATCGGGCGCGCGGCGATCGTGAATCTTTCGTACATCCGCCGCGTGACGAAAACGGACGCGATCTTATCCGACGGCGCGGCCATCCCGCTCCCGCGCGGCGCTTACGAAGCGCTCAACCGCGCCATTATCGCGTACCATTGAGAGGTGAGAGCATGAGCCTTTTTTCCCGCCGCGTCGATAAGCAGCTCGAAGCCTACCAGCGCGAGCTGGTGGACACGCATTATAAAGAGGTGGAGAACATGTACCGCCAGATCCGCGGCTGGCGGCACGACTACCGGAATCATATCCAGGTGCTCAAGGCGTTCGCCGCCAAGGGCGATATGGACGCCATCCGCGCCTATCTCGACGAGCTGGACACCGATCTGAACACCGTGGACACCGTCGTCAAAACCGGCAACGCCATGGCGGACGCCATTTTGAACAGCAAAATATCCCTCGCCAAATCGCGCGGCATCACGGTGCAGGCCGACGCGCACATCCCCGTAAAGCTCAAAATGTCGGAGCTCGATCTCTGCTGCATTCTCGGCAATCTCTTTGATAATGCCATTGAAGCGAGCATGGCCCTGCCGGAAAAGGACCGGCTCATCCGCGTGTACATGGACATGAAGGGCACGCAGCTTTATATCTCCTTCACAAACTTCACCGCCGGAAAGAAGCTGGAAAAGACCGGCGGGCGCTTCCGCACCACGAAGGGCGAGGGGCACGGCTTCGGTCTCGTGCGCATCGACGATATCGTCGCGCGGCTGGACGGGTATCTCTCCCGCAACAGCGAGGACGGCGCATTCACGACCGAGATACTGCTCCCGCAGGTGTGAGCGAAACGGTTCATCCCCGAAAATAAACCATTCGTCCCCGGTCTGCGCCGGGGACGAAGTTTTGTGATAGTGTTATCCTCGCAAAGAAGAGGTGGTTTCGATGAAAGAAAAAACGAAAAAGCCGCGCTACCGTCTGGGGCAGAACATGCTCTGGATGCTGCGGCAGGCGCACGCGGCGCACCGGGACGATGTGCCGGTATTCGCTGTCATAAAAGCGCTCGCCATGGCGGGCACGGGCATTTCGGGTCTCCTGCTCGCGCCGGAGATCGTCCGCTGCGTAGAGGAAGGGGCGGGCTTTTCGCGTATTCTCGCGACGATCGCCGTGCTCGCCGGGGTGCTGCTCGTGTGTTCGGCGGTCAGCGCCTATCTGGAGCACGCGCCGATGTTCGCGCGAGTCGATGTGCGCCTTGCGCTCATCCGCAAGATCCATTATAAGACCTGCGTGATGTCCTATCCGCTCTCCGAGGACCCGGAAGTTCTCAAGCTGCAGGAGCAGGCCGTACGCGCGACCGTGAATAACCGCTGCGCGAGCGAGGCGCTCTGGGTGGATGAGCAGAAGTTTCTCACCGCGGCGCTGAGCTTTGTGGTGTATCTGCTGCTGCTCACGAATACGAGCGCGTGGCTTCTCGCCGCGCTCACCGTGACGACCGCGGCGGAGTACTTCGTCAATCGGCGCATCAACGAGTGGGGCTACCGCCACCGCGACGAGGCCGCCGCGCTCGAAAAGAAAATGGACTATGTTTCCGACAAGGCGCGGAGCACCGTTCTCGGCAAGGACATCCGCATTTTCGGCATGCGGCCGTGGCTCGAAGCCGTATACGATAAAACGCTCCGCGCGATCGACGCCTTCGTCGAGCGGCGCGAGCGGGTGTATTTCTGGACGAATGTCATTGACGCCGTGCTCACCGCCGTGCGAAATGGCCTTGCCTATTACTTCCTGCTGCGCCAGACGCTCGCCGGGGGAATGGGCGCGGGCGAATTTCTGCTGTGCTTCTCCGCCGTCGGCGCGTATACCGAGCAGCTCAACGGCGTCCTCACCGAGCTCGGCACGCTGCGGCGGCAGAGCCTCGAGCTCTGTACCCTGCGTGAATTTCTCGAGCTGCCGGAGCCCTTCCGCATGGAGGGCGGCAAGCCACTGCCGGAGTGTGCGGACGGAAAATACGAGCTGCGGCTGGAAAACGTCTCCTTCCGCTATCCCGGCGCGGAGGCGGACACGCTGCATGGCATCGATCTCACGGTGCATCCCGGCGAGCGGCTCGCCGTTGTGGGCTTAAACGGCGCCGGCAAAACGACGCTCGTAAAGCTGCTCTGCGGCTTTTACGACCCGACCGAGGGGCGCGTGCTCTTAAACGGCGAGGACATCCGGGAGTTCAACCGGCAGGAGTACTACACGCTCTTCACCGCCGTGTTCCAGAAGTTCTCGGTGCTCGAAGCGACGCTGGAGGAAAACGTCGCGCAGACGCGCGAGGGCATCGACGAGGCGCGCGTGCGCGAATGTCTCGAAAAGGCGGGGCTCACGGAGCGCGTGGCGGCGCTGCCGGACGATCTCAAAACGCACATCGGCCGAGAGGTGTTCGAGGACGGCGTGCTGCTCTCCGGCGGCGAAATGCAGCGGCTCATGCTCGCCCGCGCGCTCTATAAGAACGCGCCCATCCTGCTGCTCGACGAGCCGACCGCCGCGCTCGACCCCATCGCCGAGAACGATATCTATCAGAAATACGCCGCCATGACCGTGGGGCGGACGAGCGTGTTCATCTCGCACCGCCTTGCCTCGACGCGCTTCTGCGACCGCATATTGCTCATCGACGGCGGCGTCATCGCCGAGCAGGGCAGCCACGAGGAGCTGCTCGCGTGCGGCGGAAAATACGCCGGGCTCTTTGAGGTGCAGAGCAAGTATTACCGGGAGGAGGGCGAAAACGATGGAAGAGAATAAGAAAAAAGTATCCTCGCGCGAGGCGTGGCGGCTGCACCGCCGTGCGGCGAAGCTCTTTTATGCCGAACGGCCCGCGCTGCACGCGGTCAACTGGCTTTACGCCGCGTTCAAATCGCTCTCGCCGTATGTGCTGATCTACCTTTCCGCGCAGATCATCGGCGAGCTCACGGGCACGCGGGACGTGCACCGGCTCACGGTGCTTGCTATTGCCGCCGTCGCCGCGGCGGCGCTGCTGCCGCTCATCACCGCCGCGCTCGAGCGCCGGCAGACGGTTTTGTACGACAACAGCTTCTATATCAACCAGAAGATCTACGCCAACAAGCTGCTGGACATGGATTTCCCCCGGCTGGACGATCCCAAAACGCACGACGATCTCTCCCAGATCCTCCAGAACGAAAACTGGTCCGGCTACGGCCTGGGGCGCGTGCTCGATGTGGAGACAAAGCTGCCGATGTCCGTTTTTGGTGTTCTGGGCGTTGTCGCCCTCACCGTGACGCTCTTCACGCAGCGCGTGCCGGAAAGCGCCGGGGCGTGGACGGTGCTGAACCATCCGCTGTTTCTGCTCGGCTGCCTGCTGCTGCTTGCTCTGCTCTCGGTGCTGCCGTCGCTGTGCATGAACCGCGCCTCGATGCTCACGGCAGAGCTCGCGCCGCTCGCGCGGCTCGGCAACCGGTTTTTCAACTTCTTTGCGGTCATGGCGATCAGCGACCGCGACCGCGCGAGCGACATCCGCATGTATAACCAGCAGGACATCTGCGAGAGCTATGCTTCGTCCGATACGCCGTTCAGTACGAACGGCCCGTTTGCAAAGCTCGCGTGGGGCCGCGGCGGCGTGCTGATGATCGTGAGCGCTTTGTTCTCGGTGCTGTTCACCGTGGCAGCGTATCTTTTCGTATGCCTGAAGGCGCTCGCGGGCGCGTTCGGCGCGGGCAGCGTTGTGCAGTATGTCTCCGCGCTCACCGCCCTTTCCGGGCATCTCTCGCAGCTCGTCGTCTACGGCGGCGACGTGCACAGCAACGCGCCGTTTCTGCAGGAGCTCTTCGCCTTTCTCGATACGCCGAACGAGATGTATCAGGGCTCGCTCACGACCGAGAAGCGCTCCGACCGCAAGTATGAGATCGAGTTCCGGGACGTGTCCTTCCGCTACCCCGGCACGGAGAATTGGGCGCTGCGCCATCTGTCGGTGAAGTTTGAGATCGGAAAAAAACTCGCCGTCGTCGGGCCGAACGGCAGCGGCAAAACAACGTTCATCAAGCTACTTTGCCGTCTGTACGACCCTACCGAGGGCGAGATATTACTCAATGGCATAGATATTCGGAAATATAATTACAGAGAGTATATGGACGTATTCTCCGTTGTGTTCCAGGACTTTCAGCTGCTGGCGTTCTCGCTTGGGCAGAACGTGGCCGCCGCGCCGGAATATGACCGCGCGAGAGCCGAGAAAGCGCTCCGGCAGGCCGGCTTCGGCGACCGGCTCAAAACGCTGCCGCTCGGGACGGAGACGAGCCTCTTCCGCGATTTTGACGAGAACGGCGTCGAGGTCTCCGGCGGCGAGGGGCAGAAGATCGCCATCGCCCGCGCGCTCTATAAGGACGCGCCCTTCCTCATTCTCGACGAGCCGACCGCCGCGCTCGACCCGATCGCCGAGGCGGAGATCTACGAAAAGCTCAACGACATGGTCGGCGACAAGACCGCCATTTACATTTCGCACCGGCTCTCCTCGTGCAAGTTCTGCGACGAGATCGTCGTGTTCGACGCCGGAAAGATCATCCAGCAGGGCGCTCACGAGACGCTGCTCGCGGACGAGAGCGGAGAGTATGCGCAGCTCTGGAACGCGCAGGCGCAGTATTACCGCTGAGTCTCCGGCGCGTACACGGCGAAGAGCCGCCGGATGCGGCGCTCGATGAGCGAAAAAACCTCGCAGAGTTTGCGCCCGCAGGCGCAAATAAAGTGCAAAGCATTTTTGCCGGCGGCGTGTACGTCGGCAAAAATACTTTTTTGACAAGATCAAACGGAGGGGGAGACCCCTCCGTTTCCGTTTTGCTGCGGCGGAAGGGTTTTCCCCGTCAAGGTCTTTTCAACGGCGGAAAAATGCGGTATACTTTTTCTGTATCTCTTAGAACAAGGAGCGATGCCGTTATGATGGATAAATCGAGAGCGTTTCTCCGCACTCTGGGTCTGCCGGGGGGCGATCTGCACTCTCTTCCGACATCGGAGGCGACATTTCCCGGCGGAGCGCAGTTCGGCGTGGAAATCCCCACGGTGAACACCTTTGCCGCGGCAAAGGCGCTGCTGCGCGAAACGCAGCGTCTCGGTGTCACGGTCAACCGCATCGACGAAACGCTCGGGGCGTTCCGCCACACGCGCGCGGAGCTCCTTGAATATGCCGCGCTCTGCCGCGACAGCGGCGCTGCGCTCACCGTGTCGATCGGCCCGCGGGCCGCGTATGACACCTCCGCCACGCGCCTTTCGCGGCAGGGCGCCGTCATCGGCTACCGGCTGCGCGGCGAGGAACAGCTCGTCCGCGCGCTTGAGGACGCGAAGCGCGTGTGCGATCTCGGCATCCGGGGGCTGCTCGTATACGACGAGGGGCTGCTCTGGGTGCTCAGCGAGGCGCGGAAAACCGGCGAGCTGCCCGCGGACACGGTGCTCAAGGCGAGCGCCCACTGCGGCCACGGCAACGGCGCATCGTTCCGGCTGCTCGAGCAGTGCGGCGCGGACAGCATTAACCCCGTGCGCGATCTTTCGCTCGACATGCTCTGCGCGCTGCGCGCGAGCGTTTCCGTTCCGCTCGATGTCCACACCGACTGTCCGGAGGGCTCCGGCGGGTTCATCCGTACCTACGAAGCGCCCGAGATCGTGCGCTGCTGCGCGCCGGTGTATCTCAAGATTGGCAACAGCGCTCTCGCCGCCCACGGCTCACTGCCGACGGAGGCGGACGCCGCGCGCATGGCGCAGCAGGCCGCCATCGTGATGGAAATGCTGGAGCGGTATCTGCCCGAAGCGCGCCAGCTCGCCCGCGGCGAGGGGCGCGGGCTCGTCGCCGAAGCGGAGGTTCGCGTATGAGCGAGCGCATCGAGACCGCCGCGCTGCGCGATTTTTCCGTTTCGCTCTGCCGCGCGGCGGGGCTTTCGGCGGACGATGCCGCGCTTTTGACCGACAGTATTCTCTTTGCCGAATGCCGGGGCGTCACGTCGCACGGGCTGCTGCGTCTGCCGCAGTACATTGCCCGGCTCCGCTCGGGCGCGACGGCAAGCAATGTTCCGATGCCGTTCACGATGGAGTCCGGCGGCACGGCGCGGCTCGACGCGCAGAACGGTCTCGGCCAGCTCGCCGGGCGGAAGGCCTCCGACAAGGCGGAGGAGCTCGCCGCAGAATACGGCGTTTCGTTCGTAGCGGTGGCAAACTCCAACCATTTCGGCACGGGCGCATGGTACGCCATCCCCGCGGCGCGGCGCGGCTTTTTCGCTTTCAACATTTCCTCGGCGGCCAGCGCCATGGCGCCGCACGGCGCGGCGCAGCCGCTTCTCGGCACCGACCCGGTCGGGCTGGCACTGCCGCGCGGCGAGGGGAAGACTCCCCTCGCGCTCGATATGGCGCTCTCCACCGCAGCGCGCGGCAAGATCCGCTATGCCGCGCTGAACGGCACGCCGATCCCTGAGACCTGGGGGCTGGACGCGCACGGCGCGCCCACGACCGACGCCGCCGCCGTGCTCGACGGCGGCACGCTCCTCCCCGCCGGAGGCGCGAAGGGCTCGGGGCTCGCGATCTTTATTGAACTTCTCTGCGCCGTGCTCACGGGCAGCGGCGCTCTCGGCGGCACGGGGCTTCTCTCCGATCTCTCGCGCCCGGCGGGAACGGGCCACATCTTCGGCTGCGTGGATATAAAGCGCTTCCTGCCGCTCGAAACGTTTGAAGCTCTGTGCGAGGAGAGCCTTTCGCGCGTCACTTCTCTCACCCCGGCGCAGCCGGGCGGCGAGATTTTGCTCCCCGGCGAGCCGGAGGAGCGCCGCGCCGCCGAGAGCGCGGCGAACGGCGTGCCGGTAGCTCCGGCGCTGCGCGATACGCTCAACGCGCTCGCCGAAGAGCTCGGCTGCGCGGCAAGAATTTAAAATCTTTATACATTTTGGAAGGAGGACGTATCCCCCATGAAACTACGCATCGACACCTCCCGCTCCTACGCTCTCGCGCTCGAAGGCGGCGGAGCGAAGGGCGCGTACCAGATCGGCGCATGGAAGGCACTGCGTGAGGCGGGCGTGAAGATCGACGCCGTCGCGGGCACCTCCGTCGGCGCGCTCAACGGCTCGCTCATCGTGATGGGGGATCTGGAAAAGGCGGAAAACATCTGGGAAAACATCCGCTATTCGCAGGTCATGGACGTGGACGATGAGACGATGTCGCGCCTTTTGAAGGGCGACGTGAAGCTCGACGAGCTCGACAGCGTGGCGCAGCAGATGTTCGAAGTGATAAAAAACCGCGGCTTTGACGTTACGCCGCTGCGCAAGTGGATATCGCAGGTCGTGGACGAGAAAACGGTGCGCGAATCTCCCGTGGAGCTTTTCATCGACACGTTCTCCCTTTCGGACGGGAAGCTGCTCGAGCTGCGCGCGAAGGATCTGCCGGAGGGCACGCTCTGCGACATGCTGCTCGCAAGCGCCTATCTCCCGGTGTTCCGCAGCGAAAAGCTCGGCGGCAAGCGCTACGCCGACGGCGGTCTGCGCGATGTGCTGCCGCTGCATGTGCTCATTGAGCACGGCTACAAGGACATTCTCGCGCTGCGGCTGTTCGGCATCGGCGTGGAGCGCTCGGTGAAGATCCCGGAGGATACGCGCGTCTATACCGTCGAGCCGACGGCCGATCTCGGCAGCACGCTCGAATTTGAACCGGCGCAGAGCCGGGAAAACCTGCGCGCCGGATATTACGATATGCAGCGCTTCCTCTACGGGCTGCGCGGCACGAAATACTATGTGGACTGCGATTGGGACGAGACGAAGGCGCTCTCGCTTTTGTCGGACGCCGCCTCCGCCGGGGAGAGCGTGAGTCTGCGCACGCTCTGCGAAAAGCAGCTCCCCGCGCTCGCCAAGCGGCTCGACGCGGAAAAGGGCGATTACACCGATCTCGCCGTGGCGCTCGTCGAGACCGCGGCGGAGCACAAGGGCGTTGATCCCTGGCAGATCGTCACGGCGGACGCGCTGCTCGAGCTTGCCGGCGGCGGAGCCGCTCTCGCCGCGGCATTTGCCGAACCGGCGGCGCGCAAGCTCGCCCGGCAGGGCGGAACGGCGCGGCCGGCCCCGGCGCTGCTGGGTCGCAAGCGGCCCGCGCAGGGCTGCCGCCGTCCGGACGGCGGCGAGGGGCTGAACGTCTGTCTGATGAACGACTCGTTCCCGCCGGTCGTGGACGGTGTGGCGAACGCCGTGGTGAACTATGCGAAGATCCTCACCGAGACCGAGGGACTCTGCGCCGTGGCAACGCCGGAGTATCCGGGCGTTGTGGACGATTACCCGTTCCCCGTCGTGCGCTATCCGAGCATCGACACGACGAAGATGACCGGCTACCGCGCCGGAAACCCGTTCGCCCCGGCAGCCGTGGCGGAGCTTGCGGCGATGGACTTTGACATCATCCACACGCATTGCCCGATCGTTTCCACGCTGCTCGCGCGCAGTCTGCGCGAGGCGATCGATAAGCCGGTCGTGTTCACCTATCACACCAAATTCGATATCGACATCGCCAAGGCCGTCCGCGGCAAAACGCTGCAGGACGCGGCGGTGAAGCTCCTGGTAAGCAACATTTCCGCGTGTGACGAGGTATGGGTCGTGAGCCGCGGCGCGGGAGAAAATCTCCGCTCTCTCGGCTACGCGGGCGACTACATCGTCATGCCGAACGGCGTCGATCTCCCGCGCGGCAAGGCATCCCCGGAGGCCGTGGACGCGCTGA
>QWCE01005585.1_pt1 | contig 11412 bp, 6 predicted proteins | sample 1972531 | NCBI WGS metagenome assembly QWCE01 (sample SAMN09866716, study PRJNA288562) | Human gut metagenome isolate term4_stool, whole genome shotgun sequencing... | reverse complement strand
TGTCACTGTACTTAATAAATATAGCAGTAGCATATCACCTAGGATGCTTCAGAGTTTCATAGATAGGACCGGAGTTCTTGGTTTATATGGTATATTTGTCAGTGGTTTTTTCTATTCAGTAATCAGTATCCTATTATTGCAAGATATTGCTCCAGACCAACATGTTGTCGCTGGAAGTTTCGGAATTGCTTATTCCATAATTGCGATGCTAAGTTTTATCGCTTTCTCAAGACAGGTTCTTGATAATCTAAAAGTATCAAATATTATAGAAAATATTTTTAATGATTGCGAGAAACTTATTGATAAAGAGGTAGAACTAAGAAAAAAAGCTAAGCATTATGAAGAAGGCGACGAATCTACAAAGTTATCAATTGTAGCTGAGAGCTCAGGTTATTTATTTGAAATAAAATCAGATGATATTTTTAAAGAGCTTAATGGCATAAAAGCAGAATTTGTTATAAACAAGAGAATTGGTGAATACACAACCAAAGGAGAAAGCGTAGGGGAATTAAATATATTCCAATGCAAGTTAGATGATAATGATAAAAAAGAATTAAAAGAAAAATTAAGTCCATTGTTTATAATAAATGCTTACAATAATAGAGAAGAAGATTATCATCGTGGAATTGTAAACTTAACCGAAATCGCTAATATGGCCCTAAGCCCTGGCACAAATGACCCAAATACTGCAATAATGTGTATAAATAAAATGTCATCATTGCTTGGGAAACTCTTATCTACAGGCAATCATTTTACAATCCTGAAAGAGGACGAAGATGTAAAAATAATTTATCAAAGTTATTCTGTAAAGGACGAACTATATCTTGGTTTCAGCCAGATAATTTCCTATTCAGCAGGTGATCCTTTGGTTACCAAAGCGATTTTACAAGGGATTTATATCATATACATAATGGCAGATATGGGTGCTAAAAAAAGCATAAAAAGATTTTTTGATGATAGCTATGAAATTTTAATGGAAAATTTTACTCACGAAATTCATTTGGATATTTTTAAAAGAATAAAATACAATATGGAAGAGCACGTAAGCTTATAGGAAAATACATCTGAATCCATTTGAATTTAAATGCATTCAAAATCAAATTAAAAACGTGGTCAATTAGTTTAGTATTTGTGAACCACTTTTCGATAATAACTCTGGGCCCATTTTCGGTTGATATTTACATGATGAAATATTTACGTTTGAGCCTAATGCATTTAATATAAGCAAGAAATAAATATCTTTAAATAAAAAATACGAAAAATTACTATTGAAAAACAATGATTTTGAACCTGTTTCAATATTAAAGGAAAATGGGACAATTTTTTTTAAAAAAATAGAAAATGATTTCAAACCAAAAAATCTATATGATAGATTTAATAATTACAGATCTACAAATTATAATTCTCCGGTACTTGGACTGGGACGGGACTAAAAATTTGAAAATGTCCTATAATTAGATGGATTTGGTGATACTCTAAAAAATAGAACCTAGTATTTTGAACGGTTTGGTATATATCGTACGTTTGGAAAAGAAGAATGGGAATAGTAGCAAAAAAACAAAAAAACTTTGTAAAATCAATGGCTACAGAGGATTAAAAACTGTAACTGGGATTAAAATGGGAACATTTATAAAAAAGAATAAATTGAATAATAGTTCAAAGTGGTTTACATGAGGAGAAAACTTAGATCATAACTTAAGTGTTATGGTCTTTTTTATTTGATAGGTTATACACTTAAAAGCGACATCTAGTATAAAATAAATTTAAAAAATCAACTTAAAATATATTTAACAGATGAAGAAAAAGAAATTTTTGAAAAGAAAATGAAACTTGCAAATTGTAAAACTATGTCCCTTTTTTTAAGAAAATGTGTACTAGAAAAAGATATTTATATTGTAGACCTGGAACCATTTAGAAATCTCCAATGGCTACTTTCAAATGCAACAAATAATATAAAACAGATTGCAAAAGCTACTAATACAACTGGTGTTATTTATAAGAAAGATATTGATTATATGAGAGAAAAAATAGAAAAATTGTCAAAAGAAATATGGGATATACATTCCCTGTTATTAAGAAAATAATTATTTAATTAGTTCGAGATAAGAGAATAAAAGCCTGTTAAAAGAATGGTTTTAATGGTATAATTAAGACAATATAGATAAATATAGGGAGTTGTTTCGAATATCTCATGTTGAAATTTAGTTATAAAAAATTGTTTAAAAAACTTATAGACTTAGAAATGAAAAATACTGAACTTATGGACAAAGCACAAATAAGTAAAAGTACATTTTATAAAATTAAAAATGGACAAAATGTTACTACAGATGTATTGCTAAGGATATGCAATGTATTAGAGTGTGATATTTCTGAAATTGTAGAATGTGTGGAGGAATGACATGGATTTAGAAATGAAGAAGCAGGAGCTAAGTAGACTTGTCAATGTTTTTTCGGAAAATTTACCATACTATAAAAATAAAAAAAATAATTTTAATGAGCAGATGACTAGGCAACAATATATAGATGGTTTTTTAAGATTACTAGGTTGGGATATTTCTAATCCCACAGGATTATCATTTAAGGAAAGAGAAGTTGTAGCAGAAGAATATTCTACAGTTAACAGTAAGGATAGACCAGACTATACAATTAGAATGAATGGAATGAGCAAATTCTATGTCGAAGCAAAAAAAGTGAGTGTTGATATTAGTTTAGAAGAAGCTCCAGCTTTACAAGTTATAAGATACGGTTGGAATGCTGGACATGATATTTCGGTACTTACAAATTTTGAATACTTAGCGATATATTTAACTTATGAAATGCCCAGGGAATATGATGCTGCTAGTAAATATAGATATAAGCTTTATCATTATTCTGAGTATGAAGAAAAATTTGAAGAAATATATAGTTTATTATCAAGAGAGAGTCTTATTAATGGGGCATTTCATAAATGGATAGAATCTATAAGGCCTGAAGATGCAACTAAAACGTCTTTAGATAAAGTTTTTTTAGAACAGTTAAATGGTTGGCGAGTTATGATCGCAAATGATTTATTAAGTTCTGGATGTAATATAAACTCATATGGGAATATTAATGAATGCATACAAACATTTTTAAATCAATTAGTGTTTTTAAGGTTTGCAGAAGATAATAGATTTGAAAATCAAAATAGTTTAAAAAATGAAATACTAAGCCATAGAAGCTATAAAGATTATTTCAAAACACTAGATAAAAAATATAACTCTGATTTATTTAAAAGCTCCAGTATAATTACAGATCTGAGTGAAAATGTTTTAAATAGTATAGTAGAGAATTTATATTTTCCTAATGTGTCGTATGATTTTTCTGTTATTGATCTATCAATTTTAAGCAAGATATATGAAAATTTTTTGCAAGAGGAAATTGTAATTAATGATGGGGTAGCAACATTAGAGAAAACAAAAAGTGCAAAAATTAAATCTATTATATCTACACCGAATGAAATAGTGGTATCGATGGTAGAGCAGGCTATATCTGACAAAATAATTGGAAAATCTGTTGAAGAGATACTTAAACTAAGAATAATTGATATCGCTGTAGGATCTGGAATTTTTTTGATTGAGATTTATAATTTTCTAGAAAGACATTTAGTGGATTTATATGCAGATAAAAATAGTGAATTTATTGATGAAAAAGTGGTTCCGTTTGCTGTTAAACGAGCATTAATTGAAAGAGTATTATTAGGATTTGATATAAATAATCAAGCAGTGCAACTTACACGTTTTTCTTTATTATTAAGGTTATTATCCAATGAGGATAGAGAACGTATAGAGGATATTTCACCGATATTGCCATCGCTAACAAAAACAATTGTATGTGCGAATTCGCTAGTCAGTGATGCTGATATAGATATATTATCTGTAAATAAAGACAATTTATATGAGATTATGCCTATGAGAAGTGATGATGAAAGTCAGATGCAGTTTGATATTATTATTGGAAATCCCCCATATTTAAAAAAAGAAGATATAATTAATTCAACTCCTCAGGAAGAAATATCAGCATATGAAGTGAAATATGAAACTGCATATAAACAGTATGATAAATATTTTCTCTTCATAGAGAGAATAGTAAACCTATTGAAAGAAGATGGTCAAGGTGTGCTTTTAGTTCCAAATAAATTTTTCAATGTTGCTTCTGCATTAAAATTAAGAGATTTTCTTTTAAAGAATAAGTGTATAGTTAAAATTTTTGATTTTGGGAGCAAACAATTGTTTAAAGGTGCTATTAACTATGTATGTGTTCTAAAATTAGAAAAAAATCATGGAAATTCTTTTGAGTATACGAAAGTTTCATCTTCAGAAGATATTTATAATAATAAAAATGGATTAGTTTTTGACATTTCGAAATTAGATACTTCACATTGGTTTTTAACAGATAATAGTGAAATTCTTAATATGTATGAATATGCTAAAAATAAATTTCCTTGTATTGAAGAAGAAATAGTACCTATTAATGGTATACAAACGAGTAAGAATGAAGTTTATAAAATACCGAAAAATACAATAGTATCAAATGAAAATGATATAGTTACGTTTATCAAAGAAGGACAGGAATTTAAAGCGGAGATAGAACTGTTAAGAGAGTATTATTTACCAAGCAAAAGTGAAGGGGTAAATAAGTCATATCAAAACCTAAAATCTACAAACTATGTGATTTTCCCATATGTTAATGGGAAAATCATACATGAAAAAGAGATGAGAGAAAATTATCCAAACACATGGAAATATCTATACTATTTTAAAGATAAACTACTTCCTAAAAGTTTAGGAGGTAAACGAGATGTAAGAGGAAATGAAGGTGACTTTGAATGGTATCAGTACGGTCGCTCTCAGGCATTACGAGAGGTTGATAAAGAAAAAATAATTGTTGGAGTGCTTTCTAAAGAGCCAAACTTTAATATAGATAGGAATAATATTGCATATTCGTCTGGAGGTACAGCTGGCTATATAGGATTGTATTTGGTAGATAACTCGAAATACAACTTGGAATATATTCAAGCTTGGCTAAGTCACTGGTTTACAGATGAAATTTTTAAAACTATTGGTAGTGACTTTGAAGGAGGTTTTTACACTCACGGAACAAGTATGTATAAAGATATACCACTTCTGCCCATTGATTTTGAAAATGAAAATGAAGTTAAAGCTTTTGATAGAATTACGGAATGGGTAAAGGAAGTTAATTCAACAAACAAAGATATAGAAAACGAGACTGATATCAGAAAAAATGAACTTAATCTAAGAATTAAAGAAAATATAATATCAAAAATAAATACTCAAATAGACGAATTAATAGAATCAAAGATGGAAGAAAATAATGAACGTTAGAAGTAAACAGACTGAAAAAAAGTTAAATGGAGTTTTCTACACACCTTTTGAAATTGTTGATTTCCTTACACGTCGGATTATGGACAAACAAGAAATTGTTAATGTCTTAGAACCCTCAGCCGGAGATGGTAGATTTGTAAAAAAGATAGTTGAATTTACAGATGAAGTAAATGTTACAGCAGTTGAAATTGATTCTTCGGAATGCGAAAAAATAAAAGGTACTGATCGCACAAAAGTTATAAATGATGATTTTTATAATTTTTACGAAACTATAAAAGATAAAGGAATTAGATATGATGCTGTAGTGGGAAATCCTCCTTATATTAGATATCAATTTTTAACAGAAGATCAGAGAAATTATCAAAGTGATATATTAAAACGTAACGGTATGAAACCTAATAAATTGATAAATTCATGGGTTGCTTTTACAGTGGCTAGTATTGAATTATTAAATTCGGGAGGAAAATTTGCATTTGTTTTACCAACGGATCTTTTACAAGTATCATATGCTAAGGAGCTCAGGCAGTTTATTTTTAAGGAACTAAAAGAGGTAACCATTATTCATTTTAATGACATTGTGTTTACTGGAATACAACAGGATGTTGTACTTATTTTTGGAATAAAAAGTGGAAAAGAAAGCAAAAAAACATTGATAAGGAATATTAATGTAAAGGATATGTCTCAATTATCTAACGGAATTTATGATATTCCATTTGAATATTATGATTTTGACAATAGTGATAAATGGAGAAAATTTTTCTTAAGCAAGAGTTTTATGAAATTCTATGAAAACAAATTTTTTAATGAGACTACTTCAATCAAAGATATTAGCAGCATTGAAGTAGGGATTACTACAGGCAACAATAAAGTCTTTGTTGTAAATAGTGAGACCGTTAATAAGTATAATTTAGATGATTATAAAGTTCCTTTGGTTGGGAGAAGTTTAGATGTTTTTGGATTATTTTATACAGAGAAAGATATTCTATATAATAGTTTAAATGGTAGAAAAGTTTGGCTATTAGATTTCAATAACAGGAAATTAAATAGGGGTGCAAAAAAATATATAAAGGAAGTGGAAAGTAGAGAAGAACATAAAGGATACAAATTAGGTTTAAGGGATAAATGGTACGAAGTCCCATCCATATGGATTCCAGATGCATTTTTACTTAGAAGGATGGGGAATTTTCCAAAGATAGTCAAAAATGAAATTAAAGCTACGAGTACAGATACTTTTCACAGAATTAGATTTAACGAAGGGATTGATGTTGCAAAGGCATTGGTATTATTTTATTCTTCTGTATCACTACTATCTTTTGAACTAGAAGGAAGAGTTTTTGGTGGTGGGGCTTTAGAAATATTGCCAGGTGATTTGAAAAATATTAGATTACCTAAAATTAATGATGGGTTGGATTATATTGAAATATCAAAAAAAATAGATGAAAAACTAAGAAATAAAAAAGAGTTCGCAGAAATTGTAAAATGGGTGGATAATTTAATTCAACCATTATCTGGGTTCAATAAATCTGAGATTAATGAGATATATGATGTATGGAATAGCTTAAGGAGGAATAGAGTAGAGTAATATGTTTTACTTAAAGGAGTAAGAAGATGGATATAGATATGGATGATCTAAAGAAAAAAATTCAAAGTTTCTTTGACCAAGGAACCGTAACAATAGTAGGTTCTGGATTATCTTGTGCTGAAGGGATTTCAGGAATGAAAGCATTATCTGAAAAACTGATTAAAGATGTTCCTAATAAGCTGAGTACCACAGATATGGAATATTGGAGAAGCATAGATGAAACCTTGAAAAAAGGAACAGATTTAGAAACTACACTACAACAAAACAAAGTAACAAGTAACATTGAAAAAGCAATTATTAAAAGTGCATATGAACTTATTTCTTGCGAAGATATGTCTATTTTTACAGATATTATAGAAAAAGGTAAAAGCTTAAAATTTTCTGAGTATTTATCATGCTTTAATATTGATTTGTTTAATTTGGTTGTAATAACAACAAATTATGATTTGTTAATTGAGTATGCTTGTGAAATTGAAGGATTTGATTATTCAGATTCATATTATGGAAAAATTATTTCTAACTATTCACCTGAGTATGCTGCAAAAGAAATGATCAAAGGAATTCAAAGAGGTAAGATTCCTAGAAACATTTATAAGCCACATATAAAAATATATAAACCACATGGATCAATTAATTGGAAACTTGTTAATGGTAATCTTAGAAAGATAAATCATGTGAATTATGGCATTCCATGTATAATTACCCCTGGATCTAATAAATATGAAAAAGGATATGAAGAACCTTTTGATTATCATATTGGTAAAATGGGACAAGAGATAGATAATGCTAAAAGGTTGGTTTTTATTGGATATGGTTTTAATGATAATCATTTGGAAACTCATTTAAATAAAACGGAAAATATTTCTAAACCGAAACTAATTGTAACCAGAACATTATATGATAACGCGAAAAGAATTGTTGACAATTCACCAAACACTATAGCTATAGAAGAGATGAAAATAAATGATAAGAGTTATGGAACAAGAGTTTACTTTGAAAAACAAATATATGAAATTAGAGATAAGAAAATATGGGATATAGGTGAATTAATTAAGGAGGTGTTTTGATGGATAAGTTAGTGTTTCAAGAAAATGATACAATAGGATCTGTTATTTATGTGGATACTAATCAGGTCCTAATTGAAGTAGAAGATAATGAAAAAATATCATTATTAAACGTTGGTAGTATTGTTGCTATTCAAACTACAAGATCGTTTGAGTTTACAATTGGTATTATAGATAAAGTTAAACGAAAAGCAAATGAGTTAATGGAGTTAGTAGATTTAACAGGTGAATATAGTGAAAACATTGAAGAAGCATACATTTCATCAGATGTAATCCAAGTTTCGTTAATTGGTACATACAAAACAGTTGACGGAGATACAAAAAATTTTTTCAAAAGAGGAATTGATTCTTTCCCTCAAATTACACATCATTGTTATTCTATCAATGGAAATAACTTAAAGTTATTTATGAATATTATAAGTGATGATGTTTCTCTGGAAAAACAATTGAATATAGGAAAATTTGCAATTGATGAGAATGCTACTGCAATTTTAGATGGTGATAAATTTTTTCAAAGACATGCTTCTATTTTGGGAAGTACAGGTTCAGGCAAAAGTTGGTGTGTTGCAAATTTGATAGAGCAAGCCAGCAAACTTAATAATCCCAATATTATTGTTTTTGATATGCATGGTGAATATAGACCATTATGTTGTACGGACAATAAATATGCTGATTATTATAAAATTGCAGGACCAGGGGACTTAGAAAACAACGATGAAAAATATATTTTTTTACCATATTGGTTATTAAATAGAGATGAGATGTTATCTATGGTTTTAGATAGATCAGATAATAATGCTCCTAATCAAGCTTCACGTTTTACTTTTCATGTAAGGGAACTAAAAGAGGAAACTTTAAAAAAGTTGGGCAAAGCTAAAGTTTTAAGTACTTTTACAGTCGATTCACCTATTCCATTTAATATGGAAGCATTGATTACAAGATTGAAGGATGATGATACAAAAAAGGGAGTTGGAGTTAATAACAGACCAGTAAAAGGAGAGTGGGAAGGCAAACTTACTCGTTTTATATCAAGGCTAGAAACGAAAATTATGGATAAAAGATATGGGTTTTTGTTTCAACCCAATAATAATACACTAAATTATGATTGGTTATCCAAGTTGTTGTGCAAAATGATTGGTGCAGATGACGAAAGAAAAGGTATAAAAATTATTGACTTTTCAGAAGTGCCTTCCGATGTTTTGCCTATAGTTACTGGAATCATTTCAAGATTGCTATTTGATGTGCAAATTTGGATGAATGAAGATAAAAGAACACCTTTTGCGATTTTTTGTGATGAAGCTCATTTGTATCTTCCAATACAAGAAGATGCTGATAGTGTTCAGAAACAAGCACTAGGAAATTTTGAAAGAATTGCGAAAGAAGGTAGAAAATATGGAATATCTTTAGTTGTTATTAGTCAGAGACCTTCAGATGTAAGTAAAACAATTTTAAGTCAATGTAATAATTTTTTGGTACTACGACTATCTAATGACAGAGATAAATCTGTGATAAGAAATTTACTTCCAGATGCTTTAAAAGGGATCTTAGACCAATTACCTATATTAGATGTGGGAGAAGCAATAGCAGTTGGTGATGCAATATTATTGCCAAGTAGAATTAGATTAAAAACACCACAATTAAAACCTATTAGTGCGACTAAAAAGTTTTGGATAGAGTGGGAAAATAGCAAGGCAGATAATGATGCAATTATTGAAGCTGTAGAAAACATGAGGTGTCAAACTAAAGAACAATAAAGAGACTCCACCTTTTTGTAAATATCAATTAATAGTTCTTGCGTATTTTCTAAAGCTAATTATAGTAGATTTGAAGAACAATACTTTTATCAAGTTGTGAGTTAGAAGAAGATTTAACAGCTTTGTTTTCTTTAGTGGGAAATTTTAAAATGGTTTTATTACAAGCTATAAATAAAATATAAAATAGCTACTAGTACTCAAACGGCACTGTAAGTAAAAAAATAATTAATGAAATATTCTCTGGTACTGGGACTGGGACGGGACTAAAAATTTGAAAACGTCCTATAATTAGGTGGATTTGGTGATACTCTAAAAAATAGAATCTTGTATTTTGGATGGTTTGGGATATATCGTATGTTTGGAAAAGAAGAATGGGAGTAGTCGCAAAATTTTCTAAAATGGCTTGATTACAAGTTATAAAGAGAATAAAAAATGACTATTGGGGCTCAAATGGTACTGGTTAATAAGAATAATTAAAATAATAGTTCCAAGTGGTTTACATGAGGACAAAAAATTAGACCGCAGTTTAAAGCTACGGTCTTTTTGCATACATATTTTTATTTTAAAAATCTTGATTTTATATAATTATGTAGGTTGTTATAAATTAGATCATTAATTAAGTTGAATAAAATATTAAAAAATATAAAGGTAATAACAGGATATTTGTGGAAACATTTAAATTATATAGCAAACAAGTAAATTATTAGATAATAAAATGTTGGTTTTAGTGTCGGTTTGAATAAGAGTTAACAGAAAAGAAAATAAGCTCTTCGCAAAAATGTCGAGGCACTGTTTTGGTTTATAGATAAGTGGGAATTTTATATAGTGTATAGGGCTTGACCTGTCCGTTGGGGGCCGTGTTATCCTTCAATCAAAGGAGGTAGATAACCATGTTAAGAAGTGAAATTCAAAAAGAAACGGGTCTAACTAGGAAGGCAATGGAGTATTATGAGGATAAAGGACTTATCCATCCTCAGAAATCTGAGAATGGTTATAGAGATTATAGTATAAAGGATTTAGAAATTCTGAAAAAGGTGTCTATATTTAGAAAATTGGGAATGAGTATCTCAGATATTTATCAGTTTATATCATCAGGTGGTGATAGTCTGTATTCTGTTTTAAGGGAAAAACAACATCAATTGGATCTTGATGAAAAAAGGAAAGCAATACTAGAAATGATTATTAGAGGTGAAAGTAAAGAACTAATTAATGATAAAGTTTCACTACTTGAGATGGAAGAAACTATCTATGAAAAACTAGAAATTGCTTTTCCGGGATATTTTGGACAAATGCTGTTTGCTGCCTATCAACCATTTTTGAATGAACCATTAGAAAATGATGTTAAGGTTTCCTTTTACAAATATATAGATTATCTAGATAGGCTTCCTTCATTTGAATTAACTGAAGAAGAGAAAAAATATATTGAGAAGATTAGTTCACCCTTTGATATGAAAACCATAAAAGATGTGAATCAGGCTAAAGTCGATGCTATTGAGAGTCCTGAAAAGTGGTTGAAAGATAATGAAGATGTAATTTCTCAATATGAAACTTATAAAAATAGTGAAGAGTATCAAAATAGCATGATGAAACAGATCCAGGATAAGCTTAAAAACTTTATGAAGGAAAATCAATATTATGAAATAGCAATT
>QWCE01008543.1_pt1 | contig 11413 bp, 14 predicted proteins | sample 1972531 | NCBI WGS metagenome assembly QWCE01 (sample SAMN09866716, study PRJNA288562) | Human gut metagenome isolate term4_stool, whole genome shotgun sequencing... | reverse complement strand
GTCATCAATAGCATCATCTACACCGGCAGCATAATCATCATCGCTGTCGTATCTGTCATCATCATAGTCTCCATCCATATAGACATCATCATAACCATCCTTACCTAACATAATTGCTTCCTTCCTAAATTGTTTACATAAATATTGTACCTATTTAATACTGCCTATGCTACTTCCTGAATTTTGAGCTGTCTGCAAATATCTACCAAAGCCTTCTTAAATGACTGCTTTGTAATCTTCAGCCCGCCGGCCTCGTTTCTGGCATCAACGGCAATCGGACAATTCGCACGGCTCTTAAATTCATCAATTAAACTCAAAATCTGTTTTCTCAAAGCCAAAATACTCTCGGGCAATAGCTCTCATCTCAGCAACACGAATATCAGCATTTCCTAAAACAAGTATTTTTTTATTTCTGCCTAACAGACCATGTCCGCCCATGTCAGAGTATAGAGCTGTTCTTTAGACAGTTCATCTATTCTTTTCATTAGCGTTTTCTACATAACATCAAAATTTGTCATTAATAATCCTTCCATACTTGATTTAAATATCATATCACGATGACCCACATTAATGTTCTCATTTTGTGTAATATTTTATAAATAAAAGTTTCAAAAAATACTTGCAATATTCGTTGGTCCATGATACTATAACGAACGGTTCGTTGGTCAAGCGGTTAAGACGCCGCCCTCTCACGGCGGAAACACGGGTTCGATTCCCGTACGGACTGCTAATAATAAAAGGCCCCATAGCATTATGTGCTGATGGGGCTTTTATAATTCTAAGATTAAAAAACAGTGACTTGCAAACTGCCTTTTAGTTATGTGGGAATTTAAATTCTAGATAACCGATTTATTTTGATTTATTCCGATTCTTTAACCGGTACCATATAATACGTTCCGTTCAAAATATTTTCTACATCAATAATTATTAATTTTGATGAATCATTAATTGTCTTTTTATCGCCACAAATTATTTTTTTATCATCAATTTTTACTAATAAATAATATTCCTGGTTTTTATTATTTACAATTTTAATATTTGAATAATCTTTTCTGAATCCATTAGATGCCAAAAATATTAATATGGTTTCTGCTAATGTTCCTAATATTGCTAATGATATTTCAGATTTGTGACTAACCATAGAAATTCCTGATATCAGTACTGGAATACTAACTATAATAAAAAACAAATTACAACTTTGTCTTCTCTGTTCTTTTTTTGTGATATCTTCCTGTTTACGTTTCTTATGCCATATTTGAATACATAATATAGCGTAATAAAAAACCACTAAAACAGCTAAAATAAATTCACAAAATATGAAATTGATTTGCGAAATAAACAATTCATTGCAAAAAGCAATAACCACAAATAGTAAAATAAGGTTCGATAATACTTTCTTTTTTTCTATACTGCCTTTAGATAAAAATAATTCAATATCTGACGCATAAAATGCTTTCGAAAATTTTACTACAACACTTATTATTACAATAGATAATACAATCATTTGCCATGTATTGTTCAAACAAATTTTATTGTTTAAAATATCATTAATGAGTTTTATACGCTCATTATCGGCATTACATAATAACATAAATATATTCTCCCTTCTTAAGGTTAACTTAAACTCCTACAAAAATATATTATAATATTTAATATAATTATTGTAAACCGTTAAAAATATATTTTTCAAATATGTTTGTTAACTAAACTAGAAACCGATAATGGCATATGGACTACTAATAATAAAAAGCTCCACAAGCATTATTGATATGCTGGTGGAAGATGTCTTCCTCTTTAGGTTCTACTATTATTTATTTATCATATAATTTATCAACCTCAGCTTCGTACACCGATTCCGTATGATAATCAAACAACATCCATTCTACTAAATCAAACTGCCCCCGGATTCCCCCGCAGAAATTTGGCAGCTGTACATACAGCAATCTTTGCCGCAAGTTCCACCGGAAAACTATATACTCCCGTTGATATGAAGGGAAATGCAATAGACCTGATTCCATTACCCATAGCCAGTTTCACCATCATCTATTCTGCGTCTCACCCCCTATATGCTTAACTCTCTGTTATAGAGTGATTTTTCAAAAATTAAAACACTGCCTCATCAATTTCAGTACAATCTACATCTCCATTAACTTTCTTCTTACGACCATCAATATAAGTTACCGTCATTTCGTAGCTTTCTCCATCACTAGTAAACTCATACACATCTTTTCCCAGTTCATCTGAATTCTTATCACAACATCCGAAATTGGCCCAATATTTACTTCTGATTTTCTGTACATCCACACCGGTCAGACTTCCGGTACACCATGAAAAACCACACTTTTACAATAATAGTCTGCCGCCAGTTCTGAACATACACCATCTGCCCGCAGACAATCCCTCGGTTTACAGACTCTAACAACTCTTGGTTTTTGCAATCTGTATATATAATTGGTATACTGTTTTCTGATTTACATTTTGGACATATTATTTTTTCATAATTGATTTCCATTTATATTAATTATCCTATACTACCTCTGCTCCAAACGGCATAAATGACTTCTTTTCCAAATAAAAAAAAATGCAAGTCCTGCGAACTTGAAGCACTGTAATCCTATTGGTATAAGTTTACATTATAATTCTGTATAGGATATCTGATATTCAAACAATCTCATTCTCTTATCATTATGCACCCTTGAAATAAGCTCCTTTGTTGGATTGTTCAAACAAATAATTCCATACACTTTTTTACCTTTAAATTTTTCACTTTTCTCAAACCAGTCAAGATACTGAGCCGTTTGTTCATAAGCATCATCGTAGCCACTATCCTTCTTCAATTCAACAACATATAAATTTCCCACAGTATCTTCACACAATAAATCAAGTCTTCCAGCTGAAATATTATATTGTCTGCCATATTCACCTTTGCGCTTATACACTTTAAGGTTCAAGCCAAATACTGGCATACCACTTTCTATCCTTGCAGTAAGCTCATCTTCTAACAACCTTTCATTAGAAAACTGCTGTCGTTTTACACCAATGTCTATTGTAACTTTCTTGGTACTGTCGATGTCATCAATATCTGGTTCAACTGCTACATCACACTTCTTCAATCTTGCATTGTGATTATCCAGCTTTTTCACTCTGTCACGAATGGCTTTAACAACTTTAAATTTTCCGGAATTGATAAATTTCTTTGCATCTCCATTTCTACCAAGAGCGATTAAAACACGAACATAATTATTGGCTGCACACGGTAAATCTTTTTCAGCATCCAAACATTGCTTAAAAATGTCCCTAGCTTCTAAATATTTCTTCTGCTTATATAATGAATAGCCAAGATTATTTAAAGTAAACTGCACATCAGGGGCAAGTTCATAGCTCAACCGATAATACTTTTCTTCATCAGCAAAATTTTTAATCTTGCCACTCGACCATGCTAACATCCAATATATATCTGACATAAAGAAATAATATTCCTTCTCAACCTTTTCAAAACAGGCAATAGCATTATTCCACATAGACATATTGTAATATGTATATCCCAGCATTTCATTAGGAGATTTATAGTTTGGATATTTCTGAATAAATGAAAGCAACGCATCAACTACAACATCATTATCATTGCTCCTATAATACAAGGATATCAAATCACAAAACTCTGGTATTCCCGCTTCGCACTTTACACTTTTTACTTCATCTGTAATAAAATCCCAGATTTCATTAGGTGCATTTTTAAAAGGAACCAAGAAAAAATCCAGTACCCCATCCTCATTCAGAACACCTTGTTTAAGCTTTTCACTACACACTTTATGTATATTGTCTTTGCACTTTTTATACTGCTTTTTTAAATAATAATAGAATGCCCAAAAGAAGTAACTATCTTTGTCCAACTTCTCTATATTTTCATATACAAGCTTAAGTAAAGATCCCTCATACGCTACCAGAGATGTATCATCATATTTAACAAATCCCTCTGTTAACGCAAACACCAGATTATCACAAAATATACGTCTTAATTGCTGTATGTGTGGATGATTATTCAATGTATCAAGCTTAGTTGAAACATCATCAAATGACATCGTATCTGGAAATTCTTTTGCATAAAAATCACATATTACCTTTTCTTCTTCATCAGTCATGCACTGTACCTCATATTTTATAACCTTCCACCTTGACAAGCAGGGCATTTTCTTTGCCAAATTACTGTTCCATTTGCATAATATTTAAATCTGATTTTCTGTACATCCACGCAGGTCGGACTTCCTCCCCTGAACCGAATGGTTATACTTCTCCATCTTCCTGTGACTGCCTATATCTCCTCTGATAATAGTCCATAGCCCTATAATCAATCACATCCTTCATCTGACAAACCATTACCGGATTATCAATTAGCGGTCTCAGCTCTTCTCTAAGCCCGATTGCCACACCATCTTTTTTCACAAAAAATCCCTTTCCCGACTCCAAAAGGAAATGTACCGGCATCGATAGAATCTTCTTTAAATGTTCCTTATCCGATATGGAATTGTATTTTTGAATAGTCATATTTTTATCGAGATCTTTCCAGTTGGTTCCGGTTGAAAAGAACTCCTTCCAGCTTGAAAGCAGCTGCTCTTCCGACACCTCCATCAAGACATTTCCATGATTATAAAAAGCCATAAGCACCGGCATTTTATACACCTTTGACATGCTTGTATTTTCAAGCAGACTGATAAATTCTCTTCCTATTCCTTTGTAAAAAACCTCTTCATCCTGATTAAGCTCTTCCAGTTCTTTAAGAAATTCGAGATATTTCTTAAATGGATTATCCTTTGAATGAGCAATGGCTATTTCATAAATTCCATCATCCATATATGTGAAAAAATCCATTCTGTCCGGGCGCCTTCCGAGAAGTTCCTTCACCCTGAAATATTCATTAATTATCTGGTCTTTAAGCTTTAAATGTTTTCTGTCAATTTCCGCAAAAAGATCAATCAGCTTCATATCAAAATCTACCAGACAATCATCCGGAAAAGCTGATGTATCTGACGGATTATACACACCTGCATGCTGATTACTCCTGTCTGACAGAATAAAACGCACTCTGCCCGCCTTCTCATAATTGCCGATAAAATCAAGCACAGTCAGAAACTCTTTTCCTCTGCATTTACGGAGTCCTCTTCCAAGCTGCTGGAGAAAAACTATCGGAGATTCCGTAGGCCTGAGGAACATTACCATATCAACTGATGTAATATCCACACCTTCATTAAACATATCCACTGAAAAAATCACTCTGATTTTGCCCTGCTTAAGCTGCCTAATAGCTACATTTCTATCCTCTGTGTATTCGCCGCTTGCATCGCTGAATACTGCTACAGATGGTATTCCCCTTTTTGAAAATTCTTTTGCCATCTCTCTTGCATGCTCCCTTGAACAGCAAAAACCAAGCGCCTGCCTTGAGCCGTATTTACAATAATATTTGTAAATCAGCTCATATCTGCGAATGTTGCCTATATAGGTTTCATTTAATTCCTTTTCGTCATATCTGCCTCTTACTATATGCAGCTTTGAATAATCTGTTTCATCAAAGATTCCATAATAATGAAACGGCACAAGCATTCCTTTGTTGATTGCTTCCTTTAGTGAAATCTCATATGGCACATTGTAATCGCAGATTTCATAGATATTTTTTCCGTCCATTCTCTCCGGAGTCGCGGTGAGTCCCAGGAGAAATTTTGGCTTAAAATAATCAACAATTCTCTGATACTGTTCATTAACAGCATGGTGGAATTCATCAATCACAACATATGTAAAATAATCCGGTGCAAAGTAATTTTCATTCAGATATTCCACTCTGCCAAGAGTCGCTACTGACGCAAAAATCACCGACTTTTCAGTGCATTTACTATCTCCGTTAAAGAATCCGTAATCATCTGAATCACGTACATTTTTAAATGATTCTGCCGCCTGCTTTAATATTTCCTCGCGGTGTGCAACAAACAAAACTCTCTCATAATTTTTTGAATCAAATGCCGCAAGATATGTTTTTCCGACACCGGTTGCAGCCTGAACCAGAGCTCTCCTTGCGCCCTCTGCTCTCGTATTTTCCAGAGCACACAAAGCCTCTATCTGCGCGCCTCTCGGCTCAAATAGCGGTATCTGATTTGATGTCTCTTTATCATCCTGCAAATCATATCTGTCCAAGTCCTTTGATACTGCCGGACGGTGCCAGTTCTTTGAATATTTTTTCAGTTCTTCATCGTCTATTACTATGGAATGATTTTCGAATAAGTCTACAAAAGTATTGTAAAACTTCTCATAATTAATCGGATCTGTTTTATTGCTGAATCTGTAATTCCACTCGATACCGGATGTCAGTGCGCTTCTTGAAATATTAGAGGAACCAATGTATAGCTCACTGTAATCCTTGTAATGAAATATATATGATTTTGGATGAAATGAACGGTTTTTCTCATTATAAAAACGCAAATCGACCTGGTCACCAAGCTTATGCTTTATGAGATACAGTGCTGATGGCTGCGTAATGCCAAGATAGTTTCCTGTCAGAATCCTGATTTTTGCACCACGTTTTAGTGCATCATCAAGCTCACCGAGCAGCATTTTCACGCCTGATTCCATCAGGAATGAAACAATAATATCCACACTGTCAGCCTTTTTTATACTGTCTGCAAGCTGATAGTACAGGTACATTCTCTTATCCGCGCCTCCGGTCATTGCATCTGTCGAATATTTTATTTCATATACATCATCTAATTCTTCTGCAGTATTACGTTCAGCCATTTTTCTTCTCCCCGCCCCGGTCTTACATCGCCTGTAATCCACTCTTCCTTTAGTTGCAGATTATCTATTTCACCAACAAACTCTTCAAATGTCTTTTCCGTGAAATCTGTGAAATAGCGGCCATTTCTTTCTCCTTCAAAGTCACCATACTTAAAGGATGTGTAGATTATGCCGTCTTCCTTTAATGCTTTAAGCATTTTCATAAACACGGCTTTAAGTTCATTCTTAGGAAGATGAAGTATTGACGAGCAGGCCCATATGCCATCATATTTTTTGTTCTCGTCAAGTTCTTCAAATAGCAGCCTTCTGACTTGTATTCCTGTGTAATTGCTTGCGATATGACACATTTCCTCTGAACCATCTGTAGCATCTACATAAAAGCCCTGGTCCAAAAAATATTTTGTATCTCTTCCTGAACCACAGCCAAAATCCAATATATATCCGTGCTCCGGCAACAGCGTGCTAAAGCGATTTTGTGTCTCATAAAAATCCACATTTATTGTTGTTTTTGCAAAATTATCTGCATTTTTGTTGTAATATTCCAAGGTTTTGTTTTTGTTCATCATGAGTTTATTATACCATTAAGCATTGAAAAAAACTATATTTTAAAACCTAACTGATCTTCATCATTTACTTTGTCTTCCTCTATCATCACCGTCTTATCCTTACCATCTCTGATTACTTTGCAAATGACTCCGCCGTCTGTCACAAACACAATCTTTCCTTTTGCCTTACCACCGATTTTGTTATACATTCTGCCTGCACTCATTGACTCACCCTTCACGGTGTATGGGCTGTTGGCTACGTAGCCTACTTTGCCAAGTCCTTTAATCTTTACCTGTATTGCTTCGCTGTCATACTCATTGTCCGGCTCCTTGACAAGCTTGACCTTCATGCCTTTTTCCATGAAGTCACTTCCGTAATAATGGTTGCATCCTGCTATTGTAAAATACATTTCTTTCATTGTCGTGTCCTCAAATTAAATGCTTGTTTCTTATGATGGCTATAGCTTAGCATTTTACGAGTCCCAAAGTCTGCCCTCGCGCATCGAATCTTTGTTCTTTATTGCAATAAAACTACAAAAAAGGACGCAGATTCTCTCCCACGTCCTCAAAACTATCTGGTTTTCCTCCCTGTTGGTGCAGGAGCAAGATCATAAATGACAGAATCTGCTCTGGCATTTCCAATGAGATCACAATGCGAGTATTGAAAGTACCAGTAAAAATAATGTTTCTGCCGTAGAAACAGAAACAGTTTCAAAATATGCTAGAAAATATTTATGAAGTCTACCAATTAATGAGTTTTCATTGTATAATGTCTTTGTCGTACAGGTTCACTTTCCTTTTTAATGTTTTTGTGCAAATTCATTATACATCAGAAAGCCCTGTACAATTTTTTTTATGAAAAAAGTTGTAAATTGGTGTTTTATAATTAACTCATAACCACAAGAGAAGGTGCTTTTAATGGCTATCATAAAATAATTCGACAAAAGATCTGGTATGTGAGTAACAAATCGAAAGTTGAAGGAGAACTGGCGATGGATGGAAAAAGTCGGGTTTTCAGACCTGAGGCTGAAAAAATTTGGCATGAAGATTATCAATGTGAATATTACAGGGGAGTTATCATAGATGGTGAAGACAATATTGTGGAACGTTGCGCTAAAATGCACCCCAACTATACAGCAGCTTTTAGTGATGCTGTAGAAAAAATGTCAGTCAGTCCTTTATATTCACGACAGACAAGCCCTGATATGAAGAAAAAACTGGAAGAATATAAAGCTAAAAAAGCACTAGAGAAAAAAATGAAAACTACCGTTATTTTTGATCCGAGAGAATGGAATGAGTGGAAGTATATTTATGATTCCTGCAGAGGAAATTTATATCGGTTTAGGTATTTAAATCAGGAAGAAACATCTTCTGTATTCCTTTCAAGAAAAGGGCATCCTATATTAGGTGAAATATTATCGCGGAATGGCGAAGCTGATTGGGCATTTTACAGTAGCAGAATTAAGAATGAGTATGACATTGAAAATCTACCAGGGCATAAGGATATTTGGAAGATTTTGTCTGTTGCAAATATTTCTAAAAATAAAAATGGGGATAGCGAAGTGACAATTAATTATCTTGGGTTTAGTAACTTGACCAAAGATTTTAAAAAAAGAGAAAAAACCAAAACAATTGTCATTAAGAGAAAATGGGATTTCTATAATGAACTTATGGATTTCTTAGTCGAAATGTAAAGTTGCATGGGACGCATTGTTGGAGTACTGTGTGAGGAAAGTAAATCTATGTAAGGTGGTGTGTGTAATGGATTATTATGATGGACTATCAGAAAAGGAAATACATTATATTGATGAATCAAGGATAATCGGTAGAACGGAAGGAAATAGTAAAAGATTAAGTGATTTGATCACATAGCCTTTAATAATAAATTCTTTTAATACTCGATTTGCCCAAATGCGGAACATCGTAGCCTTTTTAGAATTAACACGGTATCCGACAGCAATAATAGCATCCAGATTGTAATAGCTTGTATTGTACCGCTTGCCGTCTGCCGCAGTTGTTTCCATTTTGGAAACAACTGCTTCTTCCTGCAATTCGCCGGATGTAAAAATATTTTTCAAATGTTTTGAAATAGCCGCCTTTTGCACTTCAAATAATTCTGCCATCTTTGCCTGCGTCAGCCACAAGTTTTCCTGATATAAAAGGATTTCAACCCGAACTTCACCATTATCGGTTTTATAAAACAGGATTTCCCTTGTTTCATAAGGAGTTAGCCCATATTCTTCGTTCATATCCATTCCCTTCCTTTCCTATTCTTCACTTTTGTTTCTCGCTCTGCTTTTGTAAACATTATGCTTGTTCTTGCGCTGCCTTCGCTCTCGATTAGCGTCCTCATCTCATCATTGGATCTTTATCAATTGCTTTTGTATAACAACGCAATTTATTTACATCGTACTTATAAATATATTTGTCAACCTGACTCATAAAATAATTTTTCTTAACCAAGTTTGTTATTACAGTATTTCTCTGTGTATCAACTGTTTTTTCAAGTGTAGTTGAGAAGCACATGTAATTAAGACTCATTATTTACCGTCCTATCAATTTTTAATTGCAGGTGCAATATCATAATCCGTGAAGCATGAATTTGTTGATTGCAGAAATTACTTTAACCAATTCATTTTATAAGCAAGTTCTTTAATCAAAAATGCATTTTCATAATACATGTTTATTTTTATAATTGGTCGTTTTGACCTTTTATCAAACAGTAAAATATAAGTAACGTTATCCCCTTGTTTAATCTCCGCTTCAGATATGTCAACATATGCAATCAATTTTTTTCTCTTTAATATACTTGACTCTTCAATATATCCATTACCAATAGTATATTTTTTTGAATAGTGGTAACCGCAATTCCAGATGCCAAATATTAACAAAAGTCCAAATACAAGGCTTACTACTACATTATATGTAAATATTCCAAAAGCAAAAAAGTAAAAAACACTACTAAGCACAAAACACTTAGCACCCTTTGATATTTTGCTGGTCTAATAATAAATCTATCTTTTTTTCTTGCATTTTTTGTTTTAATACTTTGCTCGCTCATCCATAACATAATGCTATCTGCGTACTCCGGTTCAAAAGAAACTTTAGTTTCATCAGAACATACTATAATTAACGAGCCATTTGAGTTTCTTTCAAAATAATAAATATCACTTGCTTTTATTACTTTTTTTCACCCAAGTAATTTCTATATATTATTTGAGTTGGCTCCAAATGAATATACCAGACATCAAACATTATGCTTAAAATATACCATAATAAACAAAAAATAACTATACCAACATTTAAGTAAATCTTTGCAATCAGCACAGCAGAGATTCCATAAAATGCTTCTGCCCCCTTTATACCTTCCGGATGATTATGTGTCACATTTGCTGTCGCTCTTGCTACCTCTCTTGTTCTTTCAATTGAATCATAAAGCCAACCTGCCGCTGACAATTCTCTCCTGCGAACACCACTTCTGCTTCGCACTGGATATTCTTTTCTATGACTTTCCCTGACATAATTAACATCTATGTAAGAATCAATATCACCTACAATCTGAACGGAAAGCCGAAAAGACCTTTTATCAAAAAATACCAATATAATTTCAATTTCATTTTCGGTAAGAAACTGGCTGAATACTGACACAGCAATCTGTAATGCCTTATCCTTTAGCAGTATTTACGATTACATCTGCTTTTACCTTTGTTATATCGTTGCGAACAATCTTAAATGGCATTGTGGCACCTCCTTATCCATACCTGTATTACTTTAATAGCTTCCTTATCTGCTTATCCGTTGCCTCGGGATACATCTCATGCATATAATCTACAATCTGCTTCCATGAATCCTGTGGATTATCCTTGTAGCAGGAAGTCACATAATCGTATCCATAGATATGCTCAATAGATGAATACACTGACACATCCCATCCATATTCAATACCTCTCTTATTCACTCTCTTCTTAAAATTGCAGTTGCACAGATAGGTCTGCATCATAAGATTCGTTATTGCACCATCAAATCCCTTTTCTCCATCCTTACCAAATCCAGCTTGTTTTTTCAATTCATTTGAATAAATCTCTGAA
>QWCE01005584.1_pt1 | contig 11414 bp, 9 predicted proteins | sample 1972531 | NCBI WGS metagenome assembly QWCE01 (sample SAMN09866716, study PRJNA288562) | Human gut metagenome isolate term4_stool, whole genome shotgun sequencing... | reverse complement strand
AAAGGCAAAATACCCCCTTGTAGAATCGGATATTTGATTTCAGTCTCCAATAGGGATACGAATAAATCGAGGGTGCCAAATACTTTTTGGACACCCTCATCAAATTTCTATCCTTTAAATATTCAGCCGGTAATGATCCACCATTTCCAGCAAGGCAGCCCCATAACGTTCCGCGACCTTTTTCCCGATCCCCGGTATAGCCAGTAATTCTTTCCCTGTTGTCGGCAGCGTGTTGGCCACCCCCAGCAAAGCTTTCTGCTGCAAAACGGTATAGGCCGGCAATCCCAGACGCATCGCTTCCTCCTTCCGCCACAAACGCAAGGCATTGTATAATTTCGGATGCAAAACATCTTCTCCGACCTCCAGTTTTTCGGTGGTCTTCCTGGCCCGGGGTTTCGGTTTTTCCAATACAGCCTTCGCTTTCGCCATTAAATAGGCCTTCACTTCAAACCCTTCTTTCACAGCCTCCAGAGTCTCTATCTTCACCCCCACTTCCAACCTCAATTTTTCCAAAGCTTCCCCGACTGTTTTACGTACGTCTTTATTATCGATTTCGGGTTGTGCACTCTCTAAGAAAGCTACGATATGCCGGCCGGTCTGTTCGCTGAAGTAAGCAACTCCTTTAGCTATCCTTTCCCCGACCTGCCGATCGGTATCGTAATTTGCAGCCCCTTCGATCAGACGCTCCAGCTGCATCTGAAATTTTTCTCCCACCTCCGTCAATTCGCTATGACACAACTCCCTGACCTCCCGGCAACGCTTGGTTAACTCGGGGTATAATTTCCACAAATGTTCTCCGAATACCCAAGCTACATGTTGCAGGCGTTTAAGTACACCACTATAATCGAACAGTTCTTTCAACAACTGTAAATAATAGGCCCTGCGTGCATCTTCCAACTGCATCGGTCCGGGCTGATTCCGGGAAACTTCATCCGTAAAATGCTTCACCACCTGATCGTTGATCAGAGCCTCGGGACGTAAAGGTGTTCCCAAAACCAACCCTTCCAGACTTTTACACCGGCTCAAAGCGACATACACCTGCCCATGCGTAAAGGCAGCTCCCGCATTGACAATAGCTTTTTCGAAAGTCAACCCCTGACTCTTATGAATGGTAATCGCCCAGGCCGTTTTCAAGGGATATTGTTTAAAACTACCTGCGACAGTCTCTGAAATTTCCTGTGTTTCAGCGTCGATACTGTATTTGGTATTGGTCCACTCTTCCCGGGTTACTGTAATCGCGTCCTTTTCGTCCCCGCATCTCACCAGGATATTGTCGGCACTGATCGCTGTAATCCGTCCGATTTTTCCGTTATAATACCGCTTCTCAGCCGACGAATCATTCTTCACAAACATAACCTGAGCCCCTTTTTTCAATACCAAATGCTGATCTGTCGGGAAAGCATATTCGGGAAAATCGTCTTTCACCTCCGCCGAATAGGTATAAGCCCTTCCTTCAAGCGCATCCAGTTTGCGGTTATTGATCTGCTGAGCCTGGTAATTATGAGTTGTCAGCGTAATATATCCTTCGGAATCATCCGGATTGAATCCGGGTATATATCTGCTGTTCAAGGCCTTCAAGGTAGCCAGATCCACCTGGTTATCCCGGATCTTATTGAGTAAATGGATGAATACCGAATCCGACTGCCGGTATACGTGAGTCAATTCGATACACTGATACGCGACCGTCTGCAATGCTTTGCTGCAAAAAAAGAAAGGAGACGGATAAATATGCTTCAATATCCCCCATTCCTCTTCTTTCACGACAGGTGCCAATTGCTGCAAATCACCGATCATCAACAACTGTACCCCGCCGAACGGTTTGCTCCGGTCTCTGTAGCGGCAGAGCATATCACTCACCGCATCCAACAAATCTGCCCTGACCATACTGATCTCATCGATAACCAGCAAATCCATGCTCCGGATAATATTGATTTTTTCCCGTCCGAATTTATGGTTAAACCGTTTCTCACCCGAGCGGTTTTCTTCGGTTCTACCCGGAACATAAGGTCCGAAAGGCAATTGAAAAAATGAATGAATGGTAACTCCCCCGGCATTGATCGCTGCCACACCGGTAGGAGCGACAACAATCATTCGTTTAGGCGAACGTCGCTTCAACTCCCGTAAAAATGTCGTTTTTCCTGTACCGGCCTTACCGGTCAAAAAAATACTGGTACCGGTATATTCCAGAAAATTAAAAGCAAGCTCTAATTGGGGATTCGTTTCCATATCGACGCAACATCATATGAAAACAAAGTTACAACAAAAAGTGGAAAACGGAAAACGTAGTAATAAATTTGATATACAGAATATTTTTCTTCGGTCCTCTTTTTTAACAGATTCCGGGACAAAAGCTCCGTCCCGGAATCCAAGATAATATTCCACTTTCTAATCATTCCGCCAATCCATATTCACTATCTTGCCAAGGCCTGTCCAATCGGCTTTCGGATCGGATGTCACCTCGATTACATCCGGGTTTATTCCGACGGTCAGCTTACGTAACCGACCGCCATCAGGGGTATTATAAGTCGCGATATACAAGTCATTGATTGTTTCTTTATGGGCTGTCCACGGCCTAACAGACTCTTCATAACATCCTTGAATATTAAATTTGAGCATGGTAATTTCTCCGCCCCAATCACCTAAATCCTGTACACGTTCATGTCCGGGATTATAATCATAGGCATATAACCTGCTGCCGACACTGTAAAAAACAAGCGTTCTTTCGGATGAAAAAGCATAATGACTTGCTTTAGAGAAATCGGTGGCCAGGGATTGTACGCTATACTTACCTATTTTTCCCGGTGTTGCTAATGCAGTAAATGGTATTTTCGGCATATTTCAGTGTCGGTCCGTCTTCGCCCTGGTTCCATGGGAACATAACCGATTATACACTTTCAAATTAGTAATCTTAGATTTGAAATTTCCGGCATTTTTAAGCGGAAATACTAATGTACGGATAAAATTATTCTGCTTTTCGGCTTCGTTCAGATATCGTTTTTCAATTCCCATTCGTTCGATAAGTTGTCCGTTTATGAACAATGAAGTGGAGAGAGCATCCCCTGTGATTTTTACAGAAATCTTTTCTCCCGGATAAGGCCGGAAAGCAAAAGTGTTCATATAGCCATCCCGGGAGAAGCCGAACATACCTTTCACAGGATCGGCAAGATAAAATACAGCATTAGGGGAACGAAATAATTCGGTGCCATAATTTTCATTGGCAGCTTCCATATCAAACGTGATTGTATAGTCATATCCGATTTCGGTATACGGCAACTCGGATCCGGGAGTAATTGATGAAGTCTCATACACAAGACTGTTTTCATCATCACCGATCCTGCCCAATTGATTCACATCCGGAGCCTCACTCAGTTTTTGCCGTTTTGTTTCAAATTCTGTATAAGAAAATGCAGGAGCAATGTTCCATGTTTTCACCGCAATAGTCTGCAAAGCCGGGAAAATACGGTGATGGATGTCTTTCACAGAAATCCCGTTACCAACTATGTCATTCCATACAGCAAACATACCGCCAATAATTGCCGGATCTTTCTCCTCAAATACAACATCGGCTACATGTGCCGGAGTCCATTGCTTATACAACCGTTCTGTGTTCAGATAGTCCCAATAATAACCTGCAAGCGGTACGATGTAAGTCAGACCATCCGGAATACTAATCAAATTATATCCTTGTTGCACCATATCTTTCGGATTGGCAAAACCATTGTACCAAGCATACATAATGACATTATCTGATTTAACAGGTGTTTCTCCTGCGGCATGTGTGAGTGCTCCCCATACACATGCTTGTTTTCCAAAACCTTCTACGAATTTAATGTAATGATCGGTGAATGCCCGGAACTGTTCCACAACTTCTTTCTTTTTATTTGAATATTCGTCGGTACCAATATGCACTCTAGGTCCCCGGAATACAGGGTTCTCTCCATCAAGATATTCTTTGAAGAGTGCATCAACAAATGAATAGACTTCGGGATGAGACAAATTCAAATGATCCATGCCATATTCCTTGCTGCCTAATTCCGGTTTGTAATGACTGAAGGCAAGCGAATGGGCAGGGACGTCGATTTCGGGAATGATCTCGACAAAACGTTCTGCGGCTTCCTCCTGAAAATGGACGAATTCTTTTTTAGTATAGTAACCATCGCGGGCTGTCAGTCCGGGATATGTTTCACATTCCAGTCTGAAGGCAGCATACGTCTGATTCCAATCGTCGTTGAAATAGGCTTTGAAACCGTTGTTGTTCAATACCACATGCATGAAGTTCATTTTGTAATATGACATTATACACGCAAGGTCACGTAGATAATTCATAGGAATAAACTTTCGCCCGCAGTCTATCAATAGTCCGCGTATACCGTAATCCGGCCAGTCCCGGATATGCCCTTTCGGTAAATTTCCGTTCCCGTATTGTTCGCCCATCTGCAATAAAGTGCGGGTAGCCCAATACACTCCGACAGGTTCATTCGCCGAAACTTTTACACAGTCACCGATAGCGATGTCATACCCTTCCTTCTCCAACTTTTTATCCCGCTTTATTGTAAATAAAAAATCGCCTTCACAAGGCTTTCCTCCGGCGATTTCCGGAAGTACTCCGTGCAATGCCTTATAGTCGGCAGCAAATTGTCGGGCAACCTTCTGCAAATCAGGATCATCACAAATGATGCGCACAGACTGCTTTGGCGTGAAGAAGCCTGTTTCTCCTTTCCACTCTTTCAATTCGGGTATCACAAAGGGCTTCTGTTGCTGGGCATAGATGCCGAAACAAAAGCAGATCCCGCAAATCAAACAGGTCACTCGTTTTACTAATCCGTCAAGGTTCGTTTTTTGTTTCATCATATTCATTGTCAGTTAACAAAATCCAATCGGTCGGTTTGGCAAAACGCAGCTTTGTGCGTAATGGGATTTACAAGTCTTTAATAACTGTACAAAAGTAAAATTTTTCCTGACATCAGAAATAAAGCTGTGACAAAAAAAAGTTTTCATTTGCCATTGCTCTCGCCTTTTCCTATATTTGCACATAGCTATCGACTTTATACATGGAGAAAGAGATACAAGAAGAAGAGAAACTATTTTACAGGATGCAAAAAGACGACTGGAATGCTTTTGCCTACTTTTTCGACAGTTATGCGGAGCAATTGTACCACTATGCTTTGGGATTCGTAAGATACCGGGAGGAAGCGGAGGATATCGTCCAGAAAGCTTTCCTTCAGATGTGGACAAACCGGAAGAAGATGGTTTATATCGGACCTGTTTACGCTTATCTCTGTCGTTCTGTCAAAAATTCGTGTATCAATTACCATCTTCGTAAGAAAGTGGAAGAACGCTATCGGCAGGAAATGCTCATGACAGAAGCGGACGAGGAGGATAATTTCGAAGAACTTTATGCCCGCCTTCAAGCCGTTATGGACAAACTTCCACCGAAGTGCAGGGAAATTTTTATCCTGGGATGCGTGGAAAGTATGAGTTATAAAGAAATTGCCGATCAACTGAATATTTCCATAAACACGGTGAAAACGCAAATGAAAGTGGCTTACAAAAAGATTAAAGACGAATTAGATGATAAGAACATGAAAATAATGGCACTTATATTCGGACTTTACCCTAACAAAAATCCGAGTCGTTTGTCTCTGTATCCGATTAAATGAAAAGAGTCCGGTACAATACCGGACCCTCTCGCCAATCCCCGAAACCGTCACACCCCAAGCGGTCGAATCAAAAAATATTCACATTCACACCGTCAGATGCACGCTATCCGAAGCTGCCCGGCCGTTCTTTTGCAGGGCAAAAGCGTAGACCTCCACTTTCGAAGCGTCCCACTCGTCAGGAAGAGCATAGGACGTGATACCGGATTCGCCACGGTTTTTCAATACCACCAGACGTGAACGGTTGCGTTCCGTCTCATACAGCACCCCGTACACCCGGTCGTCGAAAAATGCATAACCGTCCTCTTCCGGCTGTACTTCCTGCATAAACTGAAAACTCTCCTCTTCCTCGTCGTATGCCACGGTCACCTTAGGCGGATTCAATATGCCCGAAGCTACCGACAGACGGGCGAAATCAACCGTTGCCGCATATTGCTCGTCCACCGTCACGGCTTTCATGTTGCATGCCACGAAAGCATTCGACGCGGAACCTTTCCCGATACCCACGAAACTTTTGCGAAGCACCGGCAGGAAAGGACGTACCATCCGGACCAGCAGCCCCAATTTCGCCCGTTGCACCAGTACTTCAGGTGTCGGGTTGTCTTTCCGGGAAAACACTTTCGCCCGTGCGATGTTTTTCCTTTTCGTGTAACACAGTGTAATGTTACCCACGGATTTTTTTGCCTTGCCCAACAAATAAGAATTAAATTCTGCCATAACTCAATAACAATTAATTAAACATTTAAAAACAATTCTGCATATTTCAAAGCCAGTCCCGGATCCGATTTCCGCGGCGTGATGTCCGAATGCCCCACTACGTAGCGGATAGGATAATGTTTACGAAGCAAACGGACTATCCTTTCCAACACCCCCACCTGCACCGCCGTATAGGCGTGCCAGTAGGACAACTCCCCTGCCGAACAATCCGCGTACACTTCCTCCGGGGCGACTATCCGGTTGCATTCCGCACGGAATTTGCCAGCCTCCAGGCGAAGCCGTCCCAGATTGTCCAGTTCGATACCGATGGAAAAGCGGTTCAAGCCTTCCCGGCCGGTATAACGGCTGCGTCCGGCATGCCACGCCTCCACATGGAAAGGAACAAGCTGGAAGATTCTGCCGTCCCGACCGATGACCAGATGCGCGGAAGCCTTTACCTCCGGGCGGACAAGATAATCCGCCGAAGACGCCGCACTCACCCCCGCCGTATAATGCAATACGATCATATCGGGACCTTCCAGGCGGCGGGTATTCTTCGAACAGGAGAGGTGCACCACCCCCTCGCCCATCAAGCGATGGTTGACTATGGTATATCCCGGTTTCATCACTTACGGTTCATTAATTGTAAGAACTTCTCACCGCTCCGGCCGATGACATAACCGCCCAACCCGATTTCCAACATTGCCGTTTCTCCCGTTTGGGGAGCGTCAGACGCTCAATCACCTCGCTGACCGCACTGACTACATCTTTCACCGGCTTCATAGCAGCAAATGTTGAAAGTCGGACACCTGCTCCATCGTCGGAGAGACGAAGAAACCATACAGATGGATATCCACCTTGCCCAGTAAGGTGTCTTTAAAACGCTGGTAGAAACAGGAAGCGACCCGGAAACGGGAACGTACCAGTTGTTGTTTCAAGGTGTTCGGGTTGTGCACTTCCAATGCCACCGAACGCGCATAACACTTGCCAGCCCGCCGGACAAAAACCGTATTCCCGACACGGCCGCTGATTTTAAATAAACTGCTTACTTCTGCCATGATGATACATTTTTAAATTTAATTTCCATGATTATCCGGTACCCATTGTACCCAGCGGTGCTGTTACGGGGGTGAAGTGGAGGAGCATTGGAGTTGTTGCCTGTTATCTTCCTTTTTGCTACCTGTCTGATTGGGGTTCTCACTGATAATTTCATAACATTAAGTTTTCAATCACACCCCCGAAAGTAAAGCGGTATCATCCTGAATACAAATATGTTATTCTTTCATTGAACCTCCTTCCACCCAAGTTGCCATGAACATCACCCACCATACAGCTTCGAATCTCCCCGCAGGAGTCTGCGCGGGAAGAATGAAACACGAAACGGTTAATAATTATTTATTCAGTTATTTACGAATGCCACGCACACTGCCCAGAAAGGTGAAACATGACCACACCGCTTCCCGGTAGGCGGGGCTGATTAGAAAATCACGTTCGCCGATGTACACCATGTTCCCCAGAAAGCGGGTCACGCAATCAAGGTTGACGGTGTAGCTGCGGCTGATGCGCTGAAACTGAGTGGAAGGCAGGTTTTCCAAGACGGTTTTCATCGGATGCACCACCAGCCATTTTTTTCCGTCACGGAAATGAATGAAGCTATAGTCGCGCGATGCCTCCAAGAAGGCGATTTCGCAACATAATACCAATCGATAAGATTCTTTGTATCACACAAATATGCGGTCGTCCTTAAAAGCACAAGAAAAAATAGTCTCTGCTGAAAAGTTGTTTTCTGTTTCTAAGTTGTATTTATTATACATAATCTTTTGTTTTTATATCTCATGAAACAAACTTCCCGGCAGAAGACAAATGAAAGAAAAGTAAGAAGGAATGATTAAAAAGTAAAGATTATGAAGCAAAAAAGCCCACAAAGTCATTAAATTACACATGACTTTGTGGACTTCACCGACCCTACAGACTTTCGGTGTCAGAGCCGGTTTACTAATTCTTCGGTTTGAAGATTACATCCGTGATATCTGAATCTTTCCGGAACTCCTGCACGAATCGGAGGAAATCCTCCGGGGTCAGGCTATCCACAACTTTTTCAAATTCTTTCTCATCTGCCAGGTTCAGGCTGGTTTTGTAATACAACATCAGGTTTTCCTGCCAGTAAACGTTGCTTTCCCGGGCTTCTCCCTCCTTCTTGCGGATGGAGTTCAACGCCATCATCAACTCGTCGCGCGACGGGGCCTGCTGCTGCAAGCGCTCTAATTCGCCGTAAACGATATCCTTCAATTTCCCGGCATTCAACGGGTTGCACTGAAATTCCACGACCAAGTTATACCGTGCCGCCGGTTCGTGGACAACGCTCTCGTTGACGTTCACCGCGTACGTGCCGCCCTCTTTCTCCCGGATGACGTTCATGCTGCGGGTTTGCAGGATGTTCTTCAACGCTTGCAGGCAAACGGCATGACGAATGTTGTCCTCCATTTCCTTGCCCATGCTCAACACCACTATCGAACTGGGAAGTCCCATAAACTCGATTTCGCATTCCCGTTTCCCGCGGAAAGGTCTTATTCCCCGGTCAATCCATTTTTCCCGGCTACCCACCGACGGCAGGGAACCGATGTACTTCTCTACCAAAGGTTTCAATTCCGCCGCAGGGATGTTTCCCGTGATGAAAAACGTGAAATCTCCGGCGTTCGAGAAGCGCTCGCGGTACACCTGTTCGATTTTGTCAAGGTCCACTTTTCCGAAATAAGCCGCGTTTTTCAACAGCACGCGCGGATGGCAACCGTTTTGCAACCTCTTCACCGTGTCCTGCAACAGGTTCATTCCCTGCATCCGGGATTGCATCAGCTGCTGGGCTATCATTTTCCCGAAAACCTCACGGTCAAACCGCGGCTGCGCAAAAGTCATGTATACCAACTGCAACATGCTTTCCGCGTCCTCCGGAAGGGCGGAAGCGGTCACATACTCGTTCAACTCCCCGATACTCGCCTCGCACTTCAATCCCTTGCTATCCATTTTCCGTTTCAATGCCGCTGCGTCATAATCACCCAAACCGCAAGCCTTCACGAACGGCACGGTCATTTCCACCGTGGGGAGCATATCCTCCTCATACAGGGAGGTCCCGCCCCCGCTGTAAGCCTTCAACGCCAACTTGTTGCATTCCAGGTCGCTCTCGCGATATACGACTTTCGCCCCGTTCGCCAGGGTCCATTCCACAGCATCGAACCCGTCGACCCTACGCTCTGCCGTCACCGGACTTCCCGCCGGTTTTTCGGCCAGCAAAGGCGTTTCGTCGACCGTCACCGTTTTCTCGTATACGTATGGCTCCACCTCTGCGTTCTTCACTTCCGCCATGATGTCCGTCACCTCATCTTCCATCAAGTGCCAAGCCATATCCGAACCGGAGCTGACCACCGTCTTGTTTTCCGGGGTGTCCCATTCCCGCACTTTCGCGTTTACGTCCTCCACAGTCAAGGCCGGTATCAAGGCTTTCAGAAACGCATACTCCTCGTCAGCCGCCACTAACGGCTCGCCGTTCAAGTAATGGGCTTTCATCGCCTGCGCGTAAGTATCATGCTTTACTTCTCCGCGAGCCCGGAATCCCAATTCCAGCTCCTTCAACAGCAAGTCTTTCATTTCGTCCAGCTCTCCTGCCGTGAAGCCATGGCGTTTCACCCGCTCGTTTTCCGTCAGCAACGCGCGCATGGCCTGTTCGTCCTGTCCCGGCTTGGGGATTCCTCCCAACTGGTAGGTGTAATATCCCCGTTTGAAGGGGATAAAACTAATTCCCCCCTGTGCCAGCGGGCAGTCCGGTTGCGCCAGCAGTTTGGCGAAACGTTTCCCCATCATTGCGTTGAAGCTCCGGATCAGCATTTCTTCTTTCAGGAAAGCGTATGTGTTTTTCACTGCCGGGGCAAGCTCGGGTACCATCGTGATGACATTCAAGGTTGTATTGGTCATCCCGGGATCCGTCGCCAGACAATAGTACATCTCTTTATGCCCCGGAATCTCCACCACGGGACGGGGAACCGGATTTTTCACCGCGGGAATTTTGGAAAGGATTTTTTTCACCCGATGTTCCATCTGTTTCACGTCAAAATCCCCGACAATCACCACGGCGGTCAAGTCCGAACGATACCACTTGTGATAGAATTCCCGGAGTTTCTGCGCATCGATAGCCCGGATTGCCTCCAGAGTTCCAAGTGCGTCCCGGTCTGCATACTTGGACCCTTGCAGCAACACCCGCGCAAACTGGTCCTGTACTCTTTTCGAGGGGGTGTTCAACATGTTCCACTCCTCTTCGATAACTTTCTTTTCCCGCTCTATCCGGTCCTCGTCGATGGTCAGGTAATACGACCAGTCGCGCAGGATCAGCACGCAGGTGTCCAAAAACGCCTCGTCCGTTGTGGGAACGCTGTTGAAATAGTATACGGTTTCGTTGTCCGAGGTCACCGCGTTGATGTCGTGCCCGTACAGGACACCGTGCCGTTCCAAGGTCTTTATCATCCCTTGTCCCGGAAAATTTTCCGACCCCTGGAATGCCATGTGCTCCAGGAAGTGCGCCACTCCCCGCTGTTCGTCGCCCTCTTCCAGCAGGAATCCCGCATTTCTGACGAGGTAAAAACCGGCCTGGTTCCGGGGTCTGTCGTTATGCCGCAGGTAATAGGTCAGTCCGTTGGACAGCTTGCCCACCACCACTTCCGGATCCCGGGGCAGCAATTTTTGTAAATCGGTCTGTGCCGACAAATCCGCTATAAAAAACAGACTGACGACACTCCATAATATCGCTTTTTTCATGTACAATCGTTTTATCGGTTTTACGATTGACAATCGGGACGAGAAAGACAGACAGTTTATAAAGTTTATAAAATCCTGTCCGAAGGACACCCGTAACTTTATAAACTTTATGAACCTTATGAACTTTACAAACTTCATTCCGAAGGTTCGAGCTTCCATTCCTCCACCGTGCCGGTTTCGGATGAAAAGCTTACTCCGATGCGGTAGAGTTTCCTCTTGTCCGCCAAGTAAGGCAAGGCATAGCCTTTTTCCTCGATT
>QWCE01008010.1_pt1 | contig 11416 bp, 7 predicted proteins | sample 1972531 | NCBI WGS metagenome assembly QWCE01 (sample SAMN09866716, study PRJNA288562) | Human gut metagenome isolate term4_stool, whole genome shotgun sequencing... | reverse complement strand
AGAAGGATCAAACTCAGAAAGCAGAGAATACACAGGAAAATGCAGATACGACAACAGATGCATCAGAGAATGCAGATGTCAAAACAGAAACAGCAGAAATAATAAAAAATCCAGCATCAGAAAGTGGACAGTCGGTAGTATATACACCGATAGATATACGTTTATAGTTCGGAAAGGAGGATGGTGTTATGTCGGAAATCAAAAGTTTTAGTGATTATACAAGTAAATATAACAGCAATATAGATTTTTCAGCTTTGTTTAGTGGAATGTCAGATAGTTCATCAATAGGCAATACAAATATGCTTTCTGATTATGCTGCAATCAAAAATGGAAGCTATGGAAAACTTATGAAAGCATATTATGCAAAACAGGATGCTGAAACATTATCGGGAAAAGGTGATACTTCACAAAAACTTACCTTGATGAAAACAAGTGCAGATTCCCTGGCAAAATCAGCAGATGCTTTGAATGACTCTTCTCTTTGGGAAAAAAAGAAAATAAAAAAGAAAGATGAAAAAACGGGGGAAGAGATTGAGACAGAGGATTATGACTGGAATGACAGACAAGTTCGCTGAAAACGGTTTTTACAGGATATAATTCTTTTGTAAGCAAAATATCGCAGAAAGCAACTGATATATCGAATGCTGCAAACCGGGCGAGTGCAACCTATACAAATAATGGTATGTACTCTAAGACGGATTCTTTATTAACATTCAGTAAGATAGATGAAGAAGTATAGGAATTATTTTAAGTTTCAATAACAGGGAGGTAGGATTATGGCAATTACAGGTATCAATAACAGCAGTTACACATCGTATTATGCTTCAAATTACAAGAATACTGTTAAAAAAACAGATAGTGAAAAGGATAGTATAAATACAAAAGACGGCAACGTGACAACAAGTACAGTTGAATTAAAAACATCATGTCCTGGTGTGATAAAAACAGAGCAGATTAAGACGGGGTATAGCAATGTAAATGATTATTCAAAATACTTGCAAGGAAAATACCATTATATGAATACGGGATTAAAAGAGACTCTAATGAGAATCATTCACTCAAAGAGCCTCTTTTATTGGTTCATTTTAAAAGTTTTCGATATTCAGATGGTGAACAGCCTTTTTGTTTATGAAACAGTCGGCTGAAATACAGTGGGTTATCATAACCGACAATGTGTGCAATTTCATTTACGGCATAATTTGTGGTTTCCAATAACATCTGGGAATTAGTGATTCGGATGGAGGTGATGAACTGCATTGGTGTTGTACCAGTGAATTTTTTGAAATTCCGAATAAACCAACTGACACTCATTCCTCTGGAAGTAGCATATTCTTCGATGTTGATATCACGGTTATAGTTTTCGTTAAAATAGGACGCTGCAGTGTCCATTTCATGATCGAGGTATTCGTTTTTTAGTACATGTTTACGAGTAAGCTCCCGGTGAAAAATAATCAGTAAATGGCGTAGCAGTAGTGTCAGCATTTCTTCGTAATCATCCTGACATCTTTGCAATTCTAAAATAATTCGTTTAAAAATACGTTCGTATTCCAGAGATGTTCCAACATGGAAGATACGCTGGTCATTCGGGAAACCATAATTTCTTAAAATGTTCTTTACATCACTTCCGGTAAAATGCACCCAGTAAACTTCTGTTTTATCAATGCCATAGTATTCATATTTCTGGAATTCCTTGGGGCGGTAAAGTACTATGTTTCCTGCTGTAACGACAGTATCGTCATCTGCGTTGTCAAAATGAAAATGAGCTCGTCCGGCTGCTATATAGATGATTTGAAAGTCAAGTCTTCCTCTGGGACGATAAGTTGGAAGCTTTGGGTGTGAGGATAGGCGATAGGTGCCACAGCTTCCTACAATAAGTGGTCGGCTTTTGTCTTTGAAGTCGATAAGGGAGTGGTTGTGATAACCGGAATTTATATACATTTTGAGTCCTCCTTTGGAAAGTGAAATGTCTGACTGTTAGCAGTCAATGGTGAACCGGAGTTATAAAGTGAATGCCACCTCAAAATCCACGGTTTTTCGGTGAGAGCTACGCGCATATAGTTTTAGTGTATCATTTTGTGCATATTTTGTCCATTTCTGTTTATAGACATTTTCTTTGCAAAAATGTATGATGGTTTCAAGGTAATACAAGGACGGAAGATAATGAGACACAGAAGGTATTTTATTGATTGCCTAATGCGGTGAATAAAAAAATATATATTAAAGGAGGATTACACAATGCTCGTACCACGCTTTTATGAAGATTTGAATGTTATGCATGACAAGACAATGCCGGCAAGGACATATTACATTCCGGCATCAGTTCGTATGAATGATCTAGTGGAGCATCGGGAAAGATCGGATCGTTTTCAGCTGTTAAACGGAAAGTGGAAGTTTCAGTATTATAACAGCATTTATGACGTAACGGAATCATTTTATGAGAAAGGCTATGATGTTTCCGGGTTTGATCAGGTAACTGTTCCGGGTGTATGGCAGATGGATGGTTATGACACGCATCAGTACACGAATATTCGTTACCCGTTTCCATTCGATCCACCATATGTGCCACAGGATATTCCATGTGGAGCATATGTTCATAACTTTGAATATCACAGAGAAAAAAAGGCATCAAAAGCATTTCTGAATTTTGAAGGTGTCGATAGCTGTTTTTATGTATGGGTAAATGGTGCTTATGCCGGATACAGTCAGGTGCCTCACGCTACCAGTGAATTTGATGTAACAGACTTGTTGAATGAAGGGGAAAATACATTAGCGGTTTTGGTGCTCAAATGGTGTGATGGATCGTATTTGGAGGATCAGGATAAGTTTCGGATGAGTGGCATTTTCAGAGATGTTTATTTGCTGAAAAGACCGGAAACGACAATCAGAGATTATTACATTACGACAGATGTAGAAAAAGACAGCGTTGTTGTGAAATTGGATATGCATTTTGCAGAACCAGTGGAAACGAAAGTTACTATAGAAGATAAATATGGAGCAGTCGTAGCAAGAGGGGAAACAGCAGAGAATGGTGTGTTAGAACTGACCGTGTTAAATCCGGTTTTATGGAATGCGGAGAATCCTTATTTGTATCAGGTTATTTTGACAATGCCGGATGAAGTGATCGTTGATCGGATTGGATTCCGGACGATTGAAATTAAGGACAAAGTTGTTTATTTTAACGGAGAAAAGATTAAATTCCGTGGAGTAAACCGCCATGATTCTGATCCGGAAACAGGATTTGTGATCGATGCCTGGCAGATCAAAAAGGATTTAATGTTGATGAAGCAGCATAATTTTATCAGATGTGCGATGAATATGGATTTATGGTGATTGACGAGGCGGATATTGAGGCACATGGACCATTTATGCTGTACCGGAAGGAGGATACAGACCAGAACCGTTTTCACCGTTGGAATGAAAAGATTGCAGATGATCCGGCATGGGAAAAGGCAATTGTGGACCGTGTCCAGCTTATGGTACAGAGAGACAAAAACCGTCCAAGCATTGTAATGTGGTCTATGGGAAATGAAAGTGCGTATGGATGTAATTTTGAAAAGGCGCTTGCATGGACAAAGAAGTTTGATCCGGACAGGATCACGCAGTACGAAAGTGCAAGATACCGTAATTATGATATTACCTATGATTATGACAATTTGGATCTTTACAGCCGGATGTATCCGTCCCTGCAGGAGATAGAGGATTATCTGAAAAAAGACGGAAGCAAACCGTTTCTGCTGGTAGAATACTGCCATAGTATGGGAAACGGACCGGGAGATTTTGAAGATTATTTTCACATGATTCATAAGGATGACCGGATGTGTGGCGGGTTTGTCTGGGAGTGGTGTGATCATGCAATCGCACATGGAACGGCAGAAAATGGAAAGACCAGATATTATTATGGAGGGGATCATGGAGAAACCATTCATGATGGCAATTTCTGTATGGACGGGCTGGTCTATCCGGATCGTACGCCGCATACGGGACTGCTGGAATATAAAAATGTCTATCGTCCGGTGAGAATCGTATCTTATGACCAAGAAAACGGACAGATGGTTCTTCACAATTATATGGATTTTGATGATTTGAAGGATTATGTGGATATTTTCTATGAAATGACACAGGATGGCTTGACTGTGGAAAAAGGAAAACTGGCAAATGTTGTTGCATCACCCCATAGCGATGCGGAAGTGGAGTTGAAGCTGCAGGTTCCAAATACCGGTAAGATTTATCTGAAGCTTATTTACCGGTTGAAAAAGGAAATGCCGTTGCTTGAACAGGGGTATGAATTAGGTTTTGATGAAATGAAGCTTGCAAATGAGGATGATAGAAACAGACAGGCTGTAAAGTGGCTGGAGCAGGAAAAAGTAATGGGAACCATTGCTGTTAAGGAAAACGATAAGCAGATCGTGTTACAGGCAAAGGATTTTACTTATGTTTTAGATAAGCGTACCGGATTGTTTGAGGACATGCAGTTTGCCGGAAGAAGTTATATTAACCATCCAATGGAATTGAATATTTGGCGGGCTCCGACGGATAACGATATGTATATAAAACTGGAATGGGAAAAGGCACATTATGATGCTGCTTATACCAGAGCATACCGTATAGAGGTGCTTCAGAACAAGCACGGTGTGCTGATCATGGAGCATCTGGCAGTAGTAGCTGATACCGTACAAAAGATTTTGGATGTGGAAATGACATGGAAGATCAATGAAGACGGGAAAATAGAGGCGGTTATAGAGGCAGTAAAAGATAAAGAATTCCCGGATCTGCCAAGGTTTGGGATTCGGATGTTTTTGAATAAGAAAATGGATGAGATTACTTATTTTGGAATGGGACCACAGGAAAGCTACCGGGATAAACACCAGGCTTCCTGTCATGGATTGTTCCGTTCGAAGGTGGCTCAGATGCATGAAGATTATATTCGTCCACAGGAGAATGGAAGCCATTATGACTGTGATTATGTAGAGCTTACAAATGGTCAATGTGGAATTGCAGCAGTTTCAAAGAATCCATTTTCGTTTAACGCTTCTGTTTATACACAGGAGGAGTTGGAACGGGTATCGCACAATTATGAATTGAAAGAATCGGATAGCACCGTATTCTGTATGGATTATGCAATGAATGGAATTGGTTCAAATAGCTGCGGACCGGATGTCATGGATAAATATCGGTTTGATGAGGAAGCATTTCAGTTTCAGTTTGAATTAATTCCGTTTGTAAAAGGATAATACAAGACACTTGATAGCCAAAGCAAATTGTTTCTAAATAACAAATAGTGAAGGAGCGATTCTTATGGAGGAAAAGAAATACTTAAAATGGTACAACAAGATAGGATACGGATCTGGTGATATTGCGGGAAATGTAGTGTATGCATTCCTGACATCATTTGTGATGGTATATCTGACAGATACGATTGGATTGGCATCCGGTATAGTGGGAACACTGATTGCCGTTTCCAAATTACTCGATGGATTTACAGACATCTTTTTTGGATCAATGATTGATAAGACGCATAGTAAGATGGGAAAGGCAAGACCATGGATGCTGTATGGTTACATTGGTTGTGCAATTACATTGGTAGCCTGTTTTGCAGTTCCAACAAGTCTTGGCAGGACGGCACAGTATGCGTGGTTCTTTATTGCGTATACGCTGTTGAATGGCGTGTTTTATACGGCAAATAACATTGCTTATTCTGCTCTGACATCACTTGTTACCAAGAACAGTAAAGAGCGTGTGCAGATGGGTTCTTACCGTTTCATTTTTGCTTTTTCAACCAGTCTTCTGATTCAAGCAGTTACTGTTGGATTCGTTGCAAAATGTGGTGGAGATGCAGCCGCATGGCGTATGGTTGCAATTATTTATGCAGTGATCGGATTAGTTGTGAATACTATTTCCGCATTATCTGTTAAAGAACTTCCGGAAGAGGAATTAAATGAAGGAGACACAACAGGTGAAGAGGAAAAATATGGGCTGGTTCAAGCATTCAAGCTGCTGGTAAAGAATAAATTTTATCTGATGATCTGTGGTACTTATATTTTGCAGCAGTTATACAGTGCAATGATCGGTGCTGGTATTTATTATATGACCTGGGTTTTGAAAAACAAAAATCTGTTTGGACAATTTGCCTGGGCGGTAAACATTCCTCTTATCATTGCATTAATCTTTACACCAACACTGGTTGGAAAGTGGAATGGTATGTATAAGCTGAACTTGAGAGGTTACATCCTTGCCGTGATTGGCAGAGCTCTTGTTGTTGTTGCCGGATATATGGGAAGTATTCCTTTGATGATGGCATTTACAGCATTAGCAGCATTAGGACAGGGACCTTGGCAGGGAGACATGAATGCAGTGATCGCATCTTGTTCCGAGTATACCTACCTGACACGGGGAAAGCATGTGGAGGGTACGATGTATTCCTGTACTTCACTTGGCGTTAAGATTGGCGGAGGTATTGGAACGGCGGTCGTAGGATGGCTCTTAGAACTTAGTGGCTATGTGGGAACACATGCTGTACAGCCACAGTCTGCGTTGAATATGATGCAGTTTATGTATCTTTGGCTGCCACTGATCTTTGATGTACTTATTATGTTTATCCTTTCCAGAATGAATGTGGAGGAGACAAATGCAAAGATCAAAAAAGAAAAGGGAATTACAGTAGAAACCGCTCAGCAGTAATGAGCAGAAATTGGTAACAGGAAAGCATTGTCTTAATTGAATAAACAATTACAGGCAATGCTTTTTGTTACGAAAGGAAAAGAAAAGGAGATGGGTTTTGTGGTGACACAGGATTTAGTGAAAAAATTAAAAGATGGATTGTATGATGCAAAACTGAAAGATATCTATGTAGATGAAAAGAAGATATCGTATGAAAGAAATCGTTATATAAAAGCAGTAGAGAGTTATACGGTACATTTTGGCGAAGGTGAGGTATCTGTCTTTAGTGCACCGGGAAGAAGCGAGATTGGTGGAAATCATACAGACCATCAATGTGGAGAGGTGCTGGCGGCGTCCATCAACAATGATGCGATTGCTATTGTGCAGAAATTGAAAGAACCATGCGTCAAAGTTATATCGGATGGGTATGAATTGATTACGATAGATTTGGATGATCTGGACAGGAGAGAGGACGAGGCGGTAACAACAAATGCACTGATTCGAGGGGTATTAGCAAAAACAAAAGAATATGGGTATCAGATAGGAGGCTTTCAGGCTTTTGTCACCAGTGATGTGCTGATCGGAGCGGGATTATCTTCCTCGGCTGCATTTGAAACGTTGATGGGAACCATCTTATCCTATCTGTTTAATGATGGTAAAATTTCGCCGATTGAAATCGCCATGATTGGACAGTTTGCGGAAAATGTATATTTTGGAAAACCTTGTGGCTTGATGGATCAGATGGCATGCTCTGTAGGCAGCTTGGCACATATCAATTTTCAGAATCCGACCGCACCTTTTGTAGAGCGGATTGAGTTTGATCTGGATGCTCAGGGATATAGTCTTTGTATTACCGATACGAAAGGCTCCCATGCTGATTTGACAGCGGAGTATGCAGCAATTCCGGAAGAAATGAAAAAAGCAGCAGCCTGTTTTGGAAAAGAAGTGCTTGGACAAGTTTCAAAAAAAGAAATACTTGCAAATTTGCCAGGAATCAGGGAAAAGGCTGGTGATAGAGCAGCACTTAGAGCAATTCACTATGTGTGTGAAAATGAGCGAGTGCAAAAAGAAGTGGCAGCATTGAGAGAGAATAGATTTGGAGAATTTTTAAGATTAGTTAAAGAGTCAGGTGATTCTTCTTATAAGTATTTGCAGAATGTGTATGTGTGCCATGATGTGGAACATCAGAATGTTTCTATTGCATTGGCTATCAGTGATATGATTTTAGGCGTGCAGGGAGCAAACAGGGTGCATGGTGGTGGCTTTGCCGGAACAATACAGGCATTTGTACCAAATGATATTGTTACATTATATAAAACAGAGATGGAAAAGGTGTTTGGAGATGGTGCTTGTGATGTACTTAAAATTCGCAAATATGGTGGAATTCAAGTGATGTAAGATACTCAAAAAAGACAAGGAGGAATGGTTATGGGTAGCATTTTAGTATTAGGTGGAGCTGGTTTTACGGTAAAAGAGGTTGTGGAAACTGCAAGAAAAGTGACAGAACATCCAATTCCGGCGAAGGAAGAACCGCGTCGAGCAGGAGATCCATCTATGTTGATTGCTTCCAGTGCAAAAGCAAGGGAAGTGTTAGGATGGAATCCGCAATATGCAGATTTGGAAACAATTATCGGTACGGCATGGAAATGGCATAAAAGTCATCCAAATGGATATCAGAATGTGTGAAGGGGGGAAGTGTCATGATTAATGAGTATATCAATGAACTTGTGGCGTATGGATTGAACCAGGGATTGGTTGATCCGGAAGATGAAGTATATGTGACGAATCGCCTTCTGGAATTATTTCAATTGACAGAGCATGAAGGAACAGCGAAAGAGGTTAGATCAGGAAGAGAATTGTCACAGATTTTAAACGATATGTTGGAATATGCATGTCGGCAGGGGATGCTGGAGGAAGAAACAATTACGGAAAAGGACTTGTTTGATACAAAGATTATGGGAATATTGACACCCCATCCATCTGTGGTTCGCAGGCAGTTTTGGGATAAATACAATATATCTCCTAAAGCTGCAACAGATTTTTATTATCAGTTTAGCCAGGCAACAAATTATATTAGAAAAGATCGAATTGCAAAGGATGAGAAATGGACAGCAAATACAGAATTTGGTGCAATGGATATAACCATCAATTTATCAAAACCGGAAAAAGATCCTCGTGATATTGCAAAGGCAGGAAAAGCAAAAAAATCGGGGTATCCGAGTTGTTTGCTATGCAAAGAAAATGAAGGTTACGCCGGACATATTTCTCATCCGGCAAGACAAAATCACAGAATTATTCCGATTACATTGTGTGGAGAACAGTACAATTTACAGTATTCGCCGTATGTGTACTATAACGAACATTGTATTGTTTTCAATGATCGACATATTCCAATGAAAATTGATAAAGCGGTTTTTGCCAAATTGTTGGATTTTGTGCGGCAGTTTCCACATTATACGGCAGGATCGAATGCAGATCTCCCGATAGTAGGTGGTTCTATACTCAGCCATGATCATTTTCAAGGAGGCGGATACGAATTTGCAATGGCAAAGGCTCCATATGAGACGGAATTTTCATTAAAACAATTTCCGGACGTTCATGCAGGAATTGTAAAATGGCCTATGTCTGTGATTCGCCTGCAGGGAGAAATTACCGAATCAATAGTAAAGGCTGCAGATCATATTTTAATGCTTTGGCGCAGATATACAGATGAGAAAGCATTTATTTTCAGCGAAACCAATGGAGTACCACATAACACGATCACACCGATTGCGAGAAAAAAGGGCAACCTATTTGAGTTAGATATGGTACTGCGAAATAATATTACGACAGAGGAGTTCCCAATGGGTGTATATCATCCGCATCCGGAATACCATCATATCAAAAAAGAAAATATTGGCTTGATTGAGGTGATGGGCTTAGCGGTTCTTCCTGCCAGACTGAAAAAAGAAATGGCAGAGCTGGAACACAGAATATTGAATAAGGAGAATCTGTGGGAAAGCGATTTGACAAAATCACATGCAGAGTGGGCAGAGAAATGGATGCCAAACTATGAAATCACAGACGATAATATTCATGCAATCGTGCAAAAGGAAATAGGATTTGTGTTTGCAAAAGTGCTTGAATGCGCAGGTGTTTACAAAAGAACACCGGAAGGACAAGCTGCCTTCAAAAAATTTTTGGAGTGCATATAAAAAAAGGACCATTTCACATTTGTGAAGTGGTCTACTTTTTCAGTATTCAGTTTTCACAAATAGTCCTTTTAGCCAGATTATGCATGATATACATGCTCAAAGTATCCTTTATAGAAAGCTAAAAGGTTGTTCATATAATTTTTGAATTTGCTCATTTTGTATTCCTCCTTTCCTTGTTTGCAAGTTCATTATAGGACAGGCTGGATAAGAATGCTTGCCAAATTAAAAGAAAATGTAGACAAATGTTGCAGAGGAAATCAACAATTAAGTAATAAAGGGGAGATGTATCAATGCATTTGACGTTTAAGGAAACAAAGGAAGAGGTATATGTGGCGCAAAGAGTGTCAAAACATGTATCTCCACATTTACATAATGCATTGGAGATTGTGTGCGTAACGGAAGGAACACTTGAGATGGGAGTGGGGCAGGAATTATATCATATGGAAAAGGGTGATATCGGATTTGTCTTTTCTGATATTATTCATCATTATCAAGTGTTTTCAGAAAAAACGAGCCGGGCGGATTATATCTTGGTTCCGTCTTCTTTTGCAGGAGTATTTAAAGATAAAATACAAGGATATGCTCCTAAATATCCGATTATTTGTGCGGGGCAGATTGAACCAGATGTTTATAATGCAATTCAGGCGATTATCCAAATGGAAGAAAACGAACCTATGATTGTTCAAGCTTATGTTCAAATTGTGCTGGCAAGATGTATAGGAAAAATGGAATTGGTGGAAAAAAGTTGTGTGGGAAGTGATGACTTAATTTATCGTACTGTATCTTATATATCAGGAAATTTCAGGAGACAGTTTTCTTTGGAAGATATGGCACGCGATCTTGGAGTGAGCAAGTATGTATTATCCAGGGTGTTTTCTAAAACATTTCACCGTAATTTCAATCAGTATCTCAATGATGCCAGATTAAGTTATGCATGCACAAGATTGGTAAATACCAGTGATACGATCCTGAATATCTGTCTGGACAGCGGTTTTGACAGTCAGAGAACATTTAACAGAGTGTTTAAAGAACGCTATAAAACCGCACCAAGTGAATATCGGAAAAACAAAAGACGAAATGGGTAAGGGGATAGAAGTGGGAAATGAAAAAGTTATGCAGGAAAAAGCCGCAGATATTTTGCAACTGGAAGAGGAAGGTGAAAATCTTTTTAACTTCTAGCACCAGAATGTCGAGGTGTAAAAGTTGAAAAATTGCACCTTTTTTTGCACCTTTTGCGAGAGAAGAAATGTTAAAATATAAGGTGTAATGAGAAAAAATTAAAAATTATATATCGTTTCAATATTATTGATGTGTACAGAACTTTTGGGTATTGAAAGGTATTAAAAGGATATGAGAAATTATGATTAGAGTATGTTTCATCTGCCACGGCACTCTTTAAAAGCTTCGCCAAAAAAGCCAGTAAAATCACGGCCCGGAGGGCATAGGCGGTTAGAAAATAACCAGGAAATAACCCACGGTATTTTGTGCAGATATTACATGTAAATATAGATGATATTGGGGACGCAATATGATAGAATGGTTACAAGAAAAATTTGTAGGAATAT
>QWCE01006520.1_pt1 | contig 11425 bp, 9 predicted proteins | sample 1972531 | NCBI WGS metagenome assembly QWCE01 (sample SAMN09866716, study PRJNA288562) | Human gut metagenome isolate term4_stool, whole genome shotgun sequencing... | reverse complement strand
GGAGAATTATGATTGAATTTAAGAATGTAGATAAAGTTTATCCTGGTGGATTTAAGGCCCTAAAAGATATAAACCTTACTATTGAGGATGGCGAGTTTGTTGCCATAATAGGAAGGTCTGGTGCCGGTAAATCTACCCTAATTAGGACTATAAATAAGATGCACGACATTAATGCAGGGACTCTTACTGTTGATGGAGTTGACGTTAAATCTCTGAAGGGAAAGGAACTTCGCAAGTTTAGGAGAAATATTGGGATGATTTTCCAATCCTTTAACCTTGTTGAAAGAATTTCTGTTATCAAGAATGTAATGTCTTCTTTTGTACCTGATTTAAATCCCATCCAGTCCTTATTTGGAATTTATCCAAAGGAATGTAAGCTAAAGGCTCTTGAAGCTCTTGAGCAAGTTGACATCCTTGACAAGGCCTTTGAAAGAGCTGACAACCTATCTGGTGGACAACAACAAAGAGTTGCTCTTGCTAGGACTCTTGTCCAAAACCCAAGCATTATCCTGGCTGACGAACCCGTTGCAAGTCTTGACCCTGTCACTGCAAGGCAGGTTATGGATTATTTTAAAAAGATTAACGAAAATCTTGGAATCACTATCCTCTTAAATATCCACCACGTTGAGCTTGCCCTTGAATATGCCACAACTGTTCTTGGAGTTCGTGACGGAGAGGTAATCTATTATGGACCAGCCAAGAATGTGGACGATAGCGTTTTAAAATCTATATATGGAGATTCCTTTGAAGAAATAAAATTGGAGGAAGTATGAGCCTCTACTACAAAATCTTTAAACCAAAAAAACACACCCTAAAGTCTGGTAAGGAAGTCTATGAGAAGCCAACTTTGACCATACCTATCCTTATTCTCTTGCTTCTTTTTACTATGCTTTCTGTAAGAGTTACTAACTTTTCAATGGCAACCCTTGCGAAAAATATTCACAAGCTCTTTGCCATTTTATCTCCAATGTTTAAGCCAAACTTTTCCTACTTCCCTTCAATAGTGGGACCACTTTTTGACACAATAAAGATGTCCTTCTTGGGATCCTTCTTGGGAGCAGTTTTGGCTATGCCCTTTGCCTTCTTGGCATCAAACAACATGGTAAATAACAAGGTCATAAACTGGATTGTAAAGTTGCTTTTCTCAATCCTTCGTACCATTCCAACACTTGTGTCTGCACTTATTGCAACTTATATTTTTGGACTTGGTGCCTTTGCTGGTACAGTTGCCATATTTTTATTTTCCTTCTCCTATGTTGGAAAGCTAACTTATGAGCAAATTGAAACAGTTAACATGGGAGCCTTTGAAGCCATGATTTCCATGGGCTTCACTAGGACTATGGCCTTTTTCAAATCCATTGTGCCAGAAATCCTTCCCTTTTATTTATCAACTGCCCTTTATAACTTTGAAGGTAACGTAAGATACGCTGCCATCCTTGGTTATGTTGGTGCCGGCGGACTGGGACTTCTTATTAACGAAAACATTAACTGGAGAGACTACAACCGTGTGGGCATGATACTCTTGATGCTACTTATAACAGTATTTGTCATCGAAAATATCAGTGCTCACTTTAGAAGAAAGTTGAATTAATATGTCAGAAAAAGTAATAGAAAAACTAAAATCAGAACCAAAAAATCATGGCTATATCATAATGATTGTAGCTGTAATTTTATTTATGATAGTTTGGTCATCTTCTGTAATTAATTTTGAATCTGCAACAAAAGATGGAATGGGAGTAGCCAAAAATATTATCAAGGGAATCTTTAATCCCAACAAGGACATGCTCTTTAACCTTACAACAAAAGGAGTTCCTTACCTTTTACTTGAAACTATTTGTATAGCCTTTTTGGGTACCCTTGTAGGAGCAATAATTGCCATGCCACTTAGTTTCTTGGCATCATCAAATATTGTTCCAGCGCCAGTGGCTTATCTTGTTAGGATGTTTATTATCCTAATAAGGACAATCCCAGCTATTGTTTATGGTCTAATGTTTATTAGGGTAACAGGACCTGGACCCTTTGCAGGCCTTATGACTATGTCCTTTACATCTATTGGTATGCTGACAAAATTATTTTCAGATAACATCATGAACCTAAACAAGGCAATACTCGAGTCCTTCTCTTCCATTGGGGCAACAACCTTCCAAAAGATTCGCTTTGGTATAATTCCACAGCTTTTTGCAAACTTTGCCTCAACAACAATTTATCGTTTCGACATAAATTTAAGAGACGCATCAATCCTTGGACTTGTTGGAGCAGGTGGTATTGGTTCACCACTTATGTTCGCCATCACTTCCTACAAGTGGAGCGAAGTTGGAGCAATCCTCTTGGGACTAATCCTTCTTGTCTTATTTATTGAGTACTTCTCAACAAAAATAAGAGCAAGACTAGTAGGTGAAAAATGATTTTAAAAATAATTCACACATCAGACTTGCACGGATATTTTTTCCCAACAGACTATCTCGATAGGGAGAAAAAAAATGTAGGCTACCTTTCACTTTTAAATAATATAAAAAAAGACGAGAGGACAATCATAACAGACGGAGGAGACATCCTTCAGGGATCTTCCTTCGCCTACTATGTAAAAGAAAATTTAAACTCAAATGTAGTAGCAGACATCATGCAAAATGTGGACTACTACACACTTGGTAACCACGACTTCAACTACGGCTACGACTATCTAAAGACTTATGTGGAAAACATGAAAGGCAAACTAGTTTGTGCCAATGTAAGAGACAAGACTGGTAGGATTAAATTTGATCCATATTATGTAAAAGAAATTGACGATTACAAGATTGGAATTGCTGGAGTTGTTACCGACTGGGTAAACCTCTGGGAGAGAAAAGAAAATCTTGTGAACTTTGAAGTCACAGATACCTTTGAAGGTGCCAAGAGGGCCCTTGAAGGACTAAAAAAAGAAAAGACAGATTTTAATATTTTAATCTACCATGGAGGTTATGAAATCGACCTAGAAAGTGGCAAAAAACTTTCAGAAACCACAGAAAATATTGGAGGCAAAATTGCAAAAGAATTGGACTTCAATATAATCTTGGCAGGCCACCAACATATGGAAATTGCTGGTTATATTGGCAATACCCTTGCCATTGAGACGCCAGCCAATGGGTCCAAGGCTGCCCTTGTAGAAGTTGACCTTGAAAGAAAAGAAATGAAGGCTTCCTTTATTGAGCCAAGGCTTGGTGACAATTCTCTAATAAAAAAATATAGAGAAATTGAAGAAGAAGTCCAAGACTATCTCGACCAACCAATAGCAAAACTCAGTCGTGACTACATTCCAGAGGACAGGATTAAGATGGCCCTTCATGGTTCAGACCTTGCAGACCTAATAAATAAGATCCAATTGGACTACACAGGAGCAGATATTTCTATCACTTCCTTTGCCAATGTCATCTCAGGTCTAAAGAAGAACTTGACCACAAGAGACGTCCTAAACACATACAGGTTTCCTAACACAACAGTGGTCCTTGAAATCGACGGCAAGAGACTTAGAGAGGCCCTAGAACAAAACTTTTCCTACATCGAGTATGATGGGTCCTATAAGATTTCAAAGAAGTTCTTAGAGCCAAAGGAAGAGCATTACAACTTTGACTACTTCTATGGAATAGACTTTGAAAAGGACCTTACAAAAAAAGTTGGCGAAAGAATTGGCAAAATTTTCTTTAAGGGTAAAGAAGTAAAAGATTCCGACAAGTTTTCCCTTGTCATGAATAACTACAGGGCCACAGGAGCCGGCGGCTTTGATATGTATAAGGACCTCAAAGTTATAAAAAATTACGACAAGGAAACTTCAGAAATATTATTAGACTATTTTAGAAACCTGTAAAATATTTTCAATCTATAAAAATTAAAAAAGATTTATCAGTAAAGATAAAGTTGTACAAAATACCAGAGGGAATTTTTATTTCCTCTGGTATTTTTTTATTATTTTTTACAAGTGAGAAATTATATTTTAATAAATTAATTTTTAGACTTTAAAATTCTTTCCAACAAATTTAGGCAAAAAAATAAGACAGTTGCCTGTCTTATTCGTAAAGATTTCTGCCCCCAAATTTAATTTTGCTATTATTTAGAGCTTTCTTTTGTGGATAGTTATAATTAGAAATCATTGACCTAAAAAGCGTAGCAGCTTCTGATCTCCTAATTGATCTTGTGGGATAAAAGTTACCATCAGAGTAACCTCTCAAGATCCCTGCGTCCACAAGGGCGCCTACATAGCCCCTTGCCGATGGGCTTATCCTTGCCCTATCGCCAAACTCATTTGTTGAACCTTCCCTCGGTGATAGCGAATACACATAACCAAGAATTTCTGCAACTTCTTCTCGTGTAATTTCCCTATTTGGATTTAGCCTACCAGTAGTTGGCTTAATGTAACCTGCCTTAATGCCCTTAGCTACATCATTGTAAAACCAATCAGATGTACTTACATCAGAAAAAGTCACAGTATAAGTCTTATCATAGCCTGCTAAAGAATTAACAGTTGCATAAAACTCTGCTCTCGACATGTTTTCATTAGGTTTAAAAGTTCCATCTTGGTAACCAGACATAAGCTTTTTGTCAGTAATAAAGTCAATTGAAGTTTCTGCCCAGTGGCCTCTTGTGTCTCTAAAAGTTCTTGCAGATACAGTGCTTGTCAAAATCAATGCTGCGGAGATAATAATCAATGAAGTCCTTTTAAAAATCTTCATCTTTATCACCTTCATCCTTATTATATATCAAAGTCATCTATATAACAGGTTTTCTATTTTAAGTTTCTGTTACAAAGAATTTTTCCCTGTAACAATCTTGCAACATTCGTTCGATTTCATATAAGCACATAAATTGATATATTAATTTAGATTTATAAAAATACTGAAAAATAGCAAAAATCCATGACTTTATAAAAAATCATTACTTTCTTATAGACTCATAAGCTAATAAAATTTTATGAAGTCCTTTGACTATATAAGTTTCTATTTTTTTATAGAATAGAAAAATTTATAAGCTTACAATTAAAGATAGATTAGATTTCTTTTATAAGCTCATATTTAATTGTTATGGTACAAAATTATTTAAAATATATTTTTTGTTGAATTAAACTTTGTGGACTTGCAAAGCCTTAACTAAAGTTTTTGAAAAATATAGGAAAAGAAGTATATATACTAAAAATTTTCTATAGAGAGATCTTTTAAATTTCACTAAATTAAAAACTCCCCTCTATAAGTCTTAAGTAAATTTAGACAAATAAAAAGAGAACAGCTTATGTATCCAATAACTGTTCTCTAAGGGAAGAAAAAAGATGATGAAGTTTTCACTTCATGTATATTGTACTTTAGATAAGTATATTTGTCAACGCTTTTATGAAAATATTTTCAGAAATTTTTATATTTTTCTCTTTGGCTTATTTTCAATTCTATACCAGCTTTTATTATAAGCTTTTAAGAATATTATGAATATATTTTCACACGCTTCTCTATAAGCTTTTTTATGGTAGAATGATAGGAGAGGTGATATTTTGTTAAAAGAATTAATTTTAAAAAGAAGAACTGTTAGAAAATATAAAGACAAGGAAGTTGACAGAGAAAAGTTAGAAGAACTTTTAATGTACGCTTCCATGGGACCAAGCAACGGCAACTCCCATCCAGTAGAATTCATAGTAGTTGACGACAAGAAAAAAATCGAAGAGCTTTCCAACATGGATTCCTTTGCAACTCTCTACCTAAAAGAAGCTCCAGTAGTAGTAATAGTTATTGCAAACACAGAAATTTGTAAGACTTGGGTTGAAGAAGCATCGCTAACAGCAGCTTACCTACAACTTCTACTTGAAGAGGAAGGACTTTCATCTTCTTGGATCAACGTAAAAGAAGGAAATACTGCTGGCAAGATTTCTTATGAAGAATACTTCGCAGAAAACTTCGGCGTGAAAAAACCTTACAGGGCCCAATGCCTAATCCCAATTGGCTACAAAAAATCAGGCACAAAGGACCACGAAGAATTTGACGTTTCTTCAAAGGTTCACTATAACGAATTTTAATTATTAAAAGATTCATCTTAATCAAGGTGAATCTTTTTTTGTCTTATTTTCAATTTTATTTCAGAATCTTATAAAATTAAACCTCTCAACTAGGAGGGCTTCCATTACTTCTTCATAAGAAGCTACAACTTCTCATTGCTCGGCAGCTTTTATGTCTTCTTACTTTTTGCCTTAAGTCAACTCCATCTATCTTGCTTATTCCCTTCTGCCTGTACTTTCATACTTCCCGTCCCACACAATGTCTAAATAATTTTTAGCATCTGTGTCACCTTCTGTTGAAACAAATATTAAGTTTGAATCTTCATTAATGTGTAATTGCTTTCTTTCATCTTCATACCTATCATCAGTCAAGATTTTTATAATTGCACCAAAGGGAGCGGCTCCACTTTCTCCTGAGACAATTTTCTTGTCATCTTTATAAGGATTTCCAAGAACTCTCATACCAAAGGCAGCAAATTCATCTGATGCACTAATAAAATGTTCACAATTATCCAAAAGAACCTTTAGGCCAAAAGTGTTTGGTTCACCGCAAGCAAGTCCAGCCATAATTGTCTTGTGATCTCCACCAACTAAAACTCTCTCATCTGCCTTTGCCGACTCATAGATGCAAGCAACTGTATCTGGTTCAACTATTGTAATTATCGGCTTGTCTTCCCCATAGATATTTGCAAAAAATCCTGCTGTAGCTGCTGCAAAGGACCCAACACCTGCTTGCAAGAAAACATGACTTGGTTTAATGTTTTTCTCTTGGAGGCTCTCGTACATTTCCCAGGCAAGAGTCATGTAGCCCTGCATGATCCACTTAGGAATATCTTCATAGCCATCCCAGGCTGTGTCTTGGACCATGATGTAGCCCTTTTCTTCTGCAAGCTTGTTGGCTTTTCTAACACATTCGTCGTAGTTTAGGTCTAAAACTTTTACAGTAGCCCCTTCTTTTTCAATGTTTTTAACTCTTTCTTCAGAAGAGCCTCTTGGCATGTAGACAATTGATTTTTGATTTAATTGCTTGGCAGCCCAGGCAATACCACGGCCGTGATTGCCATCAGTTGCAGTTATAAAAGTTACGTCCCCAAGCTTTTCCTTAACTTCCCTAGATGTTAATTTTTCAAAAGTTAAGTCCTTAATGTCCACGCCAAGCTTTTCAGCAATTACCTTTCCAATGGCAAAGCTACCACCAAGAACCTTAAAGGCGTTTAAACCAAACCTATAGGACTCGTCCTTGACTAAAATATTTTTTACTCCAGCCTTTTCTGCAAGATTTTTAAATCAACAAAGGGAGTTTCTTCATACATAGGGAAACTCATGTGGTAATCGTGAACCTCTCTTGCCACCTCTTCATTTAAAAAACTCGTGTCGTACTTCTCTCTCTTGTCATCCTCAACCATCGTATAAATATTTAACATCCTGTATCTCCTTTTATTAGTAAAAACATCTAATAACCTATATGTCTTTATCTTAAGTTATTAGCCTAATAAAAAGCAAGATAGGACTTGGAAACAAATTATTATGGCCTACAAACTTTGTTAAAATCCACTGGACCTATTCCATTTCAAGTTTTTCTTCAATAAAAAAGATCCACCCTAGGGTGAATCTCTATTCTTAATTCTTATTTAAACAAGCCAACTATAAAGTCTATTAACTTTTCCAAGAAGCTCTTAGTATTTTCTACAGCCTTTTCTCCTTCTGGAGAGTTTAAAAACTTTGAAGCCTTGTCCTTGTACTTAACTGCTGTGTCAGCCATCCTATTCCAGTCAACGTCAGCATTCTTCATGTTGTTAAAGAGTCCAACAAGCTTATCCTCTTGGCCCTTTGTGAGGTTGATGTTGTAATTGTTGACAACATTCTCGATAACAAGTCTAACTTCTTTTTCGTCCTTTGGCATATTCTTTGCCATGGCGTCCTTAATTTCATAAATTATGTCGTTAGTCTTTTCATCGCCAAGCTCTTCAGATAATTTTGTTTGAACAACAAGCTCTTCATTGGCGACTTTTTTTAGATCCTCTGGTAATTCCTTGCCAGTGTTTTCTTCATAGGCCTTCAAAATTCCAGTTAAGGCTGCAGTCCCACTTACCTTTCCAGGTGCAGTTACATAAATGTCGGCATCTTCAATGCCTACGGTGTTTAGGGCATTGATAAAGGCATCTTCCTTTACAACCCTGATGTTGTCTGATAGCTCAATAGTTAGGCCACTGCCAGCTTTTTCATATCTAACAATAGCTGAAGAAATTGCCCTCTTGCCAATTTCCTTTGATGTCAATACATCTCCAAGATACTTGTATTCTTCTGCATTAGTGACCTCGATGATCTTTGCGTCATCACTTGCATTCATCTCGCGAAGCATTTCACTTTTTTGACTTTCCTTTAGATCGGCACCAAGAGTTACAATCTCGTCGCCTTCCTTGGCAAAAACAAAGCCAGGTAGAAGGGCAAGAGAAAGTGCCGCCGTTAAAATTTTATTTCTTATCTTCATAACATCCTCCATTTTTTTATTATAATAGCACTTATATATGAATAATACTTAAAAAGTATGTGAAATTTGTCTGTCACTTATTAAGAATTTCTTAATAACTTATTATTTATGAGCTTTAAAAAATTCTTTTCTATTAATTTTAAAATTTTCACAAGAAAAAAGAGCCAGTCTCCCAGCTCTTGATTTATAATTTTATTCTTCATGAAATCTAAGCATATCTTCGAAGATAAACCACATGTCCTTGACTTCGTCTCTCTTTGATGAAGAGAAGGGGATTATATTTTCCCTGTGCTTGACGCCAAGTTTTTTGGCAATTATTGATATGTGTTTATCTACTTGAGATTTTTTTATTTTATCTTTTTTTGTCGCAATCACTATGCCCGAGAAGCCCGACTCAATGATGTAGTCATACATTTGCTTGTCAAGGGCTGTCGGTTCGTGCCTTATGTCCACAAGTAGGATTGTCTCAACTAGGTTTTCTCTATTTTCAAGATACCTGTTGATGATGCCTGCCCACTTTTCTTTTTCTGACTTGGCTACTTTTGCGTAACCGTAACCTGGCAAGTCCACAAGCCTAAGGTCATCGTTGACCCTGTAAAAGTTTATAGTCCTAGTCTTTCCTGGTGTGGATGAAGTTCTCGCAAGATTTTTCCTATTTAACATTGCATTTATAAAGGATGACTTCCCAACATTGGACCTGCCTGCAAAGGCAAACTCCTTGATGTTTGTGTCTGGGTATTGCTTCTCTTCTACTGCAACTTTTTCTAGTTCTGCCTTATTTATCTTCATTAAAATCACCTATGGCAATCTCTGCAACTTCTTCGAACTTGGAAACTGGTCTCACGTCTAATTTCTTAATTGCTTCTTCTTCAATTTCCTTTAAGTCTCTCTTGTTTTCTTCTGGAATTATTACAGTCTTGACTCCATATCTTTCTGCTGCCAAAAGTTTTTCCTTTAGACCGCCAATTGGAAGGACCTTGCCACGAAGTGTTATCTCTCCTGTCATGGCCACATCGTTTTTAACTGGCCTTTTTGTTAGAGCAGATAAGACTGATGTCGCAATTGTAATCCCTGCTGATGGGCCATCCTTTGGAACTGCTCCTTCAGGAACGTGGATGTGGATGTCTGTGTTGGACCTAAAGTTTGGATCAAGTTTAAAGTCATCTGCCTTTGATGCAATGTAAGAGATGGCCGCTATGGCTGACTCCTTCATCACATCTCCAAGAGATCCTGTTAGAGTTAGCTTGCCCTTTCCTGGCATAACTGTTGTTTCTATAACAAGGCTTGTTCCACCAACTTCTGTCCAAGCAAGTCCATTTACTGAACCAACTTCAGGACTTTTCTCTGCTTCAGAAATCCTGTAAATTTTTTGGGCAGCCTTTCTCACAATTTTTGAAATTTGTTTTTCAAGTCCCCTAACTCCTGATTCACGAGTGTAGTAGTCAATTATGTCCTTGATGGCCCTATCAGAAATACTAATATTTTCTTTATTAAGTCCATTTTCTTCAATTTGCTTTGAGATTAAATATTTTTTTGCAATATTGAATTTTTCGTTTGGAGTGTAGCCTTCAAGTTGGATGACTTCCATCCTGTCAAGAAGAGGTCTTGGAATAGTTGAAGTTGTGTTGGCTGTTGCTATGAAAAAGACTTTTGATAGGTCAAAGGGAAGTTCTAAGTACCTATCTGTAAAGGAATTATTTTGTTCTGGGTCAAGAACTTCTAGAAGAGCTGATGCAGGGTCGCCCTTAAAGTCATTGCCCACCTTATCTATCTCATCAAATAAAAATACTGGATCATTTTTGCCAGCCTTCTTTAAGAGAGAAATAATTCTTCCAGGAAGGGCTCCAATATAAGTCCTCCTGTGACCTCTTATTTCTGCTTCATCAGTTACTCCACCAAGGCTCATGCGGACAAATTCCTTGTTAAGAGAATTTGCAATTGACTGAGCAATAGAAGTTTTACCAACTCCAGGAGGTCCTACTAAGCAGAGGATTGGTCCTCTTCCCTTGTCGCCAGATAAAATCCTAACGGCAATAAATTCTAGGATTCTCTCCTTAACTTTTTTAAGTCCATAGTGCTCGTCGTTTAAAATTTTTCTCGCATCAGAAATATTTCTCTTTTCATCTCCAGACTCAAGCCAAGGTAGGTCAAGAATCCAGTCAAGATAATTTATTAAAAGTGAATAGTCTGGTGACTGTGAGTTTAAGTTACCCAGCTTATTAACTTCTTTAAGGGCCTTGTCCTTGACTTCATCAGGAAGGGCCTTTTCTTCAATTTTTTTCTTGTAGGATTCTGTTATCTCGGCCTCGTCTTCTCCGTCACCAAGTTCCTTGTGGATTACCCTTAATTGTTCCTTTAGGTAATATTCCCTTTGGACCTCGTCCATTTTCTTTTTGACCTGGTCATTGATGTTCTTTTCTATAGAAAGAATTTCAATTTCCTTCTTCATGATTTCATGGAAAGCAACAAGTCTCTCATAGATATCTGTTGTTTCTAAAATCCTTTGATAGTCTTGCAATTTTAAGTTCAAATATCCAACAACTGTATCGATAAACCTGGATGGGTCCTCAGTGTCTGCAATATTTGAAATAAGTCCTGGGAATAATTTGTCATCTAAAGATGAATAGGCCTCCAAGTCGCTAAGGGCCAGCCTAAGGGCAGCTTCAATCTCCTCATCTTCTGTGAAGTCACTTTCCTCATCTTCAAGGATTTCAATTTCTGCTTCAATCATCTCTTCTGTGATATCAAGTTCAGAAATTTTTGCCCTCTCTTCACCTTCAACAAGGACCCTGACAATTCCACCAGGCAGTTTTAAAATTTGTTTTATAGTAGCCACAGTCCCAATTCCAAAGAGGTCTTCCCTCTTTGGGTCTTCGATCTCAAGTTCTCTTTGGGCCACCAAAAATATTTTCGAATCTTTCATCTCT
>QWCE01005574.1_pt1 | contig 11437 bp, 10 predicted proteins | sample 1972531 | NCBI WGS metagenome assembly QWCE01 (sample SAMN09866716, study PRJNA288562) | Human gut metagenome isolate term4_stool, whole genome shotgun sequencing... | reverse complement strand
GGTCCGAGTAGTGCGGCTCGAACGCACGGTCTCCTGGTCCCAAACCAGGCGCGATACCAACTTCGCTATACCCGGATATTCACTTTTTTGCCATGATAACACGGCGAGCGATAAAAATAAAGATTTTCCTGTCTGTGGTCATTCCTGTGGTCAAAGCCGCTTTTGTGCCGTTTTCGGCAAGAGGAAGAAATCCCGCAAACACAGGCGTCGCAAGGCTTTACGGCGTTTCGCCTCACCCTATCCCGGATACAGCCACGGCGCTCCCAAAGCAGGCGCGATACCATCTTCGCTATACCCGGTCGTGCGCTTTCGCCGTGATATTATACCAAACACAACCGCTCCATGCAAGGTTTTTCGGATTGATGTTTTTTCGTCGCTATGATATGATGGCGTGTGAAAGAAACAGGAGTGTGAACCTTATGAGAATGCGGAAAAAACCGAACCTGATCCCCCGGATGGAGCGCTGCGCCGCGGTGCAGATCCGGACGCCGGAAGACCATAAAGGCCGCTGGGCGGAGGAGTTTTCGCAGTACCGCGAGATCCGTCTGGAGCTCGGCTGCGGCAAGGGCCGCTTCACCTGCGAACAGGCGCTCCGCGAGCCGGACGTGCTGCTGCTCGCGCTCGAAAAGGTGCCGGACGCGATGGTCGTGGCGATGGAGCGCGTTGTGGAGCAGGGCATACCGAACGTCCGCTTTCTCGACCGGGACGCCGAGCTCCTGCCCGAGATGTTCGCCCCGGGTGAGATTTCCCGCCTGTACATCAATTTCCCTGACCCGTGGCCGAAGAAGAAGCAGTTCAAGCGCCGTCTGACCGCGCCGGAGTTCCTCGATAAGTACCGCGCGCTGCTGCCGGAGGGCGGGGCGGTCTGGTTCAAGACCGACAACGGGCCGCTTTTCGACTGGTCGCTCGAATCGTTCCGCGGCTGCGGCTGGGCGCTTGCCGATATGCCGGAGGGCACGCCCATGACCGATTACGAAGCGCGCTTCACCGAGATGGGGCTTCCCATCCACCGCGTTGTGGCGACGCGCCCATAAGACCATATGGTAAAAATCGGAAACGTGGAGCTTGCCGGGCGGCTCTTTCTCGCGCCGATGGCCGGTGTGACGGACGCCTCATTCCGGCTCCTCTGCCGGAAACACGGCGCAGCGCTCGCCACGAGCGAAATGATCTCCTCCAAGGCGCTCATGTATCAGGACGGCAAGACGAAAACGCTGCTCGTCCGGCCCGAGGGGGATACGCCCCTCGCCGTGCAGATCTTCGGGAGCGACCCCTCGTGCATGGCGGAGGCCGCGTGCAAGGTGATAGACCTTTGCCGCCCCGAGATCATCGACATCAACATGGGCTGCCCCGTCGGGAAGGTCGTAAAATCCGGCGACGGGAGCGCGCTTATGAAAACGCCCGATCTCGCGGCGAAGATCATCGAATCGGTCGTCCACGCGGTGGATGTGCCGGTGACGGTCAAGTTCCGCAAAGGCTTCGATAAGGGCAATATCAACGCCGTGCCGTTTGCCGAAATGTGCGAGAGCGCGGGCGCCGCGGCGATCGCGGTGCATGGCCGCACGAGAGCGCAGATGTATGCCGGACAGGCCGACTGGGACATCATCCGCGACGTAAAGCGTGCGGTACGCATCCCGGTGTTTGCCAACGGCGACGTATGGACCGCGGAGGACGCCGAACACATTTTGCGCTACACCGGCGCGGACGCGGCGCTCATCGGGCGCGGCAGCTTCGGCAACCCGTGGCTCTTTGAGCAGGGCAACGCCCTTCTTGCCGGGGAGAAAGTCCCGCCGCTCCCGCCGCTGCGCGTGCGGATGGAGGAAGCCCTCGGCCAGATCACGACGGCGTGCTCGCTCAAGGGCGAGAAGATCGCCATTCTGGAAGCGCGCAAGCAGCTGTGCTGGTATCTGCGCGGGGTGTCCCACGCAGGATATTATAAGCAGCAGATCGTATCGATGAACACGCTTACCGACGCGGAGAAGATCGTCCGCGGCATACAGCGCGATCTGAGGTGACAGCATGACAAAAGACGAGGAAAAAGGATATATCGAGCGCGTTCTCGCCGGAGACGAGAGCGCCTATGAGCCGCTCGTGACGGAAAACCAGACAAAGGTATACCGTCTCGCGCTGCGCATACTGAAAAACGAGGCCGACGCCGAGGACGCCGCGCAGGAGGCGTTTCTCAAGGCGTACACCTCGCTTGCGGATTTTCGCGGCGACAGCCGGTTTTCCGTGTGGCTCTACCGGCTGACGAACAACATATGCATCGATATGCTGCGCAAAAATAAGCGTGCCGTTATCGTGTCGCTCCAGACGGAGGACGACGACGGCGAAGAGACCGAGATCGCCATTCCCGACGAGCGGTATTCCCCCGAGAGGCTGGCCGAGCGCGCCGCCGACCGGGACGCCGTGCGCACGGCGCTTGCCGCGCTGCCGGATGACTGCCGCGAAATTCTCGCCCTGCGCGAGAGCGCGGGGCTGAGCTACGACGAGATCGCCGCGGCGCTCTCGCTGGAGGTCGGCACGGTCAAATCGCGGCTCAACCGCGCGCGGAAAAAGCTCTGCATAGCGCTTCTCAAAAGCGGGAACTTTTCCGACCGTTTCCCGTCCAAACAAGGGAAGGGGTGTGAAGCGTGAAAAACTGTGAATACTATGAAGAGCTGATCGGCGCAGCGCTCGACGGCGAGATCACCGCCGAAGAGGACAAGGAGCTTCGTGCCCATCTGGAAAGCTGCGAGGCCTGCCGGAGCTTTTATGAGGCGATGCAGGCAATATCCGGCACAGACGATGCGCTCGGCGATGTGCCGGAGAATTTCACGGCGAACGTGATGGCGCGCGTCCACGAGACCGCTGCCCCGGCGGAAAAGCCGGCGAAGAAAAAGGCGAGCATCCAGCGCCTCGTGACGCGCTGCGGCGCGCTTGCCGCGGCGGCTGCCGTGGCGATCTGGGCGGGAGTGACCTTTTCCGGCACTTTCGCCGCGAAGGGCGCGAGCAGCACGGCGAGGGAAGAGTCGGAGATCGCCATGTACAGCGCGGCGGAGGACAGTGCCGAAACGGAAACCCCGGCGGAAGCACCGGCAGCGCCCGCAGGCGGCAGGATGATGGCCGCCGCGCCGGATAGCGCCGCGGCGGACGGCAGCGTTACGGTCACTGTCACCACCGCGGAAAACGGCGCATCGGACGACGCGGTCACGCTGCCGGACGACGGATTTTTCGCCGGGTATCTCCTGCTCGACGAGGGCGAAACGCCCATGCCGGAGCGAGGCTGTGACTATACGATCACGCTCGACGCGCCGGACGGCACGGAGAGCGTATACCGGCTCTGGGTTGAAGAGGAGAGCCTCATCTGGCAGAAAGCGGACGGAGATGCGGCGCATCGCTCCCCCGCGTCGCCGGAGGCATGGAGCGAGATATTGCGTAACGCGTCGAGATAAATCGAACTAAGGAGGGGTTCCATTGAGCATTCGCGGCATTTATTCCACCATTACCGACATTCGCCGTCAGGTATTCACCGAAGTCGCCCGCATGGGCTACGAGGGCGGGGACTATTCCCGCATTGAAGACCTGCCGTATAAAATCGTCCCCGGTGAGGTCGCCGAGCACCGCAGCAGCATCTTTCTGGAAAGAGCCATCGTCGGCGAACGGCTGCGTCTCGCAATGGGCCTGAGCCCCCGTCCGCTCGACCAGCACGCGCCGCTCGCCGCGGGTGCGGAGGAGAGCGCGAGACCGGAGAAATATTACGAGCCGCCGCTGGTGAATATTCTGAAATTCGCCTGCAACGCCTGTCCGGAAAAGCGCTATATCGTTACGAACCTCTGTCAGAACTGCCTGGCGCACCCGTGCCGCGAGATCTGCCCGAAAAAGGCGGTCAAGCTCAGCCACCGCGGCGTGAGCCGCATTCAGGAGGATCTCTGCATCCGCTGCGGCAAGTGCGCGGATGTCTGCCCCTACAATGCGATCATTTTGCAGGAGCGCCCGTGCGCCAAGGCGTGCGGTATGGACGCCATCCGGTCTGACGAGCACGGCCGCGCCGATATCGATTATGATAAGTGCGTCTCGTGCGGCATGTGTCTTGTGAACTGTCCGTTCGGCGCGATCTCCGATAAGAGTCAGCTCTTCCAGCTCACGCAGGCGCTGCGCGGCGGTGAAAAGGTCATTGCGATCGTCGCGCCCGCGTTCGTCGGGCAGCTCGGCCCGAGCATGACGCCGGATAAGCTCAAGGCCGCGATGAAGATGCTCGGCTTCCGGCATGTGGCGGAGGTGGCCGTCGGCGCAGACCTCTGCACGCTCGACGAGGCGAAGGACTTTCTGGAGAAGGTCCCCGCCGAGCAGCCGTTCATGGCGACGTCCTGCTGCCCGAGCTGGGCGGTCATGGCGAAAAAGCTCTTCCCGGAGCAGGCAAACTGCATCTCCATGGCGCTCACGCCCATGGTGCTCACGGCGCGCCTCTGCAAGCAGCAGCACCCGGGCGAGAAGGTCGCGTTCATCGGGCCGTGCAGCGCAAAGAAGCTTGAAGCCATGCGCACGACCGTGCGCAGCGAAGTCGATTTTGTCCTGACGTTTGAAGAGGTCATGGGCATGTTCGAGGCCAAGGGCATCAACTTTAACGAGATCACCCAGACCGCGCCGCTGCGCGAAGGCACGGCGGCGGGCCGCGGCTTTGCCGTTTCCGGCGGCGTTGCGGAAGCGGTGCGCGAAGCGATCTCGCACATCGACCCCGACCGCGAGGTGAAAACCGCGTGCGCGCAGGGGCTCAAGGACTGCCGGAAAATGCTCACGCTTGCCAAGGCCGGCAAGTACGACGGGTATCTGCTCGAGGGCATGGCGTGTCCGGGCGGCTGCGTCGCGGGCGCCGGTACGCTCCTGCCGATCGAGAAGGCGGCGGCCATCGTGCGCAATTACACCGCGCAGGCGGAGGAAAAGAGCGCCACCGAAACCAAGTATGAAGCCACGCTCCCGCTCCTGCTTGAGGACGAGGAGGACGCGGAATAATCCGGTATAATCTAAAAGCCACGGCGTCAGGCAATCCACATATGCCGGGCCTTTCCTTTTCGTTGCAGCAGAATGCCAGTAAAACAATACTTCTTCCTTTTATAGTAATGGGATGGCAGAACGACTATAATGACCTACTGGAAAATCCGCCCATGCTTCAGATCACACAATACCCACACCAGAAAATGCTTGAAATCGCCTGAGAACCCATATTGTTTTACACAGAATGGATTTGACCTTAGTTCATATCAAATTCGTTTTGGAGGTGCCCCACGCAAACCGTTGAGACCGAACACTATATTTTTCACTATGGCACCGGTACGGCGGCGGAGCGCGACATCGAGAAGATTGCCGCGTTGCAGGAGGGCGTTGAAGTCTAATCCGAAAAAAGGTGTTGTGAAAATGACTATATTTATTGTTATGCTTTGTTTGTCTGTTCTAGCTTTGGCGTGCTCGATCTTTTCTTTCTTGCAGCGAGGCCCTGTTTTATCAACAATTTTTTTAGTCTCAAAAAAAATGAGCAAAAAAAAATGAAAAAAAGAAAGAATTATTATTTCTGCGGATTCATTTTTGCGTTATTTACTATTGGCTTTCTTCTATTAGGCATTAGTGCCTTACTAAGAGTTGCTATGTTAACTTATGTTGCGGCTATATTGTTTGTCCTTATCGCTATAGCAACAATTGCATTTTCAATTTATACTGAATCTAACTGATAGGTGTCCATCAAGATGTATCTGATGGAGGTATCCATGCGTCAGGTAGAAGGACCTCTCCGAAGCTTCGTGGGGCTCACCCATATTGGCCAACGAGAACGCTTGTGCCAACATCGAAAACTGGTAGCCCGCCCCTACAGGGTGGGAAGTGGAGAAACCGGAGATCACATTTGCATGCACTGCATAACCATCGCTTTGTTTCTACGTTAAAAAGCAGCGAGCTTGAAGTATCAAAACTTCAAGCTCGCTGCTTTAGCTTCCGCAGGGAAGTGGATGATGCAATGGAACGTCTTTTCTGCCGCGTCGTAATACAATGTGGAAAAACCACCGTACTGCTGGATGACCTTATTTACGCTTTTCAGTCCTAAGCCGTGGTGCTCCGTGTCTTTTTTCGGGGTTTTCAAGCTTCCGTTCCGATCCTTCGGCGGCTCGGAATCGCACGAGTTGACGATAGAGAGGGTCACGCCCCCGACCGGGTTTTTCGCTACGGAAAGCTCGATGGATCTTCCGGCAGAAAGGCACGCGGCCTCGAATGCGTTGGATAAAAGATTCCCAAACAGCGCCGTTATACTGTTGGGATCCAAAAACGAAACACAATCGGCGCGTACATCGAAGTGATACGCAATGCCGTTTTGTCGGCATTGATCCGCGTACCAAACGAGGATCGCGTTCAGCACCGAATTATCACACAGACGAATCAGATTGGAAAGCTCGGGCTTCGCTTCAAAGCGGTAAAGGTAATCGATAAGTTCCTCGTTTTTGTTTTCTCTGGCAAGTCCCTCTATGACGCGAAACTGATCCTTAATATCATGGATCAGCACCCGCTGATTATCATACTGCACCTGAAGCATGTGATAGTAATTTACATCGGCTTCCTCTTTTTGAAGCCGCAGCTGCAGCGCCGTGCGATCGTCGTAGATTTTCTGGATCTGATCATTTACCGCCAGAACAACGATATTCACAAACAGAAGGAGGAATGCGCTGACCATCATCAGGGCTTCCGTGCAGCCGGTAAGCGGCACGGTTACCCTCACATACATGATCATGATGGAGATCACCATCGAGGCGGCAGGCAAAAGGCAGATCAGTAAAACGAAATACGGCTCCTCCTTCGCTTTTCTACGAGAGCCATAAATCCTCGAAAATGCCAGAATAACGGAAAAATAGAGTATTTTACTTAAAACACTGGTAACGATCTGCGCTATCAGATTATAGGTAAATCCTCAAACAAATACCATCCCCTTTCTGTAGAGTAACTATAACTATACCATAAATCTCGAAACTTTAAAGGCAGTTTTGGCATAAATCGCGTTTTCATTCTTCGGCGTGATCGGCAAACAGAGACAGGGCGGCCATATAAAACAGCAAAAACCCTCCTGCCGCAACAGGGCTTGCAGCAAGAGGGGTTTTTGCGCTTTGCCGGAAACACTCCGAGGTCAGTCCTTATACGCGATGCACTGATCAAAGAGCGCCGCGGCGGTCTCGCGGCTCTCCGCGCTCGAGCACTTCGAGGCGATGACCGCGGCGAGAAGTCCGGCGGCGAAGCCGGGGACGATCTCGTAAACACCGGTGCTCTTGAAGAGCACGAGCCACAGCACATCTACCACCGCGCCCGCGACGATACCCGCCGCCGCGCCGGAGAACGTGAAGCCGCGCCAGAAGAGACTCAGCACGATGACCGGCCCGAACGACGCGCCGAAGATGCCCCACGCGTTCTCGACAAGCGACATGATCGTGCCGCTGCCGGGGTTGGACGCGATGAGCAGCGCCGCCGCGGCGATCACGAGCACCACGATGCGCCCGACCCAGAGCATTTCCTTATCCGTGCTCTGTCCCTTGCGGATCACGGGCTTATACACGTCGCTCGCAAACGCGCTCGAAGCGGCGAGAAGCTGCGAATCGGCGGTGCTCATCGCGCCGGCAAGGATCGCGCTGAGCAGCAGGCCCGAAATGAGCCCCAGCCACGGGCCGGTGAAGATGCGGCGCACGATGGCGATGAAGATGGTGGAGCTTTCCTGCCCGTCGCCGAGGAAGAGGTGCGCCACGACCGACACGAGCACCGCGAACACGAGAATGAAGAATGTCCAGCCGATGCCGACCTTCGCGGCCTTTTTGAGCTCCTTGTCCGATTTCACGGACATAAACCGGATGATGATGTGCGGCATACCGGCGTAGCCGAGACCCCAGCCGAGACCGGAGAGAATGTCCTGCCATGAGGTCATCATGTTCCAGTAGCCCGCGGGCAGCGTTCCGGCGGTCGTGCCGCTTTTCTGCATCATGCACAGCGCAACGATCGGCGCGGCGAAAAGCGAGCCGAGCATCAGCAGCCCCTGGAAAAAGTCCGTCCAGCACACGGCGTTGAAGCCGCCGAGGAACGTATATCCCACAATAATGACCGTCGCGGCGTACATTGCGATCTGCGCCGGGATGCCGAGAACGGTTTCAAAAAGCGTACCGCACGCCTTGATGCTGCTCGCGGAATAAACGGTATACGCCACGAGGAAGATCACCGCGCTGATGATCTGCAGTGCGCGAGAGCTCGCCTTGAACCGGTTCGTCAGGTACTGCGGGATCGTGATCGAGTCGCCGCACACGATGGAAAACGAGCGCAGCCGCGGCGCAATAAAGATCCAGCTGAGCGAATAGCCGATGAACAGCCCCACCGGGATCCACGCCTTGCCCATGCCGTAAGCATAGATGGACGCCGGCATGCCCATGAGCACCCACGCGCTCATGTCGCTCGCACCCGCCGAAAGGCCGGACACCCACGCGCCCATTTCGCGTCCGCCGAGGAAGTAGTCCTTCTCACCGGCGTCCTTGCTGCGCACAAAAAACCAGATGCCGATACCCAGCATAAATACCAGGTACAGGATAAACATTAAAAGCTCCGATAAATTCATGTTTCTTCCCCCTTGACAATCGACGCATTACGTTTTATAATGCAATACATTACCGATAAAAATGTTATGGGCGTACTATACACCTTAACGCGCTAAATTGCAAGAGGAAATTTTCATGGATACGAAAAAATATGAAGTTTTTGAAAAAACGGTGGAGCTCTCGTCGCTGACGAAGGCGGCGGAGGAGCTGGGGCTGACGCAGTCGGGCGTGAGCCACATCATCGCCGCACTCGAGGAGGAATTCGGCTTTCCGCTCCTGACGCGCAGCCGCACGGGCGCGCGCCTGGCACCGGAGGGAGAGAAGATCATGCCGTTTCTGCGGGACATTCTCCGCTCGCAGGAGCAGCTCGACCAAACGGCGGCGGAGCTGCGCGGCCTTTCGGCGGGCACGGTGCGCATTGCGACGTTCACGAGCGTGGCGGTGCACTGGCTGCCGGGCATGATGCAGGAATTTCAGACGCTCTACCCGCGCGTGGAGTTCAAGCTCTTCAACGGCGACTATCACGATGTAGACCGCTGGCTGACGGACGGGAGCGTGGACATCGGGTTCATCACGCTGCCGACGGCGCTGCGGTGCGAATGCATTCCCCTGCGGGAGGATCGGCTTCTCGCCATACTGCCGGAGAACCATCCGCTGGCGAAGAAGGACGTCTGCCCGGTAAAAGAGGTTGCGGCGCTGCCGTTCATCTCGCTGCTCGAGTCCTCGGACGACGACGCGCGCCGCGCGCTTGACGCCGCCGGGGTGAAGCCGAACGTGCGCTTTACAACGAAGGACGATTACGCCATTCTCGCCATGGTATCGCAGGGGCTCGGCGTGAGCATCGTGCCGGAGCTTCTTCTGCAGGGCCACCGCGACGGCATCGCCGTGCGGGAGATGACGCCGCCCTCGAGCCGGACGATCGCGCTGGCAGTACCGGCCGGCGGGCGCGCCGGCCCTGCCACGCGCCGCTTCGCCCGCTTCGCCGAGGAATGGGTGAAGAAAAACGACCCGCAGAAGCTATAAATAAACGCATCAGGCCGCCGGTTTCTCCGGCGGCCTGATGCGTTATGAAAAGAGACTTGTTTTCCGATATAAAAAACATACCGCTCCGTAAGGAGCGGTATGTTTCTGGCGGACGATACAGGACTCGAACTTGCGGATGCCTGCCGCTGCGCGGCTGCGTCCGCACATATTCCGCTTCGCTCGACGCACCCTTCGGGTGCAGGGTCACAGGTTCGAGCCACCCGATATAAAAAACATACCGCTCCGTAAGGAGCGGTATGTTTCTGGTGGACGATACAGGACTCGAACCTGTGACCCTCCGCACGTCAAGCGGATGCTCATACCAGCTGAGCTAATCGTCCGAATTTTTCAAGGCAAGGGGTATTATACAAAAGATAATACCCCTTGTCAACTGTTTTTTGCGTTATTTTTCGGAAAAATCTGCGTCGATCAGCCCGGCTTGGCCGAGGGCTTGGCGTAGATGATGCTGTCCCACTCGAGGTTGTCCTGCTCGTAGGTTTCGGGATCGTACAGGTTCTGCGTGAGATATGCCGCCTGATACGCCGGGACGTAGATCGTCACATAGTCCTGCAGACCGCCGCACTCGGCGATGATCACCGCGTGGACGGTGATGTTCGGCGAGGCGCCGACAACGGTCACGATGCCGCGGTCGTCCACGGTGAGGATCTTCTCGTTGCTGCTGCTCCACGTCACGGGCAGATCGTCCGAGCTCGGGAAGACGTTCAGATCGAGATCGATCGTGATCTCACCGGCGTTCGTCAGCGTGAGAGAGTGATTCTTGACGCTGTTATTGAGGAATGCGATCGCCATTTGTTCAATGACCGGGGTGGGGCTGGCTTCGGGCGTCGGGATGGGCGAGGGGCTGGGTGTCGGCAGGTCGGCCGCGCTGTAGACGATCTGGCTGCCGGGGTTATTCGTCACGGACGGGCGGTTGCCGGAGCTGGGGCCGGAGTCCTTCCCTCCGCCCGCGATGAGCACGACGACGGCGAGGATCACGGCGACGAGAAGAATGCCGCCGAAGATGAGCTGCCAGCGGATATCGGCGCCGGCGCGGCGGGAAGCGGCGGTGTTCGGCGTGGCGGATGCGGTCGTATGCGGTACGCGGTTCGGCTGATTCTGCCGGGGCGTGCCGCAGTTCGGGCAGCGGTTGCGCAGTCCGGAGTATTTCTGGCCGCAGCGGCGGCAGGTGGTTTCCGGAATGAAGCCCATTAGGATGACCTCCTTTGTATAATAAAACTGCATACTTTCGGAATTTATACTATTCCATAATAGTGTGTGTATTTTACTATACGAATCCGCCTCTGTCAAGTTTTCCCACTGTTTTGAGGGGTTTCAGAGTGCAAGCGTGCCGCTCTCGTCCTCAAGAAGGATCAAAATCTTCTCCTGCGCGCCGGTCATCGCGTTCACATAGAGAAGATAATGCCGCCCGTCCTCCGTTTCGCAGATGAGCTCGCGGCAGTAGATCTCCTCCGCGCCGGACGTCGGGATGACGGCGAGTTTTTCGCTTTGGACCGTCAGCCCCTCCCCTGCCATGGCGCGGGCGTCCTCCTCCGACACCGCCGGTTCGGGCAGATCCCGCTCGGCGTGGGAGGTGAGATAGGCCTCGGCGTCAAAGCGCAGCATCTCGCCGGTATCCATGGCGACGGCGAGCTTTACCATGTCCGGATAGCACATCACGCCGTTCTGCTCGGCGCAGTACGTCACGGTGAGCACGTGGTCCTTAAGAATATGATAGCTCTCCTTCATGCCCCGGCAGCCGTGCGCGGCGAGGAATTCCGCGGCCTTTTCAAGCGCGGCGTCCACGGTGATGGCCGAGCGCACCGGCGCGCGCT
>QWCE01005566.1_pt1 | contig 11451 bp, 7 predicted proteins | sample 1972531 | NCBI WGS metagenome assembly QWCE01 (sample SAMN09866716, study PRJNA288562) | Human gut metagenome isolate term4_stool, whole genome shotgun sequencing... | reverse complement strand
TTGCTTTGTAATTTCCATAAAGGAAAAGATCTTTTTCTTCAAGACCTAGACGCTTTCCAATTTCAACTATAGGTTCCATCTTAGCTTCTTGAGCTATTTGTACATCTGTTTTCATCAATAAATAACCTCCTATATGATTTGTTTTTTAGTATTAAGAACTTTAGTAAAATTTACTAAAAGCTATTCTTAATTTATTTACCCGATAATATAGACTTTAATCAGTTTATAGATTAAAGTCTTGCACTTTAATTTATTAAAAAAATAGGTTTAATATCTACATACTTATTATACTTGAAAAAGCAAGTTTTACAAAATAAAGAATTAATTTTTATTTTTTTTAGATTTGTATCTAAGTTCGGAATTCAATATTTTTTTTCTTATTCTAAGACTCACAGGTGTTACTTCTATAAGCTCATCTTCTTCAATAAACTCTAATAACTCTTCAAGACTTAATATTCTTGGAGGAGAAAGTCTTAAAGCTTCGTCTGCTGCAGATGACCTAATGTTAGTTTGCGCTTTCTTCTTACAAACATTAACTTCTATATCAAGTCCTTTCGGGTTTTCTCCTACAACCATACCCTCATATACATCTTCTCCAGGTTTTACAAAAAGAACTCCTCTTTCCTGAGCTGCATTTAAACCATAGGCAGATGTTACTCCTGTTTCAAAGCTTATAAGAGAACCTGTAGGTCTTCCTGGTATTTCACCCTTCTTTTTTGCATACTCTTTAAGTTCCGAATTTATTACTCCTGTGCCTTTGGTTGTGGAAATAAATTCTTGTCTATATCCTATTAGACCTCTCGTTGGTATGTCAAAAACAAGTCTTGTGTATCCACCTTTTGAAGGCTTCATATCAATTAATTCTCCTTTTCTCATACCAAGCTTTTCTATAATAGAACCTACGTATTCTTCGTCTACATCTATCGTAACTCTTTCAATTGGCTCTAAAGTAACTCCATCTTCTTCTCTATAAAGAACTTGTGGTTTTGAAACTTGAAATTCAAATCCTTCTCTTCTTAAGTTTTCAATAAGCACAGATAGATGAAGTTCTCCTCTTCCACTTACTCTAAAAGCATCAGTTGAATCAGTTTCTTCAACCCTCAAACTAACGTCTGTTTCAAGTTCTTTAAAAAGTCTATTTCTAATTTGTCTACTTGTAACAAATTTTCCTTCTCGCCCAGCAAATGGACTGTCGTTTACTAAAAAGTTCATTGCAAGGGTTGGTTCTGAAATTTTTGTAAACGCTATTGGTTCTCCATGCTCAAGATCGCAAATTGTGTCCCCTATGTTTATACCTTCAACTCCTGTAACTGCAATGATATTACCCGCTGTTGAAGACTCTACTTCGACTCTGTTTAACCCTTGGAATTCATATATCTTTGTAATGGTTACTTTCTTGTCAACAGACTTATCGTAATAGTTTAAAATATGAACTCTATCATTTACTTTAATGGTACCAGAGTCAATTTTACCAATACCAATTCTTCCAACATAATCATTGTAATCAGTTGTTGAAATCATAAGTCTAAATGGTTCAGAAACATCTCCCTTAGGTTCTGGAATGTACTCAATAATCTTATCCAAAAGATATGACATATCACCATCGTCATTTCCATCATATTCTTCACGGGCAAAACCATGTCTTGCAGATGCATATACTATAGGTGAATCTAAATATTCTTCTCCTGCATCAAGCTGAATAAACAAATCCAATATTTCATCTACAACTTCTTCTGGTCTTGCTTCAGGTCTATCTATCTTATTGATACATACTATTGCAGGTAAATTTAATTCAAATGCCTTTTTTAATACAAATTTAGTTTGTGGCATTGGACCTTCAAATGCATCTACAACAAGTACAACTCCGTCCGCCATACTTAGCACACGTTCAACTTCGCCCCCGAAGTCCGCATGACCTGGTGTGTCGATAATATTTATCTTATAATCTTTGTAATCTACAGCGGTATTCTTTGAAAGGATAGTTATTCCTCTTTCTTTTTCAATATCATTGCTGTCCATAATTCTCTCTTGAACAGTTTGATTTTCTCTGAAAACACCGCCAGTTTTCAATAGTCCGTCTACTAAAGTTGTCTTACCATGATCAACATGGGCTATTATTGCAACATTTCTTATATTTTTTTTATTTGCCATTAAAACACTTCCTTACTTTATCCTTTGAAATTATACCATAAAGAAGAACAAAATAAATAGCTGTGGGCTAATTCTATACTTGTAGCTCCACAACTACTTCGTTTTTATTATATATTATTCTATCTGCAATATGTTCCACTATAAAAAGTCCCCTACCATTCGTCTTTGTAAAGTCTGTACAACTATAGCTGTGCCTTTTTACGCCTTTGCCTTGATCCTTTACCTTTATAGTTACCTTATTGTCAGATAACACAGCATATAAACGAATAAGTTTATTGAAGTCTTCCATATTGCCATGTCTAACTCCATTTACCATAAGCTCTGTAACTATAAGTCTCAAATCGTAGAGTGTTTTTTCATCTTGTAAATAATTGCTTATATCTCCCATAAAACGCATGGTCATATCATTGATATTCTCCATGGTCCCCTTTGCAGTTTCATCAAATCTGTACATATATTACCACCTACTTAATAATTACCCAATTAGTTTTTAAAATAACACAATGGAAAAAATTTTCAATTCTATTTTTAATACTTTTAAATTCACAAAAAATATTTAAAAGTTGTTTGAAAGAATAAGTTTGGGTATAAATATATTGACTATAAAAAAATAGGGGGTGTCTTAGATGAAAAGATATGTATGTCAACCATGTGGTCATATTTATGATCCTGCAGAAGGAGATGTAGATAACGGAATAGAACCAGGTACAGCTTTTGAAGATCTTCCAGAAGATTGGGTTTGCCCTATCTGTGGTGCAAGTAAAGATCAATTTGAACCTGAAGAATAAAAGACAAAGAGAGGGTATTTCCTCTCTTTTTTAATTTCTGATTTTTATATAACTTTTTTTCTAAGGATAACCGACGTTACATGTATATGGAATTTTTGTCCATGTCATTCTTAAAATAAAATCCACATAAAAAAAGCTCTTTAAAGAGCTTTTGAATATGGCACCCCCAACCGGACTCGAACCAGTGAATCTCCCTTAGGAGGGGAGTATTATATCCTGCTTAATTATGGGGGCTAATATATATTTAGCAGACTTTTTGTTCTCAGACGAATGTCTCTACCGAGTCTTTTAAGTCTAACTGAAAAACTCGCCTTGTTGTAATCTTGTCTAACAACTAAGTCAACATCATATACTTTACCATTATTACCAGTAATATTCAATACCCCAACCTTGTCTCCTGCTTTGAAAGGTCCGCTTTCTGTAATTTGATACTTCTGTCCAACAATAAAGTTGTTATTTTTATCGTAAACGGCCTTTTGATCTGTCTCTGGGTAGATGTCTATATATCCTTTGTCAATTGAGTTTACATATATCTTTTGGTAAACTTTTTCGTTATCTATAATCGGTCCATTAACGTAGTTTCTGGAAATATAATCTACGATCTCTCCAACTATTTTCTGTCTATCCTGTGGGCTCCCTGCACCCATTATAACCGCTAAAAATCTTTCATTTTTTAATGTTTCGTTCTTTAGTGGTCTGAATGTGGATATTACACAATATTTTGCAAGGTCTGTGGTTCCGGTTTTAAGTCCATCAACTCCTGGTTCTATACCGACAAGTGGAATTGTTGTTGGTTTATCTATCTTGTATTTTGTATTTACATATCTTGTCATTGATGAAAGTTCAATAATTTCAGGATAGGTATCAAGAACATACTTTGACATCTTATAAACATCTCTTACTGTCATTGAATTTTCAGTATCTCCTTCTGGAAGTCCTGTTGAGTTTATAAAATTCGCCTTTTCAAGTCCAATTTCCTTTGCCTTTTCATTCATAAGATTTGTAAAACTCTTTTCATCCCCTGAAACTTTTACTGCCAATGTGTATGCAGCGTCATTTCCTGAAACTACAATAAGTCCTTCAAGTAAATCATTTACAGTTACTTCCATACCTTCCTGTAAGTGCATTGAAGACCCTGGCACTTGTGCCATGTCTTTTGTGATTTTTACAACATCGGATACTTTTAGTTCTCCTGTTGAAATCTTTTCTTTTACTATAATATATGTCATAAGCTTTGTAATACTTGCAATGTAAACTTCTTCGTCCATATTGTTACCACTTATGAAGCTATCTGTATCGTAATCTAAAATCATATAGCCCTTGGTTCTTGGACCAAAGTGAAGTGGAGACTCTGCAAATGCAACTTGTGGGACAAGTAACATAAAAGCTAAAACTAATGATAAAATCCTCTTTTTCATATTTCCTCCCAATTTCAATATATTATATTATATCATAAAGGGAGCAAAAGCAAAGAAAATAGCCCTTATCAAAGGACTATTTTTTAATTATTTTTCTATTTTTTTACAATTTCCCATATACTCTACTAAAACTTCTGGAATTGTTACAGAACCATCTTCATTTTGATAGTTTTCTAAAATGGCTGCAAAAGTTCTTCCGATTGCAAGACCTGATCCATTAAGGGTGTGAAGGTATTGAACCTTTTTGTTTTCATCTCTATATTTTATGTTGGCACGTCTTGCTTGGAAATCTAAAAAGTTTGAACATGAAGAAATTTCTACAAATCTTCCATAGCTTGGCATCCACACTTCCACGTCGTAGGTCATTGTTGAACTAAATCCTAAGTCCCCAGTACATAACTTTACAACTCTATATGGAATTTTTAAAAGTCTTAATACTTCTTCTGCGTTGTCAGTTAATTTTTCAAGTTCATCAAAAGAGTCTTCTGGCTTTACAAACTTAACCATTTCAACCTTGTCAAATTGGTGGTTACGAATAAGACCTCTCGTGTCCCTTCCTGCAGATCCAGCTTCTGCTCTAAAGCATGGGGTGTATGCAGTGTAATAAATTGGTAATTCTTCTCCATCAACAATCTCATCAGCAAGTAAATTTGTTACAGGTACTTCTGCAGTTGGAGCTAAATACATATCCTTTTGTGGCACATAGAACATATCCTCTTCAAATTTAGGAAGTTGACCTGTTCCAAACATTGACTTTCTATTTATAAGTGCAGGAACCCAAACTTCTTTATAACCTTGTTTCTCAACATGAAGATCAATCATAAAGTTTAACAATGCTCTTTCAAGTCTTGCACCCATTCCCTTGAACACAGAGAATCTGCTTCCTGAAATCTTTGATCCAGCTTCAAAATCTAAAATATCTAAATCTGTTCCGATGTCCCAGTGAGCCTTAGGTTCAAAATCGAATTTAGTTGGTTCACCCCAAGTTCTCAACTCCTCATTTTCAGTATCATCACTCCCAATAGGAACTGATTCATGCGGTGTGTTTGGAATTGAAAGAAGAAGTTCTTTTATTTTTTCATCAAGATCATTAACATCTTCGTCCATTTCCTTAATTTTATTAGAAAGTTCCTTCATTTGAACAAAGATTTCTGTAGTATCCTTGCCTTCTTTTTTCATCATAGGAACTTGTTTAGAAATTCTATTTTGTTCTGCCTTTTTACTTTCAACATCAGCTATGATTTCCCTTCTCTTTTCATCAAGAAGTATTACCTTTTCAATTGGAAAGTCTCCTCTTCTTGTAGAAAGAGCCTTAACAACTTCGTCTTTATTATTTCTAATCCTCTTAATATCTAACATAACTCCTCCTCAAATAAGCTATTTTTTATTTAATATTGCGTATAAAAAAATCTCGTTCCACCAAGGGACGAGATTACCCGCGTTGCCACCCTAATTACAAAAGTCTCTTAATTTGGCTTGACTCCAAGACGGATTCAATAGTTCAGCATATGACTTTCCACCAACCAGTCATTCTCTAAAAAGCATTCCTACCTACTACTTCTTTTCAACATCAATATTTATTTACTTTAGTATATCATAGCCATGAAGAAGAATCAAGAAAAATAATTTTTAAAAGAATTTAAAAAATATATTCTCATAGATTCAAAATTTATTTTTAAAAGGACAAGAGATAGTAACATTCTAAAATTTCCTATCTCTCGTCCTTCTGAGTAAAAAATAACACTTTATTTAAGTCCTATAGTACAGCTAAAAGCTTTTATAACTATTCTATTGCTTTTAAAGCTTCTACCATATCGACCTTTTTAAGTTTATTGTGGATTACAAACATTACTATTACTGCAAATATCAATGTTATAATCCCTGAAAGTAAAAAGTTTGACACTCTAAGCTGTGGATCTAACATTGCACTGTCTGGAATAAGCCTTTCTATTATGATTAGGTGCATCAAATAGCCTATAAAATAGCCCAGCAAAATCCCCAGTATCGTTAGAAGAAGTGTTTCTCTGTAGATATATGCAGTTACCTCCTTGTCATAGAAGCCTAAAACTTTTATTGTGGAAAGTTCTCTCAGTCTTTCTGACACATTTATATTGGTTAAGTTATATAACACTACAAATGCAAGTATGCAGGCGAAGGTTATAATAACGAACACTACCATATCGAGAGAACCTATCAGGGCATCAAAAATATCGGAATGCTTTTCAATATTTATTATTGATACAACGGATTTGTTGTCGCTTATTTGCCTTAATAGGTCATTTGTATTACCGTCCTTATCTTTTTGAAGTATTATTAAATCCGCATTGGTTTCATAATTTTCTTCAAAGATCTTTTCATAATAATCCCTTGGCATATACATATTGTGACCTGCATAAAGCTCAGATATTCCTCCAATCTTTAGCTTGTAATGTTTATTCTTTTCATTCTTTACATCTATTTCGTCACCGATATTTATGTCGTATAACTTTGCAAGCTTTTCATTTATTACAACAGAATCCTTTTTTAAATTTACAGTGTTTTTGGTCTTTCTATTTCTAAGCTTTATAAAATCCTTTAAGTCCGTTGTGTTTTCTGGAACTATTAGGGTTATCTGTTGATCTGGTCCCTTTTTTGATTCACAAGCAAGGTTATCAATATATATTGACTTTGAATTTTTTATCTTCTTAGTGTCTTTTAATAGTTCTTTGTATTCTTTAAACGCATTTGGACTCAAGTCTTCGTTGTAAACTGCAATTGTATCATACTTATATATTTCACTATATTGTTTTTCAAGAACTGAAGACAGTGAATCTCTTATACCAAATCCCATAAATATAAGTCCAGTACAACCAGATATTCCTATTACCGTCATAAGCATTCTCCTCTTATAACGGAAAAGATTTCTCATTGTAACCTTTTGCATGAATGAAAGTCTCTTCCAAATGAATCCGAATCTTTCAAGAAGAATTCTCACCCCTGACTTTGGAGGTTTTGGTCTAAGAAGTGACGCAGCATTCTCTCTAAGAGAGTTTGTAGTTACGATTACTCCAGCAAATGTGGTACATAGTACACCTATCGCAATTGAAAGAATTGAATATTTTAAGTTGTATGGAATGTTTCCACTTTCAAATACATAGTGTGACGCATAGGCAGAAAATATAATTGGTGATATTAACTTATGCCCTAAAATAACACCAAGTATGGACCCTACAATTGATGCAATTCCACCATAAATAAAATATTTTTTTATTATACTTATATTGCTATATCCCAGCGCCTTTAAAGTCCCAATTTGAATTCTCTGTTCTTCAACCATCCTGGTCATTGTAGTAAGTGAAACCAAAATTGCAATAAAGAAGAAGAACACTGGAAATACATTACTTATAATCTCAAGACGGCTGGCTTCGTCAAAGAAGTTGTAAAGAATAGCATCGCTATCTCTACTCACTACACTAAACTGTGGTTCCAGAAGTATTTTTAAAAATCTTCTTGCATCATCAAGTTTAGTCTGTGCCTTTGCAATTTCTTCTTCTGCCTCTTTCTCCTTGTCATCCAATTCTTTTTCGTTGTCCCTAATCTCTTTTTCTGAAGACTGTAATTTTTTTAAAGCCTCGTCAAGTTGTGCCTGTCCTTCAGCTTTTCCTTTTTCATAAAGAGCCAGGTTGTCATTCAAAATTTTTTCTGATGATTTGAATTTGGCTTCTCCATCATCAAATTTCTTTTTTTCCTTTTCCCATTTAGCTAAATTGTCTTCGTATTCCTTTAATCCCTTTTGAAACTCCGCCTCTTTTTCATCTAAAGTAGTCTTTCCCTTAGAAAGAGAGTCCTTTGCAGATTGAAGTTTTGTTCTCTCCTGTTTTAATTGTTCAAGCCCAGCTAAAGCCTGTGATTTTTTAGACTTTAATTCCTCAATTTTTGCCTGTCCGCCGTTAATCATTGAAATGGCGGATTCAAGTTGTGAAATTCCTTGATTAACTTGGGCAAGTTTTGCTTCAAGATGTGGTAGTTGTGACTCCAAGTCATTTTTTTGAAAAATCAATTTCTCCTTTTGTTGCTTAAGAGCTTCAATCTGTGCCTTAACTGCTTCATCTGGGTTTTGTGGGTCAAGATTTCCCTCAAGCGCTTTTATCTGAGTGTCTATATCAGCTATACCTTGAGATACTTGTGCTATCCCCGCTTTTAAACTGTTAATTCCTGCTTCAAGTTCTGACTTAGCCTGTCTTGCTTGGTCAAGCTGTGACTGTAACTGTGGAAGTTTATTTTTTCCTTCCTCAATTTGTAAAATTGCACTATCTATTTGTGAAATACCATTTTTTATTTCATTTTCTTTGTTGTCTATTTCATTAAAACCATTTTCAACCTTTTTTACATTTGAATCGTATTCAGCCTTTGCCTTATCAAGTTCTGCCTTTCCTTTATCTATTTCTTCCTTTGCTTTGTCAAGTTTCTTTTTAGCGTCTTCAATCTCTTTTTTTCCCTTTGTAAGCTTAGGCTTTTCACTATTTAATTTTGCCCTTGCATCATCAAGTTGTTTTTTATTTTCAACCAAGGCATTTTCGTATTTATTCTTTTGCTTTTCATACGTTGCATAGCCATCTCTAACCTTATTTGAAGCATCATTTAATTTGTCTCTGGCTTCTTTAATCTTGTCCCTTACATCTTGTATCTCTTTTTCTCCATCTTGAATCTTGTCTGTTATTTCAGATCTCTGATTTTCATAAATTTCAGCTCTTCTTCCTATAAGAAGATTTTCAATTTCAGAACGTGATTCTTTTAAAAGATTACTATAACTTTCACTTTCAAAACTTCTCTCAGGAACATCTTTTAAAATTATATCTACAGATGCAAATTTATCCCCTGTGAAATTACTTTTTAGAATAAAACCAACTTCTTCAACGGTTCCTACACCAAGGTCTGTTGATCCTAAGTCTACAGTATCAACATACTTTGGACTCTTGGCAAATCCACAGACTTTATATTCATAATTCTTTAATGCATATTCTTTATCTTCCTCATCCTCAAAGCCATAGGGATTTCTATCTTCTTTTTTTAAATTTATTACGTCTCCAATCTTATATTTTTCCTTTGAGTTTACATTTAATAAAATCTCATCATCTTTTGTTGGAAGATTTCCTTCAACTAAGATTGGCTTTGATATTTTTTCATTTAAAGAAGAAATCTTTATAACTTTTTTGCCATTATAGAAGTCCTTTTGAAAGACCTTCTCGTAGTCTTTGGTGTTTTTATATCCTGTGATGATATCCAAGTCCTCTTTGTCCATTTCAAGGCTTGACTTTACAACTATATCAGCAGCATTAGAGTCATCTAAAAATTTATCACCTCGCCCTATCATTATGGGCCCTGTAACTTTTAGTCCAACAAATACTAAAACTCCAATTGTAACCATAATTAAAATCGATAAAAAACGTCCCTTAGACTCTTTAACCTCTTTTAATATATCTTTATTTATCGCTTTCATACTACCACTCTATTTCATCTATGGATTTTGGATTTTCATTTATGATAATATCTCTAACCTTTGCGTCATTAATCTCTATAACTCTATCCGCAATTGGAGTTATAGCTTGATTATGGGTAATTAAAATAACTGTTGTTCCAGTTTCAATACAGGTGTTCTGTAAGAGTTTTAATACTGATTTCCCAGTTTTATAATCAAGGGCACCTGTAGGTTCATCACATAATAAAAGCTTTGGCTTTTTAGCAAGGGCCCTTGCTATTGCAACCCTCTGTTGCTCTCCCCCAGATAGTTGTGCAGGGAAGTTATCCATTCTATGTTCCAGTCCAACCTGTTTTAAAACTTCAACCGCTTCCTCTGCATCAGATACAATTTGAGATGCCAGTTCAACATTTTCCTTTGTAGTCAAATTTGGAATAAGATTATAAAATTGAAAAACAAAACCCACATCATCTCTCCTATACTGAGTGAGTTCAGTCTGATTGTACTTTGATATATCTTTTCCGTCTATTATTATTTGTCCAGAATCATTCGTATCCATTCCTCCAAGGATATTAAGTACCGTTGACTTTCCTGCCCCAGAAGGCCCTACAATAATTGCAAATTCTCCCTTTTCTATGGAGAAAGTTATCTTATTATTCGCATGTATTTTATTAGTTCCTATTGTGTAGGTCTTAACATTATCTATCATTTCAACATAACTCATATAATCACCTGTCTGTACATTTTCCTTATAAAGTTTTATAATTATATTTTACCACATGAGGAGGTGGTATTACGAATTGGAATATTAGTTATGAAGACAGCAGAGAGCTTGAAAACAAAGTTTATATAGACCTTCGTTCTCCAATTGAATATAGTTGTGAACATATACCAGGTTCTATAAACCTATATCTGTTAAATGATGAAGAAAGAAAGGTAGTCGGAGAAACCTATGTCAATCATTCAAAAGAAATTGCAAAGGCACAAGCAGTCTCATATGTATCAAAGAGGTTATCATATCTTGTCGAAAAAATACTAAAATATGAACATCAATATAAAAATCTTGTACTCTATTGTCAAAGGGGAGGCTACAGATCAAAATCCCTCGTGGGGCTTTTAAATGCAATTGACATCAAAGTTTATAGGCTCGAAAATGGATACAAGGGCTACAGAAAATATGTTAGAGATAATTTAAATAAAATTTGTGAAGAGGTAACTTTAATTATCCTTTCAGGAAATACAGGATGTGGAAAAACAAAAATATTGCATATGCTAAGAAATAGAGGCTATCCAGTTATAGACTTAGAAGATCTTGCTAAACATAGAGGATCTAACCTTGGACACGTTGGACTACAGCCTCAGCCTTCACAAAAGATGTTTGAATCCCTTTTACTTGAGGAATTTTTAAAATATAAAGACAAAATTACAAATCTTGAAGAAGTAGAAGAATATAAAAGAAAAGCATCATTAAAGTCAGATTTCGAAAGAGCAGAACTAAACAAAGAAAAAACAGGTGTAGAAATAAAAGGAATAAAAGCAGTAAACCCATTAACAAATGAAGAAATACCAATTTGGATTTCAGATTATGTATTAATAACATATGGCACAGGGGCTATTATGGCTGTTCCTGCACATG
>QWCE01005552.1_pt1 | contig 11474 bp, 8 predicted proteins | sample 1972531 | NCBI WGS metagenome assembly QWCE01 (sample SAMN09866716, study PRJNA288562) | Human gut metagenome isolate term4_stool, whole genome shotgun sequencing... | reverse complement strand
ACTTCTACCGCGCACTGCGCGACTTTGCCCTGCGAGAAAGGCGAATGGGTAAGTAAAAACTTATTCTTCGCTACCGGCAGTTTCCGAATTATCTTCCGGTGAGGAGGCGCCGTCTCCCTCTTCGCGGGCTGCCTGTTCGGCCTGGGCAACTTTTTTAATTTTAGTGGTCGCCCCTACCTCAAAATCAGTTTTGGCGTCCCCGGGCAACATCTGGTTAGGATCCGCACTTGCAAACTCTGAAAGAGTATTTTGAATCTCTTTTTGTATTTTCTCGGCTTGCTCTGCATGGTCACGAGGAGTATGCCGCTGCGTATCCTGCTCCGCTTCTTCCTTTGCCTGGCGAGCTTCCGACAGGTTCTGCTCGCTGGGGCGAGCCGCTTCCGCGAGTTCACGATCCAAAGATCCGGGAGGCCCCCCGGGACGATCCTTCTGGTAGTTTAGCCGAATAAAACTGTCATAACCACGCAGGTAAAGCACAGTAGTATTCAGGAAAGCCAAAATCGGAACTGCAAAGACCGCACCCACGATTCCCATAGCGGCACCGCCACCGGCTACCGCTAACAGCACTGCCACCGGATGCAGACTAACCGCATTCGACATGAGAGCCGGTTGTAACAGATTGGATTCGATTTGCTGTACTACCAAAATAATAATTAGCATCACGATAGCGGTGGTGAAACCTTTATCTACCAGCGCAATGGCAACCGCCATCATCCCGGACAGAATCGCTCCCAAAATAGGGACGAATGCCGCGAGGAACACCAAAATCGCCAGGGGAATAGCCAGCGGCACCCCAATCAGGTAGGCGCCACCACCAATACCAATAGCATCAATCGCGGCCACTAAACACTGGGTGCGAGTATAGGCGCCGAGAGTAACCCAGCCGCGAATAACTGCTTCGTTTAAGGGGTGACGCGCCGAACGCGGAAGCAGCCGCAAAAACCATTGCCAAATTTTACGGCCATCTTTGAGGAAAAAGAATAAACAAAATAAAGCAGTAAGCGCCCCGGTAAATGCTCCGGCCACTGCAGACATGGTTCCCAATGCGTTAGAGGCCAGCCAAGAGGCATTATCACGAGCATAGTTTTGGATCTGGCTTTGAGCTTGCTCCCATAGTTTCGAGGCAGTCTCCGTGTCCATCTTCAACGGACCGGTCGCCAGCCAGCTGATCCCTTCGTCTACGCCCTCTTTGGTTCTGCTTATCAGGTTAGGGAGTTCCGTAGCCAGTTGGGTGGTGGAAATAGAGATCATCGCGGTCACAATTCCCAACCCGATAACAAGGGTCACTGCCGCTGCCAAGGTGCGCGGCAATTTCAGTTTTACAAAAAGCAGCCGCAAGAGCGGTTCTAATAGCACCGATAGCAAAATTGCAATAGCTACCGGAACCATTATCACTTGGAATCTAGCGACGACGAATATAAAGGCACCAAAAGCCAAGCCCACCACTAGTAGGCGCCATGACCAATCTGCCGCTACCCGTAAGGTGAACGGAACCGCCTCTTCTTCGGATCCTGGATTAGCCTCTGCTTTCATTTCCGGTAAATCCTGGTTATAGGATTCAATATCCAGTTGGGAAGGGGCTTTCTCTGGCTGGGGACGTGAAAGGTTGCTTAGTAACTTGCGTCCTGTTTGCCGTATTCGTTCGAGACGAGAGTTCATAGTACAAGATTAGCAGCGCTCTTAAGCTAGTTTCCAAACGAGCAGTCTTGTCAGTTTCGATACTTGCAAAACCCCGGTAACCGACTCTCGCCGCTTTCAGGCTTTGCTAACGGGTCATTCTAGAAATCATTTGTTCCGAATCTTCATCAACGACGCTAAGCCCATCCATAGTGAAGCCATTCACTCGTAAAAAACGTCGTTTCTCCTGATCTGAGCGCAACACCCAGGCTTGCGCCGGGGTATCGGCATCGAGAACATAATCTAAGAGACGCTGGGCAATATCCGTAGAATACGCTTGGCGGAGAATGCCGAAGAAAGCAATATCTAGGTTGCGGGGAGCTCGTCCCAGCTGGTGATCATTTTGAGGAGCGGGTCGAACGTAGGCCATTCCCACAACCTGGCGTCCCCTGGAAGCAAAGGCTATTCGGCGCCCTTTAGTCTGTAATACTTGCTCATGCCAATAAGCGAGCAGTTTCTCCTCGGTGTGCTTGTCCCAAAAAGAATCCGGAGCTTTAGTGTCGAGAGTTTCGGTTAGAATCTGGCGATGCGCCATAGCCGCGCCGGCAGCATCAACCAAAGTGGGGGTTCTTACGATCACCGGCACAGCTATTTCCTCCCTAAAAGTACTTCGGGGCGACTAGCCCTATTGTAGTCGCCCCGAAGCAAAGTTTTTTAGTTGTCTCTTAGGATCGCCAGGATTCGCAGGATCTCCACGTAGAGCCACACCACCGTAACCATAATCCCGAGGGCGCAGCTCCAGGACATCTCTTTATCTACCCCTAGGCGTACGCCCTCGCGAACCATATCGAAGTCTGAGATCAGGGACATTGCCCCAAAAATCACTGCGAAGAGCCCTACCAAGAGCCCTAAGGGAAGTCCCAGTACCGTGACTTGATCAATGTTACCTAGCGCACTGGCAGGAGTAACCATCGCCAGAACCATCGCCAAGAGACGATAAACCAAGATTGATACCATGCCCAGCAGCAAGATCTTCATAAACTTCGAATTAACCCGCACCAGTCCTGACTTAAATAGCACCAGGCAGGTAACGAAGACGGCTACTGTCCCAATCAAGGCCTGCACTACGATCCCGGGATAGGAGTATTCGAAGAAAGCAGAAATCCCACCGATGAATAGTCCCTCAAAGAAGGAATAGCCCAAAGTGATCGCCGCTGAAGGCTTACGTCGGAAAGAAGAGACCAATACCAGCGCGAAAGCCACCAAAGCGGAAAGTGAAGAAATGGTGAGCATAGTTCCCGCGTTAGCCGTTAAGTCATTTACGCCCCAAAACCATAGCGCCGCCGCGCCCAGTACCATTACCCCAAAACTCAAGCCGGTGCGCACCAGTACATCGTCTAAGGTCATGGGACGAGAAACTCGTTGTGGCTGGCCTATTTGCTCGCCCTGGTCAAAAGTAGTTTGCGAAAAGCCGCCAGGAGTAGCGGACTGCGGATATGTGGGATTAGCCGGCTGCGCGTTCCGTCCCACCTGGTACCCCGGCATTTCGGGATAGCCGGCGGGAGTACGACGCATCTGCTCGCCTACTTGATTCATAACCGGATTTGCCATCTAGATCTCTCCTTGTTCCATTACCAGCCACTCCCCTTTGCAACTTCTGCAGTCGCGCCCTGTATTTTTCAGAGGTGGAAGTAAGGCCACTAATCAAATTATTAGTGAATGTTTCTTAAAAGTTTCTGGATGAGTCCGGTAAGAATAATGAGTTGTACCCCCGGTCGGACTCGAACCGACACTGGACTGATTTTAAGTCAGCTGCCTCTACCGATTGGGCTACGGGGGCTTTACCAGGGCTTTTATTCTTCCCTGTCTGCGTTAGTGCACACCGGCCAAGTCTTGTTTTACCAAAAGTGAAAGCCTTTTGTAAAGCGCCACTCCATATTAAACCTCAGGCATTCCTAATTGTCGAAACGAATAACCGCTAGCATAGTGCCATGCGAGAAAAACCTGGAGACGAAAACAAAGGATCCGCGAAGAATCAGCCTCAGCGGGATGTTCATTATTTCCCGCTAGAAAAAGAGGTTGAAGAACTGGTTACTCCCCCTGACTACCAGGATTTAGCGGCTCCTTCCCCCAAGGATTACAGCGATGATGCTCCCCATGGGGTCGCTACCTCGATTAAACGGGTGTTAGCAAATGACATTGTGGCCGGTATGATTTTGGTCTCGGCCGCTATCTTGGCACTGATCCTGGCGAACGCTCCTTCTCCGGTGCGGGAAGGCTATATGGCGCTTTCGAACTTCGAGTTTGGTCCGCGCTCCTTGGGACTACACCTATCGGTGCACGAATGGGCACAGGACGGAATCTTGACCCTGTTTTTCTTCACCGTGGGACTAGAGCTCAAACAAGAGTTCGCAGTGGGGTCGCTACATAACATTAAAGTTGCCGCTATGCCGATTATCGCCGCGATATTCGGGATGATCGGGCCGGCCACCGTCTACCTGATAGGAACTGCGATTTCTGGGGATAATGCCTGGCATGGTTGGGCGATTCCCACCGCTACCGATATCGCTTTCGCAGTGGCGATTCTGCAGATCTTTGGCCGCGGCCTGCCGCAAGCTGCCCGCACCTTCCTGCTAACCCTGGCAGTCGCCGATGACCTGGGTGGGATTTTGGTAATCGCCATCTTCTATGCCACTGGAATGAAATTTATTTCCCTCCTGCTGGCGTTTGTCTGCGCCGCAATTTTTGGTTTCTTAGCCCAAAAACGCTGGGGACGCTGGTGGATACTGATTCCTCTGGGCATTGTTACCTGGTATTTCATGTTTGACTCGGGAGTGCACGCCACAATCTCTGGGGTGCTGCTAGGAATGACGGTTCCTGCCAAACAACTCGCCGGCGAGACCGAACCAGAAACTGAACGTTTAACCGAGGCCGTTAATCCCTTCAGCGCGGGACTCGCAGTTCCGATCTTCGCTTTCTTCGCTGCCGGGGTAAACGTGGTGGATGTGGCCGGAGGCCCCCTAAACGTGATTACTCATCCGATCGCGCTTTCAGTAATGCTGGCAATGCCGCTTGGTAAAGTACTGGGAATCTTCGGTTCCGTAGCTTTATTTACCAAGGTAACTCCCCTGACTCTAGGCGAGGGCGTGGGGCTGCGCGATGTGCTTCCGGTTTCCATAACCGCGGGTATCGGCTTCACAGTAGCGTTACTGATTTCCCACCTAGCCTTTAGAGGGAACGCGGAACTCACCCAAGCTGGCTCCCTCGGGGTACTAATGGGAACCTTCGCTTCAGTACTCCTGGCCGCTATCGCTCTGCAAATTCGGGTACGGCATTTAAAAGCTGCCGGAAAGATTCAAAGCTAAGGTAAACAGTCCTCCCCGGCAGGGCAGCACCTAAGCCGCGGGTTTAGGGTCTTGAGCTCCCTATGAACTACTACGGAGGGCGAAACCGCCTACCCACCCCCCAGCAACGGTCTGCCCGGATACCTGGGGCGTTTTCGTGCCCTATCTAGTTTTCGAGGACGCGCGCTTGCTCCAGCAAAGCTGCAAAGTCCGGATCAGGCTGCTCGGCGGCCTCTAGATAACGGCTGGGAAGCAACACCCGATTATAGCCGAGGGAGGCTGCTTGCTCGAAGAAGCCAGCGGACATTTTACGGGGAGCTTTCAGCAGGCCGGCCTTACTGGCTCCGGCTGCCAGAAGCCCTTCGCGCAGATGCAAAGCCGCGAGGGCTTCATGGGGCTTTTGATAGGCCAGCGCCACTTTTAGCTGCTGTCCTTCCTCAGGCAGGGATACTAGATCCACAATCCGTTCAAAACCGAAGCTGAAGCCTACGGCTGGGACATCTCGCCCGAGCCAGCGTCCTACTACCCCGTCATAGCGTCCTCCTCCACAAATCGAGGAACCAGAGGCAGTGTGGGAAACTTCGAAAATCGGACCGGTGTAGTACCCCATACCGCGCACCAAAGTGGGGGTGAACTTGATTTTAATATCGGGGCAGATATCACCTACCTGAGCAGCAATTTCACCCAGGTCATATAGCGGCAGCTCGGTTTGCAAAGCAGATACTTCTAAAGTTTTCATATCTGCTTGCAGGTCTACAGCGGAAATGCTAACTACCGCCTCCACCAAAGATTCAGCTTGGTTATCACTAGCAATCTCGTGAGTAACCAGTTCTTTAATCACTGCCTCTTGACCGATTTTCTCCAGCTTATCCAGGGTGATAAAGGCACTATCGTGCTTATCGCCATCAATACCGGCGGCTGTCATCAGATCGCGCAGGAAGCGACGATCATTAATCAACACGGTAGAATCTTTGTCTAATCCCAGTTTGGTGACAGCGCTCCAGGCGGTCGCTAAGATTTCCACCTCCGCACTAAAAGAACTCTCCCCCAGAATATCGATATCTACCTGATTAAACTGGCGGAAACGTCCCTTTTGCGGACGCTCGGCACGCCAAACCGGACCGGTTTGGAAAGCGCGGAACACATTCGGTAGCTCCGCCTGGTGACTGGCAAAATAGCGAGTTAGCGGAAGAGTCAAGTCGTAGCGCAGCCCCAGGTCTACGGCCTCGGCGGGCAGGATGCCGGCTTGCGGATCCAAACCGCGCCGCATCACCTGGAAAATCATTTTTTCGTTTTCCCCACCTTGCCCAGATTGCAGACGCTCGATCGGCTCTAGGGCGGGGGTTTCTATTTCCATGAACCCCAGGGAAGTATAGTTTTCACGCAAAACGCTGAGAACGCGTTCACGCCAAGTTTTTTCGGTGGGTAAAAAGTCTCGCATTCCGCGAGTGGCAACAATTTTTCCAGACATGACTATCACTTTAGCATTGGCGAAAGTCTCGACTTTGGGACTAAAAAGCTTATCCGGGTAAAAGTAAACGAAAGTTAAAAGGGTAAAAGCCCTAGCGGTACCCCCAACGGGATTCGAACCCGTGTCTACGCCGTGAGAGGGCGGTGTCCTAGGCCTCTAGACTATGGGGGCCAGAAACAAGAACCAACAGGTTCCCATTTTTGCTGGGGTACCAGGACTTGAACCTAGAATAACTGAACCAGAATCAGCCGTGTTACCGATTACACCATACCCCAAGGGCTGCAAACCTTGGCTTGCGCCGGGCTGCAGTCATCTACTCTAACGCAGGCAGTTAGTCGGCTTCAAATAATTTCCTTGTGTGACTAATCACCTGCATTATGCCTGTTCCAGATGGTTTTGTAGTTTACGTAGGCGTTTTATAGTTGCCTCTTTCCCCAGGATCCCGATGGAGTCAAACACCGGAATCGATACGTTAGAGCCGGTGATCGCCATAAATAGCGGCTGGAAGGCAACGCGCGGTTTCAGCCCCATTTCTTCGACCATTACCTGGCTCATAGCGGTTTTTACTGCCTGCGGATCCCCGATGGTGCCGGCCTCGCCAACTTGGCCTTCTGGCAGGTCTGCTACCACTTTGGCCGCGGCTGCTAGCACCTGTGGAGCATTATCTTTGAGTTTACGTAGCGGCTTTTCTTGATATTCCACTTGGTCATCCGCAATAAACAGGAATCCCAGCAAGCTCTTAGCTTGGGAAAGTACCTGCATCCGGCTTTGGGCGAGCGGAGCGGCAGCCTCCAAAAGCTGTTTTTCTTTATCGGTTAAATCGGCTAGGTTATCGGCGCTTATAAATCCGCCGGCGTGCAGATAGGGAACGATCCGTTCGGTGAAGTCACCGGTTTGAAGCATCCGAATATGGTCGGCGTTAATCGCCAGTGCTTTCTTGGAGTCAAAACGCGCCGGATTGGGGTTGACGTCCTCAATATCGAAGGCCGCAATCATTTCTTCTTTACTGAACACGTCTCGGTCAGCCGATAAGGCCCATCCGAGCAGCGCTAAATAGTTCACGAGCCCTTCGGGGATCATCCCGTTTTCCCGGTGTAGCAGCAGGTTAGATTCCGGATCCCGCTTGGATAGTTTCTTATTACCCTCCCCCATGACGTATGGCAGGTGCGCGAACTCGGGGACGCGATCGGCGATTCCTAAGTCGATGAGGGCGCGGTATAACACAATTTGGCGGGGAGTGGATGAGAGCAGGTCTTCCCCGCGCAGCACGTGCGTGATATGCATCAGGGCGTCATCTACCGGGTTTACCAGGGTGTAGAGGGGGTCGCCTCCGCCGCGCACAATCACATAATCGGGAACCGAACCGGCTTGGAAAGTGATGTCTCCGCGCACTAGGTCATGGAAAGTAATATCTTCATCGGGCATCCGCATACGCAAAACCGGCTGGCGGCCTTCCGCGCGGAAAGCAGCGATTTGTTCCTCGGTCAGGTTGCGGTCATAACCGTCATAGCCCAGATGCGGGTTACGACCGGCAGCCTTATGACGCGCCGCGATTTCCTCAGGGGTGGAATAGGATTCGTAAGCATATCCTCCGGCAAGCAGCTTATCCGCTACCTCTTTGTAGATATCCATCCGTTCGCTTTGCCGGTAGGGGCCGTAGGGGCCGCCCTTGCCGACGCCCTCATCCCAATCTAGCCCCAGCCAGCGCAGCGACTCTAGGATTTGCTCAAAGGATTCTTCCGAGTCGCGTTTGGCGTCGGTGTCCTCGATCCGGAAAACGAAAGTTCCCCCGGTGTGGCGCGCGTATGCCCAGTTAAATAAGCAGGTACGCACCATTCCCACATGTGGGGTACCAGTGGGTGAAGGGCAAAACCGCACCCGAATAGGGGAAGTGGATTCCGGATTCATACCTAATAATCTCCTTGCGTAAAATCGTTAGTTCCCCTTGATTCTACTTCGCGCCCCGCCTGATTCTCGAACCTGGGGTATTAGGTAAACCGAACACGTGTTTCCGATTTGTTTTCGATGGCCTGCCCTAAGCAGTAAACCGCCCGGGTACAGCTAGAGGCGTAGGGTGGAGGCATGCAAGATTTTGACCACTTATCCCTGCAAGAACTACGCCGCCGCGGATCCTTAAAATGGACAGGAAAAACACTCGAGGGCGAGCCCTTATGGGGAGCGTGGGTTGCGGAAATGGATTTTGGAACCGCGCCTGCGGTTGAACGCTGCCTGCACCGGGCTATCGATGACGGTTTCTTTGGATATATGTCACCTGACCTGGCCAATGACCTACGGGAAGAAACCGGGCGTTTTCTCGCTGCATCCTATGGGTGGCAGGTTAGCGCCGAGGATGTGTTTATTTCCTCCGATGTGCTTTCGATTCTGCGTGCCCAAATCCAACTGACGACTAACCCCGGGGAAGCGGTGGTGGTTCCCACTCCGGCCTATATGCCGTTTTTGACTATCCCCGCTCAGCAGGGACGCGATTTAATCGAGGTTAAAAGCCGGTATCACCAGGGACGTTGGGAGCTGGATTTTGCAGCGCTCGATAGAGCCCTTAGTCAGGAAAAAGCTAAGCTGCTGGTGCTTTGTAACCCTTGGAACCCCACCGGGAGAGTCCTCAGCCAAGCCGAGCTGAGAAAAGTAGGGCAACTGGCACTTGCCCATCAAGTAACGGTGTTTGCGGATGAAATCCACGCTCCCCTGGTGCTTACCGGTAAGGCTCGCCACATCCCCTTCGCTAGCCTAGACCCGGAGTTTGCACAGATCACCGTGACTGCGCATGCAGCCTCTAAAGGATGGAATTTGGCGGGACTCCATTGCGCGCAAATGATTTTGCCGCCCTCGCCGCTACGCGATCAATTTGAAGAGTCCGGAGTAGTTACCCAGCTAGCGATGGGCGCAACTCCCCTAGGGGCACTGGCTGCCCGCGCCGCTTATCAAGAGGGCGGCGCTTGGCTGCAAGAAATCAAAGCTTATATTCGCGAAAATCTGGCTCGCTCTCGTGATTTGGCGCTGCAGATTGCTCCCCGGCTGCGAATCTCGGAAGTAGAAGGGACATATCTGTCATTGTGGGACGCGGGTAACTATGGCGAAAACCCGGTCAAAATCGCGGAGGAGAAAGCGCGAGTAGGGGTAAATGGCGGCGAGATCCTGGGTACCGGCTACCCCGGTTTGTTGCGGCTTAACGCCGCGACTCCCCGCTACCTGTTCTTGGAGATGACCCGGAGGATAGCTAGCGCCCTGCGGGAAGAAGAAAATGGTTAGAGCCTTGCACAGCAGGTGGTGTAAATGGGTTAGCGGTTGGCGCTAACCAGCATATTTTCCATCCACCCTACCCCGGTGATGCTGCTTTCTAGACGTTCTCCGGCACGCAGCGAATGTGGCAGCTCGATTCCGCCTACGATCACTACGTCCCCGGGTAGCAGGGTCATCATGGAACTAATCGTCGCGAAAGTCTCAGCGGCTTTCAGCGGCAAGTCGGCGCTGCTAACGGAGGCAATCTCCTGCCCGGAAACGCTAGCGCTAATGGTGACGTTATCGGGATTAAAACCAGGGTCAACTACAATCCACGGACCTATCGCGGCAGAAGTATCCCAAGCCCTGGCCTGGGAGAAACTGATATCTTCGCCGCCGCTCGCAAAGTCTACCCCGATAGTCCACCCGGCGATCACCGACCCCACCTGCTCCGGGGTCACGTTTTTACAAATAGTCTTGGCGACCGCTGCGATCCCCACGAAGGCGCGTGCCGTGCCGCCTCCCCAAGCAGGAATGGCGATGGGGTCATCTGGTCCAATCACCGCCGTATTGGGTTTGATAGCCATCTGTGGCCACTGCCCCACACCCGCCGCTGATCCCGGCAGATTCGCGCAGCAGCTAACTGCCTTCGAGCGGGGAATCACCGGAGATAGCAGCCGCGCTTCCTCTAGGCTATAGAGCTGTCCGGAGGGTTCCGCCTTTTGGAACAGGGGGTCACCTTTTAAGGCAACGATCCGCTCACTTCCGTCTTCTAAAGCTCCGTAAATAGGGTTGGCATCGATCCGAAATCGCACAATCTTCATAGAGCCCAGTCTAACGCCCTTGCTAAAGTAGAAAGGATGAGCCAGGAGGAACGCGTGAATAGTAATGACCAGGAACCTACGTGGCGGCGCCTGATTTCCGCGATGTTTACCTCCCCGCGTCCTGAAATAACTCCTGGCGCCGACCTGGGGATTTGTATCGAATTGGATGGTAGTTTCCATCCTCTACGCCGGGAAGTTTCGGGCACTTGGACCCGCAATCGTGCCAGTTGGCGCGACCTTTGCCAAACTAAATGGGAGTCGGTTTCTGCCGGTTTAGATAGGACGCAGCTCAGCTGCCTGCGACAGGTGGCCGGGCTATTGGAAAAGGCTCCCCAGCGACTGTCTTCCGAGGAGGCAGCGCAGGTATCCCCCGCTATTCGCTCTTTGGCACGTGCGGGATTTTCTTTTGCCCTCGGCACCGAGCCCCTCACTGCACTGCGTTTCTCTCCAATTCTGGCGCGTCCTTTCCTGGATATTTGTGCTACCGGCGACGTGGCGCTGCGTTTTGGGATTGATTTTTCTGCCGGTAATGACCCCGCGGGGCGCACAGTGGCTGCTACTTGTGTGGCGGCTGGCCTCGAACTGGTGGCCAGTGCGGAGCTGGGGTGCTTTGCCTTCTGGGATGATCGCTTCGGAGCGCTCAACCGAGTGTTGGGTGCTAAATCGGTACGGGTGCCGCAAGCAGATTTAGCAGATTTCTTGTTACAAGATTTTCCGCGCCTTAGCGAAAGTTTCCCGGTTTATTCTTTAGATAACAGTTTTGAGTTCCCAAAATATCGCTACCTGCTGGAAGTGGGAACTTCCCGGGCAGAGGACCTTTACCGGATTCATTTGCCCGCCATGCGCGAACTTGGGGGCGAAAGAATTGAAACCAGCGCCCCGCCTGACCAGATTGCGCAGCTGAAAAGCCAGGTGACGAAATGGTTGCGCCGTCAAGAAGGAGTTTTCACTTTCGATAGTTTCCTTTCTTGCCCCGCTCAC
>QWCE01005545.1_pt1 | contig 11490 bp, 8 predicted proteins | sample 1972531 | NCBI WGS metagenome assembly QWCE01 (sample SAMN09866716, study PRJNA288562) | Human gut metagenome isolate term4_stool, whole genome shotgun sequencing... | reverse complement strand
CCCACACGATCTTGCGACCACAGGCACCTGAAGCCTGCGCGTCTGCCAATTCCGCCACTCCTGCATTTCACTATAAATCAGTCAGTCTCGTTGACTGCCTAATTATCATACCTCATAGAAAAAGAAATGTCAACATAGAATTTGAAATTTTTTAAATTATATTTTCAACTTAGACAATTTACCAAAACAAAGTTTTTTAGAACAACTTAATTATTTTTAGCACTTTAACCTGTTGAAAAAAGGAAACGCTTATGATACAATTTTGAAGATTTAGATAAAAACAGAAAGGGAGATTATATGAAAGCATTTCTGATATTAGAAGATGGCCATGTGTTCAAAGGAACCAGTATTGGTTCAACAAGAGAAGTCATTAGTGAGATCGTTTTTAACACATCCATGACCGGATATCTCGAAGTAATGACTGACCCATCGTATGCAGGACAGGCTGTCTGCATGACTTATCCTTTGATTGGAAATTACGGAATCTGTTATGAGGACCAGGAATCCAGGAAACCTTGGATCGATGGTTTTATTGTTCGTGAATTATCCCGTATCCCAAGTAACTTCAGAAGCGTGGATACGATTCAGCATTTTCTTGAAAAGCATGATATACCTGGTATTGCCGGTATTGATACTCGTGCTCTCACAAAAATTCTTCGTGAAAAAGGTACCATGAATGGTATGATCACAGTCAACGAAAATTATGATTTAGATGAAATAATCCCCCGTTTAAAAGCATATACAACTGGAAAAGTAGTTGAAAAAGTTACATGCAGTGAGAAGGAAGTACTGAAAGGAAACGGACCGAAGGTTGCTCTTATGGATTTTGGTGCAAAACGCAATATTGCACGTTCTCTGAATGAAAGAGGCTGTCAGGTAACGATTTATCCGGCACTTACATCTGCTGAAGAAATCCTTGCAGACCATCCGGATGGAATCATGCTCAGCAACGGACCTGGAGACCCGAAGGAATGCACTACTATTATAGAAGAAATTCGCAAACTTTATGCGTCAGATGTACCAATTTTTGCAATCTGCCTCGGACATCAGCTGATGGCACTTGCCACAGGCGGTGATACACATAAAATGAAATACGGACACAGAGGAGGCAATCATCCGGTTAAGGATCTTGCAACAGGACGTGTTTATATTTCATCTCAGAACCATGGATACGTGGTTGATGCGGAAGCCCTTGAGAAAAAAGGTATTGCAAAACCTGCATTTGTCAATGTAAACGATGGTACAAACGAAGGAATGGCTTATGAAGGCAAAAACATCTTCACGGTACAGTTCCATCCGGAAGCCTGCCCTGGACCGCAGGACTCCAGCTACCTGTTTGACAGATTTATGGAAATGATGGGAGGAACAGATCATGCCGAGAAATAAAGATATACATAAAGTTCTTGTAATTGGATCCGGTCCGATTATCATCGGCCAGGCAGCAGAGTTTGACTACGCTGGTACACAGGCATGCCGTTCTCTGAAAGAAGAAGGCATGGAAGTTGTTCTTCTGAACTCCAACCCTGCTACGATCATGACAGACAAAGACATTGCAGATAAAGTTTATATTGAGCCTCTTACTGTAGAGGTTGTAGAGCAGCTGATCCTTAAAGAAAAACCGGACAGCGTACTGCCGACACTGGGTGGCCAGGCAGGTCTGAACCTTGCAATGGAACTGGAAGAAAAAGGTTTTCTCAAAGAACATAATGTGCGTCTGATCGGTACCACAGCAGAGACGATCAAGAAGGCTGAAGACCGTCAGGAATTCAAAGACACCATGGAAAAAATCGGTGAGCCGGTTGCTGCTTCTAAAGTCGTAACAACAGTAGAAGATGGTGTGGCTTTTACTAAAAAGATAGGATATCCGGTCGTTCTCCGTCCGGCTTACACACTTGGTGGAAGTGGCGGTGGTATCGCTAATAACGAATACGAACTGAGAGAAATCCTCGAGAATGGTCTCAGACTTTCCCGTGTAGGAGAAGTTCTTGTAGAACGTTGTATCGCGGGATGGAAAGAAATCGAATACGAAGTAATGCGTGACAGTGCAGGAAACTGTATTACTGTCTGCAACATGGAAAACATTGACCCGGTTGGTGTACATACAGGTGACTCTATCGTAGTTGCTCCGTCTCAGACACTGGGTGACAAAGAATATCAGATGCTTCGTACATCAGCACTGAATATCATCACAGAACTTGGTATCACAGGTGGATGTAACGTACAGTATGCACTGCATCCGGAAAGCTTCGAATACTGTGTTATCGAGGTAAATCCTCGTGTAAGCCGTTCTTCTGCACTGGCAAGTAAAGCTACCGGTTATCCGATTGCCAAAGTTGCAGCGAAGATTGCGCTTGGATATACACTGGATGAAATCCCGAATGCCATTACAGGAAAAACATATGCAAGTTTCGAACCAATGCTTGACTATTGTGTAGTTAAAATTCCGAGACTTCCATTTGATAAATTCATCACTGCCAAGAGAACACTGACTACTCAGATGAAAGCTACCGGTGAGGTTATGAGTATCTGCCATAATTTCGAAGGTGCACTTATGAAAGCTATCCGTTCTCTGGAGCAGCATGTAGACAGCCTGATGTCCTATGACTTCACAGGCCTGGATGAGGATGAACTGATTGAAGAACTGGCAGTTGTAGATGACCGTCGTATCTGGAAGATTGCGGAGGCAATCCGAAGAGATATTTCCAAAGAATATATCCACAGAATCACTAAGATCGACAGATGGTTTATTGACAAAATTGCAATTCTGGTAGAGATGGAACAGGCTCTGAAGACACAGCCGCTTACAGAAGAACTTCTTCTTGAAGCAAAACGCATGGAATTCCCGGATTATGTGATCGCAAATCTTTGCGGAAGAACAGAAGCAGATATCAAAGCTCTCCGTCAGGGTTATAAGATTACAGCAGCTTACAAGATGGTAGACACCTGTGCAGCTGAGTTTGCTGCCGCAACACCATATTACTATTCTGTGTATGGCGGCCCGGATACAGAAAATGAAGCAGTTGCTGCCCATGATAAGAAAAAAGTTCTTGTTCTTGGTTCTGGACCGATCCGTATCGGACAGGGTATCGAATTTGACTTCTGTTCTGTACATTGTACATGGGCATTCAAAAAAGAAGGCTATGAGACAATTATTGTAAACAATAACCCGGAAACTGTCAGCACAGACTTTGATATTGCAGATAAGCTGTATTTCGAGCCATTGACACCGGAAGATGTGGAGAACATCGTAAATATTGAAAAACCGGACGGAGCAGTTGTGCAGTTCGGTGGACAGACTGCCATCAAGCTTACAGAAGCACTGATGAAGATGGGAGTCAAGATCCTTGGAACATCTGCAGAAGATGTTGATGCTGCAGAGGACCGTGAGCTCTTTGATGAGATCCTTGAAAAATGTGAGATCCCGAGACCGAAGGGACAGACTGTATTCACAGCAGAGGAAGCTAAAAAGGCTGCCAACGAGTTAGGATATCCGGTACTTGTTCGTCCTTCCTATGTTCTTGGTGGACAGGGCATGCGTATTGCAGTCAGTGACGAGGATGTAGAGGAATATATCGGAATCATCAATCAGATTGCACAGGAACATCCGATTCTGGTTGACAAATACCTGATGGGTAAAGAAATCGAAGTCGATGCAGTTTGTGATGGAGAGGATATCCTGATTCCTGGTATCATGGAGCATATTGAACGTGCTGGTATCCATTCCGGAGACAGTATTTCCGTATATCCGGCACAGACGATCAGCCAGAGAGCAAAAGATACAATTGCTGAGTATACACGTCGTCTTGCAAAAGCACTTCATGTAGTTGGTATGATCAATATTCAGTTTATTGTATGTGGCGAAGAAGTATATGTTATCGAAGTAAATCCGCGTTCCAGCCGTACAGTACCATACATCAGTAAGGTAACCGGAATCCCGATCGTACCGTTAGCAACGAAAGTGATCCTTGGATACAAACTCAAAGATATGGGATATACGCCAGGGCTTCAGCCGGAAGCAAAACATATCGCGATCAAGATGCCGGTATTCTCCTTCGAGAAGATCCGTGGCGCTGATATCAGCCTTGGACCAGAGATGAAGTCCACAGGTGAATGTCTTGGTATTGCAGAGAACTTCAACGAAGCTCTGTACAAAGCATTTATCGGAGCCGGAATCAAACTTCCGAAGTATAAGAACATGATCATCACTGTCAAAGATGAAGATCAGCAGGAAGTTGTTCCGATCGCAAGGCGTTTTGAGGCACTTGGATACCGTATCTATGCAACAAGAGGCACAGCAAGAGTCCTCAAAGAAAATGGAATCAAGGCAATCCGTACTAACAAACTGGAACAGCCGGCGCCGAACCTTATGGACCTTATTCTGGGACATAAGATCGATGTTGTTATTGATACACCTCCACAGGGTGTGGAACATCAGAAAGACGGTTTCGTGATTCGTCGAAATGCGATTGAGACAGGCGTTAATGTCCTTACCAGTCTGGACACCGCAGAGGCACTTGTAACCAGTCTTGAGAATACAGACCTTCACAATCTGACACTGATCGATATTGCAACGATCGCAAGCAGATAATCGAATAAAAATGATTTACTGACCGGAGAAGCCGCAGAAGTTTCTCCGGTCTTGTATGTTGCAGAAAAGAAAAGTTAACCAAAGCTTAAACTTTGAATTAAAATGTATGGAAAGGTTTACGAACCACCGAAACTGTAATATACTGATACATGAAAATAAAACAGAGAGGAAAAGAAACATGAGTGTTTTGGAGTTTATAAAAGTTGTGATCCTCGGCATCGTAGAGGGTATTACTGAGTGGCTTCCAATCAGCAGTACCGGTCATATGATCCTTGTAGATGAGTTTATCAAGATGGATATGACCACAGAATTTAAGGATTTTTTTCTGGTAGTCATTCAGCTGGGGGCGATCCTTGCGGTTGTTGTCCTGTATTGGAGTAAGTTGTGGCCATTTTACATACGACAGATACCCAAGAAGAAAAAGGCACAGATTGCACGTAAGAATCCGTTTTCTCGCATTGTGCTGACTTTTGTGGAGAAATTCTGTGATAAAGATAAATGGATCCTGTGGTTTAAGATTATAGTGGCATGCATCCCGACTATCGTGATCGCGCTTCCATTCAATGATTTTATCGAAGAGAAATTTAACAACTATGTGGTTGTTGCAATTGCACTTATCGTTTATGGTGTGATTTTTATCATTGTAGAAAATTACAATAAACGAAGAAAACCAATCTGTACATCTCTTGAAGATCTGAGTTTTGCCACGGCATTCAAGATTGGTATTTTTCAGGTATTATCTGTTATTCCGGGAACATCCCGTTCCGGTTCCACGATTATTGGAGGTATCCTTGTTGGTACTTCAAGAACGGTTGCAGCAGAATTTACCTTTTTTCTGGCAATTCCGGTTATGTTCGGAGCGAGTCTGCTGAAACTGGTAAAATTCGGCTTCACATTCACTCCGGCAGAGGTTCTTACACTGGTCACCGGCGTTGTGGTTGCATTTTTTGTTTCTATTATCGCCATCAAATTCCTGATGGGATATATTAAGAAACATGATTTCAAGGCTTTTGGCTGGTATCGTATCGTACTTGGTGTTCTTGTGCTGGGCTATTTTGTAGGAAAAAATTTCCTTGGATAATTGAATATAGAAATGAATCAAATTCTGACCAGGCTGCTGTAAAATATTGTTATGGCAGTCTGATTTAGTTGCTGTTCACTCCGTTCACAGCACTTGGCCAAAATGCATTTTAAATCACCTACGGTGATGGCATTTTGACCTGTATGTCTCGGGATTTTGTCATATATATGACAAAACACCTCGCGGAATATTGACTTATGAACACTGATTTGACTTTTAAGAGCATACATGGGATAATAAAAAGAGCTATAGAAAATAAAAAATGAAATAGAACGGTCTTCAGACCGGAGAGGATGGTAAATAATGAAAGCAAAACATATAATGCTCGTACTTGGCATGACAATGATACTTACCTTTACAGGATGTGGTTCTTCAAAACCGGTTGTTGAAGTGACACCGACTCCGGCAGCAACACCGACACCGACAGAAGTTCCGGTAACAGTAACACCGGTACCGACATCCACACCGGCTCCGAAAGTGATTGGAGCTAAGACTTCTCAGGCGAAATATATTTATATGACCAATGGTCTGCAGGATGATCTGAGAGAAATCTATCTGATGACATCCGGCGGAGATGACTGGGGCAAGAACCTGATTCCGGCAGAAGCTTCTGTAAAAGCATCTGAACAGGTACAGATGTTCTATACTCCGGATGACACAGCTGTTTCTTCAGACAGTACAGATGAATCAACAGATACAACAACTACAACTGTATATGATATGAAGATCGTTACTGCAAAAGGAGATGTTTACCAGATTTACAGCATTGATCTCAGTGATATGGAAAAAGCATCTCTTGCTTATGATGAAGAAAGCTCCACAGCATATCTTACATACACAAGTCTTGCAGACAAGTCTGAAAAAGATACAAAGGGCAACTCACAGCAGACAGCATCCTCTGATGAATCCGATGACAGTGATACAGAAACTTACAGTAGTGATGACAGTGGCTCTTCGGACAGTAGCAGCTATGACGACAGCAGTGACGACAGCAGTGATGACAGCAGTGATGACAGTAGTTATGACAGTAGTTCTTCGGATAACGGTAGTTATGATGATGGCAGCAGCTATGATGACAGTGACGACTATGATGACGGAAGCGATGATTATGTTGATGAGGGAAATGATTCAGATTCCTATGACAGTGGCAGTGATGACTGGAACTACTAAAATATTTTGAGGTTCTATAAAAAATTTCTATTGCAAATTGCAGCTGTTAAATTGATTTGAATTTTTATTACAGTTAAAATATTAGCATGAATATTGAACAACATTTGAGAGAAAAGAAGGGAGATATATTCATGAAGAAAAAAATATTAACTGTAATATTGGCTGGCGTTATGGCAGCAGGAATGAGTGCAGGAAGTGTACAGGCTGCAACAACAGAGGATGCAAGTGGTGATCTGTATGTATTTATTGCAGCAAGCCTTGCAAATGCAATGGATGAGATCCAGAAAGATTTTAATGAAGAGTATCCGGATGTTAATATCCTTTTCAATGCAGACAGTTCAGGTACATTACAGACACAGATCGAAGAAGGTTCCAGATGTGATATCTTCTTTTCAGCAGCAACCAAACAGATGGATGCGCTGGTAGATGAGGAACTGGCCAAGAAAGACTCTGTGGTAGATCTCCTGGAGAACAAAGTTGTTCTGATCAAACCAAAGGATGGCGAAACAAAAGTTACAGGTTTCGAAAATATCACAGATGCGAAGAACATTGCGCTTGCGGGCGAGGATGTACCGGTTGGACAGTATTCCCGTGAAATCTTCAAAAACCTTGGCATCGAAGACGATGTTAACAAGATGGAGATCAATGAAGGCAAGAATGTAACAGATGTGCTTGCATCTGTCAGCGAGGGAAGTAACGAAATCGGTATCGTTTATGCAACAGATGCTACATCCGTTGCAGACAAAGTAGATGTTATCGCAGAAGCTCCGGAAGGTTCTCTGAAAACACTGGTTCTTTATCCGGTGGGACTTACTGTAGACGCAGAGGCATCTGACGAAGAAGCAGCTGCTGCAGATGCATTTCTTGAGTACCTGCAGACGGATGATGCCATGAAAGTATTTGAAGAGTATGGGTTTGCCGCATATAAAGCAGATGATAAGAAAGAAGAAACTGCAGAAGATGCAAAGGAAGACAAAACCGAAGAAACAGATACTGCAGAAGAAGCTAAATAATTATCGATTACATATAAAAGGGGCGGCATATATGTCAGCCCCTTTTTGTACATACAAAAGGAAAGAAAAGAATGGAATTTTTACAGGAAATAAACTGGAGTCCATTGTGGATTTCTTTAAAGACCGGAGCAGTGGCTACGACAATTGCCTTTTTTCTGGGAATTTTCTGTGCACGTAAGATTATGAAGATGAAGCCGGTATCGAGAGCAATATGGGATGGAATCCTGACTATGCCACTGGTGCTTCCGCCGACAGTTGCTGGTTTCTTTTTGCTGTTGATCTTCAGTCTCAGGAGACCTTTCGGAAAATTTCTCATGGAGAATTTTGATTTTAAAGTGGTACAGACATGGAAAGGCTGCGTGATCGCTGCTGCAGTGATTGCATTTCCACTGATGTACCGAAATGCACGGGCTGCTTTTGAACAGGTGGATGTGAATCTGATCTATGCAGGACAGACACTGGGAATGAGTGATCGCAGAATTTTCTGGAAAGTGATCGTTCCGGCGGCTGCGCCGGGAATTGCATCCGGAACTGTTCTGGCATTTGCAAGAGCAATTGGTGAGTATGGAGCGACTTCCATGCTTGCAGGAAACATTCTTGGTAAGACTCGTACAGTGTCCGTTGCAATTGCAGCAGAAACTTCGGCTGGAAATTATGATATAGCCGGGTTCTGGGTTGTGGTAATCGTAGTGATCTCGTTTGTGATCGTGGCACTGATCAATATTGTCTCAGGGCGGGGCATGAAGAGTAGAAGGTGGATCTGATGGCAATACAGGTAAATATAGAAAAGAATTTTAAAGGCTTTTCTCTCAAGTCAGTGTTTGAGAGCAATACATCAGCAACTGGAATCCTCGGTGCATCTGGAAGTGGAAAGAGTATGACACTTCGTTGTATCGCAGGAATTGAGACGCCGGACAGAGGCAAAATCGTAATCAATGGAAGAACAGTTTTTGACTCAGAAAAGAAAATCAATCTGAAGCCGCAGGAGCGTCGGATTGGGTACCTGTTTCAGAATTATGCATTGTTTCCGACAATGACAGTAAAAGATAATATTCTGTGCGGTTATCGTGGTGAGAAGGGACAGAGAGAAGAAAAAGCCAGAGATTTTATGAAAAGATATCAGTTGGAGGGACTGGAAAACCGTTATCCATCACAACTTTCCGGTGGACAGCAGCAGAGAGTTGCTCTGGCAAGAATGATGATCGGTGAGCCGGAAGCGATCCTTCTGGATGAACCTTTTTCTGCACTGGATGGATATTTGAAGGATGTACTGCAAAAAGATATGCAGGAATTTCTAAAACAGTATCAGGGAGATATGCTGATGGTCACACATAGTCGAGATGAGGCCTTCAGATTTTGCAATGAGCTGATGCTTCTAAAAGATGGCAAGACACTGATATTTGGTGATACAAGAAAATTATTTGAACAGCCACAGCTTCTGGAAGCAGCAAGACTGACCGGCTGCAAAAACAGTTCGAGAATTGAACGTATGGGAGAATATCAGGTATTTGCTCTGGACTGGGGAATATCTCTTCGTACAGAGCAGAAGGTGGAACTGGATATGACACATATCGCAATCCGCGGTCACTGGATTCGTCCGTCAGAGAAGGCGGGAGAAAACTGCCTGGTATTTGAAGCGGCAGAGTATGTGGAGACAACCTTTGAACATCAGTATCTGGTGAAAAGTCCGGGAATGGAAGACGGGGCAGTTCTCTGGTGGATGCGCCCGAAAAAAAGTTTTACGGACGAGCATGATAAGAACCTGCCGAAATATCTCTATCTTCCACCTGAACACCTGATGCTCCTGAAATAAAAACGACTCCCCCTCAGGTTCTGTTCTGATATCGCAGATACCGGGACACAAGCATGGCAAGCTTAAAGGTCATAGCATCTTCGAAGGTACGGAGATCAAGTCCAAACCGTTTCTGTATCTTTTCAAAACGATACACAAGCGTATTCCTATGCACATACAACTGTCTGGATGTCTCCGACAGATTCAGATTATTCTCAAAGAAAGTACGGATGATCGCCAGTGTCTCTCCGTCGATGGAATCCAGTGATTCATCTCCGAAAATTTCCTGGATGAACATTTCACAGATGGAAACCGGAAGCTGGTAGAGCAGTCGTCCAATACCGAGAGTGCGATATCCGAAGACATTGCGTTCGGCATAGAAAATTTTACCAATCTCAAGAGCGGTGCGGGCTTCTTTGTATGCATTGGAAAGATCTTTCAGGTCATTTGCCGTGTTGCTGTAAGCAACCCAGGCCTGTGTCATGGCTTCTGTGCCCAGCATATCTACAAGCATATGTGCAATATTTTCCAGATCGTCATATGTTTCTGTAGATGTCAGTTCACGGACGACGATAATGCCACGATTATCGATAGAAGTGATGAAATCATGCGTGCGTGCAGAAAATATATTTTTGATGGTAGCCAATGCGTGTTCATCCTTGGACTGACGGGTTTCAACGAGAAAGACAGCTCTCCTTGCACTGGAAGAAATATGAAGTTTGCGTGCCCGGTTAAAGGCTTCTACATCTGTATAATCTCCAAGGAGCAGTTTCTGCATAAAGGCATTTTTGTCATTTTTTTCGGCATAACTTTCCAGGATACTCTCAATCTGGCAGACAGCCAGTTCGCCAATCGTGGAAACAGAATCTTCGCTTCCCCACACAATGAGAAGAAGCTGTTCATTTTTTTCTGTTATTTTGTAGAGACAGCAGGTGGCATTTGACAGACAAAGAGCAGTGCTGTTTCGGAATTCTTCCAGTTTGGATTCTGCTGGAAGGCGGCGGTCACAGGTGGTGACCAAAATGGAATTATCTTCCTGAAGAAGACAGAAATCGAAATGACTGATGCGTTTCCAGTCATCCATATATTTTTGTAGTGTTCTCTGTACTGACATTGAACCATCCTTTCTGAAAATAGTTTTCTGAAAAAAAGACCCGGGGTAAATTGCCCCGGGTCTGATATTCTGATTGAATCTTAGTTTGTGATAACCAGTTCTGTATCTTTGTCAAAGAAATGAGTTTTTTCCATATTGAAATCGAATTTAACCGGATCACCTGTTTTTGCTTTTGTGCCTGGATCAACACGAGCTGTGATCTGAGTTCCGTTTACATCGAAGTACAGGAATACTTCTGCACCAAGAAGCTCGTATACTTTAACAGTAGAAGACATGGAACCGTCAGCTCTGTCTGCAACATCTTCCGGACGGATACCCATAACAACTGTTTTTCCTACATAGCCGCCATCTTTAAGAGCTTTTGCTTTAGCAGCCGGGATAACCAGTTCGTCTTTGCCGATTACTGCAACAAGATCGGAACCTTTTTCTTTGATTTCTGCATCCAGGAAGTTCATCTGCGGGGATCCCATGAATCCAGCTACGAACAGGTTGCCTGGTTTCTGGTACAGGTTCTGAGGAGTATCTACCTGCTGAACAACACCGTCTTTCATAACAACGATTCTGGTACCAAGTGTCATAGCCTCTGTCTGGTCATGTGTTACATAGATGATTGTTGCACCCAGTCTCTGATGAATCTTGGAGATCTCGATACGCATCTGTACACGAAGTTTTGCATCCAGGTTGGAGAGCGGCTCATCCATAAGGAATACCTTAGGATTACGAACGATAGCA
>QWCE01009891.1_pt1 | contig 11497 bp, 6 predicted proteins | sample 1972531 | NCBI WGS metagenome assembly QWCE01 (sample SAMN09866716, study PRJNA288562) | Human gut metagenome isolate term4_stool, whole genome shotgun sequencing... | reverse complement strand
GCATACTCCTGTAGTACGTGGTACTGCACAGAACGGCGACATCTTCTTCCAGGCTCGTGAGGCTTCCAACCCCTTCTACGATGCAGTCCCCGCTATCGTTCAGGACTATATGGATCAGCTGGCTGAGATCACGGGACGTCACTACCACCTCTTCGACTACTACGGAGATCCCGAGGCTGAGCACGTCGTCATCGCTATGGGCTCTGTCACAGAGACCATCCGCGAGTCTATCGACTACCTACGCGCTCAGGGCAAGAAGGTAGGACTTGTAGCCGTACACCTCTATCGTCCATTCAGCGTAGAGCACTTCCTCGGTGCACTGCCCAAGAGCGTCAAGCGTATCGCTGTCCTCGATCGTACTAAGGAGCCAGGAGCTGCTGGTGATCCGCTTTATCTCGATGTCAAGAACGCTCTCTACACACAGCCCAACGCACCCCTAGTCGTAGGCGGTCGCTACGGTCTATCGAGCAAAGACACGACCCCTGCTCAGATCATCGCTATCTTTGACAATCTAGCGATGAACGAGCCGAAGGATCAGTTTACCGTTGGTATCGTCGACGATGTCACCTTCAAGTCTCTACCCCTAGGCAAGGAGGTCGAGCTCGAGAGCGATGCTTACGAGGCTAAGTTCTTCGGACTAGGTGCTGATGGTACGGTCGGTGCTAACAAGAACTCCGTCAAGATCATTGGCGAAAACACCAACAAGTACTGCCAGGCTTACTTCGCTTACGACTCTAAGAAGAGCGGTGGCTTTACCGCCTCTCACCTACGCTTTGGCGATCAGCCCATCCGTAGTACCTATCTAGTCGTACGCCCCAACTTCGTCGCTTGCCACGTGCCTGCTTACCTACGTATGTACGACGTCCTCGCAGGGCTTCGCAAGGGCGGTACGTTCCTCCTCAACTCTATCTGGGATCTAGACAGCGTCGAGGAGCATCTACCCAACCACGTCAAGCGTTACCTCGCTGAGAACGAGATCTCCTTCTACATGATCAACGCTACCGAGATCGCTCAGCGCATTGGTCTAGGCAACCGCACGAACACGATCCTGCAGAGTGCCTTCTTCAAGATCTCTGGCGTCATACCTTACGATCTAGCCGTAGAGCAGATGAAGAAGTTCATCGTCAAGTCTTACTCTCGCAAGGGTGAGGACATTGTCAATAAGAACTTCGCAGCTGTCGACGAGGGTGCCAACGTCATCCAGGTTCCCGTCAAGGCTGAGTGGGCAAACCTACCCGACGAGCCCGAGGTCAAGCACCCAGGCGACACCGACTTCGTACACAACGTAGTCCGTGTTATGAATGCTCAGAAGGGTGATACGCTCCCAGTATCTGCTTTTGCAGGTCGCGAGGATGGTACTTGGGACTCTGGCACGGCCGACTCAGAGAAGCGTGGTGTCTCTGCTCTAGTACCCGTCTGGGAGTCAGCTAACTGTATCCAGTGTAACCAGTGTGCTTTCGTTTGTCCTCACGCTACGATTCGTCCATTCCTACTCGACGAGAAGGAGGCTCAGGGTACTGACGTAGATCTGCTCGATGCTACAGGCAAGGGCTTCAAGGAGGCTGGTCTCAAGTTCCGCATTCAGGTCAACTACCTCGACTGTCTCGGATGTGCTAACTGCGTCAACGTCTGCCCAGGCAACAAGCAGGGCAAGGCGCTCAAGATGGTTCCCCTTGATGATGTACGTGAGAAGCAGAGCGACTGGGACTACATGCGTCATCAGGTGACCAACAAGTCTTACATGGTCGACGTACAGTCCAACGTCAAGAACTCACAGTTTGCACAGCCTCTCTTTGAGTACTCTGGAGCTTGCTCTGGTTGTGGTGAGACGCCTTATGTCAAGCTACTGACCCAGCTCTTCGGTAGCCGTCAGGTAGTGGCAAACGCTACGGGCTGCTCCTCTATCTACTCAGCTTCAGCCCCCTCTACTCCCTACACGACCAATGAGCGTGGCGAGGGTCCCGCATGGGCTAACTCTCTCTTTGAGGACAATGCTGAGTTTGGTATGGGTATGTACATCGCCTCTAGCTCGAACCGCAACCGCCTCGTGCACCTCGTCAAGGAGGTTCTAGAGGAGGGTAAGGAGCCTATTAGCGATGAGCTACGCCAGCTACTCAACGAGTGGGTCGAGCAGCGCTTCGATGGCGATGCTTCACAGCAGCTCAGCTACAAGATCCTACCTCTGCTCGATGCTGAGGCTAAGGGTCATATGCACTACATCTACAACCTGCGTCATCACTTCGTCAAGCCCTCACAGTGGATCATCGGTGGTGACGGATGGGCATACGATATAGGCTTCGGAGGTCTCGACCACGTACTTGCTTCGGGCAAGAATGTCAACGTCCTCGTACTCGACACGGAGGTTTACTCTAATACGGGTGGACAGTCTTCTAAGAGTACGCCTCTAGGCGCTATTGCTAAGTTTGCCGCATCAGGTAAGCGTGTCCGCAAGAAGGATCTAGGTCTCATTGCGACCACCTACGGCTACGTCTATGTAGCTCAGATCGCTATGGGCGCTAACCCCGCTCAGACACTCAAGGTACTCCGCGAGGCTGAGGCTTACGAGGGTCCATCACTCGTGATCGCTTACTCACCCTGTATCTCACACGGTCTCAAGGGTGGTATGGGCAATGCACAGAACGAGCAGAAGCGCGCCGTAGATTGTGGTTACTGGCACCTCTGGCACCACGACCCACGTCGTGAGCAGGAGGGCAAGAACCCCTTCGTACTCGACAGCAAGGAGCCTGACTTCTCGAAGTTCAAGGACTTCCTCAAGGGCGAGGTACGCTACGCTTCACTCTTCAAGATGTACCCAGAGATTGCTGAGGAGCTAGCCAACGAGTCACTTCGCTCAGCTTACAAGCGCTACAGCACCTACGTACGTATCTCATCTACTGAGTGGGAAGACAACTACGGACCTCTCGATGACATCCTCGAGGCCAAGCCCGAGCCCACCACACCTGAGGAGGTACATGCCGTAGACCTCACCTAGTCTGTCTGACTATCCCGAGCCTCTGGCGTAAGCCAAGCAGGCTCCCCAACATAGCAAAGCCGTGTAGCCATCCGAGCTACACGGCTTTTGTTGTGCTTACGCTCCGCATCTTCGTGTCGCAACAAGCGAGCAGTCGCGGAGTCTCCACCCGCCGATAGTTGCCCACCCTGCTTGGGACAAAGTCCATAACTCAAACGCTCCCGCCCGCTACCAGCAACCATAACACGTTCTCTCCCGTGAAACTTGGGATAAGTAAATCTTCATATCTCGTATCTCAAACTATTAGACTTCTCTGATATCACTGCCTTAGGAAGAGGTCGTAGTGCGTCCCATATAGCTGCGCCCGACACACACGATGAGAGCGAAGGGTCTTCCTGGTATCCATACTCTTCTCGACCAAGTAATCGTAGCGCTGAGCGTACAGCTCGTGTAGCCAACAGCGGGTATCGATAAAGTCGTTGAACGCTCGAACCGACTCAGCAAAGTTATCCAAAGGGATCGACAAACTATGTCGCTCACAAATGCGACAAAAGCTCTCCAGACTCCTACAGATCACGCGCTCGCCAGCTTGTCTATAAAGGCTGCCCTTAGGATTGGGACGACCCTTTACCGCCTCGCTACCTAGCGTCTGAAAGCAGGTAAGCGTCATACTCCTAGGCGAGTCGCCCAGCGGAGCAAGCTCCACTAGGAGAAAACGATCTAGATCGACCCTCTGCCAGATAAAGCCCACATCGTCTAGCCCCACGTTGTAGACCAGGCAGAGTGTCTCCTCAGCTCTGGTGTACTCCTCTAGGACTGCGTAAGCGTACTGTTGGCTGCGCAAGAAGGCTGCCAGACAATCACCGCCACTCGTCGGCGCTTGCGAGCCTGACGGCTCTACGACAGAGTTCTCTGTCGTGACCAGCGCAAAGGTCCTCACACGGCTCTCAGAGCCTAGGAGGAGCTGCGCTAAGGCGGTCAACTTATGGTCCATCATATCGCTCATCTTATCTCGATCCATAGCTGATTAGCGGAGCGTAGTAAAGAAGGCCCCTATCCGTGGCAGTATGGGCGCCCCCTTAGCTACCTTGAGCTTATCTATATCGGTGACCACCTCGATGTTTAGGTGATACTTCTCATTTAGCTCATTCATTTTATTGGTAAAAAGCTCCCCATGATGCGGTTGACCATTGTGAAAGTAGTTGTACTCCACATAGTAGTGTATCATCTCATGCACGAGTACGCTCCGCAACTGCTTTTCCGTCCAGTCATAGTAGCAAGAGATCAGGATCTTCACATACTTGATCGTACGTCTGCTACGTATCTCAATGAAGCGAAACATACCCAGCTTGGAGTATGACTTCAGCAGGAAAAAGTCTGGTGTAGGCAGCTCATCATCAAAGTACAGCTTGTTGTACTTCGCAAAGCGATCTGCAAATATATCTGTCGTTATAATCATAGCTTTAGTAGTTATTAGTTGTGTCACTTTCCTCCTTATCCTTGTTCTCGACATAGGCGCATATATCCTGGATGCTTATCATCCCGCGACCTCGAAGTCGCTCATTGGCTTTGTAGCCGAAGACCCACAACTGCTCCTCCAGCTGATGATAGCACGTCAGGATCGTACCACCCATCAGGCGAATAGCACCCTCTGGATGCGTCTCCTCTTCAGATTCGTCAGTAGCAGATGGCACCCTCGTCTCACTCTGTGGCTCAGATGAGGGCGTAGCAATAGCGTGAGAAGCTACCTCTGGCGACTCCTCACGAGACGATGGTTCATAAGATGGTTGTGCTGTCATAATTTGATTTTTAACTAGTTGGTTTATAGGTTAAACGTCTAGTTCGCATCCATTCTTCCCACCGTGACCATTATGCAAGGCTCGGTTGGGGCGGTCCGTAGACCGGCTCTTAATGCTAAACTAATCGCAACTCAGCTATCGATGAATCCAAACACAACCATAAGTTAGTAGCTATACGGCTATAAACTAATCGTGAATCGACCTCTCCGACCTTGAATTGCAGTGCAAACATATGTGTAATTTTCTAGATATGCAAGTTTTTCGCGTTAAATAACGCCACTTAAATCGCTAAGAAGTATGAATCTTGGAAGATCTCTCGGACTCAGATATCATACCCCACATAGAAAAAAACAAGCCCCTCAGCGAGGAAACAGCATCCTCCACGTGGAAAATCGAAAATCCCCACGTGGATATTTTTTATTTTTCACGTGGGCGTGGAAAAATTCTTCGGACTTATCGTTTGATTCCTCCGAAGTTTTATTTCTCGCCTACGTGGGAAATGTTCTGTTCCTCCGTGGAGATTTTCGATTTTCCAGTGAGCTATTTGAGAATCCCCACCTAGGAATTACCGCCCTCCTCAGAATCCCCTCAAGCAGTGCCAGTTAAGCCGATTCATCACACAGACGATCGCTCTCATTCGCCCAGATAGCTCCGCAGCCTCCTCTCGGCAACCATTTTTTTCAATACCTTTAATCCGTATGAGACTGTTGCAAAAGTCAACAGTCTCACAATCTTGCTTGCAAGATTGTCTAGACTTTGCAGAAAGGATGAAGCGCAAGGCGCTGAGGGTGTGGTCTGAAGGGAGCATACCTCCGTATGTGACCAAAGCCGAATCCCGAAAGCAACACAGCGATGCGCCTTTATGCAACAGTCTCCGCATACAGATTGTAGGAGCCGTCCATAATCCCAAACTCACTAAGTAACACAGCAAAGATCAAAGCGTATGGCTACAGAGAGCTTAGCAGCTAAGAGGCAAGAACTAAAGGCCCTGAAGAGTCGCTCATCGTCGTCGAGCAAGCCCTCGCCAGAACTCGTAAATACTGGATAGAGAGTTCAGAATTACCCTTTCGGGTATTGTACGAAGCGTAAAGGCTGACTAACTTTGCAGGTGTATAAAGGAGGTGTCTTCGGGGAGAGGTTCTTTTTGTAAGGGCTCCACCCAAACACCCTCATATCTCTATCAAGACAACAAGAAGCGATGACCGAAAGCCCTTTCCCCTGCTCAGTGGTACCTTGACGCTCAGGTCACCTACTACAGTCCGCTATTTGTCTGAGTCTACAAGACTCAGAGCCAGTGGTGGATCAATCTATCTATTAGCAAGCGCATCGCCTCCTGGAAGCTCTCCCTCTCGTGCTACGACCTGCTAAATAGCAATGTGGCACGGGGCGAGATCATGGGTCTCTCCCAGCCGATAGCCTTCGTCCAGGACTGGTACAGTCCGAAGATCACGCTCAGCATCAGCTGTACGCTAGGCAATAAGCGCCTCAAGAGCTCTAGCCGTCAGACAGTCAATAGCGAGTCTCGCCTCACCGACTCGGCCAACGAGGGGCTCTCATTTAGCAAACCTTAAATAGCCATTTAGAAGGCTCTACGGGAGTAGGGCTTTTCTCTCCGTGCGGGCGCAGTGTATATTCAACTGGAGAAACCTCAAGTAATTTACTATCTATGAGTTATCTCAAGTTTGACCGCACGACACTCTCTAATCTAGACCGCTCGCTACAGCTGGAGCATATACGCTCTAACCGTGGGGGCGCCTTCAACTGTACGACCCTCGTGGGGTGCAACACGCGCAAGTATCACGGTCTCCTCGTGGTGCCACTGCCTCACCTGAGCCACCACAATCATATCCTCCTCTCCTCGCTAGACGCTACGGTGATACAGCATGGGGCGGAGTTTAACCTCGGGGTGCATCTCTACGGTGATGGCACGGTCTATCCCAATGGGCACAAATACATACGAGAGTACAATATAGACAAGATGCCGCGCACGATATACCGTGTGGGCGGGGTAGTCCTGCAGCGGGAGTCGATCTTCTGTCACTACAAGAATCAGGTCATTATCAAGTATACGCTCCTCGAGAGCCACAGCGATACGACATTGCGGTTGCGCCCTGTGGTCGCCTTTAGAGATGTGATCCTCCTATCGCATGAGAACGAGACTGCCGAAACGACCATCTACCCTGTCGGCACGACGGGTGTGCGTACCTGTCTCTATGAGGGTTACCCTGATTTATATATGCAGGTGGATGCCCCCTCGCATTGGGTCGATGAGGGCTACTGGATCAAGAGTCTGCACTACCCTAAGGAGCAGATCAGAGGGTACGAAAGCTGCGAAGATCTTTATTCGCCAGGCTACTTCGAGATGGATCTGCGCAATGGTGAGTCGGTCTACTTCACCGCTCAGCTAGAAGAGGTAGATGTGAGCACACTGCCAGCGCTCTTTGACTCAGAGGTGGCGCACCGCAAGGCGCAGGTGGATCTGCAGAGCTGTCTGCGCAATGCTTGTAGCCAGTTTTACTATAAGCCGGTCTCCAATCGACACTATATCTTAGCGGGCTTCCCTTGGTATGGCGTGCGAGCGAGGGATGAAATGGTTGCTTTGCCTGGTTGTTCGATCTACAGTGACCATCCGGAGCGCTTTCACAATGTGATGAGTACCTTCATACGAAGTAGCATTAGCTTCATCAAGCAGATAGCACTTCCGCTAGATATGGAGGGGGTGCGCGACCCCGACGTGGGGCTTTGGGCGATACGTGCCATACAGCTCTTCCTCGCTGAGTATCCAGACGACAGCCACCGCTCTTACTATCTAGACGTAGTAGGGCGTATCATCGACTACTACCTGAGCGACCGCCACCCGATACTGCGCATCAAGCCTAATGGGCTGCTCTATGCCGAGGGCAGTGGCACGCCTCCTGTCTCCTGGATGGACTCAACGATAGCGGGGCAAGCGGTAGTACCACGACGGGGCTATCTAGTGGAGGTGAACGGCTTGTGGTACAATGCGCTCTGCTTCTACCGTGAGGCTCGTGGCGAAGAGAGCTTTCCCGAGGAGCTAGCGGGCGTGATCGAGCGCTTGGAACCTGCTTTCGAGCAGACCTTTGTCAATCCCTATGGCTACCTATATGACTACGTGACCAAGGAGGGCTATCGGGAGCGGGCTGTCCGTCCCGATATGCTGATAGCTATCTCGCTACCGTTCTGTCCGCTGAGTCGTGCCGAGCAGCGACAAGTACTAGAGATTGTGACCTCTGAGCTACTCACGCCAAAGGGGATTCGCTCGCTGAGCCCCCGCAGTGAGGGCTATGTGGAGCAGTGCAGTGGACTTCAAGAGCAGCGGGAGCATGCTTACTACAACGGCTCCGCGTGGCCGTGGCTACTGGGTGCCTACACTGATGCCTACCTCAAGATACATGGTCGTAGTGGTGTGACCCACTTGGCGCGCCTGCTCGGGGATATACAGGATGAGCTACAGCATCACGGTATCTCGACACTGAGCGAGCTGTACGATGGCAACCCGCCCTACGACAGCCACGGCGGTATCTCCTTTGCGATGAGCTGTGCGGAGGTCTTGCGCGCCTTGGTGACTCTCGAGCGGTACAACAGTGAGGAGACCCCTTTGGCTAACTACCTATACTATACAACCAGCAACGAAGAGCGTCCTACAAGATGAGAGTATTGATGTACGGGTGGGAGTTTCCCCCACACATTTCAGGCGGACTAGGCACGGCTAGCTACGGCTTGACCAATGGTATGGCCGAGCAGAGCGATATGGATATAACCTTTGTCGTGCCTAAGCTGTATGGCGATGAGGATACTTCGCACATTACGCTGGTTGGTGCCGACCGCACGCCGATCGTTTACCATAATCATAGTGCCGAATACCTTCGCTCACGGCTACACAATGAAGCGGAGGTGAACTACTACCAGGCTGCGAGAGAGCATATCTACGATGACTTTCGCTATCGCAGTCCCAACGACTTGGGCTGTCTGGAGTTTAGCGGAGCTTATCCGGACAACCTGCTGGAGGAGATCAACAATTACTCGATCGTGGCGGGCGTCATAGCGCGGACGGTGCCGTGCGATATCATTCACTCGCACGACTGGCTCACCTACCCTGCGGGGATCCATACGAAGATGGTGACAGGAAAGCCGCTGGTGATCCATGTGCATGCGACCGACTTCGATCGCAGTCGTGGCAATGTCAATCCGCAGGTTTATGCGATCGAGCGGCAAGGAATGGACTACGCAGATGCTATCGTCTGTGTGAGCAACCTGACCCGACGAACTGTCATCGACAAGTACGGTCAGAGCCCCGACAAGGTCTTTACCGTCCACAACGCTGTCGAGCCGCTTAGTCCTGAGCTATTAGCCCTGCCCAACAAGCAGCATACAGGCGACAAGGTGATCACCTTCCTGGGGCGCATCACCATGCAAAAGGGACCTGAGTACTTCGTCGAGGCTGCTCACAAAGTGCTACAGCATACCGACGGTATCCGCTTTGTGATGGCGGGCAATGGCGACATGATGGACAAGATGATCGACCTCGTGGCTCGCAAACGTATAGCCGACCGCTTTCACTTTACGGGCTTCCTACGAGGACAGCAGGTCTATGAGATGCTTCGCTCGAGCGATGTCTACGTGATGCCCTCGGTGTCGGAGCCTTTTGGCATCTCACCGCTAGAAGCTATGCAGTGTGGCGTGCCGAGTATTATATCCAAGCAGAGTGGCTGCGCCGAGATCCTGCGCTACGCAATCAAGACCGACTACTGGGACGTAGACGCTATGGCCGACGCTATGCACGCCCTCGTCTCCTATCCGACCCTCCACGAGCATCTCAAGCAGAAGGGTCTCGAGGAGGTCAACAACATCGTCTGGAGCAAAGCTGGACTGCGCCTCTTCAATATCGGTAGCGACCACTACTATTACGACGACTTTGCCAATGAGGAGATACTGCGTCAAGTGGTAGACCGCTCCTATAGACCAGCACTCGAACTGATCGAGCAATTGATCGAAGAGCACCCCGACTTTAGAGTTGCTCTCACGCTCTCGGGCTCGGTACTCACGCAGATGGAGCTGCACACGCCAGACATGATCCAGCTGCTCAAGCGACTGGTCCAGAGCGGGCGCATCGAGATACTAGGGGAGCCGATCTCGCACGGACTCTGCGGGCTGTACGATGAGGAGGAGTATGCGAACCAACTGCGTATGTACCGCACCCGTATCAGTTCGCTCCTAGGCGTCGCTCCCGTGACGCTCTCCAACCCAGAGCTGATCTACAGCGACCACATCGCACAGATAGCCCATCGCCAAGGGTACAAAGCGATTGTCACCGAGGGTGCCAAGCACCTCCTAGCGTGGAAGAGTCCTAACTACCTGTACAACGCAACGACCGAGGGCGTGGCTCTCCTGATGCGTCACGCTACGCTCTCTGATGCGATCGCTCACGACTTCGCACGGTACGACAGTCCGCTTTACCCCTACACGACGGAGCGGTTCTTTGCGACACTGGAGGCTGAGCAAGGCGACTACGCACTAGTCTCTCTACCACTGGAGACGCTTGGATCGGTATGGAGCCGTGAGACGGGTATCTTTGAGTTCTTCCGAGCTCTTCCCGAGCAGGGCTATAAGCGGGGCTTCACCTTTACCACGCCACAAGAGATCGCTACGCACTGCACCCCGCAAGACACGATACAGGCAACCTATCCAGTGAGCCGTATGGGCGAAGAGCGAGACACCTCGCTATGGACGGGCAATGAGCTGCAACAATGTGTCATACAGAAGCTAGAGGAGTGGGGCGAGCGCATACGTCTCTCTCGGGACCAGCGACTACTGGAGGACTGGATCAACTTGCAGGGCTCCGATCACCTCTTCTATATGACCACTAAGTTGGGCGGTCCAGGCGCTTTCTCGCCTTACGAGACGCCTTACGCTGCTTTTACTAACTATATGAACGTCCTGAGCGACTTCCTCCTCCGTGTCTCTGCCGAGTACCCCACCTCTATGGGCAATGAGGAGCTCAACGCACTCCTGCAGACGATCGAAAACCAAAACAAGAAGATAGCTCAGCTGGAGGACCAGCTGACTAAGTAAACCGAACCAATACAACCCTACCCGACTCCTTATATATATGACCGCAACCACGCCTCAGGCGACAGCACTGCTAAGCAACCTCTTTACCGCTCCCGAGACACCGTACGGGAGCTTCCCCTTTGATCAATTCTTCGACCTTTCCTCCGCCACCGCCATAGAGCAGACGATGGATACCTTCCGCATGGCTACGCAGGAAGCGATCACGCTACATCGTGAGGAGATAGATGCAATCACAGCACAGCATGAGCCTGCCACCTTTGACAATACGATTCGTCGCTTTGAGGAGAGTGGAGAGGCACTGGAGGCAGTCACGGCAGCGTTCTACAATCTGCTTTCCGCCTACTCTTGCCCTGAGATGATGCAGCTTTCGGAGACCTTCTCCGACTGGCTCAGCAAGCTATCGACTGATACGCTCCTCAACGAGGCGCTCTTCGCCCGCATTCGCTCCGTCTATGAGCAGCGCGAGGAGCTGCACCTAGACGAGATCGACCTGCGCCTCCTGACCGAGAGCTACGAGGGCTTTGCGGACAATGGGGCTCTGCTCGTTGGTGCCGAGCGGGAGCGCTTTAGAGAGATCAATGAGCAGCTCAGTCAGTTGACCACACGCTTTGCGCAAAACAAACTTTGCGACGAG
>QWCE01005540.1_pt1 | contig 11497 bp, 10 predicted proteins | sample 1972531 | NCBI WGS metagenome assembly QWCE01 (sample SAMN09866716, study PRJNA288562) | Human gut metagenome isolate term4_stool, whole genome shotgun sequencing... | reverse complement strand
TACTTCGTAAAACTGTTGTTGAGTACCTGATACGGAGGGGCCTGCCTTCTTTACATGGCTGCCGAAGATGTTTGGTAAAAGAGTTGTAGTTACCGTCCAGGGGGAGTGTGAAATAATACGCGGCTGTCATAATAGGGACAAGGGTACGGCAGAGAATAAAAGGCTCCGCGACCCGAAGTTCATATTTTCTTACCCGAAGAATGAACGACTGATCTTTTTGGGTGGCAGCAATGCCATCCAGAAAGAAATCTCGACCATGAGGGTGGGGTGACAGCCAGCGGACAGGCAAGCGAGCCTATCCGCTATTTGTGTTGGCAGAAATGCCGCCAAAATCGAATGTATGAGAAGTGGACGTTGTTACGAGTAAAGGGGAGTGTGAAATAATAGGGTCAACCAAGAAAAACCACGATAAATAAAGGGTTTCAACGGCTCGACTCGTCCGACAAAAGTATTTATTTGCTGACAGGCTGCGGAGAAGCTGAAATCCAGAGGTTATAGGTGGGAGGCTTTGGTGCAGCTCTGTTTTGACCCACAAAATGAGCAGCAAGTAAAATATTAAGGAGAACGAATCGAGCCTACGGTGGATTGCCATTGAGTAATCCGCCGTGGGCTTGTTTGTTTTTTATAAAATCAAAAAATAGTGAAGGAGAATAGAACTATGAGAAATTATAAAATCGCTGTAGCTGGCACGGGATACGTAGGGCTTTCGCTGGGAGTGCTTCTGAGCCAGCATCATCAGGTAGTTGCAGTCGATATTGTGCAGGCTAAGGTCGATATGATCAATAACAAGAAATCTCCGATTCAAGATGATTATATTGAAAAATACTTGGCAGAAAAGGACTTGAATTTGACCGCAACGCTGGATGCAAAGGCAGCATATAGCGATGCGGATTTTGTTGTGATTGCGGCTCCTACTAACTATGACAGCAAGACCCAGCACTTTGATACGTCTGCGGTTGAAGCTGTAATCAAGTTGGTCATGGAATATAACCCAAACGCCATTATGGTTATCAAGTCCACGATTCCTGTGGGCTATACGGCAAGTGTAAGAGAAAAGTTCAACAGCAAGAATATCATTTTCAGTCCGGAATTCCTGCGTGAATCTAAGGCTCTTTACGATAACCTCTATCCGAGCCGCATCATTGTCGGCACCGATTTGGCTGACGAAAGATTGGTAGAAGCCGCACATGAGTTTGCTGGTCTGCTCCAGGAAGGTGCGATTAAGGAGAACATTGATACCCTGTTCATGGGCTTTACTGAGGCCGAGGCGGTCAAGCTGTTCGCCAATACCTATCTGGCTCTGCGCGTTGCTTACTTCAATGAGCTGGACACTTACGCAGAAAGCAAAGGGCTGAACACCCAGCAGATCATTGATGGTGTCTGCCTTGATCCGCGTATCGGTAGCCATTACAACAATCCGTCCTTCGGCTACGGCGGGTATTGTCTGCCCAAGGACACCAAGCAACTGCTGGCAAACTATGCCGATGTGCCGGAGAACCTGATTGAAGCAATCGTGGAATCCAATCGTACTCGTAAGGACTTTATTGCAGACCGCGTTCTGAAGCTGGCTGGCTACTATGGATATGATGCAGAGAACGAATTTGACGAGGACAAGGAGAAATCTGTCACGATTGGCGTTTACCGCTTGACCATGAAGTCTAACTCGGACAATTTCCGTCAGAGTTCTATTCAGGGTGTTATGAAGCGTGTGAAGGCAAAGGGAGCAACGGTCATTATCTATGAACCGACTTTGAAGGATGGCGAAACATTTTTTGGTTCCGTAGTTGTCAATGACTTGGCGAAGTTCAAGGAAATGAGCAACGCTATCATTGCAAACCGTTATGACAAGTGCCTGGACGATGTGAAAGAGAAAGTTTACACAAGAGATATTTTCCAGAGAGACTAATTGAAAAAAGCAAGTGAGGGGAAGGGAAAATTATGATGTACGATTATTTGGTAGTTGGCTCCGGCCTGTATGGTGCCATTTTTGCACATGAAGCTAAAGCGCATGGAAAATCTGTTCTGGTTGTAGATAAGCGTCCCAACATTGCTGGCAATATTTACACAGAGAATATTGAGGATATCAATGTCCATAAGTACGGTGCGCATATCTTCCATACCAACAATAAAAAAGTCTGGAACTACATCACCCAGTTTGCCGAGTTCAACCGATTTACAAATTCTCCGGTCGCTAATTATAAGGGTGAATTGTATTCGTTGCCTTTTAATATGTATACCTTCAACAAGATGTGGGGCGTTGTGACACCGGAGGAAGCCGCTGCAAAAATTGAGGAGCAGCGCAAGGAAATCACTGGTGAGCCGAAAAATCTGGAGGAGCAGGCTATCTCTCTCGTGGGTCGTGACATCTATGAGAAGCTCATCAAGGGTTACACCGAGAAGCAGTGGGGGCGTGACTGCAAGGATCTCCCTGCTTTCATCATCAAGCGCCTGCCCGTGCGCTTGACCTTTGACAACAACTATTTCAATGCGCTGTATCAGGGCATTCCTATTGGTGGCTACACCAAGATGATTGCCAACTTGCTGGACGGTATCGAGGTGCGCCTGAATACTGACTATCTGGAAAACAAGGCTGAGCTGGATGAACTGGCCGACAAGGTTGTCTACACCGGCCCCATCGATGCCTACTTTGACTATAAGCTGGGCACACTGGAGTACCGCTCTGTTCGCTTTGAAAATGAGATTCTCGATAAGCCCAGTTTCCAAGGCAATGCTGCAGTCAACTACACAGATCGTGAAACACCTTGGACGCGAATCATCGAGCATAAGTGGTTTGAGTTTGGCAAGGATGAAAACGGGAATGATTTGCCAAAAACTATTATCAGCCGCGAATATAGCAGCGAATGGAAACCTGGGGATGAGCCGTATTATCCTGTCAATGATGCAAAGAACAGTTTACTGTATTCTGAGTATAAAAAGCTGGCAGAGGCAGAAAGCAAAGTGATTTTTGGCGGTCGCTTGGGTGAATATAAGTACTATGACATGGATCAGGTCATTGCCGCTGTATTGGATAAATGTGCAAGTGAGTTGGGAGAAGCGTAATGAAAAAGAAAAGAATACTGATGGTCTGTGAGGCCTTTGGTGGAGGTGTATTTACATACGTTTCTCAGCTTTGCAATGACATGGTAGATGTGTTTGACGTTTACCTTGCATATTCGCTTAGACCACAGACACCCAAAAACTATACGGATTTTTTAGATCAAAGAGTACATTTGATTGAAATGGAAAATGTTGGCGTTAAAGGATTGACCAACTTAAAAAGTGATATTGCAGCTATTAAAGAATTACGTCAAATTGAAAAAGATGTGCAACCAGATGTAATTCATCTGCATTCTTCTGTTGCAGGTGGTTTAGGACGACTTGCATACAAGGGTAAAAATAACACTGTTGTTTATACACCTCATGGGTATGCACATATTCTTATGGGGCCGGGTAAAAAGAGCAAAATCTATAAATTTGCTGAAAAAGTGCTGGGAAACAAGGCACTTACACTTACTTGCTGTGAGAGTGAGGATGAGGAAGCAAAGAAGTTTTCTAGGAGAACGGCTTATGTTGAAACAGGAGTCAATCTCGCAGACCTTTCGGCATCTCTTGATGGAATTGAGCCTGTAAAAAATGATAAGTTTACGGTGTTTACCTTGGGAAGAGCTTGCGTCCAGAAACAGCCACAGCTTTTTAACAAAATTGCGGAACTGGTTCCAGAGGCGCAATTTATTTGGATTGGTAACGGTGAACTTGAAAATGAACTGACTGCTCCAAACATCGAAGTGACCGGATGGAAACCCCGGAAGGAAGCTTTGGCTATGGCCAAAGGCGCAGATGCGTTCATTTTGTGTAGCCTTGGTGAAGCTATTGCAATGAGCTTGATTGAGAATATGTATATCAAAAAGTTGATTCTTGTTAGTAACACGATGGGTAATAAAAGCGTTATTAACGATGGTGTCAACGGATATGTATGCAATACGGCTGAAGAATATGCGGAACGCATAAAGGCAGCAATGAAAGACTTCCCTTCAAAACTTCCAGAACGTGCATATCAAGATGTACTTGAAATTTATAACACGGATGTAATGAAGAAAAAATACATTGCTTTCTATAATGATGTAATCAATCGAAAGTACGAAAGGTAAGTATATGACACCTTTTTTAAGTATTATAATACCCATATATAAAATAAAGGAAAGCTATCTGCGAGAATGCTTTGACAGTCTATTAGCGCAGGATATGAAGGATTTCCAGATTATAGCCGTAGATGATGGATCACCAGATCAAAGTGGTGATATTTGTGATGAATATGCGCAGAAAGATGAGCGTGTTATCGTTATTCATCAGGAAAATGCAGGCGTGTCAGTCGCAAGAAATGCTGGAATAAAAGCAGCTTCAACAGAATGGATAACATTCGTTGATCCAGATGACTGGGTTGAATCAAATCATGTGTCAACATTGTATAACGCACAAAAAAAGTATAATGATTTCGATATATTCTGGTTTGATTATGTTCAGGAATTTGATGGAAAGTCAAATGTTAAATATCTAAAAGACAGTAGCGGAGTTTTAGACAAAGAATGGGTACATAATCTGAAAATTGCTCCTTTTAATTTCTTATCAGTCAACGGAAGAGCGTATGAATACGAAACAAATACGATTTGGAATAAAATGTATCGTGCGTCCTTGTTGAAAGATAACGAGATGTGGTTTGACCCAAAGGCGAGAAAAGGACAGGATGTAATTTTTAATGCCGAGTGTTTACAGTTGACGGATAAATTTTATTATATCCATAGTGCATTATATCATTACCGATATTTGCAAGAATCCGTAACAAATAGATTCAATGAAAAAGCTCAGTATTATAACGAAGTGGCTTTTGAAAACTATGAAAGAATAATCAAAAAGTTTTCGTTGCCAGAAGAGTATTGGAAAGCATACTATGCAAGAGTACTAACGCGGTTATATTCTTGTATGAGACTATTTTATTTCCACCCGGAAAATAAAATGAGTCGGAAACTTGTAAACGAGCAATTAAATCAGACGTTAGATAAATACCCATATAATGTTGCACTGAAAAAAGTTGATAGAACAACGCTCACGCAAAGCCAAAGAATTTTTGTTTTCTTTTTGAAAAAGAGAGCATATGGCGTTCTAAGGATTTTGGTTAATGGAAGACAGTCGCTAAAAAGGTTGAGCGGTGCGCGTTTGAAAAAATAGTTTTTGGAGGAAACTGGATGCAGGAGAAAAAGATTCTCATTCAAATGAGGGATTTGCGCGTAGGGAGTGGGATTGCTTCCTGCATTATGAAATATTACGAATACACAGTAGAACAAGGGTACACGATTGATTTCCTGCTGAATAGAAATATAGACTCTCCATTTGTAGATACTGTAAAAAAACATAATAGCAAGATTTACCTACTTCCGCATGACACAGGAAAACCCAATGTTTCAAATTATCGTTACATCAAAACGGTATTGAGTAAGGGGTATGATATACTGCACGTTAATATCAGCGGGTTAAATGCTGTAATGTCCTTGCACGCTGCAAAAAGTATGGGAATGAGTAGACGGATATATCATACCCATGCTCCGAGAGAAACATCCTCTATGAAAGCGAGAATGAGATCATTACTGTATGACACGGCTTGCGTAGCAGATGCAAATGAGTATGTGGCTTGTTCGGAATCCGCGGGAAAATCAGTGTTCGGAAATAAACCATTTGCGATTATAACAAATGCGATGAATACCTCACAATATCACTTTGATCCTGATGCAAGAATGCAACTCCGAAAGAGTCTTGAAATAGAAAATAAATTTGTAGTTGGTGTAGTGGGAAGAATGTCCGAACCGAAAAATCCGGCATTTATAATAAGCGTATTTTCGGAGATAGCAAAATTGAATCCTGCGGCAATGATGATTTGGGCAGGTGATGGTGAATTAAAGCCTCTTGTTCTCAATACCATAAAGAAGAACAAAATTGAGGATAAAGTCGTATTGCTTGGCTCACGAAATGATGTGAATAAATTGTATTCCGCAATGGACGTATTATTGATGCCATCGAAATTTGAGGGGCTTGGCTTGGTGTTTGTTGAAGCACAAATAGCAGGGCTTCCATGTTTTAGCTCAACAAATGTGCCGAAGGACGTGAATATAAGTCCTAATATGAATTATATCAGCTTGAATGAATCGCCAAAAGTATGGGCGCAACGTATATGCGAAACTCCTCATTTGCAAAGAGATGAATTTAAGGATTGTGCAACCAAGGCTGGGTTTGAAATTGCAACAAAGAAAAATTCATTGGTGGAGTTGTACGATGGTGTGCTTCAAACAAAGTAATACATCTGGAGAATAGAATGGAAAAAGAATTGGTAAGTGTTGTTATTACAACATATAAACGTCGTGTGTCTCAAATTAAAGCAGCTATTGATAGTGTGTTGAATCAGTCCCATGAGAATTTGGAACTGATTATCGTGGATGATAGCCCAAATGAATATGAATATCGAGATGAAGTAAAAAATTACTGCGAAAATATATCGGATTCCAGGGTTAAATATATTCAGCATGAAAAAAATATGGGTGCTTGTGCAGCTCGAAATACAGGATTCTCTAATAGCAACGGCAAGTATATCGCTTTTCTTGATGACGATGATGAATGGGTGAAAGATAAAATCGAAAAGCAGTTGGATGTGTTTAGAAAGTCCAAAAATAATATCGGACTGGTTTATTGCAATGCGACCATTCATGAAGGAGATGGAAGCAGCAGATGCGTATTTGATCGACATACACCGTATAGGGGGTCTGTATATAAGCAACTCTCGTGCGATAATTTTATAGGATCCTGTTCATTTCCTCTGCTGAAAAGCGAAGCACTTGAGAAGGTTGGGGGATTTGACCCTAAAATGGTAGCGTCACAGGATTGGGATACATGGCTTCGTATAAGCAAAATTTATGATATAGACTATACCGAGGATTCGCTCATTCATTATTATATCCATAAGGGAGAGCGTATTACTGGAAACACGATGAAGAGATTGGACGCATTGCACCGTCTCGATGAAAAGCAGAAAGATATATTGACAACCGATAAAGATGTACTTGTCTCGCGTAGAGAATATGAACTGAGACTGTACATTCAATCGAAACAGGTGGGTGAAGCGATTAAGTGCTATTTTGAAATAGTGGCAGCAAAGCCGTACAGAGTTGGAAAAAATATAATTCTTCTGAAGGCATTTGGTAGATTTATAGTAAAAAGAAAAGATGGTACGTTCTAAGATGATTTGAGGTATAAAATGTTGAAGAATTATTATTCGATTTATAAATATGGAAATTGGCTGGTTCAACATCACGTTCCGGTTCTCCCGGCTGTTTTGAAGCTTGTAAGCAGAATCTTTTTTCCTGCATGTGATATTCCATTTACTGCAAAAATCGGTAAAAATGCGTATTTTCCGCATCGTGCAATCGGTGTGGTTATCCATGAGAATGCGGTAATTGGTGAGAATGCCAGAATTCAAGCGAATGTCGTTATTGGCGGAAAAGGACAGAGTGGTGTTCCTACTATTGGAAATAACGTTCAGATAGGAGCTAATGCAGTAATAGTGGGGGGGGGTAGAGATAGGAGACAATGCAATCGTAGGAGCAGGAGCAGTGGTTCTGAAAGATGTTCCGGCAGCGTGTGTAGCGTGTGGAGTACCTGCTACGGTTGTGAAAAAGTTAGTAGAAGAGAAATGAGGATTGCGTAAACGATGGAAAAAGTTATTGCGGTTATAGTTACTTATAATAGAATCAAACTGCTGAAAGAATGCTTGAATGCAGTTTTGTCTCAGACATATAAAGTACATAAGATTGTTTTAATTGATAACGCAAGCACGGATGGAACCGCCGATTTGTTTATAAAAGGCGGAGAGTATGACAAAGACGTAATAGATTATCGCAGAATGGAAACCAACCTTGGCGGTGCAGGTGGGTTTTACGAGGGAATTAAGATTTGCAGAGATATGGAATGTGATTACGTCTGGATTATGGATGATGATACGATTCCGTATACAGATTGCTTAGAAGAGCTGATGTCTGCCAGATCTAAAATTGAGGGTAAAATAGGATATTTAGCAAGCTCGATTATTGGACCAGATAGTGAGCCAATGAATGTGCCTGCCATTGATATGCGTCCTGCAAAAAATGGATATCCGCACTGGTATAAATATCTGTCGGAGGGCATCGTTCAGATTTCAAGAGCGACTTTTGTTTCCATTTTGATTCCCTATGATGCAATCAAGAAGTGCGGACTCCCTTGTAAGGACTACTTTATATGGGGCGATGATTCGGAATACACCATGAGAATATCAAAGTATTATGCGCCGGCCTATTTTGTAGGTGCTAGCGTAGCTTTGCACAAGAGATTCAACGCAAAGAAATTGGATATTATGATGGAAAATGACACAAAACGATTGGAAATGTTCCGAAAGTATTATCGTAATACAACCATCAATGAGGGGCTTTTTGTAAGTCAAAAGCAAAGAAAAAAATTGGTCATTCACAATTTTAAGATTGCGCTTCAGAAGTTGCTTAAAGGTGACTTTATCAGAGCTAAAGTGATTTTCCTTGGAACCTTGGATTCTATTACTCAGAGAAAAAAGTTTGAGGAATATATTGAAAAGCAGCTTTCTAATCGCTAAAAAAGGATCGCAGGGAAAGATATGGGAATAGATGGAGGATGGATGTGATGCCATTTAGATTTGGGAAAAGTAAAATAGCTGGATTGCTGGAATATTTAATTACATTGATCCTCGTGTTTGATATTAACACAATTTGGCTGAGAAAGGATAATTTAGGAGATGATTTCTTTACTTATGTAGGGGTTATATTTATGATTGTTTATATCCTTTATAGTGGTAAGTTGAAGATAAAAAGAAAAGAAATTATCCTTCTGATCATAAGTGTTATATATGCTGCACTCATGTCAATGGGAAATTTATCAGTATATACTATAATACAAAATACAGTTACAGTTGGTATTGGCTTCGTTGTTATGTTACAGGCTGTTAAACGTAATCATGAGTCTGAGCGAAAGCCTTTAATTGAAAAGTTCTGTGACATAGTGGTGGTTTTGGCAAGTGTGTCGCTGTTCTTTTATTTTTTTGGAACTGTGATGAATCTACTGCCAGGAAAAACGACTGCTTTCTATAAATGGGGCGGCGACCGTACAGTAGGTTCGTATTTTAACTTGTATTTTGAAACATATACTCCTAATTATTTGTTGCAAATCTTGTTGGGACATACAGTATATAGAAATACAAGCATCTTTCCAGAATCTCCAATGTTTGCTTATGTGCTATGTTTAGCTTTGGCAAAGGAAGTTCTTGGAAAAACTAAATGCAGTATACCTCGCATCACAATCCTTGTTATTACTATATTTACTACGGGTTCAACAACTGGTGCTAATGTAATACTTCTGATTCTCGGACTATATGAGCTTCAAAAAATATGTGATAACAGAACACATAAATCATGGAGAGCAATCGGTGTAGCGTTGCTGCCATTCTTTGCCGTCTTTTTAATTTATGCTGTAAGTTATCTTATGAGCTATAAATTGGAAACAATGTCAACCTCTTATAACATAAGAAGTGATGACTGGTCCGCTTGTTTGCGTGTCTTTTTCTCTTCGCCTATTTGGGGCGTTGGAATTAACAATTATAAACCGATATATAATTCTTTTTCTTCGGCAGTATATAGAACGGGTATCGGCTTGTCTACTGGGCTGTTTATACTATTGGCACAAACTGGAGTGTCAATTATAATATGGCCAATATTGGGATTGATTAGAAATAAATATGAGCGGTGGGGATATAGCTTACTAATTGTTTTCTTGGTTTTGTTTAGCGTTACTAATGTTCCTTATAAACTGTTAAATGTTTTATATGTCGGAAGTATATTGATAACAAGTAAGCGCGAGATAGAAGCAAAAGGTGTAGTATGAAAAAAAACAAGTCTATTAAATTAAATTTTATAATGAATGTGATACTAACAATGTCATCATTCATTTTCCCACTGATAACATTTCCGTATGTTTCCAGAATTTTGCTGCCGGAAGGAACTGGAAAGGTTTCATTTGCAACATCATTGATTTCCTATTTTTCGATGTTTGCACAGTTAGGCATCCCTACATACGGCATCCGCGCTTGTGCAAAGGTGCGAGATGATAAAGAAGAATTGACCAGAACGACACAGGAACTGGTGATTATCAATTTTGTGATGAGTGTTATTTCGTATACAGCATTAGCGGTTGCTTTAATGCTTGTTCCAAGATTGAGAGAAGAAAGAGCCTTATATATTATCGTAAGCCTTACGATTGCATTTAATGTGATTGGTATGGAGTGGATGTACAAGGCGTTGGAACAGTATACCTATATTACGATTCGTTCCATTATCTTCAAATTTGTTGCACTTATTGTAATGTTTGTTTTTGTGCATCAAAAGTCAGATTACATTTTTTATGGTGCAATTACGATACTTGCCGCTTCGGGTTCCAATATTTTTAATTTTATCAATGCCCACAAGTTCATTGATATGCGACCGGCAGGAAAATATCATTTTAAGCGACATTTTAAGCCGATTGCGGTTTTCTTTGCAATGTCCTGTGCTACGACAATTTACACGCATTTGGATACGGTCATGCTCGGCTTTATGACAACAGATGCAGATGTTGGTTATTATAATGCGGCTGTAAAAATTAAAACGATTCTCGTCAGTATAGTTACTTCGCTTGGTGTAGTTCTTCTTCCAAGAGCTTCGTATTATATCGAGCATAGGATGATTGATGAGTTTTATCGGATAGCTCACAAAGCAATCAATTTTGTGTTTCTGATTGCGTTGCCGATGATGCTCTATTTTATGATTTTTGCAAAAGAAGGCATTTTCTTTCTGTCTGGCAGTGCCTATGAAAAATCAATTTTGCCGATGCAGGTTATTATGCCGACACTCTTGTTTATTGGACTGACCAATGTCATGGGCATCCAAATGCTCGTGCCACTTGGAAAAGAGAAAATCGTGCTTTATTCAGAAATCGCCGGAGCCGTGGTTGATTTGATCGTGAATTTTGCTTTGATTCCAAGATACGCTTCTGTTGGTGCTGCGATTGGAACGCTTGCTGCGGAAATTGTAGTGTGGGTTGTACAGTTTGGCGCATTAAAGCAAGACATTATGCCAGCGTATAAGAAAATTCAATATCCACAAATGTTATTGGCACTGGTGATTGGCTGTGTTGTTTCGGTATGGGTGAAAATGCTGGGCTGGAATAGTTTCTTTGTGCTGCTTTTGTCGGCAATTTTGTTTTTCGGAAGCTATGGTCTGGTTCTTCTCATTGCGCATGAGCCTTTAGTTCTGGAAATAGTGACCCAAGTAATTGATAAGGCGAAGAAAGTGTGCAATAAATAAAAAGCTTGACAATAAAAGGCAGAGGGGGACAATCATGAAAGACAGACAGACAGACATAC
>QWCE01011232.1_pt1 | contig 11501 bp, 8 predicted proteins | sample 1972531 | NCBI WGS metagenome assembly QWCE01 (sample SAMN09866716, study PRJNA288562) | Human gut metagenome isolate term4_stool, whole genome shotgun sequencing... | reverse complement strand
AGAATAACAAAAGTAAACCTATTTAGATATTAAAGTATATTGAGTAAACTAATTCAGTTATAACAAACGAAGTTGTCAACTAAAACCAGTACACATCAACAGGTAAGGGAGATTTCCGTTTCAAGTAAAGAAACGACAGTTTCCTCGTAGAGAAACGCAAGTATCCCCGTAGAGAAACGACCGTTTCCTCGCCGGGAAACCATCGTGTCCTCGTAAGGGAACGACAAGGAAACTGCAATCATCTATTATACAAGACATTAGTATAGACTAAGGAAGTTGCTATCTAATAAAAAGAACCTATATATGCTAAAAACTTTTGCAACCATCTGTATTATCGGTATGTTCACATCTAGTTGTACATCAAAAAAGGCTTCCCGGACCGAAGGCTCCCATGAAGCAGAACAGGAACTGACAATGATTGTCGGTACTTACACTTCGGGAGACAGTAAAGGTCTCTATAGTTTCCGATTCAATGAAGAAAACGGAACCGCAACCGCACTCAGTGAAGCGGAAGTGGAAAACCCATCTTATCTCGTACCTTCTGCCGACGGCAAATTCATCTATGCAGTCAGCGAATTCAGCAACGAACAAGCTGCTGCCAACGCATTTGCTTTCAATAAGGAGGAAGGAACTTTCCGACTGCTGAATACGCAGAAAACCGGAGGCGAAGATCCTTGCTACATCATTACCAACGGAAGTAATGTGGTTACTGCCAATTACAGTGGAGGAAGCATTTCTGTCTTCCCGATCGATAAGGACGGTTCACTTCTCCCCGCTTCTGAGGTGGTGAAGTTCAAAGGTTCGGGAGCCGACAAGGAACGTCAGGAGAAACCGCATCTGCATTGTGTCCGCATCACGCCGGATGGCAAATACTTATTTGCAGACGATCTGGGCACAGACCAGATACACAAATTTATTGTTAATCCGAATGCAAAGGCAGACAATGAAGATGTTTTTCTGAAAGAAGGAAGTCCCGCCTCTTATAAAGTAGAAGCCGATTCGGGTCCCCGCCATCTGACATTTGCACCGAATGGAAGCTATGCGTATCTCATCAATGAACTATCGGGAACAGTCATTGCGTTTGAATATAGCGATGGAGAGTTAAAAGAAATTCAGACAATTGCTGCCGACACTGTGGGAGCCAAAGGAAGTGGTGATATTCATATCAGCCCGGACGGCAAATTCCTGTATGCAAGTAACCGGCTAAAGGCTGACGGGCTGGCGATCTTCAGTATCCATCCGGAAAACGGTATGCTGACGAAAGTTGGTTATCAACTGACAGGCATTCACCCGCGCAATTTCATTATCACGCCTAACGGCAAGTATTTGCTGGTGGCTTGTCGGGATAGTAATGTGATACAGGTTTATGAAAGGGATACAGATACAGGATTACTGACGGATATACGTAAAGATATAAAGGTGGACAAGCCTGTCTGCATCAAATTTGTACCGTAAACAGGAAGAAGTACTTGGTTAGCACCGGACAGAAACAAGAGTACGCCGGTCCTAACCAAGAACCAATACTTCCTAACCAATCAGACTACGAAAAGCCTGAATACCCTGATGATTGATATCCAATCTTTCTACCTCACTCAGCAACCGAACGGATTTCTCTTTTTCGTTCAATCCCCAATATCCCAATGCCATCATATATTTGCAGTGAATGACGTTTCGTATGGTCAGGTCATCTTCCCATATTAACAAATCGGGTAGTGACACTGCAAAATAATCCATTTTAACCTTGTCAAAAAGATGTTTCTCTCCATAAGTTGTCAGTTTATGGAAGCGTCCGTTAGCCTCATCCATGCGGTTCAGTTTCAACAATGCCAGTCCCTGATAGAAAATCTTATCTGGTTTTGCATCATTGTAGTACATGGCAGCAGCCGGTTCGGTAGGACCGACAATCGCTTGTTCCCAGCATTCCACCGCTTTGTCATTCTGCCCCAGACCTTCATAAGCACAACCCATGAAATAATAGAAATCATTTTCCTGTGCACCGTGCAACTTACCTTCACCCAAGTGATGCGGATATTCAAGACACTCTGCCAGCAACGAGACAGCTTCACTGTAATTCCCGGCTTCAAGTGCTTTCTTCGCCAGTTCCACACGGGCAAACTGATATTGTCCCGGTACTTTTCCTTCGCCGCCTTCCCACGGATGGAAGATATGCGCATCAAGTAACGTTTTAGCCTTTTCATACTCGCCTGTCTGATTCAGCAAAGTGATCTCTTCCAGTACGAGGTCGTCACGTTGCGCTATCAATCCGGGGTATTGCTGCAAGAACGCCAGACGTTCGGAATGCGGACGACGGACACGTTTATAGAGCTGATCCAATTCCATCAACACACGTGCATCGGTCGTATCGAGTTGGAAAGCACGTTCCATATATTCGATGGCTGTTGCTTCTTCATTCTTTTTGTTAAAGTTAGCCAAAGCCAGATTACGCCATATCGTAGGGAACTTGTCATCCAGTCCGGCGGAAGTTTCCCATGCTTCGAGTGCTAAGTCGTACTGACGTTTGTCGTAGTACAAATTACCCAGATAATAAGGTGCTTTCGCATCATTCGGGTTTTGTTCCATAGCACATTGCAAAGCAAGAATGGCTTCCAGGCGGTTAGGGAAACAATAGTCCGGACAAGCGCCGGCGGCATCGGCAAATGCCTGTTCCGCACCGGATAACTTACCCTGAACAAGACACCAACCCAAGTAATAATAAGTCATCGGTGTTACACTGTCCTCAGCGATAGCTACATTCCACAAAGAAGCGGCTTCTGTCCAGCAACCGGCAGCACAATAATCGAGTGCGATTTCATCATAGTTGTGAGCTTCGCCACGCATCATCGTTTTTAAAGTAAGCAGGTCTTCGGCAGCATTGGTTATCAGATATTTCTCATAACGGCAACCGAAGTTGAATTTATCAATAGCCAATGAATCTTCAATCACTTGCAAGGCTTCTTCCGCTTTCCCCATCTGACGGAGAATGGTCGTTTTCAGAGCACGCGCTTTATGATTATGCCAGTTGCGGATAAGCGAACGGTCCACTTCATCCAAAGCGTCTTCCAGACGTCCTTGCATCGTAGCAATCTGAGCACAGGCAAAATAACCGGCATCCTGCCAGGCTGCATTCCAGCATGATTTATAGAAACGGTCGTAAGCCTCATTATAGCGTCCCTGATATTTCAAGGCAAGTCCGAGATTATAGATAGGTTCTCCATCATACGGATTCGGGTTGCGCTTCTGCAAGGTCTTCACTGCCGTAAGCAAGTATTGTTCAGCTTTCCGGAAACGGCCTTTACGGATATACCATAATCCGAGTGCATTATTGCTACGTACATCGATCGGGTCACGGCGCAAGGCTTCTTCGTAATAGTCTACCGGATTATAGGTGGCGTGTCTGTATTGTTCCAGGTGTAAACCTGTCAGATAGAGTTGCTCGGTTGTTTTTATTTCTTCCGGTAACAAAGCAGCTTCGGCAGCATCCGGAATCGGTTTTACTTCGTCCGGTTCGGCATGCCAGTAAAGCAGTTCCTTGCCGTTTGCGGTGATTTCAAGATTCAGTTTGTTCAACTTCTCCCCTGCTACGTCTACCGTTTCATTCAATAGTTCTTCCGGAGTAATGGTCACTTGCCTGCTATAATACACTTTTCCATCGTCACCTTTCAGCACTACATTAACCACCTGCTTAGATGTTGCGAATATCTTGAAACGTACCTCCTTTTCACCTTCCGGTTCTATGTTCATCAACAAATCTTTGCTTGCATTCTTCACCACTCCCAGTTCACGGTAAGGCAGGAAGTACTGTACGAAGCTCTTTTCTTCGTAAGGTTGCAGCCATGTAAAGTCCGGTTGGTTCTCGGTATAGACACCAGCCATCAGTTCGATGTAAGGTCCGTCCTCGTCAGTCAGATTACGGTCCCATGCACGGCCGAAATCACCGTTTCCCCATGTCCATTGCTTTTTGCCCGGAGAAATATGATGATTTGCCACATGAAGCATACCTGCACAAGTGTCGTTTTCGTAGCCACCCTCAAAGTTGTAACGGGAGTTGACAGCCATATACGAAGTAGGAACTTTGATATTCTTATAGTTCGAAATGTCTACTCCGGCAGAATAGTCCATCTTATAATAAGTACCCGTTGCTATAGGGAAGCTGGATACGGCACGCTTTCCATGATCGAACACCGCATTGATGTCGGGCGGAAATACACTCTGATAGTAGTCGTTCACCGCTACGGCAGGATTCGCCCACCACAGGAAGGTTTGCGGCACTTCGGTACGGTTGTAGAGCACCCCTTTTATTTCGAGAAAAGCATGTCCCGGACGAAGCGTGAAGCCCGCCATCCCTTTCTGATGAAACATCCGTTCCATTTCGTTCACCCATACAGTGACGCTGCCGTCAGCATTTTCTTCAATCGTCGTATCTACAGGCATATAAGTACTGGGACGATGATGCTGAGGCCAATTAAACTCAATACCTCCCGAAATCCACGGACCTGCCAGCCCCACCAATGCAGGTTTAATCACGTGATTGTAATAAATAAAATGACGTTCCCTGATCTTATCATAAGCCATTTGTACACGACCGCCTAACTCGGGCAGAATCATCACCTTGATGTATTCGTTTTCAATAAAGATAGCTTCGTATTCCTTATCTACTTTTTCATCGGACATCGATTCGATGACAGGATAAGGATAAACTACCCCACTACTGCCCTGGTAGACACGTTTCTCCAGGAAAATAGGATTCTTTTCCGGTTTACCTACTTCATAAGTAGGAATTACAACCTTTTCTCTCCATGCTTTTACCATGATATTATTAATTATATCTTTTTATTTTATCAGATCTTTCTCCAATGTCTCCAGCGATTTCCCTTTTGTCTCAGGCAATGCACGCAGGAAGAAAAGGAAGCCGAAGACGCAGATAGCCGAATAAATCCAGAATGTGCCGTAACTGCCCAATGCAGTATTCAGCAACGGAAATGTGTAGGTAAGCGTGAAACTACCGACCCACAAAGCGAAAGTACAGGTTGCCATAGCCACACCACGCACGCGGTTGGGGAATATCTCAGCAAGCAGTACCCACGTGATAGGCCCCAGAGACATGGCATAACAAGCTATCGCCAACACTACCAGCACTACCATAAAGAAACCGCTGACCTGAAAAAAGTAACACGTGCCGAGAACCAGATAAATACCTGCCAGTCCTCCAGCCCCCAAAAGCATCAAAGCACGGCGCCCCAAACGTTCGACCGTATAGATAGCCACAAACGTAAAGATCACATTCGCTACACCGGTCACCACAATATTAAAGAGTACATCACCCAGCGAATAACCCGCCGACTGGAATATTTCCTGTGCATAATTGAAAATCACATTCGTACCGCACCATTGCTGGAACACAGCCACGATAACACCCAGTACGAGTACCTTACGGAACGGGCGACTGAACAATAATTTCAATCCTCCTTCCGACTTGGAAGCAGAAGTTTGTTCCACCATCTGAAGTTCCTGCTCCGCATAGCGGTTTCCTCCTATCCGGCTAAGTACACTCCATGCTTTCTCTCTCTTGCCTTTCATTGCCAGCCAACGCTCTTGCCTTTCATTGCCAGCCAACGGGGACTTTCGGGAATAAAACAGGCTAGCAGCAAGAATACCGCTGCCGGAAATGCTGCTCCCCAAAACATCCAGCGCCATCCCATCTGCCCGTTCCATGAAGCACAGATATCGGCAGGCGTAAAGTCGGCAGGTATAGGCTCGGCTATCAGCCAGTTGGCTATTTGTGCGCCAAGGATTCCTAATACAATAGTCAGTTGATTGAGGGATACCAGTTTCCCCCGGATGGAAGTAGGAGCTACTTCGGCAATGTACATCGGAGACAGCCCCGAAGCGATACCGATGCCGATACCTCCCAAAAAGCGTGCTGCCAGAAACCAGCTGAATACGGAAAATGCACCGGTAGCATATGCGGAAGATAAAAAGATAAATGCGGAAATCAGCAAGAGAGGTTTCCTGCCATAGCGGTCAGCCATCATACCGGCTACCATAGCACCGATCAGACAGCCAAGCAAGGCTACACTCATAGCCAGTCCCTGCATCGTCGGCGAATCGGCAATACCGAAATAGAGTTCATAGAAAGGTTTCGCTCCTCCGATTACCACCCAGTCATACCCAAAGAGCAGACCGCCCATCGCAGAAACCAAACAAATGGAATAGACAAACTTTTTATTATAACTTTTCATACCACTAGAAGATTGATTAATTGATGTTGCAAAGATAGAGCGTATCCAAAGCACAAAAAATAGAATTTCATTTTATAAAGATGGACAATCTTATTTTTAATGTATTATTTGACAGATCGCATACATTATTATATATTTGCGCAGAATAACCAATTATGTACTATGGTAAAACTAAAAGATGGATTTACCGGGGAAAGAGCCTTAGTATTGCCCCGCATCATCGTTGATAAGATGGAAGAGGACCCGCTGACCTCCATGCTGCATATCACTGACATCGGATATTATCCCAAAGCCAAGCATCATTTTCGGGAACGGAAAGAGCCCATCAATCAATATGTCTTCATCTATTGTATTGATGGTGCCGGATCTTACCGGATCGGAGACCAGGAATATACCGTCTCCGCCAATCAGTATTTTATTCTTCCGGCAGGAGTCCCGCATTCTTATGCTTCCAACAAATCGACGCCATGGACTATTTACTGGATTCACTTCAAAGGTATTCTTGCTCCGTTCTATGCCAAAGACGCCAACCGTCCGATGGATATTCAGCCCGAACAACACTCCCGCATCAGTACGCGGATCAACCTGTTTGAAGAGATATTCAATACACTCAAAAATGGTTATAGCAACGAGAACCTGCGTTATGCGTTTTCTATGTTTCACTTTTATTTGGGAACGTTACGCTATGTCCAGCAATATCGTAATGCAGGCACCAATGAGGCAGAAGACGAGGGAATAGTGAACGTTGCCATCCACTACATGAAAGAGAATATGGAGAAACATCTGAGTCTGGAAGAGATATCAACACAAATCGGATATTCTCCGTCGCACTTCTCCATGTTGTTCAAAAAGCAAACGGGACACAGTCCGCTTACTTACTTTAATCTGCTAAAGATGCAGCAGGCCTGCCTGTTGCTGGATACCACCGATATGAAGATAAATCAGATATGCTATAAAATAGGTATTGAAGATACTTATTATTTTTCCCGCCTATTCAGTAAGATCATGGGAATGTCACCGCGGGAATATCGTAAATCAAAAAAAGGCTGACTAAAAAGTCGGTGGTAACTTCCAACTCTCCTCCTTCGGGAAGGAGGGGAATTGTGGGTAGTTCAGACTTTTTAGTCAGCCTATATAATCATTCTTATTTCTTCTCTATAGTCAGAACAAACTGGCGCAAATAGACCTGCTGTTCTTCATCACTCACATTCGTGAAGCGGACAAACTTCACAGGAGCTTTCTGCAAACCGGCCGACAATCTGCTTTCTTTCTGCTTCAGATCCACCGTTTTCCATTCCTTGCCGTCCGTAGAGATTTCAAGGCGTCCCCATGTACAAGGAGCATCCTTACCAAAGTTTATCTGAATATTCTCTCCCGGATAGATAGCATCCAGTTCTATTTCAACACTGTTTCCAGCCGCCCATTTCACAACTTCATTGGCAGGAGAAATGAGTACACGGTTCGCTTTCACCTGCAACGGCAGGTTCTTGATCTGCTCCACATTACTGATCATCTTATGCGGCATATAATCGGTAGTGGCATCCAGATGAGCATTAAACTTTTGATTGAAGAATTTCACAACTGTGGCAAAAGTCCGGTCAATTAATGGTTTTATCACTCGCGTAGCTGTCTTTACTCCCGGTTGATAAGGATTCTGATTACTCGTCTGATCGATATAGAACATCTGTTGCTGCAAAGCCTTCACATGATTGTATTTCCGCAGAAAATAAGATTCATTCCGGCCTTCTACCATCTTCAGCACTTCTTCTCCCATTTCAGCCGTCAGTTTAAACTGATGCACCCAAGGAGTGATTTCCACAATCAACGGTTTGTTCTCCGTATTCATCAACAGGATATCGGCGGATTCTTTCATACGTTCGAACGTATATTGAAGAGTCTCGAAATCTGCCTTATCGTAATTTTTGCCTTCTTTGAACGCTTTCAGGAAACGTTCGGCAGCCGGTTGGATATCCATAGATTCTTCGCGGCGGTATCCATGTCCGTTAGGTCCCAAGTCGGAATTGTGCATTGCAAAGCATTCAAGTTCTTCCGCTGCACTTGGCAGAATGGTACGGATCGCATCCTTCCACGTCTGCCATGTATCATACTTGGCAGGATTCCAGGCATAACTTGCCACACTATAAATCGCTATCTTTGACGATTCGGCATGTTCCATCGGATTGGTTACAAAGCCCGACATCTCTTTGGCAATCGTAGTATCGTTGCCATACACAGGACCGAGAAGCAGATGATCGCGCACATAATCGGACACCGGGAAGTTCCACCAGATATAAGCCGGACGCTTGATTCGTTCGTTAATCCATGAAATGCCGTCACGGGTAATATCGGAAATGACACGGTCTCCCGTCCACATGATCTGAATGGAAGGATTGAGTTTATCGCCCAGCGTAGTCAGATAATTGCCATTAGGGTTCGACCAGCTTTTATTATATTCCGTAGGGCACATCACCAGTTGGTTTATATCCGGTTTTACCTGTGCGAATTTCTCATCAATGTAGTTCAGTAGTTCCGCTTGTTTCTGCGGATTAGTACCTTCACCGGAGATATCATCAAAGAATACGGCGAACGAACGGACACCGAGCTGATACATCTTCTCAAATTTAGCGAGCAGAAGATCACGATCTTCCTGATTCCATTTGATATCCTGTCCCGGATGGATCGCCCATACAAAGTCAACTTCATTTTCGTTGGCTACCGCCACCAATTCCTGCAACTGGGCAGCTTCTTTGTCGGGATAAGGCAAACGCCAGTTGGGAGCACTATGATACGGATCATCTTTCGGACCGTATATATAAGTGTTCATCTTGTTTTTACCGTAAAACTTCAGTTGGCTGAGGCGTGCCTGATGGCTCCAGGGAGTTCCGTAAAACCCTTCTACCACTCCCCGATACCGTACAGAAGGGTAATCTTTGATTTCTACTTCGGGCAGCTTTCCGTCTTTCAGCAATTGCGCAAAAGTTTGCAGAGCGTAATAAGTACCTCGTTCGTCGTTTCCGGCCAGTACGATTTCCTTCTCATTCACAGACAGGTAATAGCCTTCTTTGTGGTCAGGAATCTGGCGGCTATATTTACGCACACTCTTGTCACCTTTCTCACCAATAGAAATAAGCATCCCTTTCTTGCTGCTTTGCTTACCGGAAAGCAGTTCTTTCAGTACCTTTACAGCATGCGGATTGGCTTCTTCCCCGCCATTCAGCTGATAGACAGCAGGCAGATCGATGGTCTTGTTTTGAACAATGAGTTGTTGAGGAGGAGGTTGCAGACTAACATTCTGCGCAAAGGTAGTAACAGCACACAGGAGGCAGGCTCCCAACAGATAAATCTTGTTGTTTTTCATAAGTTGTAATAATGGGGGTTAGTTATCATGACTTATATCATGGTGCAAAGAAACACTAATTTATCAAATTAAGCAAATTTATGAGGAACCTAGATCAAACAAATCAAAAAGAGCAAACAAAATAATCATAAAGACATACTTTTCTGATTTATTATTTCTATCTTCGTCCGCTGTTATACTTTTTATTTAAATACCCCCAATTACCATGAAAATCAAACATTTTCTACCCCTGCTATTGCTACTCGGTAGCAATGAGATGCTTACAGCACAAGAAATCGCTCTCACCCCACAACCGGCTCACCTTACCGTAAAAGACGGCCGCTTTGAGTTTGGCAACCAACTTAAAGCCAAAGTCGCTCCTTATCAAGGAGACAGCATCCGTATGGTCTTTGAATCATTCAAAAAGGAATTGCAAGAAGCAACCGGCATCAAGGTCTCATCTACTCAAAAAGAAGCTAAAGCAAGGATTATCTTAGATTTGAACCCACAACTTCCCGCCGAAGCTTATAAGCTGAACGTCTCGAAAGAACAAGTCCGGATTGAAGCCTCCCGTCCGGCAGGTTTCTATTATGCGCTACAAACGCTAAAGCAACTGATGCCCCGCAACGTAATGGCAGGCGTAGCAACGTCCGACCATTCACAATGGAGTCTCCCATCTGTCGAGATTGAAGATGCTCCCCGTTTCGAATGGAGAGGTTTTATGCTGGACGAAGGCAGACACTTCTTCGGTAAAGATGAGATAAAACGAGTGATCGACATGATGGCCATCTACAAAATGAATCGTTTCCACTGGCATCTGACAGAAGATCAAGGCTGGAGAATCGAAATAAAGAAATACCCCAAACTGACGGAGACAGGCGCATGGAGAAACAGCAAAGTACTTGCATACGGTGACGTGAAACCAGACGGTGAGCGTTATGGCGGCTTTTATACTCAGAAAGATATCAAAGAAATCGTAGCGTATGCAAAGAAGAAATTTATAGAAATCATTCCCGAAATAGACATTCCGGGACATTCACAGGCAGCCGTTGCAGCTTATCCGGAGTTCTTGGCGTGCGACCCGGAGAATAAACATGAAGTATGGCTACAACAAGGGATTTCTACTGATGTAATCAACGTAGCCAACCCGAAAGCGATGCAGTTTGCCAAAGAGGTAATTGATGAACTCACTGAATTGTTTCCATTCAATTATATTCATTTAGGCGGTGACGAATGCCCCACTAATAAATGGCAAAAGAATGACGAATGCAAGAAGCTGCTGAGTGAAATAGGTTCTTCCAACTTCAGAGACTTGCAGATTTATTTCTACAAACAACTAAAAGATTACATTGCCACCAAACCTGCCGATCAACAACGCCAACTTATATTCTGGAACGAAGTGCTTCACGGAAATACCAGTATCCTTGGCAATGACATCACCATTATGGCATGGATCGGAGCTAATGCCGCCGCAAAACAGGCTGCCAAGCAAGGAATGAACACCATACTGAGCCCGCAAATACCTTATTATATCAACAGAAAACAGTCGAAACTTCCCACGGAACCGATGTCGCAGGGACATGGAACGGAAACTGTGGAGGCCGTTTATAACTATCAGCCGCTTAAAGACGTGGATGCTGCCTTGCAACCTTATTATAAAGGTGTACAAGCCAACTTCTGGACCGAATGGGTGACCGAACCTTCCGTTCTCGAATACCTGATGTTGCCACGTCTTGCCGCCGTTGCCGAAGCCGGATGGACACCACAAGAAAAAAGGAATTATGAAGACTTTAAAGAAAGGATTCGTAAGGATGCAGAGCTATACGACCTCAAAGGATGGAATTATGGCAAACATATCATGAAATAAGCAAACGCTTTCATTTGACTGCCGATAACTGGGGAGTGACTAAAAAGTCGGTAGTATC
>QWCE01005530.1_pt1 | contig 11507 bp, 9 predicted proteins | sample 1972531 | NCBI WGS metagenome assembly QWCE01 (sample SAMN09866716, study PRJNA288562) | Human gut metagenome isolate term4_stool, whole genome shotgun sequencing... | reverse complement strand
GCTGCCCTATGGTATCACCGTGGCCGCCGTTTCCTTCGTCAGCTTCATCATTGCCGGTCTGGTCCAGAGCGCTGTGGTCTGCATGATCATCGCCATCGTCCTGATGGTCGCGACCCTGCTGGTCATCAAGGCCGTCACCGCCAAGAAGCACGCCGGCGTCTTTGCCGAAATGGCCGAGGCCGACAAGGTGCTCTACAGCAAGTAAGCAATCGTCTTTCCCATACAGGGTATGCCCCCGGCTCAGCCGGGGGCATATTTCTGTATTCCGAAAACCTGAGTTCTCGCCCCGGTTTTGAAATTTTTCCCTGCCTCTTCTTTCGTCCTCCGCAGAGCCGAGGAAGCCGCCCAAAAGTGGTTTGATACCTCTCTTCGGGGCAGGAATGCTGCCCCACTCCGAAAGAGACCACACAGCGGCTCACAGGGGCGGACATATGGTCTCTGTGCTCTGTACCGACAGCTTTTGCTGCACTCGCTGACGCTCCAGCTCGGTCATTTGCCGCCGGTAACACTGCTCCAAGACCCCGTGCATGGGAACGATGGTGCAGCGCAAGTTTCCGTTTTTCCTAATACTGTTTTTCATCTGTATCTGCGTCCATTCCGTGATGATGAGCCCGTGTTCCTCCAGCAGGCGCATATGCTTGGCGACGGTATTGCGGGAGATGCAGGACTTCCGCCGTGTGGAGCACATCATCCGTGCTTCAAAGGCCCCCTTCGGCTGGTCTGCGCTGGTCAGCTGCCGGGACCTGAAATCCCTCACCGTCCCCACGAGGTGTCGGAGGATGTCTTTGGCAGCGGCCAGGAGGAGCATCCCCTGTTCCGGAAGCTCCAATATGCGTAAGGGAATATAGCAAGCTCTCCCACAGGAAAAGGGACGGTCCACAGGGACCGTCCCTTTTCCTGTTATGGTTGCTGATCGGCCTGCGCTCCCCTGCCGGGGGTATCGCTGCGGTTGACCACGAAAATTCCCACGCATACCAGTACCAATGCCGCTAAACTGTACGGGGTAAAGGCCTGCTGTCCCTCCCGCAGGAGCAGCGCCGACAGAAGCACGCCGAACACGGGATTCAAAAAGCCGTATACCGCCACCCGCCCCACCGGATTGTACCGGGTCAGGGCGCTCCAGACGGTCTGAGCCACGGCGGACAGCAGCACCATGTATCCCAACAGCAGAAGGGACTGCCCGGTGAAATGCGGCAGCGTACCGCCGAAGCACAGTCCCGTCAGCAGCAAAAGCCCCCCGCCCACGATGAACTGATATCCGCACAGGGTCAGGGTGTCCTCCCCCTCGGCATACCGCTTGAAAAGCGAGATGGAGAAGCCGTTGGCCAGCGCCGCCAGCAGCACCGCACCGTCCCCCAGCAGGGTGAAGCCGCCGCCCAGCCCGCCGCCGGACAGATTGATCAGCAGCACGCCGCCGAAGCCGCACAGGCAGCCCAGCAGCTTGGAGGCATTGAGCCGCTCATAGTGAAACAGCTTGGCGGAGATCAAAATGGCGAAGAACACGTGGACCGCCATCAGGACAGAGCCCTTGACGCCGGAGGTGTGCGCCATGCCGATATAGAACAGGGCATACTGCACGAAGGTCTGGATCAGACCCAGCTTCGTGGCCTTCCACAGGGAGGAGCGTGCGGGAAGCCGCAGCCGACGCAGGGAAGCGCTGTGGAAAAGCACCGTCACCACACCGGCAAAGAAAAAGCGCAGCCCCGCAAAGATCAGTTGTTCCGCCGAATCGGCGGAGGAAATAGACAACAGGCCGTAGCCGATCTTCACCGCCGGGAAGGCGCTGCCCCACAGCAGGCAGCAGAAGGCCGCCAACAGGCAGATGACCATGGGGCGCTGCAGGGTGGAGGTCGAGATTTTTTTCATAGGGTAATACTCCGTTGGATGTCCCTCTCCGACAGGAAAAGGTTCCCTGTGGTATAGCCGCAGGGAACCTTTTCAAATGAGGGGGTAGGGGATGGATGGATAGATTACTTGGCAGCTTCCTCCGTGGCCACTGCCGTCTCGCCGTAGTTGTAGCGAGGCTTGCCACGGTAGACGATGCCGCCGATGACCATGGCGATCACCGTGGGGATCAGCCAGGAGAAGCCCTGCTCCGCCAGCGGGATCATGTACATGACCTTGCGCAGGCCGTCCAGATTGGGAGCCACCGCCAGAATGGCGTCGCCCACACTGACGATACCGGCCGCAGCCACGCCGAACTTATACACACCGTCGTTGGGGATCCACTTGTCCACCAGACCCAGCACGGTCAGCACGATGCAGATGGGATACATGATGAGGAAGATGGGAGTCACGTAGTTGATGATGTTCTGGATGCCGAAGGAGCCGAACACAGCGCCCACCACGCAGGCGATGCCCATCCACAGCTTGTAGGAAATGCGGCCCTTGGAGACCTCGTTGATGACGGAGGCGCCGGTGGATCCGATGCCGATGGCGGTGGTGAGGCAGGCCAGACTGACCGCCAGACCCATGCAGACCTTACCGAAGTTGCCCAGCACCCGGCCCACCAGACCGCTGAGGAGAGTGGTCTGAGGCACGCTCAGGTCGTAGTAGTCACCGCCGCAGGCGCCGATGTAGGTCAGGATGATGTAGATGATGCCCAGCGCCACAATGGAGGTCAGGCCCACGATCAGGCCGCTGCGCTTACGCTCCAGAGGATTGGTATGGCCCTTGTCCAGAATACCGCCGATAAAAATGTTGGCGCACATCAGGCCCACCGTCAGGTCGCCGGTCAGATAACCGGTGAGCATGGCAGAGGGTAGGGGCTTGGAGACGCCGGTATCCTGCGGCGTGCCGATGGGGGAGATCACGCCCTTCACCAGCACGATGGCCAGCAGGATCAGCAGGAGCGGCGTCAGATACTTGCCCAGCTTATCCACGACCTTGCCCTTGTCACAGCCGAAGAAGAACACCAGTGCAAAGAAGACGATCATCGTCAACCATGAGGGCGCATTGGGGAAGATGGACATGACGCCCATCTCGTGAGTGGTGGCGCCGTTGCGGGGCAGGGTGGAGCCCATACCCACCAGAATACAGCCAAAGAGGTAGAAAAAGTCGTAGAACTTAGGGTGTACGTGGCCCATGAGGCACTTGACGTCCGTGCCGACGTTGTTCACGCCCCAAAAGGCCAGCACGGGAAGGATCACGCCGGTGAGCACGATGCCCAGAGCGCCCCAGCCCCACTGGGTGCCGTCGGCCAGACCGATCTGCGGCGGGAAGATCAGGTTGCCTGCACCGAACATGGTGGAAAACAGTGCCAGACCAACAATGATGCTGTCCCTTGTGATGTGGTTCTTCTTCATTTGATAGAGCCTCCTTTTGTGTTTTCTTGCGTTCCGGTGCATTTACCGCTGGAACACGATCTCTCCTTCTACCATGGTCAGATCCACCTGAGCTTCACACAGCTCCTCCAGCGGTCTGTCATAGATGTTGCGGTCCAGCACCACAAGATCGGCGTACTTGCCGACGGTGATGGTGCCGTACTTGGCCTCGTCGTAGGAGGCGTAGGCGGCTTCCTTGGTGAACATCTCCACCGCCTCCTCCAGCGTGACACCGTTTTCGGGATACCACGCCTCCATGCCGGGCTTTCCCTTGCGGGTCACGGCACAGTAGATGTTGGGCAGGACGTCGAAGGGCTCCACCGGGCAGTCGGAGCCGCCGCACATATGAACACCCATATCCTCATAGCGCCGCCAGTTGTAGCTCTGACGTCCCAGCTCTGCGCCCACGCAGTCGTCCACCACGGCGGAGTCGGCCTTGATGAAGATGGGCTGGACATAGGCCACCAGATTCAGTTTCCGGAACCGATCCTGCAATGCCTCGTCCATGATCTGGCAGTGGATGATGCCGTTGCGGCGATCGGCGTGGGGGAACTCCGTGGAGACCCGCTGGATGGTGTTGATCATCTGCTCCAGCGCAGCGTCACCGATGCAGTGGGCCGTCAGATGGTAGCCGTTGGTATAGGCAAGCTTGGCCAGATCGTACAGCTCCTCGTCAGTGAACAGCAGCAGGCCCTTGGTGTCCGGGTCGTTGTGATACGGCTGACGCATGGCGGCGGAATGGGAGCCCAGAGAGCCGTCGCACAGGAACTTCACCGGGCCGAACTTGAAGTGACCCATGGTGTCGTTGGCCCGATAGCCCAGATCCAGGAACCGCTGCAGCTGGTCCGTGCGGCGGAAGCGGATCTGCTCGTTGACACGGATGGGCAGCCGCCCCTCCTCGTTGAGCTCCCGATACGCCTGCAGAACATCCTCGAAGTCGTCGTCGGCGATGAGGTTGAAGTCGTCCGTGTGGACCTGCACGATCCCCTTGGAGGCAGCCTCCAGACAGGTGGATTCCAGAATGTCCTTGATCTCTTCCACTGTGTAGCGCTCCCAGCAGCTCTGGACGCACATGGCGGAATTTTCACGGACGTAGCCGTTGGGCAGGCCGTCGGGGCCGAAGTCCATGGTCTCCTTGGTGGTGGCCGCCCGCTCGTCCCACAGGCCGGCCAGCTGCAGCGCCATCGTGTTCATGCACACGATATGGCCGCAGGCCCGCTGCAAAAAGATCGGCACATCGGAGGCGATGGCGTCCAGATCGTTGCGGTCGGGGATCTTGTTGGTATCCGTCCAGTTGATCTGGTTGAAATTGCAGCCGATGACCCAGCGGTTGGTACCCCGCACCTTCTCGGCGCCCTCCCTGCACATCCGGACGACCTCTTCATAGGTGGTGGTGTTCACCAGATCGATGCGGCGGCGGAACGTTCCGTAGAACAGCAGATGCAGATGGGTATCCGCAAAGCCCGGCAGCATCAGTCTGCCCTGCAGGTCAATGAGACGGGTCTGGGGTTCCTTCAGCGCCAGGATCTCCTCGTCGCTGCCCAGGCGCAGGATCACACCGTCCTTGATGGCCAGAGCGCTTACCTCGGGATAGGCCTTGTCCAGCGTGTGGATGATGCCGTTGTAAAAGATAGTATCCATCGCTCATGTTCCTTTCTTTTGTTTATATTTCACGCCTTGGCCGTGTGCGGCATGGCGTTTTTCACGATCCGTCCGTCCTGAACCACCAGCTTGACATGGTCGCTGCGGCGCAGGACCCGGATGTCCTCGTCCGGCCTTCCCTCTACCAGCAGCACATCCGCCAGCTTGCCGATTTCCAGCGTTCCCAGCTGATCCTCCATCTGCAGCAGCCGTGCGTTGACCTTGGTGGCCATGGTGATGACCTCCATGGGCGTATACCCCGCCACACACAGCCGCTCCAGCTCCAGCGTGGCCTCGCTGTACGGGCATCCGAAGGCAGCGTCTCCCAGAAAGTCGCAGCCGACGCCCACGGTGATGTGGGCCTTTCGTGCCATCTCCAGAGAGCGGTAGTGGGCCTCGTAGGATTTCTCCGTCTTTTCCTTCAGGTAGGGCAGCACGCCCTCCTTCCCCTGAAAATACAGCTTCGATGCGTGCATGATGGCCAGCGTCGGGACCAGATAGCAGTCGTTCTTCACCATCAGCTCGATGCACTCCTCATCCAGATAGAAGCCGTGCTCGATGCACTTTACGCCGTTTTTCAGGGCCATCTTGATGCCCCGTGTGGCCTGTGCGTGGGTGGAGACATAGCTGCCCATGTTCTCTGCCTCCTCCACCGCCGCCCGGATCTCCTCCTGACTGAAATGGCTGTGAGGGGTGGCCTTATCTCCCTGAGAGAACACGCCGCCGGTGGTCATGATCTTGATGAGATCCGCTCCGTTGCGGGCGTTGATGCGGCAGGCCCGCCGCACCTCATCCACACCGTTGACGATGAAGGCGGGGCTGTATGCCCGCTGGCTGGCCTCCAACGAGAGCTTCTGATACACGTCGCCGTGGCCGCCGATCTGCGAGATGATGCGCCCGGCGCCGAAAATACGGGGGACATCCAGCAGCCCCTCGGCCACAGCCGGCCGCATCAGGAGCACGTCGCTGCCCAGATCCCGGAACGCCGTGTAGCCCTGCTGGCGCAGCTGCGCCATATCCCGCAGCGCACGGGCCATGCTGAGCTGCGGCGTCATGCTGATCCAGTCCACCGCCGTGGCGCTGCCCCAGCCCATGTGGACGTGGGCGTCGATGAGACCCGGCATGATGGTGCCGTCCTCCAGCTCATACACCTCGGCTGTCGGATCGTCCGGCAGTTCACTCTGCCGGCAGACCAGCCGGATCCGGTTGTCCTCCAGCACCACGGCACCCTTTTCGATGGGTGCACCGCCGTTGCCGTCCAGCACTCGTCCCTTCAGAACGATCATGATCTTGCTCCTTTCCTATCCGGCCGTTTAACTGCGGTCGGCCATATGTCGTTGATTCTCCGCAATGATGGCCACAAGCTCCCGGTCCGTGGCCACCATGCCCGGATCGTTGAGCCGCCCCACGTTGGCGAAGGTCTGCTCGATGGTATTTCCGATGATGCCCACGCCTGCGGGAACGAAGCAGCCCTCTCTGGCCAAATACGCCGCCTGCACCGCCAGCGAGGCGGCCGTGCTGAGCTTATAGGCGCAGGAGATCTTCGCTCCGTCGCAGAACATTCCGCCGATGGTCCCCAGCACCGTCTGCATGGCGTGGACCGCCGTGTCGTAGCTGCCGCCCAGCAGATAGCTGACGGCGGCGGTCATGCCGGTGGCCGCTGCAACGCCGCAGCCGCAAAAGGCGGTCATCCGCTTGATATGGGCCTTGATGTAGATGGTGAGCATGGAGCTGATGGCCAGCGCCGTGGCGGTCTGCTCCTCAGAGGCTCCCAGCGCCTCCGCTGCGGAGAGGACGCCCACAAAGTTCGTGATGCCGTGGTTGCCGCTTCCGGCAATGGCCATGATGGTCACATTCAGGCCGCTCATCCGGGCCTCCCCGGCGGCGGCGGTGTAGGCCTGCGCCTCGGCAGAAACTGCCAGCGGGCCGGTCATCTGACCGGAAATCCGCTGCTTCAGCAGCCTGCCCAGCGGCAGCTCCGGATCCTCCAGATCTCTTCTGACCGCCTCCTGATTCCGCCGGGCATCCTCCAACAAAAACCGGAAGCTTTCCGGCTCCATGGAGAGGATGGTCTCGTACAGCTCCTGTACGCTGTATCCCACCAACGGATAGACCGCCGCTCCATGGGTCCGCCCCTCTGCCTGCATCACAGGCGCTCCGTTTCGCAGGATCTCCGTCACGCAGGAGTAGTCCCCCCGGATCACCGCCTGCGCCTCCTCGCCGCCGCCGGAGACGATGGCCCGCACATACAGCGGCTCCGGCGTCTGGCCGTAGGCGACGTGTACCCGCCCGTCGGATACGATGGCCGCCGCCTGCTGCACGATATCACCGGTGACATCGGCCAGAATGGCCAGACCCCGTTCCGGTTCATCCAGCAGCGCACCCAGCGCCGCCGCCAGCTCCAGTCCGATGCGGTTCGTGCCGGGGATGCCCACGCTGACACCGTTTTTGTAGATGTTGGGGCTCACCAGCACATCGATTTTTTCCGGCCTGCGCCCCAGGGTATGAGCCGCCACGGCCACCGCCAGACACACGCTGCCCGGATCGGTACAGCCGGTGGAGGACTCTATCTCAGAGGTCAATATATCCAAAAGCTTCTGCTTGTCAATCATCATCGGGGCCTCCTGCCTTGTCGTTTTCTGCCTTCTCTTGGCGTTCCGTGTAATTTTTCTACATCATAACAGATACAGTGTCCAATGAGAATGCCTCTTTGCGCCCCTTTTTTGTAATAATTGCAGCAATCGCACCGACCACCTCCCCGGCCAATCAGGATTTTTTGCACTATCTTACTTTTCTGCACCTACCGTACTGCAAAAAAGCAGGGGCTCCGCATACCGCTGCGGAGTCCCTGCTTCCTTCAATGGGTACGAAGCGGACCGCTTTCACTGGGGGAGTGACCAAAGTACTTTTTATACGCACGGCTGAAGTAGTTGGAGTCGCTGTACCCCACAGCCACCGCCGTGTCCGATACGGAGACCTGCTGGCGCAGAAGGCGCTCGGCCCGCCGCATCCGCTCCTCCGTCAAAGCATCCCGGAAGCTCTGGCCCGTCTGCGCCCGGAAAATGCGCCCCAGATACGCCGCATTGACGTACTGCTCCTTTGCCACAGTCTCCAGCTTCAGCGGCTCCCGGAACCGCAGCTGGATGGCCGTCAGTGCCGCCTGCACCAGAGGATGCTCCGAATCCCGCACCAGAACCAGCTGGCAGCGCACATCCTCGCAGACGGTCTGTATCCTCCGGCACAGCTGCTCCACCGTGAAAATCCCCTCCGTGGTCAGCCGCTCCGGCGGTGGGAGGGCCGACTCGGCGCACAGCCTTGCGATTCCGGCCCACAGCAGCGTCAGCTGCTCCCGCAGGGCTCCGGCGTCTCCGTTGCAGGCCGCTGTCATGCAACGCCCCATGTGGCGGCAGGCCTCCTCCAGCCCGCCCTCCTCGCTTCGCAGCGCATGGAGCAGCTGTCCCTCCGCCTTCAGGGGGTAAGGCTCCGGCACATCAGAGGCCGTATCCCGGCACACCAGCGTTCCCTCCGGATGGAAAATGCGGCAGTCCGCTGCCCGGCAGGCCGAGCGGTAACTCTCCGCCAGTCCCTGCTCCGACGGACCGCCGATCCCCACGGCGGCGAGACCCTCCAGTCGCTGCCGCCATGCCGCCACCAGCGGCTCCGCCGCCTCCTCCGGCGACTGCTGCGGCGCCGTGCGGCAATAGCCGATGACCCGCCGGCCGTCCTGCTCCGTCCAGCCGGTGCCGTGGAGAGCCAGATTGATCTGCGCTACGACCTCCCGGTCGGTCCCGTCCCGCAGGATACCCACCACCGTCATGTTGGGCAGCAGGTTGGGGATCGGCGGCAGCGGCGACGAGATGCCGCAGGCCAGATAGGGCCATACCGCCAGTCCGGTGGCGGCTCTGGCCGGGGACGACAGATGCAGCACATCCCGCACCCGCTGCAGCAGTACCGATGGCCGCACTGGCTTGAGCAGGTAATCCTGCAGATCCATGGACAGCGCCTTGCTGGCAAAGTCAAATTCGTGATAGGCGGTGAGGATGATGATCTTGCAGTCCAGCCGGTTGCTGCGTACAAATTCCGCCACTTCAAAGCCGGAGCTGCCCCGCAGCATGATATCCAGCAGGATCAGATCCGGACACAGCTGGCTGATGGCCGCAATGGCGGCGCTGCACGTGGCGGCGCTGCGAATATGCTCCGGCGGCGTCACCGTCTCCAGCAGCTGCGTCAGCTCCTGCCGCTCGGTATATTCATCCTCTACCACAAGAATGTCGATGGCCATTTATGCTTCCTCCTGTTTTTTCAGGGGACACGTCAGAACGATCCGGGTACCGCTGCCCAATGCGCTCTGTATGTCCACCTCCGCCTCCGGCCCGAAAAACAGCTTCAGCCGTTCCGTCACGTTCTGTACGCCGGAGCCTCCGGCCTGATGATCCCGGAGCTTCTCCAGCACCTCCTCCGGGATACCGGCGCCGTTATCGCTGACGGAGATCACCAGCTTTCCGTCCTCTGCGGTGGCCGACACCTTCACGTGCAGCGGGTGTTCATCCTCCCCGGCCCCGTGCAGGATGGCATTTTCCACCAGCGGCTGGATGGTCAGCACCGGGATCATCAGCTGCCCGCAGGCAGAAACGTCCCCCACCTCGAAGGAAAAGCCAGGACCCAACCGCTGGCTCTGCAGGGTCAGATACTGCCGGGCGCACTGCATCTCCTCCGCCAGTGTGCAGATGGAGTCCTTGTAGTAGTACGCCCGCCGCAGCAGATCCGCCAGATCGCAGATGAGATCCGCCGTCTGAGGCGCTCCCTCCCGATAGGCCGTCCTCATCAGCAGATTCAGGGTGTTAAACAGAAAGTGCGGACTGATCTGGGACTGCAAAAACTTAAATTCACTGGCGTGCAGCGTCCGCTCCAGCGCCAGCTTCTTCTCCACCTGACGGGCGTATTCCCGCCGGGTCTCCAGCTCCGCCTCGGAGGTGGCCACATACCCGGCAAAGACCTGCAGCATCTGCATCCTGGCATCCAGCTCCTCCGCAGAGAGCACCCGCAGCGTCCCCGCCAGCGCCACCATTTCGTCGTAATCCAGCTCCAGCTCCTGACAGTGCCGGCGCAGTGTGCTGTAAAACGCCTCCTCGGTATCCCGTGTGAGGAACTGCCCGTATGTCAGGCTGAGCCCTCTGGCCTCCGGCAGCGGCACCGGCACGGAGATCACGCTGATGCCCATGTGACACTGGGACACCGTACACCGCTGCTCGGCGTCCAGCCCGAAGCTGTGGTTGCAGGCCAGACAGTGCTGAGCACCCTTTTCGCTGCTGATGACCCTGCGGCAGAAGCCGGTAAACACGTCCAGCCGCAGCGGCCCCTGATAGTGTCCCTCCTGATCGATAAAGGACACGCTCTGCCCCGTCACATTGGAAAATGTGCGGTCCATCTGCTGTAATAACTGATTCAGCGCATGGCCTGTTACCGCCATTTTGCTCCCTCCTCCATCATCGGCTCCCAGACCCTACCCGGAAGCGCTTTTCAAAAGGGGACTTGCCAAAACAAATGGCCTATGCTATAATCGTCCCCGACATTTGGCAGTCATCACTGCTGTATACCAGAAAGGAGATCCTCCCATGAAAAAAGCTATTTCCACCAACGGCGCTCCTGCCGCCATCGGCCCCTATTCTCAGGCCATCGACTGCGGCGAATTTGTATTCACCAGTGGCCAGCTCGGTCTGGACCCCGCCACCGGTAAATTGGTAGACGGCGGCGTACAGGCTCAGGCCACGCAGGCTATGAAAAACATCCAGGCGGTTCTGACCGCAGCCGGACTGACTCTGGATAACGTGGTCAAAACCACCGTTTTCCTCACGAATATCGCTGATTTCGCCGCCGTTAACGAGGTCTACGCCTCCTTCTTTGAGGGAACTACCTACCCCGCACGCTGCGCCTATCAGGTGAGCGCACTGCCCGCCGGGGGGCTGGTGGAAATCGAGACCATCTGCCAGAAGTGATCGCAGTACTTGCCTGCATTATACCCTCATTCCGGCTTTTCTGTCAACGAAAAGCTCCGGTCGGTCCGCTCATCTGACCCGGCTGCCGCCCTGTGTGCAAAGCCGTGTCCGCCCTGCTGGTCTCTGGAAAACATTGGATAAATCGGCTGCATCGTTCCGGCAATTTTCCGAGCTTTTCCGGATGTATTTGGCCCCCGGTCATGCCGGGGGCCTTTTCTTATCTACACAGCCATGCACAAGAGGGACGGTCCTTACGGACCGTCCCTCTTGCTTACAGGAAAGATATCGAGAGATATCGGGAAAAGCGGGATATCAGTTTTCCTTCTTGCGCCGCAGCATCAGACCGGCACCCAGAGCGCACACCAGCATACCGCTCACCCACAGCATCAGCTGACTCTCATCGCCGGTGGCGGGGGTATCGGGCGTGGTGGGCTTCTCCGGCTGCTGGGGCTTGCCGGGCTCCACGGGAGTGGTAGGCTCCTCAGCGCCGCAGCGGCTGCACTTGCCATCCTTGTAGTCGTGGCCCAGAGCGGGAATCACCTCGCCC
>QWCE01005528.1_pt1 | contig 11511 bp, 10 predicted proteins | sample 1972531 | NCBI WGS metagenome assembly QWCE01 (sample SAMN09866716, study PRJNA288562) | Human gut metagenome isolate term4_stool, whole genome shotgun sequencing... | reverse complement strand
GATGGCGGCCATAATGGCCGTGGGAGTGGCCAGCACCAGGGCGCAGGGACAGAACACCACCAGGATGGTGACCGCCCGGATGATCGCTCCGGTGATGAGCCAGGTGAGAGCGGAGGCAGCCAGGGCGATGACCACGATCCAGGTGGCCCAGCGGTCGGCCAGGCCGACGATCTTGGCCTTGCCCGCATCGGCGGATTGGACCAGCCGGATCATCCGCTGGATCGAGCTGTCCTCTCCCACCTTGGCGGCCTTCATATCAAAGGTGCCGAACTGGTTGACCGTGCCGCTGGACACCTCATCCCCCGGGCCTTTGTCTACGGGGAGGGATTCCCCGGTCATCACCGCCTGGTCGATGGAGGTCTGGCCCGAGAGGATAACGCCGTCTACCGGAACCATCTCCCCGGGCAGCACCCGGATCAAGTCGCCCACCCGGACCGCCTCGGCGAGAACTGTGGATTCCGCTCCGTCGGTGACCACCCGGGCGGTGCGGGGGGTCAGGCGGACCAGCTTTTCGATGCCAGCCCGCGCTCTTGCCACGGTCAGCTCTTCCAGCAGGCCGCCCAGCTGCATGATAAAGGCTACCTCGCCGGCGGCAAAGTCCTCTCCGATGCATATTGAGGCGATGAGGGCCAAGGACACCAATACGTCCGCTTTGATGTCAAAGGCGGTGACCAGGCCGATGACCGCCTCCAGCACAATGGGCACACCGCACAGGATGATGGCCACCCAGGCCGCGTCGAAGGGGAGGGGTGGGAGATGAAAAATGCTGGAGATCAGGGCGGCCGCAGACAGGGCCACCCCCACACCGGCGTAGACCGCCACCACGGCGGGCTGGGCAAGCTGATAGGCCCCGCTGTCCGCAGCCTGGGTCCAGGATACAGCACCGCCCAGTTTCTCCAGAGGGGTGAGCCAGGCCACAGCCTGCTGGGTGGTGCCGCTCAGGCCGTTGTAGCCGTAGAGAAACAGGTAGAGCACCGAGTCCATCAGCGCGCTGATGATAGCCGCCAGGCAGTTCAGCACCCCGTAGAAGACAGGCAGGGCCAGCAGATGGCCGGTGAACATGGCACAGAAGACGGCAAAGGAGTAGAAGAAGAGGCAGGAGGCGGACTGGACCAGCAGCCAGATGGCCAGCGCCTTCAGATCCAGACAGTTCCCCACAGCCTCGCCGGCCAGGGTGAGGCCAAAGATGGCGGCGTTGGGCAGCAGCAGGAAGCTGAGCCCGGACAGATAGTTGGTGAAAAACAGAGCCTCCCGCCGCAGGGGCAGGGCGTGCATCATGCAGGCGGAGCGGCTGGCATCCAGATAGCTGAACACCGCCATAGCGGCCAGCAGGCCAAAGATGACGGCCAGCACCGTGCCCAAGTTCAGGGAGTAGCCCACCGAGACCCGGGAAAAATAGTCCAGGCTGTGCGCAAGGTCCTCCAGAGCCCAGTTCTGCCCCCGCTGGATCGTGGTGAGCAGATTGAGGGGCAGGGCAAACAGCCAGATCACCAAGTACAGGGCCCAGATGGGCCAGAAGCGGCTGAGGTTTTTGCGGTAGAGGGTGGAATTAAAGCATGATGTCACGGACCGCATAGTCCTCACCTCCCAGTTCATAGATAAAGATCTCCTCCAGCGTCAGAGGCAGGGCCTCCATCAGGATGGGCTGGAACGCGGCGAGCCGGCTTTTGATGACGTCGGAGCTGCCCCGGACGATCAGGGTGTGGATGCGGCCCACCTGGGTAACATGGAGCAGGTTCAGGTCCTCCGGCAGCTTGGGCATCTCCGGCTCCTGAAATACGATCTGCATCTTGACCACGTTGTCCTGAAGATCGGTGAGGGAGCGCTGCAAGAGCACCTTGCCCCGGCTGAGGATGCCCACGTGGTCGCACACGTCTTCCAGTTCCCGCAGATTGTGGGAGGAGACCAGCACCGTGGTCCCCCGCTGGGCCACGTCCCCCATGAGCAGGGACCAGACCTGACGCCGCATCACCGGGTCCAGGCCGTCTACCGGCTCGTCCAAGACCAGCAGGTCGGGGTTGCAGCACAGAGCCAGCCAAAAGGCGGACTGCTTCTGCATCCCCTTGGACAGGCGGCGGATGGGCTGTTTCTCGTCTACTGCCGGGAAGGCCTCCTTCAGCACCTGATAGCGCTTGTCATCAAAGGCGGGATACAGCCCCCGGTAAAACTTCATCATGTCCCGGGTGGAGGCGGACAGAAAGTAGTACAGGTCGTCGGGGATGAAGGCCACCCGGGACTTCACCGCCGGATTTTCGTACACCGGCGCCCCGTCCACCGTGATGGTGCCCGAGTCGGGGCGGTAGATGCCGGTGATGTGCCGCAGGATGGTGGACTTTCCCGCGCCGTTAGGGCCCACCAGCCCATAGATGGAGCCCTTCTCCACCTCCATGGTGAGCCCATCCAGGGCGCGGAAGCCGTCGAAGGTCTTGACGACGTTGTTTACCTTGATCATTGGACCTCTCCCCCTTTTTCCCGGATGCGGGCGATCAGCCGATCCCGCGTGACCCCCAGGTACAGCAGCTCGGCTGTCAGACTGTCGAACTGCCCCAGCAGCCGGTCCCGCCGCTCCTCATCCACCCCGGTGCGGGGGGCCGCGAAGCTGCCCTTCCCAGGGATAGAATAGACATAGCCCTCCGTCTCCAGGGACTCATAGGCCCGCTGGATGGTGTTGGGGTTGATGGCAAGATTGCTGGCCAGGGACCGCACAGAGGGGAGCTTTTCCCCCTCCTGGATGGCGCCGCTCACCATCAGCCGGCGCAGATTGTCCCGCACCTGCTCGTAGATGGGCCGGGCATCCCGGTAGTCCAGATTCAGCATACTGCCGCCTCCCTTCAAACTGTATTCACTGTATTAGTACAGTTAGTCTATGCGGACGGGACCGAAAAATCAAGCAAGAAATCCTTAAGATTTTCTTAGGATTTATCTCAGGGGGAGAGAGGACCGTCAGATCTCCACGCAAAAAGGGAGAAGATTTACCATTTCTTAATCTGTTTCCGTTTGAAAAAGGCGAGCGGCCGTGATATAGTATAGGCGAAAAGAGCATCAGAAGAAGGAGGCTCCCACACATGACTGCGACTGTCGGATTTATCGGAACGGGGAACATGGGCGCTGCTCTGGCCCGGGCTGTCTGTAAAACTGTGCCCCCCCAGCAGGTGCTGCTGGCCAACCGCACCCCCGCCAAGGCGGAAGCCCTGGCCGAAGAGCTGGGCTGCGCCGCAGGTACCAATGAAGAGGTTGCCCGCGCCTGCCGGCTGATCTTTCTGGGAGTGAAGCCCCAGGTGATGGGGGAGATGCTGGCCTCTCTTACCCCTGTGCTGAAGGAGCGGGAGGACTGCTTTGTGCTGGTGACCATGGCCGCCGGCCTGACCTGTGCCCGGATCCGGGAGATGGCGGGGGTGGACTGCCCGGTGATCCGGGTGATGCCCAACACCCCCGCGGCCATCGGCGAGGGGGTGCTCCAGTTCTGCGGCCTGGGGACCACGGAGGAGGATATGGCCTCCTTCCGAAACCTGATGGCCCCCGCCGGGCTGGTGGATCAGGTGCCTGAGGGGCTGATAGACGCAGCCAGCTGCGTGTCCGGCTGCGGCCCCGCTTTTGCCTACCTGTTCCTGGAGGCCCTGGCGGACGGCGGGGTGGCCTGCGGCCTGCCCCGGGACAAGGCGCTGGCCTACGCCGCCCAGATGCTGGCCGGGTCGGCCCGGATGGTGCTGGAGACCGGCGCTCACCCCGGTGCCCTGAAGGACGCGGTGTGCTCCCCCGGGGGCAGCACCATCCAAGGGGTGCGGGCGCTGGAAAAGGGCGGTCTGCGGGCCGCCGCCATGGACGCGGTGCTGGCCGCCTATGAAAAGACGCAGGAATTGGGGAAAAAATAAGGGGCAGGCGGAGCCAGGGAGGACAGGGGAACGGCCCTGTCCTCCGGTTCCCGAGCTGAATAAAGGGGTTTGATGCTATGGAGATCGTGGTCAAGGTGGGCACCTCCACTCTGGCGCATGCCACGGGGCGGCTGAACATCCGCCATGTGGAGGAGCTGGTCAAGGTGCTCTCCGACCTGAAGAATGCAGGACACCAGATCATCCTGGTGTCCTCCGGCGCCATCGGCATGGGGGTGGGCAAGCTGAATCTGCCCTGCCGGCCCACTGACATGCCCGGCAAGCAGGCGGCCGCCGCCGTGGGACAGTGCGAGCTGATGTACACCTACGACCGGCTGTTCACCCAATACAACCACACTGTGGCCCAGATCCTCCTCACTGGGGAGGACATCGACCACAGTGACCGGAGGGAGAACTTCCAGAACACCATCTTCCGCCTGCTGGAGCTGGGCGCCCTGCCGATCATCAACGAGAACGACACCGTGGCCACCGCTGAGATCAAGGTAGGGGACAACGATACCCTGGGGGCCGTGGTGGCCTGCACGGTGAAAGCGGACCTGCTGGTCCTGCTCAGCGATATCCAGGGGCTCTACACCGCAGATCCCCGCAAGGACCCGGGTGCCCGGCTGATCCCGGTGGTGGAGGAGATCACTGCCGACATCGAGGCGCTGGCCGGCGGGGCTGGCTCCGGCCTGGGCACGGGGGGCATGGCCACCAAGCTGCGGGCCGCCCGCATGGTGACCGGCCAGGGCTGCGACATGATCATCACCAACGGGGACCAGCCCCAGCTGCTCTATGATATCGTGGAGGGGAAGCAGGTGGGGACCCGGTTCCTGGGCCGGCGGGCCTGACGGGGCTCAAAGGCGAAGGACCACAAGGAGGCGGAAGGGATGACCACACAAGAACTGCTTGCGCGTGCCAGACAGGCCAGAGGGGCCATGGCTCTGGCGGATACACAGACCAAGGACCGGGCCCTGCTGGCCATGGCGGAGGAGCTGGAGGCGGACATGGCCCCCATCCTGGCGGCCAACGCCCTGGATCTGGAGGGGGCCCGGGGCCGCATCTCCGAGGTGATGCTGGACCGGCTGGCCCTCAGCCCGGACCGGATCGCCGGCATGGCGAAGGGGATCCGGGAGGTGGCGGCCCTCCCTGACCCGGTGGGGGCTGTCCTCAGCCGGGTGGAGCGGCCCAACGGGCTGGTGATCGAGAAGACCGCCGTCCCAATGGGGGTCATCGCCATCATCTATGAGAGCCGGCCCAATGTCACCAGCGACGCCGCAGCCCTGGCCCTGAAGGCGGGCTCCGCCTGTGTGCTCCGCTGCGGGAAGGAGGCCCACCGCTCCGCCGCGGCCATCGTCTCCGCCCTGTGCCGGGGCCTCTCCCGGGCCGGACTGCCCCAGGAGGCCCTGTGTCTGGTGGAGGACACCACCCGGGCCTCCGCACACGAGCTGATGACCGCCAGCGGATACGTGGACCTGCTCATCCCCCGGGGGGGCGCGGGGCTGATCCGGGCCTGTGTGGACAATGCCACCGTCCCCGTCATCGAGACGGGCACCGGCATCTGCCACGTCTATGTGGACCGGGCGGCGGACCTGGACATGGCGCTGGACATCCTGGAGAACGCCAAGTGCAGCCGGCCCAGCGTGTGCAACGCCGCCGAGGTGTGCCTGGTCCACCGGGAGGCGGCCCCGGTCTTTCTGCCCCGGATGCGGGAGCGGCTGACGGATGCCAGGGCAGCCCGGGGGGAGCGGCCGGTGGAGCTGCGCCTGGACGGGACGGCGGCCGGGATCATCCCCGGCACGCCCGCGGGTCCGGAGGACTTCGACACTGAGTTTTTGGACTATATCCTGGCTGTCCGGGTGGTGGACGGGACGGAGGAGGCCATCCGCCACATCGCAGCCCACTCCACCGGCCACTCGGAGGCCATCGTGACAGAGGACGGGGAGGCGGCCCGGCGCTTCCTGGCCGCGGTGGACTCAGCGGCGGTGTACTGGAACGCCTCCACCCGCTTCACCGACGGGGGGGAGTTTGGCCTGGGCTGCGAGATGGGCATCTCCACCCAGAAGCTCCACGCCCGGGGCCCCCTGGGGCTGGCCGAGCTGTGCAGCTTCAAGTTCGTGATCCGGGGCGGGGGACAGATCCGCTGAGGCGCCCCCTCTCTTTTCCAGCTGACAAATGCGCGGTCTCCGGGTATGATGGGAGCAGAGCGACACTCTCATCAGAGCCGTGAGCCAGATATCGCGGGGACGGCCCAGAACCGCCCGCCGCGGCATCCCATTTCCGCCCCCCTTTTCCCAACTGGGTGAAAGGGAGGAAAATACCCATGAAAGGACTGATATCCGATGCACAAGCATCTGCTGGAGTTCTGCCGCCTGACGGGAGAGCTCCTGGAAAGCGAGCCGGTGCGGATGATGGGCCGCTGGCAGCACCACGGCCGGATCACCACCCTGGACCACTCCCTGTTCGTGGCCTACCTGTCCTTCCGGGCAGCCCGGTGGCTGCGTCTGGATGAACGGGCCGCCGCCCGCGGGGGCCTGCTCCACGACCTGTACCTCTATGACCCCCGGGACAAGTCCGCCCACCCCGGCAGCCAGTGCTTCGACCACCCCAGGGCCGCAGCCCGGAATGCCGAGCAGGTGACCAAGCTCTCCGATAAGGAGCGCAACATTATCCTGTCCCACATGTGGCCCCTGGGCGGGGCACTGCCCCGGTCCCTGGAGGCCCTGCTGGTGGACCTGGTGGATACCTTCTGCGCGGGGCTGGAGCTCTCCCACATCTATCACCCAGGCCGCCTGCGGGAGAAGCTGGGCGTGGTCCCCCTGGCGGGTTCCCCCCAGGCCGACGCGGCCTGATCTGCTCCGCACCTCCTCATGCCCCGGCAGCGTCTGCTGCCGGGGCATTTTTAGACATTTTTAGGAAAAGAGAGGCAGGAATAAAAATTCCCGGAAAATTTTCGAAAATTTCTCGAAAAATTCTCTTGAACCCAGGAAACTTTCTTGCTATTATGCTATAATGGTTGGGGGTATCCGCATAACGTGCCGGATCTGTGCAGTTTGATGGAGAAGCCCCACGCATATCCGTGCTGATCGGCACTGCCGTCACAATAGAGGAACAGAGAGCAAGCAGATTTGGTGACCGACCCGGCCAGGTACCGGCGGTCCGCGTAAGGAAGGAAGTTGTTTATGATCGCACACGGGAAGGATATCAAGGTATTCACCGGAAACTCCAACCCCAAGCTGGCCCAGAACATCTGTCAGGAGCTGGGCATCCCTCTGGGCGACTCCGAGGTGGGAGCCTTCTCCGACGGGGAGAATTTCGCCTCTATCTATGAGACCGTCCGCGGCTCCGACGTCTTTGTGGTGCAGTCCACCTGCTCCTTCCGCAAGGACGACAAGAGCGGTTCCGTCAACGATGCGCTGATGGAGCTGCTCATTATGATCGACGCCCTGCGCCGGGCCTCCGCCGGCCGGATCACCGCTGTGATCCCCTACTTCGGCTACGCCCGCCAGGACCGCAAGACCAAGCCCCGAGACCCCATCTCAGCCAAGCTGGTGGCCAACCTGATCGCGGAGGCCGGCGCAGACCGGGTGCTGACCATGGACCTGCACGCCAACCAGATCCAGGGCTTCTTCGACATCCCGGTGGACAACCTGCTGGGCTCCCCCATCTTTGTGGACCACTTCACCAAGAAGTACGCGGACTGCCATGACGACACCATGGTGGTCTCCCCCGATGTGGGGTCGGTGTCCCGGGCCCGGGCCTTTGCCCAGAAGCTGAACATGCCCCTGGCCATCGTGGACAAGCGCCGCCAGAAGGCCAACTCCTCCGAGGTCATGAACATCATCGGCGACGTGCGGGGCAAGCACGTCATCCTGCTGGACGATATGGTGGATACGGGCGGCTCCCTGTGCCATGCGGCTCAGGCCCTGATGGAGATCGGCGGCGCCCAGGATGTGACCGCCTGCGCCAGCCACGGCGTCCTCTCCGGTCCGGCCATCGACCGCATCAACAGCAGCGTGCTGGACGAGGTCATCTTCCTGGATACCATCCCGGCCAAGCCCGGCGTCAAGTGCGACAAGATCAAGTACATCTCGGTGGCCCACATGTTCGCGGAGGCCATCAGCCACATCTATATGGAGACCTCCGTCTCCCCGCTGTTCCTGTAAGAGAGAGCGGGGACCGGAAGGGCGCGAAAACAGGGGGCGGGTAGCCAATACCCGCCCCTCTTCAGACTGTTTGAGGAGACCGATATGCTGTTTGGAAATGGAACCGGCGGGGTGGACTGGGTCCTGGTCTGCCTGGGCAACCCGGGGGAGAAATACGAAAACACCCGGCACAATGTGGGCTTCATGGTAGCTGACGAGCTGGGCGAGCGCCAGCACGCCCCCATCCAGAGGCTGAAATATAAGGCGCTGACCAACGTGTTCACCATCTCCGGCCAGAAGGTGCTGGTGATGAAGCCCGTCACCTTCATGAACCTGTCCGGGGAGGCGGTGCGCCAGGCGGTGGACTTCTATAAGGTGGCGCCGGACCACGTGCTGGTGGTCTCTGACGACACCGCCCTGGCTGTGGGCCGTCTGCGTATCCGCAGGGGGGGCTCGGCCGGGGGTCATAACGGCCTGAAAAACATCATCCTCCACTTGGGGACAGACCAGTTTCCCCGGCTGCGGGTGGGGGTGGGGGAGAAGCCCCACCCGGATTATGATATGGCGGACTGGGTGCTGGGCAAGTTCCAGGGGGAGGACAAAAAGGCCATCGACCAGGCGGTGAAGCGGGCCGCCGACGCGGTGGAGTGCATCCTGGCCGAGGGCATCGACCGGGGGATGAGCCGGTTCAACGGCTGAGGGAGAGCTGGTCCAGCTCCTGTCCCAGCTCCAGGCCCAGGGCCAGCCCGGTGAGGAGCATCTGCCGGCCCTCGGAGGCGCCCACCTCCATGGCCGCGCCCCAGATGCGGTCCGCCTCGTCCTCGCCTGTCAGCTGATACAGCCGCTGCAGGAAGGGAAAGCTCTCTTCGGATACCCGGTCCATGTCCGGGGTGGGGGGAAGGGCCTCCACATAGTCCAGAAGGATGGAGATCAGGTCATACATAGGAACCACTCCTTTACGCCCATTATTGTAACATGTTTTTTTATTGCGTGTCAAGAGGTGACCAGCTTGAAATCACTGGGAGAAAGACTAAAGGTTTTGAGAAATGAACGGGGACTGGTCCAGCAGGATATGGCAGATTTTCTAAAATGCAGGGTGCGCAACTATCAGGCAATCGAGGCGGGAGAAGTAAACCCTAGGCTTCCAAAGCTGATAGAATTGGCGGACTATTTCGGCGTGTCGGTGGACTATCTTCTGGGGCGGACGGAGAACCGGGAGATCAACCGCTGACCCGGGCGGGGGAGACAGAGGTCTTCCCCGCTGTTTTGGTTCCGGCCTTTACACAGGAGGCGGGCCCTGCCCGCCATTCCCGGACCTGTGACGTGCCGCAGGGGCGCGCAAAGACCGAAGGCATCCCATAGGGGCGGCTTCCAGCGCCGCCCCCAAAGCCTTCCCCCCGCCGGGGGGAAGGTGTCACGGCGCATGCCGTGACGGATGAGGGGTCTTCCTCCCCCCATCCCAGCCGCAGGATAGCCCCCAAAGGGTTCCGCCCTGCGGGGCGGCCGGCGGGCGCGCAAAGTGCGCCCCTACGCAGAGACCGAAGGGCATCCCGTAGGGGGCCCGGACCCGCCCCTGAATGGAGACCGGGGGCGGAAATCCCCGGGAATTTTCTTGACGGACCGGAGAAAAGGCGATATACTGTTGGAAAATGACCCCCTCCCTAAAGTCGGGAACGGGGGGCTTTGTCGCGTTTGCGATTTCCATATTTTTCTATTTGGTGGCCGCTATGAAACTTTTGAACGACATCTTGAACAATGTGCCGGAGTTCGGCCAGCTGCTGGCCGCCATGGACAGCGGCCGCTGTCCTGTGGCCCTGTCCGGGCTGTCGGCGGTCCACCGGGCCCACTTTGCTGCCGGGGTCTACGCCCGCACCGGCCGGCCGGTGGTGCTGGTGTGCGCCGACGAGGGGGAAGGGGAGCGGCTGGCCCGGGATCTGGAGTCCCTGACGGGGCAGCGGGTGCCGGTGCTCGCCCCCCGGTCCTACATCTTTCACAACGCGGCCACTGTCTCCCGCCAGTGGGAGCACCGGCGGCTGGCCCTGATGCGGGCCATGGCGGCGGGGGAGGTGCCCCTGCTGGTGGCGGCGGTGGAGGGACTGCTTCAGCGGACCCTGCCCCCGGAGGAGCTGGACCGGGCCTGGGCGGAGCTGCGGACCGGGGGGAGCTATGACCTGAACCAGCTGGCTGAGACACTGACCGCCGCCGGGTACAGCCGGTGCGACCAGGTGGAAGGCGTGGGACAGTTTGCCCTGCGGGGTGGGATCTTGGATGTCTACTCCCCAGGGATGGAGCAGCCCGTGCGGGCGGAGTTCTTCGGAGACGAGCTGGATGCTATGGGGCTGTTCGACCCCGCCACCCAGCGCCGGACGGAGAACGTGGAGCGGGCGGTGCTGCTGCCGGCGGCGGAGGCGCTGCCCCATCTGGCGCCCGGAGGGACGGCGGGGCTGGCAGCCCGGCTGGAGAAGCTGGCCGCAGGGGCGGAGAAGGCGGGGCGGCATGAGCTGGCCCAGACTCTGCGGCAGGACCGGGAGGCGCTGGAGCAGGGGCGGAGCTTCCCCGCCACGGACCGCTATCTGGCGCTGATCTATCCCCAGCTGGCCACGGCGGCCGACTACCTGCCGCCGGACGCCTGTGTGCTCTTTTCTGAGAGCAGCCGGGTGGGGGAGCGGGCCAAGACCTACCAGTGGCAGCTGGAGGAGGATGCCAAGTCCCTGATGGAGCGGGGGGAGCTGGACGGCTCCTGCGCCGTACTGTCCCGCACCTTCCCGGAGCTCAACGCCCGGCTGTCCGACTGGCCGACGGCCTATCTGGACTCCTTCACTCTGTCGGCTTATCCGGTGCCCCCCGGCTGCCTGCTGTCGGTGACGGCCAAGCAGCTGCCCTCCTTTGGCGCCAGCCTGGAGACGGCGGTCTCCGACCTGGACCACTACCAGCGCTCGGGCCTGGGCACCCTGGTGCTGGTGTCCAGCGAACAGCGGGCCCTGAATCTCCAGACGCTGCTGCGGGAGCAGGGCCTCCGGGCGGCGGTGGAGTTCCAGCCCCAGACCCTCCCTGGGCCGGGGGAGACCCTGGTCTCGGTGGGCGGCCTGTCCGCCGGGATGGAGTACCCGGAGGCCCGTCTGGCGGTACTCACCGAGGGACAGGGGGCGGCACTGAAAAAGCCCCGGCCCCGGAAGGCGGCCACCAACCGGGAGAAGCTGAAGTCCTATGCCGACCTGTCCCCCGGGGACCTGGTGGTCCACGAGCATCACGGTGTGGGCCGCTACATGGGGATGGTGAAACTGCCTGCCGACGGGGTGGAGAAGGACTATGTGAAGATCGCCTACGCCGGCTCCGATGTGCTCTACGTCCCCGCCACCCAGCTGGACCTGGTGAGCAAGTACACCGGCGGGGGCGAGGACGCGGCGGAGACCAAAAAGCTCTCCCGCCTGGGGGGCACCGACTGGGAGAAGGCCAAGAGCAAGGCCAAAAAGGCGGTGAAGGATCTGGCCAAGGGC
>QWCE01007005.1_pt1 | contig 11512 bp, 8 predicted proteins | sample 1972531 | NCBI WGS metagenome assembly QWCE01 (sample SAMN09866716, study PRJNA288562) | Human gut metagenome isolate term4_stool, whole genome shotgun sequencing... | reverse complement strand
CACTCTTGTGTCGTGTGGGGCCGGGGCGTCCTTTAGACACAGCACCTGAACGGACCTAAGCTTTGCGGACCGGCAGGAACTCATGAAGCTACCAATGCGTTAGCCTGGCGACCGGCGTGACGCGGAGGGAATGTTGTTGATCGCCTGCACCCGGAGACACCTACGCTGAACTCTTTTCGGACATGGGTTCGACTCCCATCGCCTCCACCACACAAGAAAAATCCGAACCTCTTCCCATCGGGAAAAGGTTCGGATTTTTTCGTTTGCCGTATTTCTTACCGCGTCATTTTCATTTCCAGTCTCAGCAGCGCGGCTTTTTTCTCGATGCCGCCTGCATATCCGGTCAGGCTGCCGTTTGTTCCGACAACGCGGTGGCAGGGAATGATGATAGAGATCACATTGTGTCCGACAGCTCCGCCCACAGCCTGCGCAGACATCCGGGAAAGGCCGCGCTCTGCGGCAAGCTGTCTTGCCAGTGCCCCATAGGTCGTGGTCTGGCCGCAGGGGATGCGGCGCAGCAGAGCCCACACCTCCTGCTGAAAGGCAGAGCCAGCGGGATGGAGCGGCGGGGTAAAGTCCGGCTCCTGCCCGCCGAAATAAACATCCAGCCAGCGTCTGGCCTCGGAGAGCACAGCGGTCTCCTGCTCCTGATGCACCGCATCCAGGGTGCGGGCAAAGTACTTCTGCCCCTCGAACCAGAGGCCGGTCAGGCCGATGTCGTCAGCGGCCAGCAGGATGCCGCCCAGAGGAGACTCATAGTGCTGTGTATAGATCACCGTTTACCGGATCTCAATGCCCAGCTTGAACTTCAGGTTGCCCAGCACCTTCTTGACGGTGCGCTCGACCTGCTCAGCGGAGATCTCCGCGCTGGGGTCAGACAGGGTCAGGGAGAAGGCCATGCTCTTCTTGCCCTCGCCCAGATTTGCGCCGCGGTAGATATCGAACAGCTTGACCTCGGTGATGAGGGAGCTTGCCTTCTTGATGGTCTCCTCGATCTCGCCGCAGGTGACCTTTTCCTCGCAGACAAGGGCCAGGTCACGCTTGACGGCAGCGTAGGGGCTCAGCGGCTTATAGCGCAGCTCACCGTCCACGCAGGACATCAGAGCCTCATAGTCCAGCTCACCCAGATAGATGTTCTGGCTGTCCTTCTGGTCCTTTGCGATCTCCAGCTCACCGTTGATCTCATTGGAGAGCTTACCGAACACGCCCAGACGCTTGCCGTTGCAGTAGACAGCGGCGCTGATGCCGGGGTGGAGCCACGGGGTGGTCTCGCGCTCATAGGTGAAGGTCAGGTCAAAGCCTGCGGCCAGCGCCTCCATTGCACCCTTGACGGTGAAGAAGTCCTCCTCGGGGCCAAAGGCACCAATGCAGAGGGTCTGCCGCTCATGGGGATGCTCGCTGATGGGCAGCTCCTTGGCCAGATAGACGGGAGCCATCTCGAACAGGCGGCCCTCGGCATTGCCCTTCTTGAGGTTGTCCACGATGACATTCAGCATGGACGGGGTCAGCAGGGTGCGCATGATGGACAGGTTCTCGCTGATGGGGTTCAGGATGCGGATGGCCTTGCGGGCGGCATCCTCAGCGGGGATGTGCAGCATATCCAGCTCCGCGTTGGAGTAGAAGGCCAGGGTGGAGGCCTCATAGAAGCCCTGTGCAGCCAGCAGGCGCTTGGTCTTGAGCTGCTGCTTCTGCGCGTAGTTCAGGCCGCCGTTGGTGACAGAGGCGGTGTTCAGGAAGGTGGGGTTGATGTGGTCATAGCCGTACTCACGGATGACCTCCTCCGCCAGATCGGGGAAGCTCTCCACATCCTCACGGTAGAGAGGAGCAGACACATCCCAGCTGCCGTCAGCCTGCACATCCACAGTGAACTCCAGGCGCTGCAGGATATCGATCATGGTCTGCTCGGGCACAGTGATGCCCAGCACACCGCAGATCTTGGCAGGGGTGGTCACGATGTGCTTGCGCTCCAGCGGGCGGCCATCGGTCAGGTCATACTCGAGGGTGGTGATATCGCCGCAGTCCAGCTCCTGGATCAGGTGCAGGGCACGAGCCAGGCCCAGCTCGGGAGAGTTGCGGTCCACACCCTTTTCATAGCGGGCAGAGGAATCACTGTTCTGGCCCAGGGCACGGCTGGTCTTGCGGACGCAGTCACGGGCGAAGGTGGCGCACTCGAACAGCAGGCTGGTGGTGTTCTCATCCATGCCGGAGTTGGCACCGCCCATGATGCCGGCCAGAGCCACAGGCTTCTCGGCATCGCAGATGAGACCTTGTTCAGGTCAAAGGCGTGCATGGGCTGACCCATTTCCAGCAGGGTGTGGTTGGTGATATCCACCACATTGCTGATGGAGCGCAGGCCGCACAGGGCCAGATGGCGCTTCATCCAGCGAGGAGATTCGCCCATGCGGATGTTGCGGACGTAGTGCGCCATATAACGGGGGCACAGGTCAGGGGCCTCCACCTGGACGTTGATGGGAGCATCCGGCTCACAGACAGTCTTGTAATCCATGGCGGGCATGTGCAGGGGCTTGCCCAGAATGGCAGCGACCTCGCGGGCAATGCCCAGCACGGACTGGCAGTCGGGGCGGTTTGCGGTGATGGAGATATCGAAGATATAGTCATCCAGGCCGACAACGGGTGCGATGTCGGTGCCGGGAACGGAATCCTCGGGCAGGATGAGCAGGCCATAGACCTCAGAGCCCGGGAACAGGTCATCGTTCAGGCCCAGCTCCTCGCCGGAGCAGAGCATACCATTGGACTCCACACCCTGCATCTTGCGGGCCTTGATCTTGATGCCGCCGGGCAGGGTGGAGCCATCCAGAGCGGCGGGCACACAGTCGCCCAGCTTCATATTGGCGGCACCGGTGCTGATGCGGATATCGTGGCCGTAGTCACCGCAGTCCACCACACACTTGGTCAGGTGGGTGCCCTCCTGCTTTTCCATCTCCACGATCTTACCAACGACTACCTTGCTGATGCCTGCATCCAGCGGGATCAGCTCTTCCACCTCAAAGCCGCAGGAGAACAGCTTCTCCTCCAGCTCCTGAGCGGTAACGTCGATATCAACGAATTCTTTTAACCAACTGAAAGGTACTTTCATTGTCTGTTCTCTCCCCTCTTATTCATGGAACTGCTTGAGGAACTGCAGGTTGTTCTCGAACATCAGGCCGATGTTGTTGATGCCGTACTTCAGCATGGCGATGCGCTCGATGCCAATGCCGAAGGCGAAGCCGGAATACTCATCCGGGTCAATGTTGCAGTTCTCCAGCACCTTGCGGTTGACAACACCGCCGCCCAGAACTTCGATCCAGCCGGTGTGCTTGCACAGAGGGCAGCCCTTGCCGCCGCACTCAAAGCAGCTGACATCGACCTCCACACTGGGCTCAGTGAAGGGGAAGTAAGAGGGACGCAGGCGGGTGCGGGTGTCCTTGCCGAACAGCTTCTGCACAAAGGTGTTCAGCGCGCCCTGCAGGTCGCCCAGGGTGATGCCCTTATCCACGACCAGGCCTTCCATCTGGTGGAACATGGGGCTGTGGGTGGCATCGGAATCGGAACGGAACACACGGCCGGGGATCAGCACCTTGATGGGCGGCTTCTGGCTGTCCATGGTGCGGATCTGGCCGCCGGAGGTCTGGGTGCGGAGCAGGAACTCGTCGGACAGGTAGAAGGTATCCTGCATGTCGCGGGCAGGGTGATCCTTGGGCACGTTCAGGCGGGTGAAGTTGTGGTCGTCGTCCTCGATCTCAGGTGCGTCGGCCACGGCAAAGCCCATGCCGGAGAACACGTCGATGATCTGGTTGGTGACCAGCGTCAGGGGGTGCAGACCACCCACCGTGCGGGTCTTGGCGGGCAGGGTGATGTCCACAGTCTCAGCGGCGTTGCGGGCGGCCAGCTCGGCCTCCTTCACCTTGGCGGCGGCGGCATCGTAGTCTGCCTGCACCTTCTGCTTGAGCTCGTTGATGATCTTGCCCATGGCGGGGCGCTCTTCGGGCGCGACAGAGCGCAGATTCTTCATCAGCGCGGGGATCTTGCCGTTTTTGCTCAGATATTCCTGCCAGAACGAGGCCAGCGTCTCCTTGGAAGAGACCTGACCGAGGCTCTCTGCGGCCTGTTTGGCCAGCTCGTCGATCATTGCTTGCATGGAAATTCTCTCCTTCTCAGTTCGTGTTTTCAAAGCGGGGCAGCAAAAAAGGCCCCGTCCCCTGCCGGGCCATTTCTGGCCGGACAAAAGGGACGAAGCCTTTGCAAATCCAATGCTCCGCGGTACCACCCGGTTTCCGCCCTGCACAAAGAAGGGCGGCTCTCAAACGCCGTAACGGGGCGCGCCGTCCTGCCCTAATAGAAGCCGTTCGGGCAGACCGCTCAGGAGCGAACTTCGGCACACACCCACGCGGAAGCCCTTTCAGCCGGTGAAGCTTCTCTCTTTGCTGTGGAACTGCATGCGTACTCTCTCCGTCGCTGCGTTTTCAAGATATTCAGGTTTCATAACCGGATATCATCTTACCACACTTTGGGCCTGTTTGCAAGCCGGGGCGGCACTTTTTCCCTGAATTTTACGGTTTTGCTTGTGTTTTGGCCGAAAGTATGGTATTGTAAGCGTAACGTTTTACTGAAAGGAGGGTACACCCAGATGGGTTGGAATGGCTGCATCTTTTTCAAAAAAGGTCAGATTTAATACGTTCCGGCTCGAAGTGTACCCTTTTGTCTCTTTCAGCAAGACGTGGAGCATGATTTTCAGCGCCGCGCAGCTTTGCTGTGGGGCGCTTTTGTTTTGCCTGAACCCCTCAGACTCGCTTCGCTCGTCAGCTCCCCTAGTAGGGGAGCCTCTGGCGAAACCGGAAATTCTGCACGGATTGCCAAGGCCTCCACGATTAGGGGAGGTGGCAATGCGTCAGCATTGACGGAGGGGTTTGGTCACAGCAAACTTTCGTTAGCAAGGGTACACTTTCTATTTTGAAATTTCACAACGACAAATAGAAAGGGTGTTCCCCATGAACCATAAACGTAAGCTCAATTTGAAAAAGCAGCTTGCCTGCATTTACACTGCCGATCTCTTCTCCGGCCTGCGCATCACGGATGCGGTATGGGTGGCGCTGCTGGCGGCCCGGGGCTTCTCCCTGTGGGAGATTGGTCTGGCCGAGAGCGTGTTCCATGTTGTCAGCCTGCTGTGTGAGGTGCCCAGCGGCATGGCGGCAGACCTGCTGGGCCGGAAAAAGACCCTCGTGTCCGGCGGCGTGTGCATGGTCCTGCAAAGCCTGCTGATGGCCTTTGCGTCAGACCTGTTCACCATCTGCTTTGCCATGGGGCTGAACGCGCTGGCCATGACCATGTTCTCCGGCACCTCCACGGCGCTGCTCTACGACAGCCTGAAGCAGGAGGGCTGCGAGGAGAGATACATTCAGGTCTCCGCCAACGGCTCCCAGATCTCCATGCTGGCCAACGCCATAGGCTCCATGGCCAGCATCCTGAACCAGTTTCTCGGCTACGCAGGCTTTTATCTGCTGAACGCCGCCTTTGAGGGTGCTTCTGCCCTTGCCAATATGCTGCTTGCGGAGCCCATCGTCACTGAGTCGCAGGCCAGCCGGGAAAAGCACCCGCTGCACGCTCTGCCCGAACAGTTCCGCCAGTTGGTGCGGGACAGCCTGCATGTCCTGCACACCTGCCCAATGGCGGTGAAGCTTATCGCATCCAGCGCCCTCATCAGCGTGCCCAGCTACCTGACCAAAATGTTTTTACAGCAGCGGCTCGTTGAGCTGGGCTGGCCCACGGAGCTGCTCTTCCTTCCCCTGCTGCTGGGCGGTCTGGCCTGCGTGGCGGGCACCGAGATCGGCCGCCGGGTGAGATGCCGCTCCATGCGGCGGCTCTACACAGCCTGTGCCCTGCTCTGCGGTGTGGGCACTCTGCTGGTGGGTGCTGCGCCTGCCTGGGGCGGCATCCTGGGCATGATGCTGGTGCAGGGTGTGCTGGAGGTCTATCTGCTCCACGAAAGCCAGAAGCTGAACGATGCCATCCCCAGTGACCAGCGGGCCACCCTCATCAGCGTGGACGGCATGGCCTACAGCCTGCTGATGATCCCCGCAAGTCCTCTGGTGGGTGCTGTCGGCGATGCCTTCGGGCAGGCCGGTGCGGGCCTTGCCCTGCTGGGCGGGGTCATCGTGCTGAGCGGCGTGGCGCTCTTGGGGAAAAAGCCGCAGGAATTCTGATACAGCAAAAAGCGGATGCGTTCCAGTGGGAGCGCATCCGCTTTGTTATTTTGCTCAGAACCGCCGCCAGGTGTCCGGCATAAAGAACACCAGCATGGGGAAGATCTCCAGACGGCCCGCCAGCATATCAAAGATCATAACCAGCTTGGCGGGATTGGAGTAGCTGCCAAAGTTCATCATGGGGCCCACCTGGGCAAGGCCCGGGCCGATGTTGTTCAACGTGGCGGCAATGGCGGTGAAGTTGGTCACCATGTCAAAGCCATCCAGACTGATGAGGAAGAAGGATGCCGCAAAGATGAAGATGTAGGCCGCCACATAGACATTGGTGGCGCGGATGGTCTCATGGTTGACCACCTTACCGTCCATCCGGACGGGGGCCACCACCTGCGGGTGAAGGGCCTGCTTGAGCTCCTTGCCCACAGTCTTGCCCATCAGCAGGAGGCGGCTGACCTTCATGCCGCCGCCGGTGCTGCCCGCACAGGCACCCACAAACATCAGCATGACAAGGATCTCCTTGGAGAGGGTGGGCCACAGGTCAAAATCACAGCTGGAGAATCCTGTGGTGGTAATGATAGAACCCACCTGGAAGGCGGCGTGGCGCAGGGCCTCGCCCAAGCCGTTGTACATGCTGTAAATGTTGGCCGTGATGATGACCACAGCTACACCGATGATCACAAAGTAGGCGCGCACCTCCTCGCTGGCGGCAGCGCGGCGGAAGCGGCGCATCAGCAGCAGGAAATAGGCATTGAAGTTCACGCCAAACAGGATCATAAAGATGGTCACGACCCACTGGACATAGGGCGACATGCTGGCAAAGCTGTCATTGCGGAAGCCGAAGCCGCCGGTGCCCGCTGTACCAAAGGAGGTCAGCAGAGCTTCAAACACCGGCATCCCGCCGAACAACAGGAACACGAACTCGATGACAGTCAGTCCAAAATAAATGCCATAGAGGATCTTTGCCGTGGACTGCACCTTGGGCACCAGCTTATCCACCTGGGGGCCGGGGCTTTCGGCTTTCATCAGGTTGACATGGGAGCCGCCGGTCAGGGGCAGCAGGGAGAGCAGGAACACCAGAACGCCCATGCCGCCGATCCAGTGGGTGAAGCTGCGCCAGAACAGGATGCCCCTGGGCAGGTCCTCCACGGCGGGCAGGATGCTGGCACCGGTGGTGGTGAAGCCGGAAACGGTCTCAAACATGGCATCCACCGGGTTGGGGATGCTGCCCGTAAGTACAAAGGGCACCGCGCCCACCACACTGATGAGCAGCCAGCAGAGCGCCGTGGTGGCAAAGCCCTCCCGCATATAGAAGATCTGGCTCTTGGGCTTGATGCGGTGGAGCAGAGCGCCCGCCACCGCAGAAAGCGCTGCCGTGAGCAGGAACACGCCCAGCACCATCCATTCACCGTAGATCAGGCTGGCCATGGCAGGCAGCAGGAGCAGCGCAGCTTCGCAATAGAGGATGTAGCTCAGCAGCCGCAGAACGATCGCATAATTCATGCCGCGCCTCCGTTAATCTTCCACGATGTCCCGCAGGTCATGCAGGCCGTGCTCCAGCGTAACCACGATGACGCTGTCGCCCACCTGGATCTCATCGCCGCCGCGCGGGATCTTGATCTCGTTGCCGCGGGTGATGCAGCAGAGCAGCAGGTTCTTTTTCAGGTGGAGCTGGCTCAGGGGCACACCGGTGGCGCGGCTCTTCTCATGGACCGTGAATTCCAGCGCCTCCACGCGGTCGTCCAGAATGCGGTACAGGGTCTTGATGTTGCTGCCTGCCTCGTTCTGCAAAGCGCGCACATACTGCACGATGTAATCGCAGGTCATGTACTTGGGGTAGACGATGCTGCCCAGATCAAGCCCGGCCAGGATATCGTCAAATTCCAGGCGGTTGATCTTGGTGACCAGCTTGCCGTTGGAATGCTTCTTGGCAAACAGGGTCAGCAGGACATTTTCCTCGTCGATGTTGGTCAGGGCCACAAAGGCCTCGGTGGAGGTCAGGCCCTCGGAGAGCAGGAACTCGCGGTTGGAGCCGTCCTCACACAGGATCTGTGCCTCGGGCAGGGCCTGGGCCAGCACATCGCAGCGGGCGGGGTCCCGCTCCACGATCCGCACCCGGACATGGTTTTCCAGCAGCTCCTGGCTCAGGTAGAAGGCAATGGCACCGCCGCCCACGATGAGGGCATTGCGCACCGGGCGCACGGCCAGATGGATGCGCTGGAAGAACTCGTGGGCCTTTTCCTGCGTTGCAAGAAAAGTGACCTGATCGCCGGCCTGGAGCACAAAGTTACCGTTGGGGATGATGACCCCGCCGTCGCGCTCCACGGCACAGACCAGGATATCGCTCTTAAGCCGGGTGGGGATCTCCCGGATGGCCACGCCGTCCAGTGCCTGTGCCTCGGTCAGGGTGAACTTGATCAGCCGCACCCGGCCTTCCGCAAAGGTATCGATCTTGCTGGCACCGGGGAAGCGCAGCAGGTGGGAGATCTCCCGCGCCGCCGCCATCTCCGGGTTGATGATGGCCGAAATGCCGATCTGCTTTTTGATGAAGTCCAGCTCATGGCTGTAGGAGGGGTTGCGCACACGGGCAATGGCGTGGCAGTGGCCCGCCTTTTTGGCAAACATGCAGCAAAGCAGGTTCAGCTCGTCGGAGCCGGTGACCGCAATGAACACGTCCGCCTCCTCGATCCCCGCCTCGGACAGCGTTGTGATGGAGGAGCCGTTGCCGGTAATGCCCATCACGTCATAGGATTCGCTGATATGCTCCACACGGGCCTTGTTGGTATCAATGACCGTGACATTGTGGCCTTCCTCGCTGAGCTGACGTGCCAGCGCTGTGCCGACCTTGCCGCAGCCCACCAGAATGATCTTCATAGAAAATGTCCTTTCCGTTCCTCCCTCCTTGCGGGAAGGATGCTTTCTCAGTAGCGCTCCACGCCGTCCTTGGTGACAAGGGCGTAGACCAGCGGGGCCTCCTCGGGCTTTTCCGCACCATAGACCAGACCGCTGCGGTACTCCGCAGCAGCGGCTTCAAACTTATCTGCCGCACCGTAGAAGGTGGCCAGGCTTTCGCCCTTGTGCACATAGTCGCCGCGCTTTTTGTGCAGGGTGATGCCGGCCGCAAAGTCCAGCGGGTCTCCCTTCTTCTGGCGGCCAGCGCCCAGCAGCACACTGGCAGAGCCGATCTTCTCGGCATCGTTGGCCACGATGTAGCCATCCTGCTCGGCCAGCAGCTCAAAGCTGGCTGCAGGCTGTTCAAACAGGCTGTAATCGTCCAGCACACGGGTGTCGCCGCCCTGGGCCGCAAACATCTCCTTGCACTTGGCAAAGGCAGAGCCGTCCGCGATCACAGCCTGTGCCATGGCACGGCACTCCGCTGGGGTACCCTTGCCTGCCAGCACCAGCATATTGGCGGCCAGCTGCAGGCAGACCTCGGTCAGGTCGGCAGGGCCCTTGCCCTTGAGCACGTCCATGCTCTCCATGACCTCAAGGCTGTTGCCGATGTTGCGGCCCAGCGGGGTGTCCATATCGGTGATCATGGCGGCCACCCGGCGGCCATGGTGGGTGCCGATGGCGACCATCAGCTTGGCCAGCTCAATGCTCTGGTCCACGGTCTTCATAAAAGCACCGGTACCGGTGGTCACATCCAGCAGGATGGCATCAGAGCCGGAGGCCAGCTTCTTGGACATGATGGAAGAGGCGATCAGCGGGATGCAGCTGACCGTGGCGGTCACATCCCGCAGGGCGTACATCTTCTTATCCGCCACGGCAATGCCCTCGCTCTGGCCAATGACCGACAGCCCGATCTTGTTCACCTGGGCAAAGAACTCCTCCTGCGAAAGGGCAGTTCTGGTGCCGGGCACGCTCTCCATTTTATCAATGGTGCCGCCGGTATGGCCCAGGCCGCGGCCGCTCATCTTGGCGATCTTTACACCGCAGGCCGCCACCACCGGGGCGATCACAAGGGTGGTCTTATCGCCCACGCCGCCGGTGGAGTGCTTATCCACCTTGATGCCGGGGATGGGGGAAAGATCGACCATCACGCCGCTGTGGGCCATCACGTCCGTCAGCTCGGCTGTTTCTTCGTTGGTCATGCCGCGCAGGTAGACCGCCATCATCCAGGCGGCCATCTGGTAATCGGCCACCTCCCCGCTGACAAAGCCGTTGACAATGGCCTCCAGCTCTTCCCGGGTGTGGGTACCGCCATCGCGCTTTTTCGCGATCAGATCATAAATACGCATCGCAATTCTCCTGTCTGACAGTATGACTTTCAATAAATTCCATTATAACAGACTTTTTGACAAAGGCAATCCACATTCCGTCTCCTTTGTCGGGTTTTGAACACCAAGGGCGCAGCTGCCCGGAAAAGCAGCTGCGCCCTTGGAACAAACCTCGCTCAGCGGGAACCCTTGTCGTAAGGGATACCCTCAGCCTTGGGGGCCATGCTGTTTTTGGAGGTAAAGGCCAGAATGATCATGGATGCGATGAACGGCATCATGTTATAGATGTTGCTGGACCAGTGGAGCTGTGCCAGGAAGGTGGAGTCCGCAATGTTTGCCAAGCTCTTGAACACGGCAAAGAACATTGCCGCGCCAAAGATGTTAAAGGGCTTCCACTGGCCAAAGATCATAACAGCCAGTGCAAGGAAGCCCGCGCCAGCCACGCCGACCTCAAAGTTCCAGGTCTGGACGGGAGGCACGATATAGGCCATGCCGCCGATAGCGCCCAGCGCACCGGAAAGCAGCACACCCGCGTAGCGCATCTTGTAGACGTTGATGCCCACAGAATCGGCTGCCTGAGGATGTTCGCCGCAGGCGCGCAGGCGCAGACCGAAGCGGGTCTTGTACAGCACCACATAGCTGATGACGAGCAGCACGATGCCCAACGGCACAAAGATGCTCAGCTCCAGGCCGCCGATGCTGAACAGGAACGGCTTGTTGGAATAGTTCAGCTTGGCGCTGCCGCTGTCGCTGAAATACTTGGCAATGACCACAGCTATGGCGGTGGCCAGCAGGTTCAGGGCCGTACCGCCGATGGTCTGGTCCGCTTTCAGGTTGATGGAGGCAAAGGCCAGCAGCAGGCTGTACACGATACCGGCCAGCGCAGCCACCAGGACCGAGATCAGCACCACCAGGAACGGCGACATGTCGGCCGGAAGCATGGTCAGGGTCAGAACACCCGCCACACCGCCGATGACCATGATGCCTTCCAGCGCGATGTTGATGATGCCGGAGTGCTCACTGAACATACCGCCCAGTGCCACCAGCATCAGGACGATGCCATACAGCAGGGTATATTTGATCAAAAGCAGCATCTTA
>QWCE01005527.1_pt1 | contig 11518 bp, 10 predicted proteins | sample 1972531 | NCBI WGS metagenome assembly QWCE01 (sample SAMN09866716, study PRJNA288562) | Human gut metagenome isolate term4_stool, whole genome shotgun sequencing... | reverse complement strand
GACGGCCGTTTTAAACCGTCAAAAAATATTAGCTACGGTGAAATTTTAAAAATTTTAGTTGCAGCTACTAAAGACGACCTTACAAGTGATGATGTTAAAAATTCTACCTGGCCTGTTTCGTGGATACTTTGGGGAGGCGAAATGGGACTTTTCGGATTTGATGCCGGATTAGATATTATTTATCCCGACGAGCCTGCAACACGCCAAGATGTTTTTGTAATGATTTATAATGCAATGGAAGATTCTTTGGCAAGCTATGTCCAAGTTAAAAAGAAGGACGTAACTCAAGGAAAATCTAAACCAACGGCAAAAGACAAGAAGGTAGCGGACTTTAATAGTGGCAAGAGCTATGACAGAGATCTTTTCCAACAAGAATTTTTGGCGCTCATAAATGCTGACCGCAGACAGTTAGGTTATAATGACCTGTCTTGGGACAATAACTTGGACCTTGGAACGGGAATCAGATCTGAAGAGCTTGCCAACTACGGCTCAATTCGTGTTAACGGGCAAAGCCACGTCCGCTTGGACGGAAGTTCTTGGCAGACCGCCCTTGACTATATGGAACCTTTAATCAGTTCCGTATACCGAGGAGAAAATCTTGTAGAATTGGAAATGCCCACAATACTTGACAATGTAAACAGCTTAATGACTGATGAAAAATATATGGCAAAAACTTTCTACGACTTTTGGTGGAATTCACCCGGACATAGAGACAATATGATGAACCCGGAATACACTCATTTAAGCGTGCAAATCAGAGCGAAAGATGATGCAAAATCAGATTCACCTAATACAGGCACAGTATTTTTCGTAGGAACAACAATATTTAGAGGAAACTGAAGACAGAGATAAGCCTCGGCACCGCCGAGGTATTTTTGTTTAAAGAAATTAAATTAAACTGTTTTTCAGTCGTATTATAATGGTTGATAAAAACGGTGTAGAGTTAAGACACAAAAAAGAAATAAAAGATTTGTTTGTTTCGGAGTGATAGAATAAAATAGTTTTACGTTAGGAGTGATTGTTATTAATAGAAAAATATATATTGGCGGCATTGTCCTTGGAGCGGTAGGGGTTCTTATTCTACTTGGATTAGTCCTTGCAAATGTGGGGTATCCTCATCCCGCTTTTAGGATTTTAATGCCTACAGGTGTTGTACTTGTGTTTTTGTCTTTAATTGTCGTGGGGATTAATTGGCTCATTACTATTAAGGATGCCGTGGTCAAAAGACGTTACGGCGAGGCTATACTTATTTTGTTGTTGGGACTTATTTTTATTGCCATCCTCTTTATTAAAGATGTTTTCAAATAATACGTTCCCTTTACCGGGAACTTTTTTTATTTATAGAGAGATAAATTTATGATATTATTGCATATTATTTTGTAATAGTCCCGTATTTTATATGATAAGCATTTCCATTCTCCTCGCAGTAGTTCACAACTTTTTTTGCTTGTTCGTTATAAAATGAGCGCTGTTCTTTGTAAGAGGATATAGTTTTGCTGTAGTTTGTCCTTCCAAAGATTATCTTGTCGGCAAAATTTACCGTTTCAAGAATCTCTAAAATGTCTTGCTCTATAATATTTGGTGTTGGGTAAGGTTCAATGCTCACCCATGTTTTGAATCCAGAATCATGAAGTCTCTTTAGCGCCTTCAAACGTTTAGAATATGGAGCTGACCCAGGTTCTATCTTTAGACGAAAATCTTCATCTAATGATATGAGTGTTATTCCATACTCGTTTTGCTTTGATAAACCCGAAAGCTCATCTGGTAAAATTCCCTTTGTTAACACTGTACACATTATATCTGCAGAATTTAGTTTACGGATTGATTCTATACTCATTTTTTCTATTTCAGGATATTCATACATAAATGGATCTGTCGAGAAACAGAGCTGCACGGATTTTATTTTATTTTTTAACCTAGGTATTTCTTTATCAAGAAGCTCTAGTGTATTTGAAACAAGATATGGATTGAGCCATTCTTCATACGATTTTACAATTCCGAAACGCTTTTTCATTAAAAACGCATAACAAGGATACTTACAGCCATGAGAACAACCTTGTACATGATTCATCGTATAATCGCCATACTCCACTCCAGTTTGATATAGCATGGTTTTTCTTTTAATATATCCTTTTACTTCTTTCATCATAATCTCCTATTTGAATCTGCAAAATCGATTGTGCATTTACATATTTTTGCACCATAAAGTTGGTTCAATTTTTTCTTTATTTGTTGTTTAAATCCATCAGAAGGGAAAATTGGGTGAGAGTCTAAAAGTTTCCACACATCATTAATGGGAACTCTTGACATTCCATTAAAATGCGTTTGTAAAAATTCAGCAATATCTTTTATGTAATAGCAATATTCATCGGTTGGAGCATAGAAATTTCCTCCACCGTCAAGATTGAACATCAGTTGATTTTCATTACCGCGTGTTTTTTTGGTGGATGATTTACCGTCAAAAGTTTGCCATGCACATTTTTTAAATAGCCGGAATCCGTTTATATTACCTGTGCAGTGAATAAGATCGTAGACAATCGCATTTTTTTGATTAAAAAACGGAAAGGAAGAAATATAATATTTACGATTTCCAATTCGTAAATCTCTAATGATTTCTTCTATACGTTTCTCATATGCGGCTTTATCACTTCCGTATGGTATAAGATTTGCTAAATCAGTTAAATAAGTTTGTTCATATTTTCCTATAGCCTCCTCAGTTTTAGCCGTTTTTATTGCTCTGATTGAGTCAGAAACCATATGATTTATTATAATTTCGCACCAATTATTTATATACGGAATAATGGCATCCCAGTCTATAGTTGCCTGAAAAGGGTCGTAAATTAGTAAATAGTGTTTATCATTTTCAAGGCTCTTGCCAATACGTTTTAATAAATCATTACCATTCTCAGTTGAAATATGGTAGCGGAAATTATTTTTTTTGCCTGGCATAAGAGATTGAAGATGATTTGTTTTTTGTGAAGATAGATCGCTGAAGTATAGCGATATGCTCTTGTTTGGATACTGACCTGCAACCTTTCTTAAATATTCAGCAACCCTTACAGGAGTTCCAAATATTTTAACTCCATTGCCATCTAAATATTCTCCACTGTTAGACATGCAGTCAATAAAAACAATCCCATTGCAATATTGATTGTTAAGCAATTTTTGCGCCCATGCTTTTACATATTTTTCTATCAATTCAAATTTTTTCACTGTGTGCGGATTTGCACGTCCGATGATTTCGTCGCTGCTCATCTTTTTAACCATCCTCCTTGGTGACAAGATTAGTAACTCCTTTGATATTAAATCTAAAGAATGATTTAATAATTTTTGTAAGGTTTGCAATAGGTACAAGTTAAGCCTTTGCAAGCATGATTACAAAAGTTAACTTAAAATATATGAATAAAATTTAGTCTATTTCTTAACGTCTTTGCCAAAACAGATTTTACATAATTTCTTAAGATTGTATCTACAGGTATCAACGTTAGTTTACAAATCTACAAAAACTAAAGATAAAAACATGATAAATATATTGTATCACTCGAATTTTCTAACAACAACATTTAACTATTGTGAATATAGCAATGAGAGCATATGTATAAATTCTATTAAATAATGCTATCTTTAATAATTAACATATAGTTAATTAAAATGATGTAATAGTTGATATGAGAAATAGGCAGAAATAAGTAATATATTTTTAACTAATTATTCCTGCTATTAAAAATTCATTTACGTAGTTATTTTATATTTAAACTAAGCGTATGAGGGTATTATTTTAATAGGTGAGTATATTAAGATTTATAATTACATATTAATCATAAATAGAACATTTCATCTCAAAAGCTTATTATCACCTCTATGGTGAATATATAAAGGGGGGAATAGAAATGAAGTATGATTTTAAAGGCATGGTTTCCGATCTCAACAAGTATTTGAGACTTCCTGAAACGCCTGTAGGTATTAAATACTTCGAAAAGAAAGAAGATTGTCAAAGTATTGAAAGGATAAAATGTCCCAAGGGCAAATATACTTTCTGTCAAATTCTGTGGCAATCAATTAGTTACGGTTGGACTTTGATGTACACTTCCGACTTGGCACCTATGAAATATTGTGCTCAAGTTAACGGCTTATACCCGAGAGATGAAAAATTCTTCACGGGAGAAATTTTTATGGGCGGTTGGTTTAACGAACCGGAAAATGCAAGAGCCCATCACGAACAACTTGACCTTATGGACAAGGTCTATGAAGCCGCTGCAATATCACCTCTTGAAGCGGGAAAGATTGAAGAGCCGGATATTTGTATTATCCACGGCAACACCGCTCAAATTTTCATGCTTATGTCAGGTTACTTAAACATTCACTATGAAAAGCTGCCCCTAACTTTCGGCGGCGAAACTGAATGTTCAAACTCCTGGGTAAGAGCAATGGTTACAGGCAAGCCTATGATAGCCGTTCCGTCTTTTGCTGAAAGAAAATTCGGTGGAGCCAAGGACTACGAATTGGTATGTGCCATGTCGCCTGATCAACTTATGACGGCTATTGAAGGACTTAAGAGATTACATAAGAACGGACTTAGGTATCCTATAGCTCATCACGGACAAACCTGTGATGCCTCTACAGGACTTCCGAAATCTTATTTTGATTTTTAAATTAAAGGATCGGTTATCCGGTCCTTTTTTTAATTTTGCCAATGTGTCTTTTTTATTAAATATGTTTAAATAGAGTTCTCTTTAAAGGGAATTTTTTTGCGGATTTTCCGTCGTAGAATTAAAATTTCTTTATTTTGTCAATTTGTGATAGAATTACCATATATATGTTGATATACATTATCTTATTCATTTATTGAAAATTTATTTGCCTGAGGGCAGATTGTATATAAGGAGTGACGATGGAGAATATTGTAATTAAAGAAGTTGAGACGAAGAGGGAATACGACGACTTTGTCGAGTTACCCTTTCAATTATATAAGGACAACAAGTACTGGGTGGCACCTATTAAAAAGGACTACCTGGGAAGCATTAAAGGCAAAGATAACGACTTGCTTCTTACGAAGCATCGCCTGTACTTGGCATACAAGGACGGCAAAGTTGCAGGTAGAATTATTGCATACATAGATGATGAGATTAACGAAATTCACAATATTAAGGTGGGCTACATTTCCGAGTTTGAGTGTATTGATGACCAAAATGTTGCCGATGCATTGTTTGAAAAGTGTGATGAGTTTTTCAAAGAACATGGTCTCGATAACGTAAAGGGTCCGGTTTCTCTGCCAAGTGGCGATGACAAAAGGGGACTGGTTATTGACAACTTTGAAACTTCTCCCACTATTCAAAATATGTATAATTTCCCATATTACAACGACCTTTTTACTAAGGCGGGGTTTGTAAAGTATCACGATGTCTATGCTTACAGGGCAAATATTAATCAGGTTTCGGAAAAACTTGAAAAGGTTGGAGAGATTGTGCCAAAGCTGGAACAAAGATACGGATACAGAGTGGACACGGCTGATGTTAAAAATAATTTGGAACAGGAAATGAAGGACGTGTACCTGATTTTAAAGGACTCAATGCCTCCCGAATGGGAAGACTTTAAACCTGTCACTATGGAAGAGGTAAGAAATGTTATGACTCTTGCCAAGCCCTATGCCGATGAAGAATTAATCGCCATTGCAAGGGAAAACGAGACGGGAAGACCTATAGGATTTGTACTTTCTCTACCTGACTACAACGAGATTCTTAAAGAGTTTAAGGGTAAGTTGGGTCCGATACAAGTTGTTAAATTTTTGAGACGAAGAAATAAATTAAAGAACATTAGAATTTTTGTCCTCTTTGTCGTGCCTGAATATAGAAAGATGGGCGTGACCTATGCTATTTATCACAGGTTATATGTAAATGCCTTGAAAAAAGGATATGAGACTATAGAAGGCTCCACAATTTGGGACTACAATATCCCCATGTTAAACGACATTGAAAAGGTAGGAGCGGACAGGACAATAACTTACAGAGTTTATCAAAGAACAATAAAATAAAACAATAAAATAAAAAAGTGTACCTATTGAAGGTACACTTTTTTATAGGGCATAAAAAAATCCCCGGCACTACCGGGGATGTGTTTTAGTTGGATGCGTAGTTGTCAAAGTAACCTTGGATATATACTATTGGGGTTCCTTTGTCGCCGCTGCCGCTTGTAAGGTCTGACAGAGATCCTAAAAGGTCTGTGATTGCTCTCGGTGTTGTACCTAAGGATGAGTTTTTTCCTACAAGTTCGTTTGCCTTTGAGCTTATTTTTTTCCTCATGGCTTCTTCAGCTTCTTCGCCTTTTAAGTTGTCAAGTTCCGTGTCGGCAATGTACTTGATTTTAATTTCATTTGGCGTTCCCACAAGTCCTTTTGTGTATGCAGGACTTACTACAGGGTCTGCAAGTTCCCAAATTTTTCCTATTGGGTCTTTAAATGCGCCGTCGCCGTATATCATTACTTCAATTTGTTTGCCTGAATATTCTATTAACTTTTCTTGTACAGCTTTTACAAACTCATCTCCGTCGCGAGGGAAGAGCTTGATGGCGTGTTCGTTGGCAAGGTTTGAACCCAACAGTCCGTACTGCGGATTGTAGCCGCTGCCGTTAACACTTGCGTCTAATATATCGTCAAGGGTCAAAACTTTTTTTGCGCCCTTTTTAATTAGCTTTTTCTTTATGTCAAATCTCGTATGTGTTGAGCATACTATGACTTCGTCTGTAAAGTCTAAAATTTTCTCAGGTCTGTTTGAGAAGTGTATTACAATGTTGTCTCCGATTTCTCTGTAAAGTTTAACATAGTCCACACCTGTGAATTTGTGCTTTACTTCTTCGCCGAATATTCTTCTGTAATCTTCTTCTTCCAAATAGTCTTCATATGGATCGATACCTTTTTCAAATAAAACTTCAGGATCCATTAAGTGGTTGCCTACTTCGTCACTTGGGAATCCTAGTAGTAGGTGTATTGTCTTATTTGAAGCGGCAATACCTTTTAAAAGCATTGAAAATCTGTTTCTGCTAAGTATGGGGAACACAAGACCGATTGAGTCGGTGTCACTGAATTTATTGTTAATATCAGCCGTTATATCTTTAACATCTGCGTAGTTGCCTTGTGCTCTTGCAACAAGAGATTCAGTTACGGCTACAACATCTCTGTCCTTCATTTGGATGTTTTCGTATTCCACCGCCTTCTTCACACTGTCAACTACTATGTCAACTAAATTGTCACCTTTTTTTACTATAGGGGCTCTCAGTCCTCTAACTACAGTACCTACATATCTATTCATGTAATCCTCCTACCTTGTAAATAGATTTTTCCGTACAAATATAATCTACGGGAATATCAAATTCGTTTTGAAAATCCAAGTCCGTGATTTGAAATTCAAAACAAATTCCTATGGACAATAAATTCTTACCCTTTAAATACCTGTCATAAAACCCTTTGCCATATCCCACCCTATATCCTCTTTTGTTAAAGAGAAGTCCTGGAACTATAGCAAGGTCCACATCATTCGCCTCATCATTTGATGTAGGCTCTAAAATGTTGTAGTGACCGAGCTTTAAGGTGTCTAAATTTTCAATTTTAATTGCAGCCATTATTCCTTCGTTTGAATGAACTTTGGGCACGGCAACTTTTTTGCCGTCCTTTAACGCAGCTTTTAAAATGTCATAGGTATAAACTTCACTGCCCATGGAGCAAAAGCAAAAAATTGATTTGGAATTTTTATAAATATTTGAGCTCAAAAGTCTTTCGGTTATTTCACGTGACATCTCATCACGATAATTTTCCTCGACTTCGTCTCTTAGCTTATTATACTTACTTCTCAAATCTCTTTTGTCCATTGCTCACCTAAAAAATAATATACTGATTTTCGCAAAAGTGCAATACTATTTGCTAATATGATTCTATCACATTGATGAAAAAATTGTGAATTATCGCGATTCTTGAAGAAAAACATAAGTATATAGTATAATATAAAGTCGGAGAGTGAAAATGATATTATTTGAAAATGTTTATAAAGAATATGCCAACGGAGTTATGGCACTTTACAATTTAAATTTAGAAATACCTGCAGGGGACTTTGTCTACCTAATGGGGGCAAGCGGTGCGGGTAAGTCCACACTTTTAAAACTTTTAATCAGAGAAGAAAAACCTACCAGGGGCAGGATTTTATTAGACGGCGAAGACATTACCAAGATCAGAAAATCCTGTATCCCCGACCTAAGGAGAAATGTCTCCTTTGTCTTCCAAGACTTTAGACTTTTAAAGAGAAAGACTGTCTTTGAAAATGTGGCATACACTTTGGAATGTCAAGGAGCAAGTAGAGCTGAAATTAATAACGGTGTAGGAGAAGCCTTGGAGCTTGTAAATCTTACAGGCAAGGAGAAGGACTATCCGGAAAATCTTTCAGGTGGAGAAAATCAAAGAGTGGCAATAGCAAGAGCCATTGCAAATGACGCTCCCATACTTCTATGCGACGAGCCCACAGGCAACTTGGACTCGGAGACTGCCGAGACTATTATGCAGGCTCTTGTAAATATTAATTTAAGCGGCAAGACAATTATAATGGCAACACATGCCACGGATATTGTAGAAAAGATTAAACAAAGGGTTGTCACATTAAGTGACGGCCACGTTGCAAGTGATGTTAGGAAGGAAATACTATGCGATATTTAAGACAATTAAAGAACGTCATTGTCTCCGGATTCGTCGGCCTAAAGAGAAACTTCGGCATGGGCATTGCTTCTATTTTTTCCATTGCTTCAATGCTTGTTTTATTCGGCATTGTACTTTTGACAGTTGTAAATATTAACGCATCTATTTTCCACACAAGTTCCTTGGTGGACAAGGTGGCATTTTTTGTAAAAGACGAAGCCACGGCAAAGGAAGTAAACGAATTTATTAAAGACATCGGCGACTACGACGGTGTTGTGGATGTAAAGTATATTTCAAAAGAAGACGCCTTGGAGTCCATGAAACAAAAATTGGGCTCAGACGGCGACTCCCTTGAAATTTTAAAAGACGACAACCCCTTGCCTCCAAGTATTATTGTGGAGCTTAGAGAGTTGTCTCAAATGAACGACTTTGTAAGTGCTTTTAAGGACTACTCCGTTGTATACAAGGTGAACTATCACTATGACCTTGTAAATAAAATGAACAAAATTACAAACGGAATTAAGTACGGCGGTGTTTTTATAATAGCGGTACTCCTTTTTGTTTCTATAATTATTATGCACAACACTATTAAAATTGCAGTTTCCAACAGACAGGAAGAAATTGAAATTATGAGATATGTAGGCGCGTCACAAGGCTATATAAGAGGGCCATTCTTAATTGAGGGAATACTTATAGGCGTAATCGGCGCAGCACTTGCGGCGGTAATTGTAATTTACGGATACAAGTATTTCTTTTCAAATGTAAACTTGAAATTCTTTTCAATGCTCAATGTGTCCCTTGCAAAGCCGGAACTTATTGTTGACAATATTTTAATTTCCTTTATGGCAATTGGCGGCGGCGTAGGATACTTGGGAAGTCTCTTTTCAACAAAGAGATTTATTGAAGTGTAGGTGTATTTATGAGAAAAATAATTCCCATGTTTTTGGCAATACTTTTAATATTCGGAAGCGTTATGGCCGAGTCTTCAAAGGATTTGCAAAAGAAACAGGACAAGAAGAGAGAAGAACAAAAATCTTACGAACAAAAGATCAAGGATTCCAAATCACAAATTGCGGAAAATAAAGAACTTTTGGGCAAGACTCAAGCTGAAATAGATGTACTTGACGGCCAAATTTCCGAAGCGGCTGCAAATCTTGCAACGATAAATGACGAAATCGGCAAATTGCAAGTGGATATTGACGCCAACACTCAAAAATTAAATGAGGCCGAGGCGAATTTAGAGTCCAAGGAAGACGTATTTAAAGAGAGAATTCGTGCCATGTACATGTCGGGAGACGTGAGAAATTTAGAAATTCTTTTAAATTCTCAAAGTGTGGAAGACATGCTTACAAACAACGAAATGATTCAGGCCATTGCAAGAAATGACAAGAATTTAATTAATTTTGTAAAAGAACAGGTTACTACAATTAAGGAAAAAGAAGAGGCTTTAAAGCGTGACATGGCTGTCCTTGACAAAAGGCAGGAGGAAGCAAGTGCCGTTAAGACTTCTCTTGAAGCTACAAGTGCCAAAAAATCACAGTACATGGCAGACCTTGAAAAGAACACTGAACTTTTAAATGCACAGATAGATAAGTTTAACGAAGAATCCAAGGCTTTGGAATCTGAAATCAGAAACCTGACTTCGGAAATAGCCCGCAAGCAACGTGAGGAGAGAAAAAACAGAGAGGGCAAGGGCCCCACACCGGTACTTGGTAACGGCAAGCTGAGTTGGCCTCTTTCAGGCTATACGAGAATTTCATCTCCCTACGGCTACAGAACTCACCCTGTACTTGGCTACTCCAAGTTCCACTCTGGCATTGACATTCCGGCCCCTACAGGCACGGCAGTACACGCCGCTGCAGACGGAGTTGTAATAGCAGCCAAAAGAATAGGAAGCTACGGCAATGCTGTAATGATAGACCACGGAGACTGTGTAACTGTCTATGCACATAACTCAGCTTTAAAAGTATCTGAAGGGGACTATGTCCTTAGAGGAGATACCGTTTCCTTGGTAGGAAGCACCGGACTTTCCACAGGACCACACCTTCACTTTGAAGTGAGAATAAACGGAAACACACAAAATCCTTTGAACTATTTATGAGGTTAAGATGAAAAAAAGACATATATTTATATTTGCAATAATTCTCATTGTGACAAATCTTTTGACCGCAGTGGGAATTGTCGGCTATATATTAAACGGCAAGGGAACTTTTGCAAGGCTTGCCAAGCAGGAAGCTTTGGAAAAGTTTATCAAAGAGAAGTACCTCTACGATGCAGATGACGAGGACCTCTATGTAGGTTCTTTAAAGGGAATAGTCAAAGGTCTGAACGACCCCTATTCCGAATACTACACGGGAGAAGAATTTGAAAAACTCATGGAGATGACCACGGGAGTATTTTTCGGCGTGGGAGTTGAAGTGACACCGGGTTCCGACGGCATGATAACTGTTGTGGCACCTATAAAGGGCGGTCCATCGGAAAAAGCGGGAATTTTGCCCGGAGATAAAATTATTAAAGTAGATGGCGTAGAATACACCGCCGACGAAATGACTGAAGCCGTTTCAAAGATCAGGGGAGAGAAGGGCACAAAGGTAACTCTCACAATCTACAGACCTGATGCAACTGAGAACAGCACCTTTGATATTGATGTAGTAAGAGATGAGGTTCACACTCACACCGTGATTACAGACAACTTGGAAGACTTTGCCTACATAGGCATTACAAATTTTGACGAAGGCACATCAAAGGACTTTAGAGAAGCCGTTTCGGAATTTGAAAAGCAAAATGTAAAGGGATATATTTTGGACTTAAGGGGCAACCCGGGCGGCATAGTGGACGGAGCAG
>QWCE01008388.1_pt1 | contig 11521 bp, 11 predicted proteins | sample 1972531 | NCBI WGS metagenome assembly QWCE01 (sample SAMN09866716, study PRJNA288562) | Human gut metagenome isolate term4_stool, whole genome shotgun sequencing... | reverse complement strand
ACCTTGTGGTAAACCTTCTTGCCCTTCTTGATGACGACGCCTTTATTCAGCGCGTCAACGGTCAGAACAGCCTTCGGGTCGGTGACCTTCTCGCCGTCGACGAGGACGCCGCCCTGCTGGACAAGCTGGCGGGCTTCACGGTTGGAGCCGCACAGACCCGCGGCGACCATGGCGGCCAGCAGGCCGACACCACCGTCCTTGACAAGCTCGGCGTCCAGCTTCGTGCTGGGCATATTCTCGTGGTCGGCGGCACCGCTGAACAGGCCGCGGGCAGTGGCCTGCGCCTTCTCGGCCTCCTCCTCGCCGTGGACCATCTTCGTCAGCTCGTAGGCCAGAATCTCCTTGGCCTTGTTCAGCTGCTCGCCCTCCCAGTGGTCCATCTCGTCGATCTGCTCTAGCGGCAGGAAGGTCAGCATACGGATGCACTTGAGCACATCCGCGTCGCCGACGTTGCGCCAGTACTGGTAGAACTCGAACGGGCTCGTCTTGTTGGGGTCAAGCCAGACGGCGTTGCCCGCGGTCTTGCCCATCTTCTTGCCCTGGGAGTCGGTCAGCAGCGTGATGGTCATGGCGTAGGCATCCTTGCCCAGCTTGCGGCGGATCAGCTCGGTGCCGCCCAGCATGTTGCTCCACTGGTCGTCGCCGCCGAACTCCATATTGCAGCCGTAATTCTGGAACAGATGGTAGAAGTCGTAGCTCTGCATGATCATGTAGTTGAACTCGAGGAAGGACAGGCCCTTCTCCATGCGCTGCTTGTAGCACTCGGCGCGCAGCATGTTGTTCACGCTGAAGCAGGGGCCGACCTCGCGCAGCAGCTCAATGTAGTTCAGGTCCAGCAGCCAGTCGGCATTGTTCAGCATCAGGGCCTTGCCCTCGCCGAACTCAATAAAGCGCTCCATCTGACGCTTGAAGCACTCGGCGTTGTGGTCGATGTCCTCCTTGGTCAGCATCTTGCGCATATCGGTACGGCCAGACGGGTCACCGATCATCGTCGTGCCGCCGCCGATCAGGGCAATGGGGCGGTTGCCGGCCTGCTGCAGGCGCTTCATCAGGGTCAGGGCCATAAAGTGACCGGCAGTCAGGCTGTCCGCCGTGCAGTCAAAGCCAATGTAGAACGTGGCCTTGCCGTTGTTGATGACCTCCTTGATCTCTTCCTCGTCGGTGACCTGGGCAATCAGGCCGCGGGCCTTCAGTTCATCATAAATCGTCATGAGCTTTACCTCCGTTTGTTGCGGCAAGGGCAAAAATAAAAGCCCCTGCCAAATGTGAATTTGGCAGAGGGCGAAAGTTCGCGGTACCACCTCTGTTTGCCCGTCCCTCACGGCGGCGGGCCTTCGCGGGTGCGGCAGACAAAGGGCTGCGTACACCCCAAGCGCTGTAACGTGCGCACACGGCACAGCCTACTGGCTTTCGCGTTCAGCCTGCTGCTCCGGGCTGTATTCCGCCGCCTGCACTGCCGACCCCTTGCACCAACCGGGGCTTCTCTGAAGCATAACAGACGGGTACTGGCTCCCATCACTGCATTTAACAAAAGATACTGTATCATATCCAACACGGGTTGTCAAGGGGGTGCATATAGAATGCGCCCGCTCCTTGTAGGGGCCGATGCTTGGCAACCGGCGCGAGGGCTATTTGGATTTCTCAATCAATTCCCGCGCACTGGCCAGGCTCAACTCGCTGACCTTGTCGCCGGAGATCATCCGTGCCAGCACCTCCACGCGGCCATCCATGTCTAGCGTGTGGATCTCGGTGAACGTGCGGTCCTTGCGGACATTCTTCTGGATCAGCAGCTGGTTGTCCGCAAACGCAGCAACCTGCGGCGTGTGGGTGATGCAAAGCACCTGATGCCCCCTGGCCGTCTGGTGCAGCAGCTGCCCGATGCGCCCCGCGGCCAGGCCAGAAACGCCGGTGTCGATCTCATCGTAGATGACCGTCGGCAGCGCGTCGCGGTCCGCCAGCGCGCTCTTGAACGCCAGCATAATGCGGGAAAGCTCACCGCCGGACGCGATCTTTGCCAGCGGCTTCGGCTCCTCGCCGGGGTTCGTCGAAATCAAAAATTCCACGGTATCCTGCCCGTGGGAGGACAGCGGCCCCCGCGTATGCTTGAGCGCAAAGCGGATGCCAGGCATGTTCAGAAATTCCAGCGCCGCCTTCATCTCCTTGTTCATGGCAGCAAAGCCTTTCAGGCGGCTCTGGGTCAGCTTCTCGGCAGCCTCCTTGGCGGCGGCATACAGCGTCTGCATCTGCGCTTTCAGCTCGGCAATCTTCTGCCCCGACGACTGGAAGGTCTCCAACTCTGCAGCGGCGGCCTCGCGCCGTGCCAGCAGCTCGTCGACCTCCATGCCGAACTTCTGCTTGATGCGGTAGATCGTATCAAGCCGCGTTTCGATCTGGTCCAGCTCCCCGGCGTCAAAGCCGTAGGCGTCCAGCCGGTCTGCCAGGTCGGTAGCCAGCTCGCGCGCGCTGTAGTACAGGTCGTTCAGCCGCTCGGACATGGCCGTCAGCGACTCGTCGAGCCGCGCACTGTTCTGCAGTCCGTCAACGGCCCCGCCCAAGAGATCTGCTGCGCCCGCCTGCTCACCGTCCTCGTCACCGGCCAGCGCCAGATGGGCGGCGGTGATGCCCGCCAGAATGCTCTGGGCGTGGGTGATGACATTCTTGCGCTCCTGCAGCGTCTTTTCCTCGCCGGGCTGCAGGGCTGCGGCGTCGATGGTGTCGATCTCGGCGGTCAGCGCCTCAATGCGGCGCTGTTTGTCGGATTCGCTTGCGTTCAGGGCATCCAGCTGCCGCTTGACTGTGACCAGCTCGCGGTAGCGGCGGTAATACTCGGCGAACAAATCGCGGTTCTGGGCATACTGATCCAGCAGCCCCAGATGCAGTGCCGGGTTTGTCAGGCTCTGGCTGTCGTGCTGGCCGTGGATGGAGAGCAGCCCTGACGAAATGTCCCGCACCACCGCCGCCGTGGCGGGCATACCGTTGACGCGGCAGCTGCCCTTGCCCTCGGCGTTGATCTCGCGGTACAAAAGCAGGTCGTCAGTGACCTCGTAGCCGCATTTTTCCAGCTGCTTTTTGACGGAGGCCGGGATACTCTCAAACGTTGCCCAGATGCACGCCTTCTGTGCGCCGCTTCGCACCAGCTCACGCGAGGTGCGGTTGCCTAAAATCGCATTGATGGAGTCGATCAGGATGGATTTACCGGCACCGGTCTCACCTGTCAGCACGTTAAAGCCGGGGGTAAAATTCACCTCGGCTTTTTCAATAACGGCTACATTTTCAATTTTCAGGCTTGCCAGCATGGGGCAGCTCCTCCCTGTCGTTAAAATTACCCGCGGCGGGTGTACTGCTGCAGCTGCTTGCAGATGGCGGCTGCGTCATCCTCGCTGCGCATCAAGATAAAGAACGTGTCATCGCCGGAAAGCGTGCCGACGACATTGTCCCACTGCTTGGCGTCGAACACCTCGCACGCAGCGTTGGCCATGCCGGAAAAACACTTGACCAGTACCATGTGCCCGGCGTAATCCACCTTGAGCACCGACTCGCGGAAAATCATCTCAAACCGGCTGGGTGAATGCGTTACCTTGCCGGACGCAGACGCCGGCACGTAGCGGTAACGCCCGTCAGCGGTGGCTGTTTTGACCAGCTGCAGCTCACGAATATCGCGGGATACCGTGGCCTGCGTCACGTCAAAGCCTTCCTCCCGCAGGTGGGCCAGCAGGTCCTCCTGCCGGTCAATAGGGTGCTGTTCGATCAGGTCAAGAATTGCCTGATGACGTGCACTTTTCACAGGGATCATCTCCTCATCAATTTGTTTTCAATCGCATGGAACTGTTCCGCGTCGTCGAAGGCAATCAACCGCAGGCGCTGCCCACAGCCGGTCACCAGCAGGCTTTCACCCGGCAGCAGGTCGCACTGGGCGCTGCTGTCCGCACAGGCAAAGCTGCCGTCGCGGTTTTCGGCATCAGCGATAATTTTCAGATGGCGGTCAGCCGCAAACACAAGCGGCGCGGCGTGTACATTGTGCGCGCAGACCGGCGTCAGGACCAATACGTCCGCGGCGGCGTCCAGGATCGGCCCGCCCGCCGAGAACGAGTACGCGGTGGAGCCCGTCGGCGTTGCCAGAATCATGCCGTCGCTGCGGTAGCTGCCCACCAATGCGCCGTCGCAGTACACCTTATAATCCATCGGGTGCAGCCGGGTTTGACCGAACACCACAAGGTCGTTGATGGCGTCAGCCTGCCAGCCGTGGGCCGGGGCTTCGGCGTGGAGCAGACGGCGGTTGGCAAGGGTGAACTCTCCCGCGGCCAGCCGTTTGAGCTTGGCCGTAAGCTCACCGACCTCGCAGGTCGCCAGAAAGCCGGTGCGGCCAAGATTGACGCCCAGAACGGGCTTGCCGTGCTTCATGCAGGAAAGCCCGGCGCGCAGCAGCGTGCCATCACCGCCGATGGTCACGACCTGATCGGCAGCGCGGTAGGCATCTGCCTCGGGCAGAAAATGCACACCCGTCAGCCCGGCAGAACCAAATTCGTTCGCAAAGGGCTGCGGTATCAAGACCGGCACGCCCAGCCCGGCCAGCACAGCGGCAGCCTGCCGCGTAACGGCAAGCCCGGTGTCCTTGGTCGGGTTGGGAATCAGCAAAACCGACATTGTGTCAGGGTCCTTTCTCAGTACAGATTGGGCGCTTTATCCAGCGTATCGTGGGAGGCTGCGACGACCTTTTCAATCAGGCCCTCCTGCAGCGGCTGCGGGGTATCGCAGTGCTGGACGTACATCAGGTATTCAATGTTGCCCTCGGGTCCCTTGATGGGCGAAAAGTCCAAGCCCGCGGGGGTAAAGTGGTTCGCCATGGCATACCCCTCGGCCATTTTCAGTACCTCGCGGTGGGTAGCCGGGTCGCGCACGACGCCCTTTTTGCCGACTTTCTCGCGGCCAGCCTCAAACTGCGGCTTGACCAGGCAGACGCCGACAGCGTCCGGTGTGCAGATGGCGTCTGCCACCGGGAAGATATGCTTGAGCGAGATGAACGAAACGTCCACGCTGAAGAACGCAACCGGCTCTGTCAGGTCCTCAGGCTTTACATTGCGGATGTTCGTTCTTTCCATATTGATGACGCGCGCATCGGTGCGCAGGCTCCACGCCAGCTGGCCGTAGCCCACATCGACGGCGTAGACCTTGACCGCGCCGTTTTGCAGCATACAGTCGGTAAAGCCGCCCGTGGACGCGCCAATGTCCATGCAGACCTTGCCGTCCGGACGCATCGGAAAGACCTGCATGGCCTTTTCCAGCTTGAGGCCGCCGCGGCTGACATAGCCGATGTCATGCCCGCGCACCTCGACCTTGGCGTCGGGTGCGATCATCTCACCGGCCTTGTCGACCTTCTGCTCGTTGACAAAGACGATGCCGGACATGATGAGCGCCTTGGCGCGCTCACGGCTCTGTACCAGTCCGTTCTGGCACAGGTATTGATCCAGGCGAATCTTGCTCATGCCTGTTTCTCCTTTAAAGCGTTCAAAATATCTGCGCAGAGGGCCGCGGCGTCAAGCTGCTGATCCTTGCGCAGCTCGGGCACATTGGCGTGCAGCAGATGGCTGTTGTCCACGGCATGCAGCAGAAATTCGCCCTGCCAGCCGCATTGCTGCATGGCAAAGCCCAACTGCTCGCCGATGCCGCCGGTGCGCACCGTATCCTCGGCAAACAAAATCGTGTCGTAGTGCTTCAGTGTATCGCACACACCGTCCGGCAGCGGGTAAAGCTGCGTCAGCTTGACGCAGTCCGCCTGCACGCCATGCTGGGCCAGCAGATCCTTGGCGGCAATGATCTCCTCGGTCTCGGCACCGTAGCTGACAAGCGCGACACGTGCGCCATCGACGGGGTCCAGCACATCGTAGCGCGCGCCTGTGCAGGGCAGCGCCGCCAGTGCGGGGTTCTCGCCGCCGCGGGCATAGCGGATCATCCGCGGGCCGTGTGCCTCGCGCACAAGATAGGTCAGCCAGTAGCGCAGCTCCGCATAGTTGGCAGGGGCAAAAATCGGAATGTTCACATTCGAGAAGAACGCAACGTCGTAAATGCCCTGGTGTGTGGCACCGTCGCCGGGCACCAGCCCCGCACGGTCCACAGCGAACAGCACATCCAGCTGCATCAGATTGACATCATGGATGATCTGGTCGTAGGCACGCTGGAAAAATGTGGAATAGATAGCAACCACGGGCAGCAACCCCTGGCTGGCCAGGCCCGCCGCAAACGTGACGGCGTGTTCCTCCGCCATGCCGACGTCGAAGAAGCGCCCGGGATGGCGGTGCTTGAAGAAGTTCAGGCCGGTGCCGTACTTCATGGCGGCGGTGATGCCGCACAGCCGCGGCTCGTCGTCGCCCAAATCTGCCAGCGCACAGCCGAACGTAGACGAGAAGGAATCCTTCGGTGACAGCTCGGGGTCAGTCAGATGGTTCAAATCGATGGACGATACGGCGTGGAACTCGCCGGGATTCTCCTCGGCGGGCTTCAGGCCCCTGCCTTTTTTGGTGACGACGTGCAGGAAAACCGGCGCATACTGCTCGCCGCGCAGGTTCGTCAGCGTGTGGGTCAGCATGCCCACATCATGGCCGTCGATGGGCCCGATATACTGGAAGCCCATCTCCTCAAACATCGTGGACTTGTAGATGCCGCGGCGGATCAGCTGCTTGCCGCCCTGCAAGACCCTGACCAGCGCGTCACCTGCCACGGGGATGCGCTCGAGCGTCGTCTCCATGTGGGCCTTGACGTGGGAGTACTTCGGGTCGGTGCGCAGCTTGGTCAGATAATTCGCCATCTGGCCGACATTTTTGGAAATCGACATCTTGTTGTCGTTCAGGATGACGATCAGATTGTTCAGCTTGCTGACATTGTTCATGCCCTCGTAGACCATGCCGCCGGTAAACGCACCGTCGCCAACGATGACCACGACCTTGCCCGGCTCGTTCTTGAGCTTTTTGGCGCGGGCGATGCCGATGGCCGTTGACAGCGCCGCACTGCCGTGGCCGGCAATAAAGGCGTCACAATCGCTCTCCCGCGGGCTGGGAAAGCCGGAAATGCCGTTTTTGCAGCGCAGCTGGGCGAAGCCCTCGCGCCGCCCGGTCAGCAGCTTGTGGGTGTAGCACTGATGGCCGACGTCAAACAGCAGCTTGTCCTGCGGAAAGTCCAGCACGCGGTGCAGGGCCACCGTCAGCTCCACAACGCCGAGGTTCGACGACAGATGGCCGCCGGTCTCGGAAACGCTCTTGATCAAAAACTGCCGGATCTCCTCACACAGGGCGGGCATATCGGACGCGGGCAGATTTTTTATTTCTCCGGGCGCATTGATGCGCTCCAGCAAGGGATAGCTCATATACGCACCTCGTTTTTACACCATCGGCATGGCAAAGCCCAGCACAATGCCGAGCGCTGCACCGGTCACAACTTCGATCGGCGTATGGCCGACCATTTCCTTCAGCTTTTTGCCGTGGGGCAGCTGGAACTGCTCAAAGCCCTGATCCATCCATTCGGTGAACATCCGGTTCAGCACCTTGGCCTGCTCGCCGGTCTCGTAGCGCACGCCCATGGCACCCCACATACGCTCGGCAATAAAGCGGTGGAAGATAAACAGATTCAGAAGAACCTTAATAAGCTGGGCCAGCAGCGATGCACAGATCGCCGTAGCCAGCACAAAATTCCAACTCAGCGCAGCGCGCAGCAGTGGCATGGGATCACATCCTTATTTCTTACGTTCCAGCAGCTCCGCTGCCATCAGGCGCAGAAAATCTGCCCCGGGGCCAAGCGCATCCAGCGCGGCCAGCGCTGCGGCATTGTGGCGCTCGGCTTCCTCGTGTGCGCCCTGTAAACCGTACAGCGTGATAAAGGTGGTTTTGTCGTTGTCGGCGTCGCTGCCCACGGGCTTGCCCAGCTCCTCCGTCGTAGAGGTGACGTCAAGAATGTCATCGACGATCTGGAAAACCAGGCCAAGCTCGGCAGCGTAGCGCACCAGCGCCTTGCGGGTGTCCATGTCGGGACGCACACCCGCGGCGGCACAGCCCAGCTCGACGGCGGCAATGATGAGCGCACCGGTTTTGTGGGCGTGCAGGTTTAAAAGCTCGGCCTCACCGGCGCGCACAGTTTCAAAATGCTTGTCCAGCTCCTGGCCGTAGAGCATGCCGCGGTCCCCGCCGCCTCTGGCCAGCAGCTGTACGGCCTCAATGCGGCTCTCGGCAGAGCACTTTGCATGAGCAAGAACCTCAAACGCTGCCGTGACCAGTGCGTCCGCGGCCAGCAGGGCTGTAGCCTCGCCAAACTGCTTGTGGCAGCTCGGGCGTCCGCGGCGGAAATCATCGTTGTCCATGCAGGGCATATCATCGTGAATGAGCGAGTAGCAGTGCAGCATTTCCAGCGCACAGGCATAGTCCAGCGCATCGGCAGCGTCGGCACCGGCCAGCTGGCAGGCGGCCAGCGTCAGCACGGCGCGCACCCGCTTGCCGCCGCCCAGAAGGCTGTAGCGCGCGGCCTGCCCCAGCTCAGACTGCTGCGGCAGGTATTCATCGCACAGCGCGGCCAGACGCTTTTCGGTCAGACCGGCCCAAGCGGTAAGCTGCTGCTTATATTCCTCATGCGTCATGGGGCACCTCCACATCCGGGGCAAGGCTGGCGTCGATCTCCTCGACCTGCAGCCGGGCCTTGTCCAGCGCTGTATTACAGTAATGGATCAGCCCGGCGGCCTCGGCGTACAGCTTGACGGAATCAGCCAGTGGTGTGGTTTCATCCTGCAGCTGGGTCAGAAGTCCCTGCAGGCGGTCCATGCCTTCCTCGAAGGATTTGGGCTGCTTCATCGGGTATCACTCCCCTGTTTTTTGTTCCAAAGTGTGTACCGCTTCCACGCGGCATTCGGCGGCGGCTCTGGCGCCGCGCAGCGTCACGGCCTCGCCGGGACGCAGTGTTTCGACGGCGCAGAGCGCGCCGTTTTGCTCCGGCAGCGCGTAGCCGCGGGCCAGCACCGCGTAAGGGCTTAGGGATTCCGCCACCGCAGCGGCGCTTTGCAGGGTGCGCCGGGCATCTTGCACATGGCGCTGTGCGGCCTGCCGGACAGCGGCCTGCGTAATGGCAAGCTCCTGCCCGCGGCGGTCTAACTGCTGGTGCTGACGCTGCAAAAGCTGCGCCGTGGCCAGCTGGTTAAACCTATTATAGCATAGATTGCAGCGATTCTGTATATTTTTTTGAATATTTTGCTGCAAAATGAATATTTTCTGCCGTACATCCCCCTGATCGGGCACGCAGAGTTCCGCCGCGGCGGACGGTGTCGGCGCGCGCAGGTCGGCAACATAGTCCAGAATCGAAGTGTCGATCTCATGCCCTACCGCCGAGACCACCGGCCTGCGGCAGGCAGCTGCCGCGCGGGCAATACGCTCGGAGTTGAACACCCAGAGATCCTCTTTGCTGCCGCCGCCGCGGGTGACCAGGATCAGGTCGGGCCGCGGGTCGCGGTCCAGCCTGCGGATGCCGTCCACGATGCTCTTTTCAGCCTCGATGCCCTGCACGCTGACGGGGGCCAACAGCAATTTCACCATCGGCCAGCGACGGCCAATGACGTTCTGCACGTCCTGCCACGCTGCGCCGGTCTTGCTCGTGACAACGCCGATACACCTCGGTACGGCGGGCAGCGGGCGCTTGCGCTCGGGCGCAAACAACCCCTCGGCCTCCAGCTTTTTGTACAGCGCGTCAAACGCCATCTGTGCGGCACCCGCGCCGAAGGGCTTCATATAGTCAGCGTAGAGCTGGAACGCGCCGTCCCGCTCATAGATCGTGGCGCGTCCGTAGACGAGCACCAGCATACCGTTCTGCGGTTCGAAGTTCAAAAGCTGTGCCTGGGAGCGGAACATGACAGTTTTGATGGAGGCGTTCTCATCCTTGAGCGTGAAATACAGATGCCCGCTCTTGTAATGCCGCGTAAAGCCGGAAATCTCCCCGCAGACGATCAGATTGTTCAGCGGGTCGCATTGCTCCAATACGCGCTTTGCCAGCCGGTTCAGGCTGGTTACATTGATGTAGTCGGCCATGCGCCACACTCCCTCGCCGCCAGGATCGAGATGCCAATGGCATTGTCACTGGCAAATTTTCCCGGTACAAAATGTGCGTTCGGCACGCGGTTCGTCACATAGGTGCGGATCAGATCGCTGCTCATAACGCCGCCCGCAAAAACCACGGGCAGACCCGGATGCTCGGCCAGGGCGTTGTTTGCCATCCGCACAAGCGTTTCGCCCACGCAGAGCAGACAGTATTTGCAGACATAGGGCGCGTCATGCCCGTCGGCCAGCAGCTTTGCGCACTGGTTCTCAAGGCCGGATAGACTGCACGTCAGCCCGTGTACACTGACCTTGGGATGGACTTTTTCTTTACACAAAGCGGCCTGCTCGCTGACATAGACGCCCGCCGGGAACGGAAAGCCCAGCTTGACGCCGAGGCGGTCCACAGCCTGTCCGGCGTACAGATCGCTGCTTGTGCCCAGCGGCGTGATGCGCTCGGCCCCATGGCACAAAAGAAGGTCGGTGGTCCCGCCGGAGACATGAAATACAAGCGACTCCCGCTCAAACAGCGTGAAATCCCCCGCCGCGTACAGCGCCGCGGCAATATGCCCCTGCTGGTGGGTCAGCTCGATGAGCGGCAGCGCGCAGGACAGGCTGAACGCCGTCGCGGCGCTGACACCGGCCAGAAAGCACGGCATATACGACCCCTCCACGGGGCGCGGCCTGGCGGACACGCCAACGGCCCTGACCTGCGTCAGGTCGGCCCTTGCGCCCAGCTCCGCCAGCATGGCGGGCAGGGCTGCCGTGTGGTGGAACAGCGCGTCGCTCTGCCGCAGACCGAGCTGCCCTTCCTTGACGGGCAAAAATTTTTTGCAATCGCAAACAACCTCTCCGGCGTCTGTGTCAAACACTGCCAGAGAGGTTGCGTAATTGCTGGTGTCGATGCCCAGCGTCAGCATTGGGGTTCAGGGGTCTCGCCGCGCTCACGCGCAACGGCACCCAACAGGCCGTTGACGAACTGGTAGTCGTCCTCGGCACCGTATTTCTTGACCAGCTCGACAGCCTCGTTGATGGCGACACCGGGCTTCTGCTCGTCGCCGTACAGCATCTCGGCCAGGGCCAGGCGCAGGGCAACCAGGCTCACGCGGGGCACGCGGGAAAGCGTCCAGCCCTTCAGGTGGGCGGTGATGATCTCATCCAGCTCGGCGGCGTGGTCGTTCATGGCGGCCAGCAGCTGGTTGGCGAATGCGTCTGGGGCGGCGTGCTCCTCGGCGGGGACCGTCGGCTCTTCGGGTTCAAACGTGGCGGCAAACGCCGTCAGGAAGGCCGTCTCGCGGGATTCGCGGCGGGTCAGCTTTTTCTCCATACGTAAAGTTCCTGTCTTTCCTTGATTCTCTTAGGCGATACCGCATAATTCTAAGTGCCGATACGGCGAGCGAGGTGCGGCAGCTGCTAAGCCAAAAGCGCAGATAATACTGGATGTCTTATCGAGCATTTTGGCA
>QWCE01005525.1_pt1 | contig 11522 bp, 5 predicted proteins | sample 1972531 | NCBI WGS metagenome assembly QWCE01 (sample SAMN09866716, study PRJNA288562) | Human gut metagenome isolate term4_stool, whole genome shotgun sequencing... | reverse complement strand
CGTCTCGAGGCTAAGGCCACTCCCGCGGGAGGAGAGCGGGACCCCATCGATGAAGTAGCGGACCGCCTGACCACCGAGACCATTGATCGACAGCTCCACGCCTGAGCCCAGCCCTCCCTGACCACGGACATTGACCCCGGTGGACTGTCCCACCAGGTCGCTGAGACTGCTGAGGGAGGAGATCACGGAGCTGACGTCGAGACTCATGGCGGAGAGCGCCTGATGCTGTAAGGCGCGCTCGTGCGAGGGAGCGAGTACCACCACCTCTCCGAGCAGCTTAGGATCCTCCTTGAGGACAAAGTCCACCGTCTCTCTCATCGGGAGGGACACCGATCTCGTCTCCTCCCTATAGCCCATCAGTCCGGCAGTCACCCGATAGTCGCCGGGGGCAAGAGAAAAGCTGTACCTCCCCTCCTTATTGGTCACCATCGCCGCGACGACCTTGCTCTCCCGCAGAGGTCGTACCCTGATGGTGACACCCGGCATCGGCTTCCCCTCCGTGTCTGTCACGCGTCCCCGCAGCACCTCCGTCGCCTCAGCAGAGAGGGAGCAGAGGAGCAGCAGGAGACCGATCGCCCATCGCATTGGTCTACTCATCCTCAGCACTCAGCTTGACACCGGTTTTCTCGTAGATCTTTTTCTTCTCCCCAATCAGGAGGCGGCGATAGTGAGCGAAGAAGCGTGCCCGTTCCACCACCAGCTCCTGCACCTCGGGCAGCTCTCCCAGCCCTCGGGCATCCACCGTCACCTCATAGTCCTCGTCACGCAGGGCGGTGGCCCACTCGTCGGAGATGTCGTGCTTGGCATGCTCGCCCGCCACCATCATCAGCGGCATAAGGCAGACCCTCCGGAGTCCGGTGGCTCGGAGACGCCTGAGCGCCTGATCGTAGTAGGGGTAGCCCTCGATGCAGCCGACAATGATCTGCGAGAGTCCGCGATCCATCAGGTAGTGGTCCAGCATCGCATACTGCGCCGTGGAGCTGTCGTAGGTGCCGTGCCCCACTAAGAGGTAAGCGGTATCCCTATCCTTCGCCAATGGTACCAGCACCCGGTCGATCAGCTCTCGGTAGTCCTTCTCGTAGAAGAGGAGTGGCGTCGTCAGGCGGATCTCCCGGAAGTCGCCCCGCCACTGCTTCACCTCCTGCTCTAAGGCTTTCATCTCCAGCCCGTAGATCACCTGAGACGGGACGATCAGCAGATGGGTCACCCCCTCCGCCCGGAGCTTATCCATCGCCTCCATAGGCGAGAGCTTCTCGATCCCTCGGTCACGGAGCCGCTTGCAGACGATCCTCGAGGAGTAGGCCTCGCGCAGCTCTATGCCGGGGAAAGCCGCTCCTACTGCGTGATTGAGTGCGTCAAGCGTCCGCACACGGGTGTCATCGTGTGTGGTGCCGAAGTGAACCATTAGTATCGCCCCCCTCTCTCCCTCACCGAGGGAGTCAAAGAGCGGACTTTCCACAAAGATCTTCTCCTCACCCCTAACAACTACATTAGAGAATAGCATACAGAGTACACCGAAGAGGATAAGACGATATGTCTTACTCATAACGTGTATGAAAATCATCCGACCCACCTGCCCCCGAGCGGAATCCGAAAAATTATATTACAGCCATGGCAGGTCTCCTGACTCACCTCCGACCCTGCTTGCGTACCTTCCCATCGACTCGGTCGACAGTGGTAATAAAGATTGGCAAGCAACCTAATGGAGGAATACAGTAGCGGGCACTGTGCCGGACTCGCACCGGACTTCCCTCTTGTGATGGGATGCGCACCTCAGGCTGAGAGCGCATTGCACCATAGCTCACGACAAAGGTACACCATTTTCCCCCACTCTCCAATTAATGTTAAGTCCCTTCGATTCCGTAGGCAGAGGTGCAGTATTGGGGACGCACATACCTTTTTTTGTGTACCTTTAGGAAAATATTAAGGAGTAGCATCAGTCCTTGATATCTGTTCAGTCAGATTTGATCTTTACGTGCGTTTCTGCATCGTTTGCTATGCTTTGATGCGTTTTAATCGTATTGCTAATAGTAGTACCACATTGTTGTTAAAGACGTATGTTTGAAAACTTCAAGTGTATTAGAATCCAAGGGGGTTGCTTTGCAGACGAATCTCAGTTGGAATTGTTTCCGGAGGATTCCGATGTCAGTGTGATCTACGGACGAAATGGCAGCGGAAAGTCTACAATAGCCCGCGCCATAAAAAATCTCGCACAGCCTGATGGAAAAACCTCAGATTGCCTCATCGCATCGTCCGATGCTCCAATCCCTGACGATCTGCGAAGGTCAGTGTTTGTTTTCGATGACGACTTCATCAATAGAAGGTTTAGACTATCAGAAGAGGGAAAAGGAATCAAAACCATAGTGATGTTTGGGGATCAGGTTGATCTTGATGACGAGATACGGGAGCAGAAGTCGAAATTGGAAACAATCAAGGAGAACCTTGTGGACTTTGAGACGAAAATGTCTCGGTATGCAAACAAGAATGATCGTATATCTCCTGATTATTATTACGGGTGTCTTAGAAATAAGTTGAGGGAGAGATGGGCAGACATTGATAGGGCTGTTAAGGGGAATACAATCCTGACAAGAATTAATGAAGAACTAATATCATCGCTAACTTCGATGAAGAGGCCCGCTGTTATTCTGGATAATCTGAAAAAGCAATTAAGTGATGATCTATCACTCTATCTCCGATCCAAGGATATGCAACCCATTGATTGGTCATCTCCTAATATCCAATTACCAGATAGTATTGATGAACTTAGTGAGGTGCTGTCAAGACAAGTGGATCAGCCCTCTCTTAGTGACCGGGAGAAGCGTATACTTGATTTGTTATCTCATCCCGCTTACTCATTCAAAGATCCAAGAAAGGTTGTGGATCAAGAGATGACAATCTGCCCCTTGTGCTTGCGTGATATAACAAACGAGGACAGAAGTTCAATCAGTCAAACGCTGAACAGAATCCTAAATGATGTGGCTAGAGATTTCGAGCAAGAGCTGCAAAGACAGTCTGATCTGTTTCGGCCGATTGAGATTAACATGCCGTCTCTTGATGATGATTTATATGCACAAGAGAAACTGAATGTAACGGAGGCTCTGCGTGCTCTTAATGTAGTATTAGATGATGTAAGAGCTCAAATTGATCTACGCATGTCGAACCTCTATGAAGTTACTTATGGCACGCCCATTGAGAAATTAAGTAGAGATTACACCCATGCTATTAAGGCGTTTAATGTTTCTACACAGAAGCTAGGTGACAGGGTAGACGAATTTAACCGGTCTGTAAGTAAGCGTAAAGAACTCAGAGATAAGATCAATAAGATGAATCTGGAGTGTGCGAAAATAGAATGCGACCAATTGCTGCAAGATTATAGCAAAGCAGATGAAAATAAGAGGGAACTTGATGTGGAAATGTCTAAGTCGCGTCAGTCAATTCAAGAATGTGAGAGATATATCAATGAGCTTTATAATAGGAAAGCAAATACACAGGTTGCTATGGATTACATCAATGAGGAGCTTGCATATGTATTCTATAACGACAAAAAGATGAAACTTGAAGCCATGGACGATGGTTACGAGTTGCTGGTAGATGGTAAGAGTGTACCCCCTAGCAAGATTAGTGTGGGGGAACGGAATGTGCTTGCACTGTGCTATTTCTTTGCATCTCTTTTCGAGGGAAAGGAGGAGAAAGAGAAGTTTTCGTCTGAGTGTCTTGTTGTATTAGATGATCCAGTGTCCAGTTTTGATCTCGGTAATCGTGTGGGTGTTATGTCTCTTTTGAGGTGTCATTTCGAGAGTATTATTTCAGGAAATAGTAACAGTAGAATATTAGTGCTGTCTCATGACCTACAATCAGTTTTTGACCTTGTGAAGATACGGAATGAAGTATCTAACGGGAGGAAAAATAAGAAATTCTCGGAGTTGTCTGGACATCAGCTTCAGCGTGTAAGCAAGAAAAGTGAGTACCGGAAGTTACTAGAAATAGTATATGAGTATGCGGAAGGAAATATGGAAGATGAGAGTATTAAAGAGCTTCTTGACGTGGGAATAGGAAATGTAATGCGGCGTGTATTAGAAGCGTTTTCAAGCTTTTGCTATAATACAGGGTTACTCGAAATGCTACAGATTCCTGGTGTGCTTAATTCTATCCCGGAAGACAAACAAAAATATTATAAGAATTTTATGTATCGATTGGTTCTTAATTCAGAGAGTCATACGGAAGAGTCTGTATCCACTCTTGGTGGACATCTCTGTTACTACTCTACTAAGGAGAAGAAACGTACTGCCAGGGAGCTTCTTAAATTTCTGTTCTATGTAAATGGGGACCATGTCAAGGCTTATCTCGGTGAGCAGAGGTATTCTACGCTCAGCAGATGGTCGTAGCATGACCAGGCTAGATTAATGGTGTTTCTACTAGCTAGCATATATAGTGATATTCACTGGTTTACTGCAATCAAGAGACATAAAGTGATGTCTGTTATTCAAGTGCTACCTACGTGGGTATGCCCATTTAAATAATTAGACTAAATGCAGGCAAAAAAAGAAGTCACGGGAGTGACATATATGAGATCTACAGATAAAATACTATCGTCCCTGACTGGGACGTGATCCCAACAACCGATATATCACTTAATACACCAGTCTACCGATCCCGCAGGAGGTGTAGTCCGGAGGGATCATCGATTTATAGCCTAGGTGTCAAGCACAGAATACCTTCGACCACGGGGAACCGGTCGATCCTTATCATACATTCACCCCCGCTAGGGCGTCGGACTGTTGGCATGTCCGCAAAGAGCAACACTAGCGGGATCGTAGGATATTTCTTGATGATCTCACCTCGTGGTCATCGTCTGGGCTGGCGCTCATACTTGACAACTGTACAAAACACGAAACACCCCTGCCTAGGCGCATCGCCCAGCAACCTACCCAAGCGGTCACGCAGGAACGAAGCACATTTCCCGGCGGGCGGCGGATCCTGTCAAGGATTCCCGCTTCCCATCCAAAGGCCGTACCGCGACAGCGGCGATGACCTGGGAGAAGAACGACGATCTTAGGTCGACCCCTTGCCGGTCGCAAAGCCATCATATAGATGCGTTGGGGAGTGAAAGTGCGTAGGGAGTATCGTACGGGCTGGATGCTGGATGCTGGCGAGTAGAGTACGACGAATTCAAATAACGGTATCAGAACGGGTGCACAGAGGCAGACGAGTATGAGTTTTGCAGTAAACAATCTGCTGCTCATCAGAGTGACTGATCCTAACTCTCTAAGTAATGCTCATCTCCGATGTGATAGACTCGGTAAGAAGTCGCAATAGGGTTCGACGGCAACTACGCCCCGGGTGTGGACATTCAGAACAGATGAAATGACTACATACGAAGAAGGAGGCACCTTCACCGATGTGAAAGTGCCTCCTTAGAAATTGGGGTCGTTAGAGCTGATGCTCTAAGTCACTGCATGAAGCTAAATCAAAGGGAACGAAGCTCTGAAGTCTTCTTGACAGGAACGATAACCTTACCATTGATCTTGCCCCACTTGTAGGTAACGGTTACAGGTACCTCGATGCTGAAGCCCCCGTCGATATTAGAACCGTTGTTACGATAGGTGAGACGACCGTAGCGGAAGGTCTTGGTAACCTTCTTATCATTGATAACGACCTCTACAGTCTCATCGTCGTCAGTCTGCTTGAAGATGATGTTCTCCGGGATCGTTGTCTCAGGATTACCACCGACCTTCAGACCAATAGGCTTGATATTCTTAGTATCAATCTTGATGGACTGGATATCGTAGTACTTGAAGTAGTTCTCGTGCTTCGGCATGAAGTAATAGTCCTTGGTAGTCTTGACATAATTACGCCAGTCGTAAAGACGAACGATATCATTGATATCAAGCCAAGTGAGCTCCTCACCAAAGTCCTTACCATCAACGAGATACTTATCAGTCTCAGCATCCATGCTAACCGGACGGAGGAAGTGAACGAGGAAGCTGTCACCGTCCTTGAGACCCTTGACAGTCATACGAACACCACACTCATTCTCAGCAGCGATGCGGATGCGAGCCATCATATTCTCGTCAGAAGCATTGAGAAGCTTCTTACCGATCTCGCTGGCCTCATTGTAAGAAACAACGTAGTCGTAAGTATTGGTAACCTTCTCAGTGTCACCGAAGGTAATCTCCTGATCTGCCTTGATGGTAGCAACAACCTCATTAGGCTCACCCTCCTTAACAGCAAGGAGCTTAGTACCGTCTGCATTGGGCTCCAGAGTATAGCCGAATGCCTTAGCAAGAGTGGGCTGATTCTCCTTCTTATCGAAGACAAAGCTTACCTTAGCGCCATCATTGACCTGACCGAAGTCTACCACAATCTTACCGGCATCCTTCTTGGACTTGAAGACGTTGGAGAACGGAGTATCGAAGGTGCAGAGCGCAGGATCAACAGAGCCGAGATCCGGCGTCAGAGTATTGAAGCGAACGTAAGAGAAGTTATCGAACCAGTAGTTATCACGAGTGATCTTACCGAGGTCAAATACAGGACGATTGATAGTGGTCTTGAAGGTAACAGCGATATCGTTGCCATTCCACTTGTAGTGACCGGTCTTAGAGATCTCTACGCTGTCATCGTTCCCAAGAGCCTCGATGAGCTCCTCACGGGTTACAGTCCATACGAGGACGTAAGACTCAGCATCCTTGGGATCCGGCTCCTGAGTAATGGTACCGACACCAGTAGTCTCCTGACTCCAAACAAAGTTGCTGTGGAAGATCTCCTTAGGCAGGTTGGCCTTATGATAGATCTTCTCGTTCATCCACTGCGCATTGGTCGTGTACTTGAAGCCATCGCAAGAGAGATCAGAAGCCTTAACGACAACGTCGATAGGATCAACGGGCTTCGGCTCAATCTTCTCCTCAACAATGTTGATGACGATGAACGCATCACGAACAACACAGTCATTGCTCATCAGCTTTACATGGACGATCGGGGTACGACCTACAGCAGCCCTGTTGGTAGACTGACCATAGACACGAGCAGAGATATTAGAGCCACTGAGAGTGATAAACTCCTGCTGCTCTGTGTCATTGTCACCACGCTTGAAAGTGATCTTGTTATTCTCCTTGGTACCATCCTTCAGGTCGAAGGCGTAAGTAAGGGCGTAGACATCCAAGTCCTCGAACACCTTGTCCTTGAAGAGAGTGGTAACCTCCTTATTCAGGTCAATGGTCTCACTGTACTGGAGATCAACGACAGAGTAACGAAGCTCATCCTCTGGACCGGTGTACTTAGAGTCAAGAGTCCTGGCCAGAGTCTTGGCACGATCCAGAGTGGTGGGGAAGAGCTTGGAGTTGGACTTCTTGGCGAGGTGGAGATCCTTATAAGAGATCACACTCTTGTCAAGCTTTGCCCAGTCAGACTCATTCTCAGCGCCATTAACCATAGGCACAACAACGGCGATCTGATCGATCTTATTAGCCTCATCGTTGATGTACTTGGTCTGTGCAGAGATATCCACTGTCAGAACACCCTTCTCCAGGCTTACGAACTTTACAGAGGGGTTAGCCTTAGAGGAGCGGAGCACTGTGGGATTGTTGTAGCGAACGTAGATACCATCCGTCTTGATCTGGTCAACAGTGACGTTGCTGGGGCTTACGCGAAGCATAACGCGCGTAGCAGCAGTTACATCGTTCTCGCACGGAGTGGAGAGACCACCAACGGCAACGATCGGAAGAGCGCCACCCTCATCAGCAACTATTGAAGGGATAAACTTCAGCTGGAAGCCACTTGCCTGACCAAGCTTAACGATGCCGTCCTTAGCCCCCTCAACATTCATCAGGGTAACGACGCCATTCTCGTAAACGGCAGAGATAGTTCCTGCGGGGAGCCACTTGTCGGTAGTGATGGTGCGAGTGGCGGGCTTAGTGTTAGGATCAACCTTCACCCAGAAGCCCTTCTCATTACCCGTGGTACCGGGTACATAATATACACCATCAGCACCCTTAGCGCCGGGCTCACCCTGAGGACCAGCCTCTCCAGGCTTACCCTGAGGACCCTGCTTACCTACTGCGGGATAGTCGGTCTTGACATCATCGATGTACCAGAAACCGTCCTCGCCGATCTTGACGATGGTTCCAGGTCTGCCATCCTTACCATTGGTAACCTCGATGGGGTCACCCTTGCTCGGATAGAGCTTGATACCATTGGCCGTTTTCTCGATCTTGGTCACATAGGTGCCATCATCGAACTTTTTTGTCAGATTGTCCAAACGCTGGTTGATAGCGTCGATGTCACCCTGGAAGTCCTTGGAGCAGGAGGAGAAGACCCCCAGCCCGAGGACAGCAGCAACTGACAGCAAGCCAATCTTAAACTTGTTTGTTCTCATAATTACTGTTTTGTGAATAAATATATTGTCTATTATCGTTTGCGTTTACAGAGAAGCCCTGACGACCACTCGTCATCTATTCTTGGGACAAAGGTGACAAGAAAAATCAAAACCACAAAAAGAATTGACCGCAAAAAGGGGTACAATATCTGTACAAGCCCTCATCCTGCTCACACTTAGCCCCGGAGACTCATAGCTCCGGCAGGATACTTCCTTAGCGATATCACTTAGTCTTCATGATGACAACGCGATTCCACGCATTGACATCATAAGGCTGTACGTCGGATCCCTTGTAGTCGATGGTGATCAGCTCAGAGGGGACGCCATACTCGCTGATGAGCTTGTCGGCCACGTTGCGGGCACGCTTCTCAGAGAGCTGCATATTGTAGTCGGCACGACCGGTCTGTACATCGGCATAGCCCGTCACGGTGATGGGGGTGTTATTAGCCTTGACATACTCGGCGGTGTTGTAGAGGTTGATCTCCTGATTCTTGTCGATCTTGGAGCTGTCGATACGGAAGTATACGACATTCTCATAGTTCTTCTCCACAACGGTCTGCTTTACCTCGGGGCACTCGGGGCAGCGAACGGGACGCTTGCTGAGCTCGGCATTCTGGCTACGGAGGTCATTGATCTGACTCTGCAGTCCGTTGACGAGATCCCAGTCCATCGGCTGTACACCACTCCAGAGCGTCTCGCCGAGGTTACAGGTGAGTCCTCCGCGGACTGCACCGATGGCATCGGTAGCCTCCAGACCGGGGAAGAAGAGCACCATCGGCTCGATGGTCAGCGCCACGCGCGGGTGGAAGTTGATATTGATGTCCAGTCCGAGGTTGGCTGAGATGGAGTGATCCAGCTCACGGAAGAAGTTGTTGTCCTCGTTGTTGACGCCCTTCGTATTGAAGATATTGAGGAAGTTGGCGTCGCAGGCACCCTGAGAGTAGCCACGTGCGTAGGGAGCGGCGGTCTCGTAACTCTCATATCCGGAGATATTGGTACCGAGGTAGCCGACACCAAGGAAGGGGACTACGTGGAAGACCCGGCTCTCATCGTAGGGAGAGAAGTAATTGACCAGGTCAAACATGAAGTCGAAGTGGGGATTGAGCGCCCGGAGCTGCAGCGGACCCTTCTCACCGTCGGTCCTATTGTAGCCAAAGACCGGGATGGTGTGGTAATCCAGCGCAAGGCGGGTAGAGAAGTAGGGGTTGTGGTGCTGTCCTACAGCAAGTCCTGCACCCCAGCTGGCACGATCGCCGAAGTCAGCATCGCGGCGAAGCTCTGCCTGGCTGTCGTGGCTCCACCACATATCGAAAGGCATCGTGAGACTCCCGAAAGCCTGGATAAACCAGTGCTTGCAGGAGGGCTCAAAAGCGACTTTCCTTGCCGGGGTGGCGGCGAGGTACTCCTCCTGAGAGGTCACCTCCTGGGCGGAGACGCTAGCCGAAGCGGCGAGCAGCCCCAAGAGGGAAAGACCTAAAATTCTGGTGTTCATAATTTAAACGGGTTTTATCTCTTAATTCGTTATCTATCCTAAGCCCTCCAAGTAGCCGACAGGACACACTTTGGGCTGTAATTACAAGGCAAATGTAACATTTTTTTGTTCTAACAACAATTCCCACCCCTCTTAACGCATGAAAAAAGGGTATAAAGGGCGCAACTGGTCGTTTTTGTCACCTGCATTTGCCAATCTCAGGAGTTAGGGCTCCATCTGTCGGAGCGCCTCCTCGACAGCTTGCCGCACCTCCGGATCGGTCTCAGCGGAGCGGAGTGCCACGAGGTCATCCCGGTAGCGGAGATAGGTGGTCCTGCCGAGCCAGCGAGCGGCTGCAGCTCGTACCAGCGGCGACTCATCGTAGAGAAGACCCTGGATCCAGCCTTTGGCACTCCAGGAATTCATCTCCATCAGAGCATCGAGCACCTCCACCTTCTTCTCGGGGGCGGCGTAGAGGAGCAGATCGTAGGCATCGTTCTCGTAGCGACGTCGCTCCTCATTCATCTTGATCTCCCGCTCAAAGTGAGACGGATCGATGAACTTCGGGTCGATCTGCTCGGCAACCGTCCGCGAGGAGACCATATGCGCCATGCGTGAAATCATCCACTGCATACCGGGGGTATTCTCAGGGTGTCCGATGATGGAGAGGGTCTTCCCGGAGCCATACGCACCGGTGATGATGAAGGGCTTGTCATTGGTGACTCCGCCGGGGACCCCATACTCGTGGATGTCGCTCTCCATGGTGGCGAGGGAGGTGTAGGTGATCTCCCGCTTGTCGTCCGGAACCAGCACCGGACCTTCGTAGTACATAATATATAGCGTATCCCGATCCGCCAGTTCGGGGAAGGAGCTCTTCCCCTCCGGGGTGAGGGTCACCTTGGAGACCGCCAGTCCTCGAGTGTCATGCTCGATGTCGATCGCCTTTGCCCCGCTCATCCGGAGGCAGGCGTAGTCGGGCGTATCGGTAAGCTCGTACGCACCGGCGCAGATGCCCACAAGTCCCCCACCCTGCCGGACGAAGTGGCGGATCTTCTCAGCGCCAAGGCTGCCAAAGTTGAGGTACTCGGTGGAGCCGCCGCCTCCAGGCAGGATCAGCACATCGAGCCGATCCAGTGCGCCGGTGGCGATGTCTCGGCTGTAGATGTAGTGAGGCGTGATGGAGCGGTCCATCAGCAGTGCGGCATAGGTCTCCTCGACGCAGGTCTGAGCCCCCCCATGTCCGGCAAAGACACCCACTTCGAGCCGATCTCCCGCCAGTGCGGAGAGCGAAGTGAGCAGCATCAGCAGTGATAGCAACAGTCTTTTCATCTCAAGTATGTATTTAATTGTGGTCAAGCAGCGACCTTTCCTATGCGAAAGGTCAACCGGATAGATATTCCACCGCCAAGTTACCAAATAAATCTAAAATCGAAGCAATGTAAGGCTACTCTCAGGGCTACGCATTTGAGAGGTACAGAAGCAATTCATCTCATTGAGAAGATTGGTGAATGAAGCACCCCTACAGGGGTGCCCGCTTTTTAGACCCGGGTCGAGGGGCGTAGCCCCGACGACCCGGGGGTTAGGCGTTGCTAGCGATCCCGCGACCCCGCTAGGGTGTCGCACTGATTGACTGACTGGTATGTGCGACACCCTGGCGGGGTCGTATACCTTGAATGCGTC
>QWCE01005520.1_pt1 | contig 11530 bp, 8 predicted proteins | sample 1972531 | NCBI WGS metagenome assembly QWCE01 (sample SAMN09866716, study PRJNA288562) | Human gut metagenome isolate term4_stool, whole genome shotgun sequencing... | reverse complement strand
GACCAATATCCGCTATGTGTCACCGGAAGATATCGGAGAACCGGTGGACTTTTCTTCCATTGATGTCTCCTTCATTTCGCTGACAAAAGTGTTAGAGCCGATCCGGGATTATCTGACAGAAGACGGAGAAATCGTAGCTCTGATTAAACCACAGTTTGAAGCAGGGCGTGAAAAGGTCGGAAAAAAAGGAGTTGTGAGAGAAAAAAGTACGCACCATGAAGTAATCGAAAAAGTGACTTCCTATGCAGCTTCTATCGGATTTGATATTCTTGAGATTGAATTTTCACCGATAAAAGGACCGGAGGGAAATATTGAATATCTGGTGCATCTGAAGAAGACGCAGGAACTTCCGGGAAAGATTCTGGCACAGAATCTGGAGACGGTCGTGGACAGTGCATTCGATACGTTGGCAAAATAAGCGGGGATAAAGCATGGATTCATTTTATATCATAACGAATATATTAAAAGATAAAGACTATGCGGTTACAGAGAAAATCTGCAATTATATCATGCAGAAAGGAAAAAAATGGACACTTGCAAAAAAGGATGAAGAAGGTCATATCCTTCCGGGGACAGTGCCGTCCGACGCAGAATGTGGACTGGTACTCGGAGGCGACGGAACGCTGATCCGTGCAATCCGGGATCTGGAAGGAGAGGAACTCCCTCTGCTTGGAATCAACCTCGGGACATTGGGATATCTTGCAGAAGTAGAATTGAAGGATTATCAGTATGCCATCGACAGACTGTGCGGAGAAGAACATGCAGCGATCGAACTGCGGATGATGCTGGAGGGCGTGGCAGGAGATGAAAAAAAGGATCTTGCGGTGAATGATATTGTACTGACGAGGGAAGGGAATATCAGAATCGTACAGTTTAATGTCTATGTCAACGGAACGCTTCTGAATACTTATCTTGCAGACGGGGTGATCATTTCAACTCCTACCGGAAGTACCGGATATAATCTTTCAGCGGGAGGTCCTGTTGTAGAACCAACGGCAAGTATTATCGTCATTACCCCGATCTGTTCCCATGCATTGAATACAAGCAGTGTAGTGCTTTCGGCAGAAGATGTGATCGAGGTGGAAGTTTGTCCGGGAAGATACGGCAGGCAGGAGGAAGTAGCCTTGTGCTATGACGGTGCAGTCCAGAGAAAAATGGTATCGGGAGACCGCGTCTGTATCAGGAGAGCGGAGGAGACGGCAAAGCTTATTAAACTGAGCAAAGAAAGCTTCATGAAGACGATGCGTGAAAAAATGAAAGGAAATTAAGAAATGAAAGTAAGCCGACATGCAAAGATTATTGAACTTATCAGCCAATACGACATTGAGACGCAGGAGGAACTGGCAGAATATCTTAATAATGCCGGCTTCAAGGTGACTCAGGCAACGGTATCGAGAGATATCCGGGATCTGAAGCTGACAAAAGTGTCACTCAACGGAGGGAAGCAGAAATACGTGATCCATCGTCAGGATGAAGATGGAATGAGCGAAAAATATATCCGGGTACTAAGAGACGGATATATGTCAATGGATATGGCACAGAATATTCTTGTCATCAAGACGGTATCCGGAATGGCAATGGCAGTTGCAGTTGCGGTGGATGCAATGAAATGGAATGAAGTGGTGGGCTGCATTGCCGGCGATGATACGATTATGTGTGCAATCCGTACAGTAGAAGATACAGTGACAGTCATGGACAAGATCAGAAAGATTGTGTCCAAGAAGGATTAGGTGTTGAATATGTTACAGAATCTGTATGTAAAAAATCTGGCATTGATCGATGAGACGGAAGTGGAGTTTGGTGAGGGACTGAATATACTGACAGGAGAGACAGGAGCAGGAAAGTCTCTCCTGCTGGGTTCAGTCCATCTTGCTCTTGGCGGAAAGTACAGTCCTGATATGCTCAGAAACGGGACAAAGAGCGGACTTGTGGAACTGACTTTTAAGATCGAAGATGAACAGATCGAAAAGCATCTGGAAGAGATGAACCTGTATCCTGAAGACGGGTTTCTGACTCTGAGCAGGCGGCTGATGGAAGGTCGCAGTATCAGCAAGATCAACGGAGAGACTGTGAATACCGGGATATTGAAAGATGTTGCAAGTATGCTGATTGATATCCATGGACAAAGAGATAATCAGACACTGCTCCACAAAAAAAATCACCTGACGCTTCTGGATCTGTATGGAAAAGAAAAGATCGTTCCTTTAAAGAAAAAGATGGCTGAAATGTACCGCAGATGGAATGAACTGAAAAAGAGGACTGAAAGCTTGACCATGGATGAGGAAACCAGAAGGAGAGAACTCTCCCTTGCTGAATTTGAAGCACAGGAGATTGAAGAAGCCGGACTGGTTGTGGGAGAAGATGAAGAGCTGGAAGAACTTTACCGGAAAATGACAGAGAGCAGGAAAGTGACAGAAGCAGTAGCTGAGACATACCATTATACAGGGGAGGCCGCTTCCGGGAATGCAAGTGATCTCATCAGCCGTGGAATCCGAAGCCTTCAGGAGGCAGCAGATTTTGATGAAGAGGGGAGCAGACTGTATGAGCAGCTTACACAGCTTGATGGACTGTTGAATGATTTTAACCGGGAGTTATCGGAATATGCAAAAAGTTTTGAGTTTTCAGAGGAAGAATTCCGTGAGACAGAAGATCGTCTGAATCTTTTAAATCATTTAAAGGCAAAATATGGAAGATCTATTGAAGCTGTTCTTGCATATTGTGATGAAAAAAAGCAAAGACTACAGGAACTGGCAGATTATGATACATTCATGCAGAACCTGGAACAAGAACAGCAGGATGCTTTTAACGCAATGAAAAAGATGGCGGAAAAGCTGAGTCAGGTTCGGCAGCGTTCGGCTAAAAAGTTCGCAGAAGAGATCTGTGGTCAGATGAAAGAACTGAATTTTCTTGATTCGAGATTTGAGATCCGGATTTCTGAGGCAGAAAAATACAGTTCAAATGGAAAGGATGAGGCAGAATTTTATCTTTCAGTGAATCCGGGAGAACCGTTGAAACCATTGGGAAGTGTGGCATCTGGCGGTGAGATTTCGCGTGTGATGCTGGCGGTGAAGACAGTACTTGCAGATGAAGAAGATACACCGACACTGATCTTTGATGAGATCGACACAGGAATATCCGGCATTACGGCAGGAAAAGTGGGAGATCGTCTCCGACTGATCGGAAAGAGCAGACAGGTCATCTGTATTACTCACCTGCCGCAGATCGCAGCTACTGCAGATCACCATTTCCTGATCAGAAAAAAAGCAGAAGGAACATCGGTGCGGACAGATGTTGAGATGCTGGATGAAGCTGCATCCGTGGAAGAACTGGCAAGACTTCTCGGTGGAGCAAATGTGACGGAACGTGTCATGGAAAGTGCAAAAGAATTGAAAGAATTGGCAAAGTGTGAAAGATAATCCCAGTGTGAAAAGCACGACAGGATCACATACTAAAAGCGGATACAGAAGATGTATCCGTTTTTTGTTGGCGAAAGAGGTGTGATCTTATGTGGGATAAAAAATTAAAAAACCGGACGATAAAAAAGAAACTTTCCAGATGGATGACTGTGGTGTGCAGTTTTCTTCTGGCTGTGGGACTGGGCTTTTCCGTCGGAAGTGCGGCGGCAGAATATTTCCCGGAAAGCAGGGAAACCCAGGCACAGACGAAAGCAGTGCAGACGAAAAAAGTATCTGTGGGAGGTATGCCGGCAGGAATTTATATGGAAACGGACGGAGTACTGATTCTTGATACGCAGCAGATAAAAGGAATCGATGGGAAAATGTACGAACCGGCACAGGGAATGGTGAAAAGCGGAGACTATATCAAAGCAGTCAATCAGAAAGAAATCTGTGGAAAAAAAGAACTGCTGAAAGAACTGGAAAAGCTTTCCGGTGAGAAGGTGGAACTGACAGTAAGGAGAGGGGGAAAACTGGAAAAGATCGTTCTGCAGGCAGTGGAGACCGCGGCCGGTGAATATAAGCTGGGAATCTGGGTGAGGGATAATGTACAGGGTCTTGGAACGGTTACATTTCTGACAGAACAGAATGAGTTCGGAGCTTTGGGACATGGGATTCATGATACAGATACAAATGGACTGATGGAAATTTCCGGAGGAAAGCTTTACAGGACAACGATTCAGAATGTGGTAAAAGGAAGCAGTGGAAATCCGGGAACAATGGAAGGAATGATCGTCTATAACCGCTATAATCTGCTTGGAACGATCGAAAAAAATACCGATGCAGGGATTTATGGCAGACTGGATAAAACCGAGGAGCTTTTTGGAAAAAAAGAACTGGTTGAAACTGCGGCAAAAGAGGAAATCGTGACAGGACCGGCAAAGATGAGGTGTTTTCTGGAAGATGAAGTCAGGGAATTTGACATTGAAGTGATGAAGGTGGATCAGGAAACTGCAGAGATCAATAAAGGAATGATGATCCGGGTGACGGATGAAGAACTGCTTGAAAAAACCGGAGGAATCATTCAGGGGATGAGCGGCAGTCCGATCCTTCAGAACGGAAAACTGATCGGGGCGGTGACGCACGTATTTGTTATGGATTCGACAAAAGGTTACGGCATTTTTGCGGAAACAATGCTGGAACAGTTGAAATGACGAGAATCGTCGAGAACGCTGTCGAATTACTGCTACAAAATCTGCTTGATTCTGCAAGGTGCAGGGGAATATAATAAGCGAGTGGCGTTTTCAAAAGAAGTTCTCATGACCTGAAGGGGAGAAGAGAATGAATCATTTGAGTGTTGCCATCGCTGACGATAATCAGAAAATCTTAGATCTGCTGGAAAAGGTGATCGGGACGGATCAGGAACTGGATCTGGTCGGAAAGGCGAAAAATGGTGAGGAGATGTGTCGGATCATTAAAGAAAAAAATCCTGATGTGGTTCTTCTCGACCTGATTATGCCGAAAATGGACGGACTGACTGTCATGGATCAGATCAATCAGGATAAAAGTGTCAGTAAACGTCCATATTTTATTGTTATTACAGCGGTGGGACAGGAAAAGATTACAGAAGATGCTTTTAATAAAGGTGCAAATTACTATATTATGAAACCGTTTAATAACAGAATGTTGTTGGAACGGATCAAATTCGTAAGAAAAATGACTCACGGAACAGAACGCAGACCGGAAGAACTGGTGACCGGGCAGACTCCGGGAGGAGAAAATCTGGAGAACAGAGTGACCAATATGCTGCATGAGATCGGGATTCCGGCACATATCAAAGGATATCATTATCTGCGGGATGCGATCATGATGGCAGTGGAAGACATGGATGTCCTGAATGCGATCACGAAGATTCTCTATCCTACCGTTGCTAAAAAATATCAGACGACATCAAGCCGGGTCGAACGGGCAATCCGGCATGCTATCGAGGTGGCATGGAGCCGTGGAAAATTAGATACACTGGATGAACTGTTCGGTTATACAGTCAGTACAGGAAAAGGAAAACCTACAAATTCGGAATTTATCGCATTGATCGCGGATACGATCCAACTGGAATATAAGCATGGAAAATAGGGGATAAATACTGGAAAATACTTTGCATTACAGAAAAAATGCGGTATAATATTTGTAATTCATCGTCGGAAAATGCGGCGTAAGCGAAAAACGGAGGATAGTAATATGAAAAATATTTTATTTGCTTCTTCAGAATGTGTTCCTTTTATTAAGACCGGAGGCCTTGCAGATGTTGTGGGATCGCTCCCGAAGGATTTTGATAAGGAGAAGTATGATGTACGGGTTGTCATTCCAAAATATATGTGCATGAAGCAGGAATGGAAAGAAAAGCTGGAGTATATTACAAACTTTTACATGGATATTGCCGGACAGAGCCAGTATGTGGGGATTTTCAGACTGGTACACGACGGTGTGACATTTTACTTTATTGATAATGAGTATTATTTTTCAGGATTTGCACCGTATGATGGCGATCCGAAGTGGAATATCGAGAAGTTTGCATTCTTCTCAAAGGCAGTGCTGAGTATCCTTCCGGTGATCGGGTTCCGGCCGGAGCTGATCCACTGTCATGACTGGCAGACCGGTCTGATTCCGGTTTATCTGGACAATTTCAGATACCTTGGAGAGTACTACAGAGGCATCAAGACGGTCATGACGATACATAATCTGAAGTTCCAGGGGGTATGGGATACAAAAGCAGTACAGAAAATTACAGGGCTGCCGGATTATTATTTTGCACCGGATAAAATGGAGGCATATAAGGATGCAAACCTTCTGAAAGGCGGTATCGTTTACGCAGATAAAGTGACAACGGTAAGCCGCAGCTATGCAGAAGAGATCAAGACCTCTTTCTATGGTGAGGGACTGGAAGGCCTGATGAATGCCAGAGCCAATGACCTGTGGGGAATTGTCAACGGACTGGATTATAATGACTGGAATCCGGATACAGACTACCGTCTTGCAAAGAACTTTAATATTAGCAATTTCAGGCGGAACAAGCCGGCAAATAAGATGGCATTACAGGAAGAACTGGGACTGGATCAGGACAGCCATGTGATGCTGATCGGAATTGTATCCCGTCTGACAGACCAGAAGGGATTTGACCTGATCGATTATATGATGGATGAGATGTGCCAGGATGCGGTACAGATCGCAGTGCTTGGTACGGGAGACCCAAAGTATGAGAATATGTTCCGCCACTTTGCATGGAAGTATTCAGGAAAGGTTTCTGCGAATATTTTCTATTCGGATGATCTTTCCCACCGGTTCTATGCAGGATGTGATGCATTTCTGATGCCGTCTTTATTTGAACCATGTGGACTGAGCCAGCTGATGAGTCTGCGTTATGGTACACTGCCGATCGTCAGAGAGACAGGAGGACTGAAAGATACTGTTGAGCCTTATAATGAGTTTGAAAAGACAGGAACAGGTTTCAGTTTCACGAATTATAATGCACATGAGATGTTGAATACAGTCCGTTATGCAGAGCGGATTTACTATGATAAAAAGAGAGACTGGAATAAGATTGTAGAACGTGCAATGAGCCAGGACTTCTCATGGCAGAATTCTGCACGACAGTATGAAGAGCTTTACAAGAGCCTGATAGGAGAATAAAAGGAGTTTACAACCAGATGAAGATCATTGACAGATTGAATGAAGACAGAATAAATATATCTTTTGAGGTGTTCCCACCGAAGACGGATGCGGGGTTTGCAAATGTGCAGCGTGCGACGGATGAGATCGCAAAGCTGGATCCATCTTACATCAGTGTGACGTACGGAGCAGGTGGAGGTACAAGTAAGAATACAGCGAAGATCGCATCCCATATCAAGGACGATCTGCACGTACTCAGTCTTGCACATCTGACCTGTGCTTCTTCCACAAAAGAAGAAGTGCGTGAGGTGATCCGGAATTTAAAGGAGCTTGGCATAGAGAATATTCTTGCTCTGCGTGGAGACATCCCGGAGGGAATGAAGTTCCCGGATGGAGACCGTTTCCATTATGCATATGAGCTGGTGGAGGAGATCCGAAAACAGGGAGATTTCTGTATCGGTGCAGCGTGCTATCCGGAAGGTCATGTGGAGAATGAGCATAAGGAAGATGATATCCGCTTTTTAAAACAGAAAGTGGACTGCGGTGTTGATTTCCTTACAACGCAGATGTTCTTCGACAATGATATCCATTATAATTTCCTTTACAGGATCAGGGAAGCCGGGATCACAGTCCCGGTTCTCCCGGGGATTATGCCGATCACAAGTGCGGCTCAGATGAAGCGAAGCCAGGAGCTTTCAGGAACTGTATTTCCAAGAAGATTTCTTGCATTGCTTGACCGTTTCGGAAGTTCACCGGAAGCAATGATGCAGGCGGGAATTGCTTATGCAACGGATCAGATCATTGATCTTCTGGCAAATGGAGTAAAAAATATCCATATTTATTCTATGAACAAACCGGAAGTCGCAACCAAGATCATGAGCAATATTTCTGAAATCATTAAGTGTTAAGAAAGTGAAATACCAGATGAGTGAGATGGACAAAAAGAGACGTGAGGCAATTCGCTATCTGGGGTTCGGACGAAATGCGGCAGACGAAAGGACTTATGAACTGATCGAAGCGTCTTTTGACGATCTGAACAGGGAAGCAAGTCCGAGATTCGTCTACCGCATTTTTGATTTGGATCATAGTGTGGATGGCTTATTGCGGGTCGGGACAATGGAAATACAGAGTAAAAGTCTGTTGAGAAACCTCAAAGGATGCGGACAGGTTGTTCTGTTTGGGGCGACACTGGGAGCCGGGGCGGACAGGCTGATCCGCCGGGTATCTCTTACCGATATGGCAAGGGCGGTTGTACTCCAGGCATGTGCTGCTGCAGAGCTGGAAGAGTATTGTGATGAACAGCAGAAAAAGATCAGCACAGAGCTGGAAAAAAGTGGATTGTATCTTCGGCCAAGGTTCAGCCCTGGATATGGGGACTTCCCGATCGAGTTCCAGGAGCCGATCATGAGGATGTTGGATTGTGCAAAGAAGATTGGTCTTACGATGACAGACAGCTATATGATGAGTCCGACGAAGTCTGTGACTGCGATCATAGGGATCAGCACAGAGAAAGAAAGATGCCCGATCTCAGGCTGTGAAGCCTGTGGAAAAAAGGACTGTGCATACCGCAGGTAAGGCAACAAAAGTAAAAGGATATGAAGGCAGCCGAAAGGCGAAGCCGGGAACAGATACAAAGAAAAGGCAGGAAGGATAAAGACAGATGTTACGAGAACGGCTGGGAAAAGAGTTATTATATTTTGACGGAGGAATGGGAACGCTGTTACAGGAGCGTGGACTGCAGCCGGGAGAACTCCCGGAGACATGGAATCTGCTGCACGCGGAAGAAATCCGTGAGATCCACAGAAAATATATTGAAGCTGGAAGTGACATTGTACTGACGAATACGTTTGGTGCAAACGCATTAAAGTTTCATGATGATGCATATTCTCTGGAAGAGATTGTCAATGCTGCAGTCGGCCATGTAAAGGCTGCAGCAGAACAGGCGGGAAATGGACGGAGAATCTATACTGCACTGGATATCGGTCCGACCGGAAAGCTCTTGAAACCAATGGGAGATTTGGATTTTGAGACTGCTTATGAAGCTTATAAAGAAGTGATGATCTATGGAGAAAAAGCAGGAGCTGACCTGATCCATATCGAGACGATGAGCGATACGTATGAACTGAAGGCTGCGGTTCTTGCAGCAAAAGAAAATACGTCGCTTCCTGTTTTTGCGACCACGATCTTTGATGAAAGAGGAAAGCTTCTGACAGGTGCGGATGTGCCATCAGTAGTGGCATTGCTGGAAGGACTGCGGGTGGACGCATTCGGGATCAACTGCGGAATGGGACCAGAACAGATGATTCCAATTCTGGAACAGATCACAAAATATTCTTCCCTGCCTGTTATTGTAAAGCCAAATGCAGGACTTCCGAAGCAGAAGAACGGGCAGACTTATTATGATGTTTCACCGGAAGAGTTCGCGGAAGTCATGAAGAAAATTGTGGAAATGGGAGCTGTTGTCATCGGTGGATGCTGCGGAACGACGCCGGATCATATCAAAGCGATGGCAGATGACTGCCGTATGATCCCGATAAAGCCGGTAGAAAAAAAGAACTTTACCATGGTATCGTCCTATGGACAGAGTGTCTTTCTCGGTACGGGATCAAAGATCATCGGTGAGCGTATCAATCCGACCGGAAAGAAGCGGTTTAAGCAGGCACTGAAAGAGCATGACTTGGATTATATCTTAAGAGAGGGGATTACCCAGCAGGATAACGGGGCACATATTCTGGATGTGAATGTGGGACTCCCGGATATTGATGAACCGGCACTGATGAAAGAAGTGGTGCAGGAACTTCAGAGTGTTACAAGTCTTCCGCTTCAGATTGATACTGTCGATGTGGAAGCGATGGAGGGTGCGTTAAGGATTTATAATGGAAAGGCGATGGTCAATTCTGTCAGCGGAAAGCAGGAGTCTATGGACAAAGTATTTCCACTGATCCAAAAATACGGAGGAGTCGTGATCGGACTTGCACTGGATGAGAACGGAATCCCGGCAGATGCCGAGGGAAGAGTGCAGGTTGCAAAGAAGATCATTGCAGAAGCAGCAAAATATGGGATCGAAAAGAAAGATATCGTCATTGACGCACTGGCAATGACAATTAGTTCTGAACCGGAAGGTGCAAAGATCACGCTGGAGACACTGAGAAGGCTCAGGGATGAAGTTGGAGTCTGCACGGTACTGGGAGTATCTAATATTTCATTCGGACTTCCAAGCCGTCCGATCGTCAATTCCATTTTCTATACCATGGCAATGCAGAATGGATTGAGCGTGGGAATCATCAATCCGGGTTCAGAGGATATGATGAAAGCATGGTATGCATTTCATGCCCTGATGGCTCTGGACAGTAACTGTGAGAAATATATTGCAAGGTATGCACAGCAGCCGGGAACGACTCCGGTACAGGCAGCAGGCGGAAAGCATACGATGACATTGCAGAGTGCGATCGAGAGAGGACTGAAAGAAGAAGCCAGTTCGATCACGGCAGAACTGGCAGAGCAGAAAGATGCACTGGATATCATTAATGAAGAACTGATCCCGGCTCTGAACAATGTAGGTGAGGGATTTGAAAAAGGAACTGTATTCCTTCCACAGCTTCTGATGAGTGCAGAATCTGCAAAGAGTGCATTTGCAGTACTCAAAGAAAGAATGGATCAGAGCGGGGAAGTACAGGAGAAAAAAGGAAAGGTCATCCTTGCGACAGTCAAGGGAGATATCCACGATATCGGAAAGAATATCGTAAAAGTCCTGCTGGAAAATTACAGTTTTGATGTGATCGATCTCGGAAAAGATGTTCCGCCGGAAAAGGTAGTTGAGACGGTTCTTGAGCAGGATGTCCATTTAGTTGGCCTGAGTGCCCTGATGACAACGACGGTTGTAAGTATGGAAGAGACAATCTGCCAGTTGCGGGAAAAAGCCCCGGATTGCCTGGTGATGGTAGGAGGAGCTGTGCTGAATCAGGATTATGCTGATATGATCGGAGCAGATTTTTATGGAAAAGATGCCATGCAGTCCGTACATTATGCACAGAAGGTATTCAGTTGAGTTATGCACAGAAGGTGTTCAGTCGAGCCACTTTACAAAAGTGGACTGCTATGATATATTTTAAGTTAGGCTTTTTGAGCAAAAGAGGAGGATGATGTATGCAGCCATACGGAGTAAACCAATTAAGGAAAATGTTTTTGGAGTTCTTTGAGAGCAAGGGACATCTTGTGATGAAGAGCTTTTCTTTAGTACCGCATAATGATAAGAGTCTTCTCCTGATCAATTCAGGAATGGCTCCGCTGAAACCATATTTTACAGGACAGGAGATCCCTCCGAGAAGAAGAGTGACTACCTGCCAGAAGTGTATCCGTACAGGAGATATTGAAAATGTAGGAAAGACAGCACGCCATGGTACATTTTTTGAGATGCTTGGAAATTTCTCAAAAAATGTACCATGGCGTGCTGTCTTTCCTACATTTTC